>Ga0316603_10000692_pt1 | contig 16998 bp, 12 predicted proteins | sample OWC_soil_day10_n_FD_207649 | JGI IMG/M metagenome (GOLD analysis project Ga0316603, IMG submission 207649) | Wetland soil microbial communities from Old Woman Creek delta, Ohio, United States - OWC_soil_day10_noCT | ecosystem: Environmental > Terrestrial > Soil > Wetlands | place: USA: Ohio... | reverse complement strand
CTCCCGGAGAATGTCTGCGCATCACGGCTTCCGGCACGGCCCGCAGATGCTGCGCGCGCGATCGACGAGGTCCTGCACGATCCGGCGATCTCGACGATCGCCTTTTGGGATACCCGCCTCGCGTCGGTGCCGTGGCTTCAGCTCGCGCGGTTCTCGACGGGCCTCGACGACGCATGGCACCCGGGCGCACGGCTGTCGGGCCGCGAGGAAGACCTGCTGCGGTACGTGCTGCCGACGTGGGTCAATCGGCCCGTCCCCGATGCGGAGCTCGCGGGAGCGATCAATTGGCGGCTCGATCCACGCGCGTGCTTCCTGCGTGCGTCGACACTCAGGCAGGCAGGCGGCTTCGACGGCGAGCTCGAGACCCTCGCGGGCGCTGCGCGCGAGCTCGGGCTTCGCATGATCCGGCGTGGCGCCGTGCTGCGGCAACAGCCGAGCCTGTGGTCCGGGCCGCAGGTACCGGAGATGCCATCGGCGTCGGATCGGTACAGGCTCCTCATCAAGCGGGTGTCGCGGAAGTGGCCCGCGTATGCGCTGGTGCGTCGCGTGATCGATGGCGAATCGTTCCTCACCGAGGCACGCGCGTGGCGAGCGGCCGCGACGGATCGGTCGTCGAAGACCGTCGAGGTCGGCGCGCTGCAGCGATCGGTCGAGCAGGTCGCGGTGCCAGACAACGTCTCGGTGACTGTCATCTTGCCGACGTACGGCCGCTATCGCTACCTGGCCGAGGTGCTCGACGATCTGCGCGCTCAGACGATTCGCCCGGTGCAGATCGTGATCGCCGACGGTAATCCGCCGGAAGAGCGCGATCACAAGCTGTACGAGCGCTATCGCGATCTCCCGATCGAGGTGATCTGGGACGAAGAGCGCGGCATGTGCTCGGCACGTAACGCGTGTCTGCGCCGCGCGCGCGGCGAGTACGTGTGGTTCGTCGATGACGATTCGCGGTTTCCCGCCGACAACCTCGAAGCGCACCTGCGCGTGCTCGCCGCGTACGGTGCCGATGTCTCTGTTGGCCCGGCGTTCACGCGTGGCCGCCCCGAGCTCCACGCAGAGCAGCGCGAGATCGCGTGTTCGTTCATGGACTGCGGCACGACCGTCTGCAAGAAGCAGTTGATCGATGCGGTCGGCGGCTTCGACATGCAGTTCAACTCGCTCTTGCCCGGCGAGGATGGCGAGCTCGGCGTGCGGTTCGTGCGCGCCGGCGGGCTGATGGTGAACAACCCGCTCGCAAAGCGCTTCCACTACCTCGCGCCGGTCGGCGGCGGTCGCCGCAGCTCGAACAACCTGCATCGGTGGTCGCGGTGGTCGCTGCTGCCGCGTCCGGTTCAGACCGTCTATTACACCGCGCGCCGTCACTTCGAGCCGGGTGTCGAGTGGGACGCGATGTTGATCGCAAGTCTTGCCGTCGGGTGGCGACGCCGCGACGGCGAGCAGGCGTCGTTGCGTTGGCGCGCACGCACGCTCCTCGCGGAGATCGCGGCGTTGCCGATCACGGCCTACCGCATGCGCAAGAGCATGAAGATCGCGGAAGCGATGCTCGACGAAGGGCCGCAGATTCCGCCGATCGCGTCGGCTCAGCGTCGGCCTGCGATCAAGCCCTGATCCGGCTGATGACCGCTTGGAACTTTCCCGCGGACGTTCGCGGGATCGCATCGACACGCTCGACGTCGACGCGCATGTCCGTCGTCAGTCGCTGCTGGATGCGACGCACGATCTCGTCGACCGTGTCTGCGCAGTATGCCGGCGCGGGAACGACCAAGATGCGCAGGCGATCGCGCTCCTCTTGGATCACCTGCGCTTCGCGCACGCCGGGCATCTCGGTGAAGATGCCGTGGAAGCGAACGGTGCGACGACCGTCGGGCGCGATGACGACGTCTTCGATTCGCCCCGAGATCTCCTTCAGCACGGGCGTACCGGTCTCGCGCGTTGCCGCGGGATCCCACCGCACGACATCGCCGAGGCGATAGCGCAGGAAGATCTGGCTCCGGCGATTGAACGACGTCGCCACGACTTGGCCTTCGGAGTCGTCGTCGTACGGCACCGTCGAACCGTCGGCGCGCACGAGCTCGATGATGCCGCCGTCGGGTGATGCGTACATGCGACCGTCGGCACGTTCGCATGCGAAGCACGCATCCTCGACCTGTCCGTACTCCTCGTAGACTCGGCAGCCGAAGGCACGCTCGATCACCGCGCGACCGCCCGGTGTGAGCTTCTCGCTCGTCGTGATGATCGCGCGCAGCGTCGGAGGTGGCGGAAGCTGCTGCTCGAGCATCATCAGGCCGAGTTGCTCGAACGAGTGCGTGTAGCCGGTCGCCCAGACGATCTCGTGGCGGTTTAGGGCATGCACGTACGCGGACGCGTTCTTCGGCGATAGATGAAACGCGGAGAAGTAGACCTGCCGCTCAGCGAGGTTGAAGCGGTAGAATGGACCCTTGCTCTTCGGATCGGGAACGACGATCCGCCCGCTGAACGTCGCGCGCGGAAGCTCGAACGAGACGCCGGCGGGACGACAGCTGCGCGCCTCGCGCATCGCGAGCGAGCGCCGAAAGTCCTCGTTCGACCAGTACGTGCGCACCGGCGTGCCGCTCGAGCCGCTCGTCGGGCAGATCGTGAGCTTGTCGAGATCGAGTCCGTCGACGACGAAGGCCTCGGGATCGGCGCGGGTCTCCGACTTCTCGAGGATCGGTAGGGAGGCGAGATCGGAGAGCTCGAAGCGATCGATCGAACGATTCGAGAGCAGCGAGCGATAGTGACGCGTGCGCGCGGCGAGCCGAAGGACGTCACGCAGTGCTTGCGTCTGCCACGCGCGCCACGCATCGAGGTCGTAGCGCTCGCGTGCGATGAAGCCATCGCGTTCCTGCGCGTAGCTGCCGCCGAACCGCCGCCACTTCCAGCGCAGGCCGAACGCCGTCACCGCCGCGTGTTGGCCGATGGTCGGGAGCCTGCGGTAGATCTGATCGGCGAGTCCCATCACAGCACCGCCGCGGATCGATCGCGCCTCACGCTGTCGATCGTTTCGTCGTACCAGACGGAGATCATCACCAAGCGGCTCACGAGTGGATACACCGTCGGGTCGCCGGCGAGAAAACGCGAGACGACGTCGCGAATCGTCTTGCGATCGAGCGGCCCCGAAATGACGGCTTCGCAGTCCGGCAGCCGCTCGACTTCGTGGCGCAGCGCTGGCACCTCGCGGAAGTAGATCGACCACGGGATGCCGAAGCCCCACTTCTTGTGGAGCTGGATCGCGAGTGGCAAGCGCGGAGCCGCCGCGCGACGCAGGATCGATTTTCGAATGCCGCCCATCGTCAGCGCCGAAGTCGGTAACGCTCCGAGCGTCTCGACGATTCGATAGTCGAGGAAGGGAACGCGGCACTCGATCGAGGCTCCCATCGTCATTCGATCGTTGCGATCGAGTAACGAGACGAGGAACGTGTGCTGGTCGAGATACATCGCTTGGCGTAGCAGGTCGGTCGGATAGACGGCGCGCGCCTCGTCGAGCATCGCGGTGCGAAACTCGTCGTTGCCGGTATCGGGCAGGCCGAGGTGGTCGATCTCCGACGGAAACAGCTCGCACGCGTTGTACTGCACCAAGCCGCGCGTGCCGCGCTCGGACAACATGCGGAGGAGCTTCTTCGCGCGTCCGTGCTTCAAGAGCCGACCGGCGCCCGCGGCGGATGCGCGCTCGGCTGCGGCGAGCAACAACGGGAAGCGCAGCGGCTGATAACGAACGTAGCCATTGAGCGTCTCGTCGGCGCCTTCGCCCGAGAGGAGCACCTTCACCCGTGACTTCGCGACCTGCGAGAGCGCGAGCATGTGCGCGTCGTTCAGGTGCGCGAGCGGTGCGTCGAGAAAACGCGATGCCTGGCGAAGCCGATCGAGGAGATCCTCTCGCGTGATGCGGACCTCGTGACCGATCATCTCCCACCGCTTGACCACGCGGCGCGCGAGCGGGGCTTCGTCGTGCGAGGACTCGTCGAACGCGACGGTGAAGCCGTGCGCACCGGGGCCGCCCATCGTCGCCAGCGACGCGGCGACCGCGCTCGAGTCGAGGCCACCGCTCAACATCACACCGACGGGAACATCGGCGATGCGGCGCAGCGAGACCGAGTCGTCGAACAGCTCGCGAAACCAGGCGACCGGATCTCGGGGCAGCGATTCGCGGCGTTCGGCGATACGATCCGCGAGCTTCCACCAGCGCGTGATTCGCAGATCACCGGCGTGCCACATCATGTAGTGACCCGGCAGGAGACTCTTGATGCCACGCAGCGGCGTGCGCTCGCCCGTGACGTAGCGGAAGCACAGCAGCTCGCGCCAGGTGTCGTGATCGAACACGGGCTCGACGCCCGCTGCGAACAACGCCTTCGGCTCGGAGCCGAAGCGCAGCGCCTCGCGATCGACGTGGTAGTACAGCGGCTTTACGCCGAGGCGGTCACGCGCGAGAAAGCCGACACGCTCGCGCGTGTCCCAGATCGCGAACGCGAACATGCCGTTCAGTCTCGAGAGCATCTGCGGGCCCTCGAGCGCGTAGAGCGCGAGCACGACCTCCGTGTCGGTGTTCGAACGAAAGCGATGCCCGCGCGCTTCGAGCTCGGCGCGCAGCGCGCGATAGTTGTAGACCTCGCCGTTGTAGGCGATCCAGTAGCGACGATCTTCGGAGACCATCGGCATGTGGCCACGCTCGGAGAGATCGACGATCGACAAGCGCCGCGACCCGAGGCCCGCACCCGGACTGACGTGAACACCCGCGTCATCGGGTCCGCGATGCTCGAGGGAGTCGCGCATCGCGATCACCTGCGTGCGTGACACCAACGCATTCACGTCGACGGTCATGACTCCGCAGAAGCCGCACATCTCAGTCGGCCCTCTGTTCGAGCGTGGCGTCCATCGTCGAGGTCGAACGCCGCACCGCTTCGGCGAGCACGCGCTCCCACTGCGGCAGCACGAGCTCGATCGCAGACATCTCCGCGAGCGCGCGTCCCTGTATGGACAGGCGCTCCGCGAGCGCAGGTTCGTCGACGAGCCGCAACACCGCATCTGCCATCGCGCGCTCGTCGTCGTCGGGGACCAGTAGCCCCGTTCGTTCGTGCTCGATCAGATCGCTCATGCCGCCGACGTTCGTCGATACGATGGGCAGACCGAGCGCGCCCGCCTCGACGACGCAGATCGGCCGGTTGTCGATGCGGGGCGTGTTCAAGAAGATGTCGGTCGTATCGGCCTCTCGCTGCTTACCGGCGAGATCGAGGAAGCCTGGATAGCGCACCGCCCCGGCAAGACCGAGCTCGCGCGCGCGCATCTCGACGACGCTGCGAAACGGCGCATCCTGGCCCGCGAGCACGAGCGTCGCGTCGGGGTGACGCTCGCGAACTCGCGCCAGCGTGTGCAGCGCGAGGAGCGGGTTATAGAGTTCCTCGAACGTCCGCATCCAGAACAGTCGCGGGCGCACGCGGTCGCGTCGTTTGTGGCGATAGCCGGCGATGTCGATGATGTTCGGAATCACCTTCGGGCGATGACCGCGTTCGCGAAATTCGCGCGCGAGGTACGACGACTGACAGACGAATGCATCTGCCCGCGCGAACACGCGCGTGGTCCATCGCGGGAACTTGCCCATGAACCACGGAAGCGTGCCGCCGCACGGGCTCATCACGATCGGCAGGCCGAGGCGCTTGCCGAGCATCGACGCGATGTCTTCGACGACGAAGCTCTTGAGCCCGTACGTGAAGATCACGAGCACGTCGATGTCGCGCCGGCGGCGCACGATCGTCGTCGCGATCTCCGCGAGCCGCACGTAGCGGTTCTCGGACGTCGAGACGGCGATGACGGGGTAGCCCGCCTTCTCGAGCATGCCCCACACCTTCTCGGGCTGCGTCGTCACGCGGCCCGGGTGCACGCCGACGAGCGATCCGACGATGCAGACTCGCGGCTTCATGCGAGCCTCTTCGTCATCGCACCTTTGCTCCACGTGCCATCGACCATCAGCTTCTGCCAGCCGTCACGTTCGTAGAACCGGATCGCCTGCGTGTTCGTCGGCGCGACGGTGAGGATCATGCGGTCGAAGCCGGTCGTTCGCGCGATCTGCTCGTTGCGCCGCATGAGCGCTTGTCCGACACCCTTGCCGTGTCGCGCCGGATCGACGGCGATCGACAAGATACCGTACGGACGGGGCTCGGCCTGGTTCGATGGCGACGCGACGCGACGCGGACGCAATAGCTGCAGCGCGAGCGCGATGTTGTCGCGAAACAGCGGATTCGCGATCAGCCACGGGTGCGTCGCGACGCGCCATGCGAGGAACACGCGATTCGCGCGCAAGAACCCCGTGAGCGCGCCGTTGAATACGCCACCGAACGAGTAGCCGACCAAGCGATCGCGATCGAAGGCGCCGAGCGCCGTCGACCGATGCGGGCCCTCGAGGAGCCAGCGGTAGTACCGCCGCAACGCTTCGTGTCCGAGGCTCGTCATCGAGCTGTCGCGGAATGCCGCGATGTGAACGTCGGCGACGTCGGCGAGGTCGTCGCGACGAAGCTCGCGAACGCTCAGCTCGGAATGTGCTGTGGCCTGCACGCATCCTCGTGATGCCGAACACCGAGATCACTCAGCAACGAATCGATCGAGCTCAGGTACTGGCGGAACGTGAACCAACTCGTCGCAGCGACAGCCTTCGCCGACTCGCGCGACCACTTCATCGGGTCGTTCGCATAGCTAGCGATCGCGTCGGCGAAGCCCTCGACGTCGTCGGGACGAATCGCGGCGCCGGTTCCAAACTGCGCGATGTACTGCGGGATCGAGCTCACCGCGCCCGCGACGGGAACCACACCGTACGCCATGCCCTCGCTCATGACTTTCGGCCAGCCCTCGCTCGCCGCGGTCGGTAGGAGCAACACGTGGGAGCGCGCGAACGCCTCGTAAACGTACGACGGCGACTTCCAGCCGACGAAGCTGATGCGGTCGGCAATCCCGAGCTCGGCTGCGCGCCGCTCGAAGCGTGCGCGCTCGTCGCCGTCGCCGATGATCTCGAGCGTCGCGTCGACATCGCGCGCACGCAGTCGGCCGAGCGTCTCGACGGCGCGTCCCGCGCCCTTCGCCGTCTCGACGCGGCCGACATAGACGAGGCGCAGCGGTCGGTCGAGCTGCTTGGCGACAGCGGCGACGCGCCCTCGTTCGAGGTCACGCTCCTCGAGCGAGGGATTGAAGAACGTGCGAACCCACGTTTGTTGTTTGGGCCAGCGACCGTTCACCGTCACGACGCCGCGATGCCACGGCTTCCGCAGGAACCAGCGCTGCAGGATGTAGCTCGGGCTCTCGACATCGTCGGGCTCCCAGTTCCCGGCGTACTTGAACCAACGCGGCGCGGGCTCCTTCCGCAGGCTGAGAATCAACATCGCGATCAACGCGATGTTCGCGGGCGCTCGCACGTGCACCATGTCCGCATCGCGAAGCTCGCGTAGGATCGTTCGCACGTACGTCGGGCTCGTGCGCAGCACGTCGAGCTTGCCGAGAAAACCCTCGGCACCAGCCGGCGGCACGGGCACCAGATCGATGTTCTTCGCGGCATACGGCACGTACCCCGACGGTGCTGGTTCGGAGTGCAAACACGCGATGTGGCGAATGCGCGTGAAGCGGGTCGCGAGCTGGTCGAGCTCGCGCAGCGTCGCTCCCCACCCGACGATCTGCCCTTCGCGCTGGTGATGTGGCGTGTGCGAGATGACGAGCAGCCGCATCGTCTACGGCTCGGCGGGTTCGGGCGACTTCTCGGTGTAGCCGTAGTACGAGTAGTAGTACCCGCTGCGCTTGTCGGGCTCGATCGCGTTCAAGATCGTGCCGAAGATCGTGCCGTTCACGTTGCGCACGTGTTTCGCCGAGCGTCGCAGCTCGTCGCGTAGCGTCTTGCCGGCCTTCGCGACGAGGATGACACCGTCGGTGTGCTTCGAGAGCACGACGGCATCGGTGACGACCTGCAGCGGCGGCGAATCGAGGATGATGCGGTCGAAGCGCGACGCGAGCTCCGCGAGCACGGTCTGGAACCGTTGCGTCATCAGGATCTCGGCGGGATTCGGCGGCAGTGGTCCGCACGGCAGCACGAACAGGTTCGGGATCTCGGTGCTCTTGATGACCTCTTCGTACGAGTGGTCACCGACGATCAGGTTCGTCAACCCCGTCTTGCGGGAGACTCCGGTCGACGCATGGAGGCGCGGGCGGCGCATGTCGGTGTCGATCAGCAACACGCGCTGACCGCTTTGGGCCATCGTCGTGCCGAGGTAGATGACCGTGGTCGTCTTGCCCTCGCGCGGGTTCGCGCTCGAGACGACCAGCGTCTTGAGCTGGCGATCGGCGGCCGAGAACATGATGTTCGTGCGCAGCGACCGGCAGCACTCGGCGACGCGTGAGCCGGGGTTACGATGTACGTAGAGATCGCGGTCGCCATCGGAGCCGGTGTTCCCGAGCTCGGATTCCTCGATCATCGGGATGATGCCGAGCAGCGGCGCGTTCGTCGCGTTCGTCGCATCGGTCGCGCTCTTAATCGAACGGTCGAAGACGACGATCAGTAGCACGAGGCCGAGGCCGAGGAACAACGCGATCACGCTCGCGGCGACGACGTTCTTGCGCAAGCTCGGATACACGGGCGTGTGAGGTACGAGCGCAGGATCGAGGGGACGGACGTTCGTCGAGTCGATCTGGCGGTTCATGCGGTCTGTGAGCTCGCTCGTCGACAGGCGCGACCGCAGGATGTTGTAGCGATCCTCGGTGCTCTTCTTGCGACGGAGCAGCTCGTTGTACTCGACGACCTTCGGACCGAGCGCGAGCGATTCTTGCGTCGCCTTGTCGACCTCGGCCTTGAGCGCCGTCTCCGTGGAGAGCACCGCCTGGTACTGCTCCTCGAGGCCACTCAACATTCGCTTCGCTTCAGACTGCAGCGCCGAGTAGATGTCGTCGATCTTCGCCTTCTGCATCTGGTACTGCGGGTTCTTCGGGCCGACTTCCTTTTCGAGCTCGATGAACTTGTTGCGCTCGGAGTAGTACTGCGCACGTAGGTCGTCGAACGAGTTCTGATCCTTCATGTCGCCAATCAGCAAGATCGGGGACGTGAGCACGTCGGCGTTCGCTGCTTTGCGCATGCGATCGAGTCGCGCGGCGAGCTCGATGCGGCGTGCGCGCGTCTCGTTGAGCTTCTGCGTATACGTCGTGATGCCGCTCGACACGATGCTCTGCCGCTCCTCGAGCGTGACGGCGAGCAGATCGTTGTCCTTCTGGAACTTGTAGAGCGCGGACTCCGCGTCGCGAAGCTTACCTTCGACGCTGTCGAACTCGGTCGACAACGCCGTGGACGCTTGCTTCGTGTCCGTCGACAACAGCCCCTTCGCATAGTCGACGTAAGTCGAAACGTGCGCGTTCGCGATCTGGGCCGCGATGTTCGGGTCCTGGTGGAGGACGTTGACGTAGAAGATGCGGTTCTGATCGGGGTATCGAATCGAGATCATCGGGCGGACGTAGGCCGTCGCCTCCTCGACTAGATCGTCGATCTTGCGTCCCTGACGGCGCGCGTCGGGGATCATGATGTTGTAGAGGCGGTGCGTCTCGACGGTCTGCCGGATCAGCCGGTAGCTGCCGAGCACTTGCTTCTGCTGCTTGTAGTAGTCGAGCGTGCCAGCCGTCGCCACGCCGGTCAGGATCTCTTGACCTTGACCGAGGAGGTCCGGGATCCGTGGCTCGATCTGGATCGATGCCTGCGCCGAATAGATCTTCGGCTGACGGTTCGTGTAGACGACGGCCGCGGCGATCGCGAGCGCGATGATCGCGAGCACGGCCCATACGTACTTGCGAAGTGTATCGAGGTACCGGCGTACATCGAGACCGAGGACGGGTTCGTCCTCTTCCTGTTGTTTCGTGTTCTCGTCGTCCACGCTGTCCCGCATTAGTCACCGGTCGCGTGGTCCGAGTTCACGCGGAGGGCTCGGTCTTGTAGCTCGCATTGAAGTGCGGTTCAAGCAATGAAACGCACCGAGAGCCACATCTAATCAGCCACTTAGACGGCTGAACGGAAGGTCTTAGAGCGCGACGCGAACGCCGGCCAAGAGCTCGTGGCGAACGAATCCCGGATCGTCAGTCATTCCACCGATCGTGTACATGTAATCGGTGGCGACGTCGGTGAAGCGGTAGTTGAGCGTCGCGGTCAGCCAGTTGCGGAAGCTGTAGTGTGCTCCGGCGACGATCGACACGATGAGGTCATCGCGGGTATCGGGTCCCATGATCCCCGGGATCGCGACCGTCACGCCGCGGTACTGGCGGAGGTGCAGCTCGGGCTGGAGCATGAAGACGAGGGGCTTGATGATTTGTTGGAGCGACCCGCGGATCACGTGATCGCGGTAGTAGTTCGCGTTGATCGAGTCTTCGTACACGAGCGTGTAGCCCGCCGTGACGCGGCCGAGCGGTGAGTAGCGGTAGCCGATCGTGGCGCCGATGACCGGTGCGGAGAAGTTCGGACCCGCCGAGTAGAAGCCGTTCGTGTAGCCGGCGTCGAGGTTGAGGGTAGTCTTAACGCTGAGGAGTGTCGCGAGACCGGCGCGTAGTACGAGCGGATACGAATCGACCTTCGAGCTGGCACTGTCGAGTGCCGTCGTGTAGCCGAACGAGAAATCGAGGTACGCCTGCGTCTGCGGGAAGAATCGCCACTGCGGGTGAATGCCTACCCGATGCGTCATGCGGTCCGCGAACGACTGCTCGCTTCGTTCGAAGATGTCGAGGCGGTTGTCGTAGTACAAGAAGCCGCTGATCGCGCTGTCGTGTGGCTTGTAGAGCAGCAGCAGTCGGAGCTGGTTGATGTCGCGGTTCGTGTTCGCGTCGGTCTCGAAGTTCGCGGCGCGAATCAGGCGAACGAAGTCGTCGTGGAACCCGAACGAGAACCGTCCGGTCGGATTCACCATGCCGTGCAGCGATGCGCCGATGCCGAGACCGCCGGTCTCCGTAGCAGCGTCGTTGTCGGAGAGCATGAAATCGTACGACAGGCGAAGATCCGCGCGGTATTCGAACGAACCGAGGTTCTCCTGGGGATCGTCCGACTGGATCGTCGCCGACGGATGCAGGCGATCCCCACCAAGCGATGCGGTACCGATCTGCGCGATCAGGCGAAGAATGCCGGCGGGGCGCGCATCGGCCTCTTCGTAAAAGACGTTCGAGACGAAGCCGGTTTCCGCGCCGAAAACCGGACGCAACACGGTGCCTTCGCCGACCTTCACGCCGGGTCCTTCGACCGTCGAGACCGGAGCGACAGCATCTTCTGGATTGAAGCTCGCGATCGAAATGTCGTTGGGCGAGATGTCCGCCATGGCTGTCGAGACCATCGACACCACGACGCTAAAGCCAGCCAATAAACGAATCATTTCGAAATCCTGTGACCTGAGTGCGAGAATATACGCACCTCGCCAAGCCGAGGTCAATGCTGTGGGTGTCGGGTTAGTGGAGTCTTTGCCCCGAATGTTCATCTCGGCGCCCGCCCGGGAGTGAGGGCCTCGTGCCAGAGTCGCGACATGCACGTCGTGGTGACTGGTGCTGCCGGCTTTATCGGATCACACACCTGCGAGCGTTTGGTCGCGCGTGGTCATCGGGTCACCGGTATCGACGGGTTTGACGACTATCTCTATCGCGCTGACGTGAAACGGCGAAATGCGCGCGAGCTCGCCAAACTCCCGGCCAGTCAATTCACGCTCGTCGAAGGCAATATCTGCGACCCGACCGCCATCGCGCGCGTGATCGACAAGGATGTGGATGTGGTGTGTCACCTCGCGGCACTCGCGGGAGTGAGGCCGTCGATCGTCGAGCCCCTGCGGTATCTGCGCACGAACATCGAGGGGACGGGCGTGATCGCCGAGCGCATGCGGGCGCTCGGCTTGCGACGTCTCGTGTTCGCATCGTCGAGCTCGGTGTACGGTGCGCGACCGGGCCAGAGCGAGGCGTTTCGCGAGGACGACCCGTGCATCTCGCCGGCATCCCCGTATGCCGCGACGAAGCGCATGAACGAGTTGCAGCTGTCGACGTATCGCGACCTGTTCGGGATCGGGGTGTTCGCGCTGCGGTTCTTCACCGTGTACGGGCCACGACAACGGCCGGAGATGGCGATCGCGAAGTTCGTGGCGGCGATCGCGCGCGGCGCGCCGATCACGCTGTATGGCGATGGCTCGTCCCGGCGCGACTACACGTTCATCGATGACATCGTGAGTGGGACGGTCGCAGCGATCGAACGCATCGAGGCCGGACGGTTCGAGATCTACAACCTCGGCGGGACGTCGACGGTGTCACTCGCGGAGCTCGTGGGGAAGATCGAGCGCATCGTCGGGAAACAGGCGATCATCGACCGCCAGCCCGATCAGCCGGGCGACGTGCCGATCACGTACGCGAACGTCGACCGGGCGCGCGCGGCGCTCGGATACGAGCCGACGACGCGCATCGACGATGGGCTCGCGCGGTATTGGGAGTGGGTCCAACAGCAATGATCGACGCTGCGCTCATCCTCGTGATCGCGGTGCGCGGTGCGCAACCGCTGCGGATCGCGCTCGTGAAACGCATCACGAGCATCGGGTCGGATCCGACGGCGGACATCCGTCTGGCGACGGTGCCGGCGCACTGGGCTGTCGTGCATCGCGGTGATGGCGCCGTCGAGCTGGCGATCGGCGGCGAACGCAAGCGCCTGGCCCCGGGCGACTCGGTCGCGCTCGATGACATGACGATCGCGCTCGACTCGACCGCGATCACTCGCGATCGCGAACGCGCGATCGAGGCGCTCGTGTCGGCGCTCGCTGCAGTGGAGTCGTCGGAGCGCGCCGTCGAGCTGCTGTTGACCGGACTCATCGGGGCATCGGGATCCGACATCGGAGCGCTGATCTTGAGCGACGGGGATGCGTATACCGTCGCTGCCGCGCGCGATCGAAGCGGAGCGGTGCTCGAGGATGCTGGCGAGCTGTTGTCCGACACGATCGTGCGCGACGTGCTCGGGACGGGCGAACGCGTCCAGCTCGATGATGTCGCTGCGCACAGCCGATATGGCGCGATTCCGTCCGTGAACGCGCTGCGGCTGGGGTCGGCGTTGTGTCTTCCGATGTGTCTCGACGGCAAGACGCTCGGCGCCGTGTTCCTCGCGCGGCACGAGCGCGGCGGGTTAGACGAGCGTACACTCGCCGAGCTGCGCATTCTCGCAGCGGTCGCGGTGCCGTTTCTCGCGCAGCTGCGCGCCCCACGCCCGGATACCCAGCGCGATCAGCTCGTCGGCGATTCGCCGGCGGTTCAAACGCTACGTTCGCTGATTCGGCGCGTCGGGCCGAGTGACCTGTCGGCGCTGCTGCACGGACCGTCGGGGTCGGGCAAAGAGCTCGTCGCGCGAGCGATTCATTCCGCGAGTCCGCGCGCCGAGCGACCGATGATCGCGATCAATTGCGCGTCGGTTGCGCCGACGTTGCTCGATGCCGAGCTGTTCGGCTATCGGAAGGGCGCGTTCACCGGCGCGGTCACGGATCGCGTAGGTCTGATCGAAGCGGCGCACGGCTCGACGCTGTTCCTCGACGAGATCGGCGACATGCCGATGACGATGCAGGCGGCGATGTTGCGGGTGCTCGAGCAACGCGAGGTGAAGCGGCTCGGTGACAACGTGCCACGCGCGGTCGATTTTCGGCTCGTGTGCGCGACGCACAAGGACCTCGAAGCGGAAGTGGCGACGGGACGGTTTCGCGCGGATCTGCTGTTTCGACTGCGCGAGGTCACGATCGAGATTCCATCGCTCGCTGCGCGCGGCGACGACATCGAACTGCTCGCGCATGCGTTTCTGCGGCAAGCGGAAGTGCAGCTCGGCCTCGTCATGCACACGCTCACCGACGACGCGATCGCAGCACTTCGCGCACACGCGTGGCCGGGAAATGTTCGCGAGCTGAAGGCGGCGATGCGACGCGTGGCGATCCTGGCCGACAGCAAGCTGATTCGTGCGGCGGATCTCGGGCTCGGGCCGCGCGGTGAAGCACCCGCGGTCGTCGCGGCGAAGTCGATCGCTGTCGGAGCGGCCGCTTCGATCCGCGAGCTGATCGAAGCAGCGATTTCACCCGGGGTGACCGTGCAGCCCCTCGCGAACCTGCGCGACGAGCTCGTGCGCAGGTACGTGCTGCTCGCGATCGAGCGCTGCGGCGACGATCGCGAGGAAGCGGCGAAGGCGCTCGAGATCGGCGTCCGTACGCTGTATCGCTACATCAGCTAAGCCGTCGGCAGGTCGCGGCGCGCTTCGAGCGCGCGGAACGAATCGCCCATCGTCGTGAGCGCACGGCCTCGGCGCAGGCGCTCGATGCGATGCTCGAGGCGGTCGCCGCGACCGAGCGACTGCGAGAGCCGCAGCTTCCACGGCACGTGGTGGTGCTTCGCGATGCTCTCGATCTCGTGCGTGTCGAGCTCGTAGGGATGGAGATAGACAACCGCGGGACGGTCCGCACGCGCGGCCTCCCACAGCGCCACGCGATGCATCGAGAACGGGAAGATCCGCAAATAGCCGCCGCCGAGCGCGGGCCATCGCCGGCCGATCCACACCGTCGCGAGCGGGATCTCGAGTAGGCCTTCCCGGAGCCAGAACGGGCCGCGTGGAGCAGTCGCAACGCCGTACCGCCGCATTCGTGCGGGGACGACGCTCGAGTCGTAGCGAAACCCTTGCTCGGCGAGCTCGGCGAAGATGCCGCGGTTCACTTCATCGAGCGAGTCACACGGCTCGCCGAGGCTGAAGTCGGGAGCTCGAAAACCGACGACGGGCTGACCGCTCGCATCCTCGAGGAGCTTCTTCGACGTCGCGATCTCGTCGCGCAGCGTGTCCCGGCTCATCGTGAACAGCGGGCGATGGGTGTGTGCGTGGCACGCGACCTCGTGGCCACGTCGCGCGATCTCGGCCACGAGCTTCGGATCGTGCTTCGCGATCAGGCCTTGCACGAAGCACGTCGCGCGAATGCCGAGCCGATCGAAGAGGTCGAGCATGCGCGACGTGTTCGCGCGGCAACGGTCCGAGATCGCGGCATCGAAGTCGAGCGTCGATTGGATCCAGTCCTCGACGTCGACGGTCACGCACAGGGTCATCGACACACGACGTGAAAGTCTTGGCCGGCGCCGCGGATCTTCTCGACGTGCACGGCGGTGAGGCCGGCATCTTGGAGCACCCGCTCGATGTCGCGACGCTCGTAGAGATAGAGCGGACAGTTGCGCAGCTTGTAGCGGACCTCGCGGATCGGCGAGCGCAGCCAGTGGCGGCTCGGGAAGGAGATCGCGGCGAGGCCTCCCTTCAGCTGCTCCCCGAGCGCGCGGCAGAACCGCACCGGGTCGGGGACGTAGTCCATCACGCCCATGACGATCGCGCAGTCCGCATGCGCGACCGGCTCGGCAAGCGGGTAATTGCCCTGCAAGAGCTCGTAGCGGCCACCGTGGCCCGCGGCGTCGAGGCGCTGCTTCGCGAGCTCGAGCATGCGCGGGGCGGCGTCGACACCGATCACACGTGCGGCGCCTCGCGCGAGGGCTTCGCGCAGGTACACGCCAGAACCGCAACCGATGTCGAGGACCGTCTTGTCCTTCAAGTCCCCGAGACGGTCGAACGTCAGCCGAAACCGCTCGATGATGTCGCGACGGAACGTCGAGTCGACTAACCGCCAGATCGGCCCGCGCCGGCCGTCGTAGAGCGAGTCGAAGGTGTCTGCGAATCCGTGGAAAAACCGACCTGCGCGCTCGTCGGTAGCCGACATCATGCGAAGACATAACCCAGGTTGCCGCGATTGGCAGCACTGCCGCGCGTGGCAGTGCCGATCGCACGCAAGTCTGCGAAGACGTTCGCGGACGTCGCGGCATACGCGCTGCACATCGGGTCGTCACCAAGGAGAAGACTCGATGAAGAAGCTGATGATGTTCGCGTTCGTGGCCACCCTCGCCGTCGGTTGCAGCAAGAAGAAGGCGTCCTGCGACGAGATCTTCGAGCACACCAAGTCGATCGCGCCCGCCGAGATGCGGGAGATGATGGAGCAGAAGAAGGAGAGCGCGATCGGGAAGTGCGAGAAGATGTCCGACGAGGCAAAGCAGTGCGCCATGGACGCGAAGTCGATGGAGGATCTGCAGAAGTGCCCGCGGTCCTAGTTACTGCGGGAACCGGACGCGCGCGACGAAGACGTTCGCGTCGCCCGGCCCGTTGACCGCTCCGCCCGCGACGACGAGGTAGTCACCGACGAGCGCGAGCTCGTGGTTCGTGCGGCCGAGCGGCAGTGCGCCGAGCGTCTGCCACGGCGCGAGCGAGCCGTCGTCGAGGATTTCGGCGGCGAGCACGCTCGTGGTGCCGGGTGCGCCGAGCACTTGGCCGCGGCCGCCGACCACGAACAGGAAGTCGTCGACCGCGACGGCTTCGCCGAACGTGACCGGCATCGGCAGCGCGGTGGTTGGTCGGGCGGGTGCGATCGCGCCGGCGCTGCCGATCGCGGCGACGAAGACGTCGGTCGTCACCGGATTGCCGGTGTCACCCTTGTAGCCGCCGATCGTGTACGCGAAGCGGTCGGTGAAGGCGTATTGGGCCTGCGCGCGGAAGCCGATGCCCCAGTCGTCGGTGGTCCACGTCGCGGTGGAGGTCGGGGTGCGCAGCGTGATCGTCTTGTCGCCCTCGTTCGGGAGGAGCGTGTCCATCATCAGGAGCGTGCCGTTGCGAACGGCAGCTTCGGAGGAGATCGCGATTTGCGGCAACGTGGCAAACGAGGTCAAGGGTCCGAGGAGTCCGGTGTCGTCGAGCTCGGCGGTGAACACCTGGCGTGCGTCGCTCTCGCGATCGTAGAGGCCGTCGAGGATGAAGATGCGCCGGCCGTCGGAGGTGGCGGTGCACTCGGTGACGGGCGAGGGGGTCTTGCCCGCGAGCGACCAGGTGATCGTGCCGTCGTCGGCGACGCGACCGGCGTGGATCTCGTCGGTCTTGACGAAGTTGTCGCCGAGCTTCGTGTTGCCACCGATCACGAGGAGGGTGTC
>Ga0316603_10000690_pt1 | contig 17021 bp, 14 predicted proteins | sample OWC_soil_day10_n_FD_207649 | JGI IMG/M metagenome (GOLD analysis project Ga0316603, IMG submission 207649) | Wetland soil microbial communities from Old Woman Creek delta, Ohio, United States - OWC_soil_day10_noCT | ecosystem: Environmental > Terrestrial > Soil > Wetlands | place: USA: Ohio... | reverse complement strand
GGTCGCGGCGACCTGCGACCTGCTCGTGGTCGGCGGCGGCATCAACGGCGCCGGCATCGCGCGCGACGCGGCCGGGCGTGGGCTGCGCACGGTTCTCTGCGAGCAACACGACCTGGCCGCCCACACGTCTTCGTCGAGCACCAAGCTGATCCACGGTGGCCTGCGCTATCTCGAGTTCTACGATTTCGGCCTCGTGCGCAAGTCGCTGCGCGAGCGCGAGACGGTGCTCACCTCCGCACCGCACATCGCGTGGCCGCTGCGCTTCGTGCTGCCGCACGACGAGCACCTGCGGCCCGCCTGGATGATCCGTGCAGGGCTGTTCCTCTACGACCACCTCGCGCGTCGCCGGCGACTCCCCGGCTCCAGGTCGGTCAACCTGCGCAGGCACCCCGCGGGCAAGCCGCTCGAGAAGCGCTTCACGAAGGGTTTCGTCTACTCCGACGCGTGGGTCGACGATGCCCGGCTCGTGGTCCTGACCGCGATGGACGCACGGGAGCACGGGGCGCGAATCCTGACGCGGACACGCTGCGCGAAGCTGCAGCGCAAGGCCGACCAGTGGCTGGCAACGCTCGCGCACGCCGACGGGCGGCGCAGCAAGTTGCTGGCACGGGCCGTGGTGAACGCCACGGGGCCCTGGGTGGATCGCTTCCTCGACGATGCGACGCCGGTCGCGGCGAACCAGCATCCGCGCCAGGTCAAGGGCAGCCACATCGTCGTGCCCAGGCTCTTCGAGCACGAGTTCGCCTACATCTTCCAGGCACCGGACGGGCGCATCGTCTTCGCCATTCCTTACGAAGCCGACTACACGCTGATCGGCACCACGGAGATGGACTACACGGGCGACCTCGCGACGCCGGCGATCGCCGAGAGCGAGATCCAGTACCTGCTCGACATGGCCAATCGCTATTTCGCGAGTGACCTCGAGCGCAAGCACGTTGCATGGACATTCGCCGGTCTGCGCCCGCTGCTTGCAGATCCGAAGGACAGGGCCACGAGCGTCACGCGTGACTACGTGCTCGACCTCGACACCAGCGGTGCACCGCTGCTCTCGATCTACGGCGGGAAGCTCACGACGTACCGCAAGCTCGCCGAGGACGTCCTGGACGTGATGGCACCCAGGCTGGGATGCCGCGCCGCCCATTGGACGGCGGGAAAGCCGCTGCCCGGCGGAGACATGCCACGGGCGGACTTCGACGCGTTCCTGGCCGGCCTGACATCGCGGCACCGCTGGATGCCCGCGCCGCTGCTGCGTCGCTATGCGCGGGCCTACGGCACACGCGCGGAGCGCATCCTGCAGGGGGCCCGCTCACTCGCTGACCTCGGCGTGGAGGTTCTTCCCGGCCTGCACGCCCGGGAGATCGATTATCTCCGCCGCGAGGAATGGGCGGTGACGGCCGAGGACATCCTCTACCGCCGCAGCAAGCTGGCGCTGCACGGGCCCGCTGACGGCGCGGCGCGGCTCGACGCCTGGCTGCAGCGGCACCCGCTGCCCGACGAGCCCGAGGGCGGCGCGTTGTAGTAGTCTCTCGGGCCTCGAGAGGTTGCCCATGACACGTTTCGTGCTCGCCCTCGACCAGGGCACTACGAGCTCGCGCTCCATCCTGTTCGATCACGACGGCGGCATCGTCGCGACGGCGCAGCGCGAGTTCACCCAGCATTTTCCCCGGTCGGGCTGGGTGGAGCACGACGCCGAGGAGATCTGGGCGACGCAGGCCGCCACGATCGCCGAGGTGCTGGCACGGGCCCGCGCGACGGTCAACGACGTAGTGGCGGTCGGCATCACCAACCAGCGTGAAACCACGGTGCTGTGGGAGCGTTCGTCGGGCCGCCCGGTGGCGCCCGCCATCGTCTGGCAGGACCGCCGCACGGCGGATGCCTGTGCCCGGCTCAAGTCCGAGGGCCACGAGCCCGAGATCACCCGTCGCACGGGCCTGTTGCTGGACCCTTACTTCTCCGGCACGAAGCTCGCGTGGCTGCTCGACAGCGAACCCGGGCTGCGGGCGCGGGCCGAGCGCGGCGAGCTCGCCTTCGGCACGATCGACAGCTGGCTCGCATGGAAGCTCTCGCGCGGCACCCAGCACATCACCGATGCCACGAACGCGAGCCGCACCCTGCTGCTCGACATTGCGACCGGCGACTGGGACGACTATGCCCTCGAGCTGCTGCGCATCCCGCGTGCGCTGCTGCCGCGTGTCGTACCTTCCTTGCTTGCGCGCCGTGAGGCGTTCGCACTCCTGGGCGGACGCGAGATCCCGCTGGGCGGCATCGCGGGCGACCAGCAGGCCGCGCTCTTCGGACAGGCCTGCTTCCGGCCCGGCATGGCCAAGAACACCTACGGTACCGGCTGCTTCATGCTGATGAACACGGGCCGGGAGCCACAGCCCTCCGTGAACCGCCTGCTCACGACCGTGGCCTGGCACACGGACGGACGGCACTACGCACTCGAGGGTGCGGTGTTCGTCGGTGGTGCGGTCGTGCAGTGGCTGCGGGACGGGCTCGGGTTCATCGAGAAGTCTGCCGACGTCGAAGCGCTCGCGGCGACCGTGAAGGACACAGGCGGAGTCTATCTCGTGCCGGCATTCACCGGCCTTGGCAGTCCGCACTGGGATGCCTACGCACGTGGCACGATGGTCGGTCTCTCGCGCGGCACGACCAGGGCACACATCGCGCGGGCGGCGCTCGAGTCCATTGCGTTCCAGAGCGCGGAGGTACTGCTCGCCATGCAGCGCGATGCGCGGCAGCCACTGGTCGAGTTGCGCGTCGACGGCGGCGCGACCGCCAACGACCTCATGATGCAGTTCCAGGCCGACCTGCTCGGCGTGCCCGTGGTGCGGCCGAAGGTCACCGAGACGACGGCGCTCGGCGCGGCCTACCTCGCGGGGCTCGCGGTGGGATTCTGGGGCTCGACCGACGAGGTCGCCGCCAACTGGCAGGTGGATCGCCGCTTCGAGCCGGTGATGCCGCGCGAGGCGGCGGCCGCGCGCATGCAGCAGTGGTCGCGCGCCGTCGAGCGTTCGCGCGCCTGGCACGAGGAAGACTGAGGAATCCGCCGTGGCCAGGACCATTGCGCTTGCGACGCCGGTGTTCTTCGCGCTGATTGCGCTCGAGTACCTGGTCGGCCGCGCGCGCGGCCGCAACAACTACCGGTTGAACGATGCGGTGAACAGCCTGAGCCTCGGCGTCATGAGCCAGGTCGTCGGACTGTTCACGAGGTTGCTGGCCGTCGGCATCTACACCGCCGTCTACGCCACCGCCGCGCTCTGGCAGTTGCCGGCCGACGAGTGGTGGGTGTGGGCGCTCGGGGTCGTCGTCTACGACTTCTGCTACTACTGGAACCACCGCCTCGGCCACGAGAGCGCGATCTTCTGGGCGTCACACGTCGTGCACCACCAGAGCCAGGAGTACAACCTCTCGACCGCGCTCAGGCAGACGAGTTCGGGTGCCCTGCTCGGCTGGATCTTCTACCTGCCGATGGCGATCTGCGGATTCCCGCCCCAGGTGTTCATCGTGGCCGCGATCGTGGACCTGCTCTACCAGTACTGGATCCACACCGAACAGGTCGGCAAGCTCGGGTGGTTCGACCGCTGGTTCGCTTCCCCGTCGAATCACCGCGTCCACCACGCCGTCAACGACCAGTACCTCGACCGCAATTACGGCGGCATCTTCATGGCGTGGGACCGCATGTTCGGCACGTTCGTCGAGGAGGACGAGAAGTGCGTGTACGGCACGCGTGCGCCGCTCGAGTCCTGGGATCCGCTCTGGGCCAACGTCGAGGTGTATGCCGACCTCGCTCGCAGGTCGTGGCAGGCCGTGCGCTGGCGCGACAAGCTGGCCGTGTGGCTCATGCCGCCCGGCTGGCAGCCGGCCGTTGCCGCGGGCGGGCCGTGGCAGAAGCCCTCGTTCGATGTCGCACGCGTGCGGCGCTTCGATCCGCCGATGACACGCGGCGCGCGCGTTCTTGCTCTGGTCCAATTCGTGATCGCCCTGGCCGGAGCCATACCGCTGCTGTGGTACTCGGACGCGATGTCGTTTGCGCAACTCGCGCTCGCAGCGGGCGCGATCCTCGCGGCGCTGTGGATCACGGGCGCCGTGATGCAGGGCCGGCTCAGTGTGCTGCGTGCCCTCGCGATCGAAGCCGTCACCGCGGTCCTGCTGTTGGCGGCGGGTGTCGCGGCGCGTGCCGACGCGCTGGTCTAGAGCAGGCTGACCGGCGCGCTGCCGTAAGCGACGCTTAGCATGGACAGCGACCCAAGGTCGAAGCCTTCGAGCGGGAAGCTGGCGCCATCCCCTGCCTGGCGCACGCCGACCACGTACAGCAACGGCAGGTAATGCTCGGTTGTCGGCACGGACAGCGCCGCACTGTCCCCCGCGAGCACATAGTCCACCAGCGCGTCGTCGTACCCGGTCTCGACGGCACGACGCACGTATGCGTCGAAGTCGACTGCCCAGTCGTAGGCATCACCCGCTGCGCGCATGCGGTGCAGGTTGTGCACCACGTTGCCACTGCCGAGGATGAGCACGCCCTCGTTGCGCAGCGCGGCGAGTTCGCGTCCGAGGACGAGGTGCCCCTGCATGGAGAGTCCGGCGTCGAGGCTCAACTGGCAGACCGGCACGTCCGCCGCCGGGAACAGTGACTGCAGCACGCACCACGCTCCATGGTCGAGGCCCCAGGCGTCGTCGGGCACCACGACGGCCGACGTAACGTGACCCATCACGCGCCGCGCAAGGTCCGGAGCACCGGGCGCCGGATACTGCTGCGCATACAGCTCGCGCGGAAAGCCGCCGAAGTCGTGGATCGTTCGCGGCCGGGCCGTCGTAGCGACGCGCGTGCCATCGGTCACCCAGTGCGCCGACACGCACAGGATCGCCCTGGGCCGGGGCAGGGCCTCGCCGATCCGGCGCCAGGCCGTCCGGTAGGGATTCTCGGTGACGGCGAGCATCGGGCTGCCGTGCCCGATGAACAGGGCGGGCATGGGGGACGTCATGGCGGGATGTTAGCGGCTCGCCGCCGCGATCGCTCAGCGAAAACGCCAGCCGAGCGAGACGCCCACCGCAACCGGATCGGGGCTCACGAGCCCGTGTTCGCTGCGGAGCAGGCTTGCATCCGAATCGAGCTCGATCCAGCGTACGTCGGCCGTGAGGTTGACCTGTTCGCTGACGCGCAACTCGGCCCCGATTTCGGCGGCTCCACCGAGGGACCGGTGGCGGCTGCTGCGTGAAATCAGTGTCGGTCTGGCCGACCCGGTGTGGTAGACGGCCTGGTTGAGACCGGCTCCGGCGTACGTCCGTACCGACCCGCGGGCCATAATTGGATAGCGGACCGTGAGCAGGTCCGGACCGTCGCGGCGGTCCTGCTGCAGCACGAGTTGGATGTCGTCGGCGCCCGGCACGCTCTCCGGGTCGAGGTCCTCGTGGGACAGCTCGCGTATCCAGTCGGGCCGCTTGCGCTTCACCATGGGCAGGTGGTCCAGCAGCAGGCCCTGCAGGCGCGCCGGGGTCTCCAGCAGAAACTCACGTGCGTCCTGCGTGAAATCGGGCGACTGGTCATCGGCCGCCGCGCACGGCACGGCGCCGCAACAAACGGCCAGTCCGAGGACGAAGCTGCAACCTGATCGAACAGCCATCGCGCACCCGCCTGATGTCCGGCAACCCCGCTATCCGCCGTGGGAAGATGCCCTGTTGCGGACCGGAGGCTTTGCGTCCCCGCCTTGCGACGGGTTTGCCACGTGTTGCGACGGTAGCGCGATCTGCGGCGAAGTGAAGGGGTGCGGCGGCCCGGTACGCGGATCTGTGACGCAGCCGCCGGGATTTCGAGTCCCGGCACCACGTTACGTCAAACGCGCCGGCGCACGTGCAAGTGCCGGTGGGGCAGCGACGCGTCGCCGTGCGAATGCGTTTCCGTCTGCTCGTCGACCGGCACGAGCACCAGTCGTCCGTGGCGCACGCCGCGCTCGGCGATCACGTGGTCCGCGAAATGCCGGACGTCGTCGACGGCGCCGCGCAACACGGTGACTTCCATGCAGCTGTCGTGGTCGAGGTGCACGTGCAGCGTCGCGAGGGAGATGTCGTGGTGGTCGTGCGCCGCCCGCGTCAGCCGGCTCGACAGCTCGCGGGACTCATGGTCGTACACGTAGATGGCCGCACCGAGGCACTGCGCACGCGGGGAGGCCTCGAGCGTGACTTGCTCCAGACCAGACCGGACCAGATCGCGAATCGCCTCGGAGCGGTTGGCATAGCCGCGCTCGGCCATGAAATCGTCGAGCCGGGCCATCAGGTCATCGTCGAGCGTGATGGTCGTGCGCTGCATGGGGTGAGCCTCGTCGCCGGGATTCTGCTACCGTCCGGCCAAGTGTTTGCCACCCCGCGTCCATGCGCAACCTCCAACCCAGCACCCTTCGCATCGGCCGTCGCTATCGCCCGGGCCGGCTGAACGGTCCGTACGACGCCCTGGTCATCGGTTCGGGAATCGGCGGACTGACGACGGCCGCACTGCTGTCGGAACTCGGATGGCGCGTCGCCGTGCTCGAACAGCACTACACGGCGGGTGGCGCCACCCACAGCTACGATCGCAACGGCTACGAGTGGGACGTGGGCGTCCACTACATCGGCGACATGGGTGCGCGGACGACCGTGCGCCGCCTGATGGATTTCCTGACCCAGGGCCATCTCGCCTGGGCGCCGATGGACGCGCATTACGACCGCTTCTTCATCGGCGACCGCGTGTACGACGCCGTGGCCGGTCGCGAGGCCTTCCGCGAGAACCTGGTGGCGCATTTCCCGCGTGAGGCCGGCGCGATCGATCGCTACCTGGACCTGCTGAGCGAGGTGTCGCGCGGGATGCGGACCTTCGCGCTCGATCGCACACTGCCGCCCTGGGTCGCGGCCGTGGCCGGTCCGCTGTTGCGCCGCCGCCTGCCGCGCAGCTTCGACCGCACGACGTGGGATGTCCTGTCGGAACTCACCTCCGATCCCGAACTGATCGCAGTGCTGACCGGCCAATGGGGCGACATGGGGCTCCCACCGAAGCGCTCCTCGTTCGTCATCCAGGCACTGATCGCCCGGCATTACCTGCACGGCGGGTTCTACCCGGTGGGTGGTGCGTGGCGTATCGCCGATACGATCATGCCGCGTATCCAGGCGACGGGCGGCGAGGTGTTCACCTATGCCCGTGTCGAGGAGGTCGTGGTGCGCGATGGACGCGCGCGCGGAGTACGCATGTCGGACGGCACGGAGATCGCCGCAACGCACGTGATTTCCGACGCAGGCGCGATCAACACGTTCGCACGGCTGCTGCCGGCGGGCGTGGCACAGGAACATGGCTACGACAAGTTGCTGCCGACAGTGAAGCCGAGCATCGGGCACCTGGGTGTCTACATCGGCCTGCAGGGCACCGCGCAGGAATTCAGCCTGCCGCAGACCAACTACTGGATCTATCCGGACAACGACTACGACGCCGCGCTGGACCGCTTCATTGCAGACCCGACCGGTCCCTTCCCCGTGGTGTACATCTCCTTCCCATCGGCGAAGGATCCAGACTTCGAGCGCCGGCATCCCGGCCGGGCGACGATCGAAATCGTGGCACCCGCGCCGTACGAGATCTTCGAGCCGTGGGCGGACAGCAAGTGGGGCAAGCGTGGCGAAGATTACGAGGCGCTGAAGAATTCGCTCGGCGAGCGCCTGCTCGAGCACCTGTACGACAAGGTACCGCAGGTGCGCGGGCGCATCGACTACTGGGAAGTCTCGACGCCGCTCTCGATGCAGTGGTTCTGCGGCTACGGTCGCGGTGAGTTGTACGGCCTCGACCACGATCCGGCACGCCTGCGGCAGCGTTGGCTGCGGCCGCGGACGAAGGTGCCGGGCCTGTGGCTCACCGGTCAGGACGTGATGTCGTGCGGCGTGACCGGCGCAATGATGGGCGGCCTGGCATCCGCGACGGCCGTCGCGGGCATGCGCCGCATGATGCCCGTGATGAAGGGCATCTTTGGCTGACGCGGCCTCGCGCTCAGAGTCCGAGCACGCGCAGGTCGAGCCCGTGGTTCGCGGCGGCGGGCGGGCACCAGAAATAGGCTCTCGTGAGCGGTCGCGTGAAGCGGAACAGCGCGTCCGTGATCCCGTCCTCTGCACCGGCCATGCGGTTCATCTGCGCCTCGAACGCGTCAAAGGACCGTCCCCGGGGATATGCGCTTTCGGTCCCTGCACCGTGGCATCAGCATAATGCCCGATGAGCCGGTCTCTCCCGATCGGGATAATCGCGGCAGAGATCAATGGTTCATGACCCCTGACACGACCACGAACACCGCCGGCCGGACCGGCGACATTACGTGTCCCTGGCACGCGCAGTCCGCCGACGAAGTCTTGCGTGGCCTGGGATCGAGTCGGCGCGGACTGCCGGTGGAGGAGGCGCGGCACCGGCTCGAGACGACCGGGCCCAACGTGCTGCAGGCGGCCCGCCGAATCTCGCCGTGGCAGTTGCTCGCGGCGCAATTCCAGAACGTCCTGATCGTCATCCTGCTGGTGGCGACTGCGCTTTCGGCGTTGCTCGGGCACACCGTCGAAGCCGTCGCGATCACGGTGATCGTCGTGTTCGCCGTCCTCCTCGGGTTCGTGCAGGAGTTCCGGGCGGAGCGCGCGATCGAGGCACTGCGGGAGATGGCGGCCCCGCGGGCCACCGTGATTCGCGACGGATCGGAGATCGATATTCCGGCGAGGGACGTCGTGCCGGGCGACATGCTCGTCCTGAGCGGCGGGAACCGCATCGCCGCCGATGGCAGGGTCGTGTCCGCCGCGAACCTGAAGGTGCAGGAAGCGCCGCTCACCGGTGAGTCGACGCCGATCGAAAAGCACGCTGACACGCTCCACGACGTCGACTCGCCCATCGGTGACCGGCGGAACATGGTGTATTCCGGCACCAGCGTGAGCTACGGGCGTGGCCTTGTGGTGGCCGTGGCGACGGGGCCACGTACGGAGTTCGGCCGGATCGCACAGATGCTGCTGGAGGTTGAATCCGGCCGTACCCCGCTTCAGATCAACCTGGACAGGCTCGGGCACACGTTGGCGCGTGCGGCGCTCGTGGTCGTGGCACTGATCATCGTGCTCGGCCTCGTTCGTGGCCAGCCGTTCATCGACATGCTCGTGTTCGGCATCGCGCTCGCGGTCGCCGTGGTGCCCGAGGCGCTCCCGGCCGTCGTCACGATCTCGCTGGCGCTGGGCGTGCAGCGCCTGGTCCGGCGCCGTGCCCTGATGCGTCGACTCGCGGCCGTGGAGACGCTCGGCAGCACGTCAGTGATCTGCACGGACAAGACGGGCACGTTGACGCGTGACGAGATGACGGTGCGCCGCCTGTACGTCGCCGGTCAGTTCGTGGACGTCACCGGATCGGGCTACGCGCCGGAGGGGGTGTTCCGCGCGGGGGATGCGACCCTGGTCATTGCGCCGCGGGCGGACGGCGCGCTCAGCGGGTCCGTGCGCGACCTGCTCGCGGCCGGCGCGCTGGCGTCCGATGCGCACCTGGTGCGCGACGCAGCGCAGGATGCCTGGACGATCAAGGGCGACCCCACGGAGGGTGCGCTCATCGTCGCTGCGGCCAAGGCTGGCCTGCACAAGGCGGACCTCGACGACTCCCTGCCGCGCGTCCACGAGATCCCGTTTTCCTCCGAGTCGAAGCGGATGACGACGCTGCACGCCGGGACGGACGGCATCGTCGCCTTCGCGAAGGGCGCGCCCGAGGTGGTGCTCTCGACGTGCACCGCGGAGCAAACGCTGGCGGGTGCCATTGCGCTGGACGCGGCTGCCCGGGAGCGCATCCTCGGCGCGGCACAACGGATGGCCCGCGACGCGTTGCGGGTTCTGGCCGTGGCGAGCCGACGCGACGCCGCCCCCGCCACGGCCGAGCACGAAATGACGTTCCTCGGGTTGGTCGGGATGTCCGACCCGCCGCGGGCGGAGGCGCGTGAGGCACTCCAGACCTGCGAGCGCGCCGGCATCCGGGTCCTGATGATCACCGGTGACCATCCGCTCACCGCCGAGGCGATCGCGCGCGAACTCGGCCTTCTGAAGGGCGGGCGCGTGGTCACGGGGGCCGAACTCAGGGATCTCGACGACGATGCACTGAAGCGCGACGTGGCGCGAATCGATGTGTTTGCGCGTGTTTCCCCTGCCGACAAGATGCGGGTGGTGGTGGCGCTGCAGCAGCTCGGTCACGTGGTCGCGATGACCGGCGACGGCGTCAACGACGCCCCCGCGCTCAAGAAGGCCGACGTCGGCATCGCGATGGGCGTGACCGGCACGGACGTCGCGCGTGAAGCGGCGGCAATGACCCTGACCGACGACAACTTCGCGTCGATCGTAGCCGCCGTCGAGGAAGGCCGCGGCGTCTTCGGCAACATCAAGAAGTACCTGATGTTCCTGCTGTCGTCGAACGTCGGGGAGATCGGCCTGATGGCGGGCACGGCCCTGCTGGGAATGCCCCTGCCGCTGACGGCGGTGCAGATCCTCTACGTGAACCTCGCGACGGACGGATTGCCGGCGCTTGCGCTGGCAGTGGATCCGCCCGAACCGGACCTGATGACGCGCCCGCCCCGCGACCCGCACGCCGGCATCTTCGGGCCGAAAGTCGTCGCATTGATGCTCGTCGGTGGTGCGTGGTCGATGATCGTGAACGTCGGGCTGTTCGCCTGGGCGCTGCACGCGGGCCGCCCGCTGTCCGAAGCGATGGCGTTGACGTTCGTGTCCCTCGTGCTGATCCAGTTCATGAAGGCGTACAGCTACCGATCGGACCGGATTTCCGTCCTGCGGCGGCCATTCGCCAACCGCTGGCTGAACGCCGCGGTCGCGTGGGAAGTCATGCTGCTGGCTTTCATCATGTACCTGCCGGTGCTGCAGGCGCCCTTCGCCACCTTCGACATGTCCCCGACGGACTGGGCGATCGTACTCGGCGTCTCGGCCACGGTGCTGCCGGTGCTGGACGTCGCCAAGACGGTGTTGCGCCGACGTTAGCCGGCACGATGCTCCGCGGGACCCCTGGCTCAGTACGCCCGCTTCTTGGTGTCCATGAGCCGCAGGATGAGCGGCGTGAGGATGATCTGCATCGCGAGCGGAAGCTTGCCGCCCGGCAGCACCAGCGTGTTCGGCCGCGACATGAACGCGTCGTGGATCATCGAGAGCAGGTAAGGGAAATCGATGCCCTTGGGGTTCGCGAAGCGGACGATCAGGAAGCTCTCGTCCGGCGACGGAATGTCCTTGGCGATGAACGGGTTGCTGGTGTCCACGGTCGGCACGCGCTGGAAGTTGATGTGCGTGCGGGAGAACTGCGGGCAGATGTAGTTCACGTAGTCCGGCATGCGCCGCAGGATCGTGTCGACCACGGCCTCGGTCGAGTAGCCGCGCCGGCTGCGGTCGCGGTGCAGCTTCTGTATCCACTCGAGGTTGATGCTCGGTGCCACCCCGACCAGCAGGTCTGCATATTTCGCGACGTCGTGCTCGGGCGTCTGCACGGCCCCGTGCAGCCCCTCGTAGAACAGCAGGTCCGACCCTTCGCCGACGTCTTCCCACGCGGTGAACGTACCTGGCTCGCCGCCGTACTTCGCGCCCTCCTCCGCATCGTGGATGTAGCGGCGCGAGCGGCCCATGCCGTTCAGCGCATAGCTCTTGAACAGCGCCTCGAGTTCACCGAACAGGTTCGCTTCCGGGCCGAAGTGGCTGAAGTTCTTGTTGCCCTCCGCCTCGGCCTCCTTCATCTTCTGGCGCATCTCCGCGCGGTCGTAGCGATGGAACGCATCGCCCTCGACGATCGCTGGATCGATCTTCTCGCGGCGGAAGATCCACTCGAAGGTGGTCTTGACCGTCGTGGTGCCCGCGCCGGAAGAGCCGGTCACTGCAATGATTGGGTTTCTCGCGGACATGTCTGCGCTCCGATGAATCCGCTCAGCCGTTCCGGAACAGCGACCGCTCGCCGAACAGCGGCGAGCTGTAGGGCTGGTCCTCGCCCCGGTCGTACTCGGCGTGGTATCGCTCCACGCGCGCCACTTCGGCGCGCGAGCCGAGGATCACGGGCACGCGCTGGTGGATCCGTTCGGGCGGCACCTCGAGGATGCGGCCGCGGCCCGTCGAGGCCGATCCACCGGCCTGCTCGACGATCATCGCCATCGGGTTTGCCTCGTACAGCAGGCGCAGGCGCCCCTCGCGGTTGGCGGCTTTCTGGTCGCGGGGATACAGGTAGATGCCACCACGCAGCAGGATGCGGTGCACGTCCGCCACCATCGAAGCCACCCAGCGCGTATTGAAGTCGCGACCGCGCGGCCCCTCCTTGCCCGCCTTGCACTCGTCCACGTAGCGCGTGATCGGCGCCTCCCAGAAACGGCGGTTCGAGGCATTGATCAGGTAGTCCGACCCCTCCTCGGGGACGCGGATGTCCGGGTGGGTCAGCACGAAATTGCCGATCTCGCGATCCAGCGTGAAACCGTGCGTGCCGCGGCCGACGGTGATCACCACCTGGGTGGACGGCCCGTAGATCGCGTAGCCGGCGGCGATCTGGCGGGTGCCAGGCTGCAGGACTGCCGCGGTCCCGCGGGCGGTCTCGGGCAGGATGAGCACCGAGAAGATGGAGCCGACGGGCAGGTTGACGTCGAGATTGTTCGAGCCATCGAGCGGGTCGAACACCAGCGCGAGCCGTCCGTGACCTTCGACGAAGTGCACGTCCTCGCGCTCCTCGGAAGCGAGCGCACCGACGAGGCCGCTCCACTCGACGCCACGCGCGAAGAGTTCGTCGGCCAGCACGTCGAGCTTCTTCTGCGACTCGCCCTGCACGTTCTCGGTGCCCGCGAGTCCTGCGAGACCCACCAGCGGTCCTTTGCCGACCGCGGCCGAAATCGCCTTGATGACGGCAGCCACGTCCACGAGCAGCGCTGCGAGTTCGCGCCCGTGCGGCCCTTCCGGCACCTGCTGGATCAGGAACTTCGAGATCGTCGTGTAGCCGGGGTTCAGCATGGGGCCTCCTCGGTGGCGCCTCGCGCGCGGGCCGCGTCGAACACGCGACTCGCGCGGATGTCTTCCGCTTCCAGCGTCATCAGCATCGCGGCGTCCACGCGGCCCGCCTCGAGCAGGCGGCGCGCCTGGCGCAGCCGTGCCCGGTCGAGCGCATTGCGCAGCGAACGGGCGTTGGCGAAATTGGGCTGCTCGCGGCGCAGGCGCAGGTATTCCTCCAGCGACTCCTTCGCGGTTGCCGAAAGCTTCAACCCGAGACCGGCGACCATCCGGTCGGCAATGGCCTGCAGCTCGTCGACCGTGTAGTCCGGAAAGTCGATGTGGTGCGCGACCCGCGAGCCGAGCCCGGGGTTGCTCTGGAAGAACGCGTCCATGCGGCTCTTGTAGCCCGCGAAGATCACCACGAGATCCTCGCGCTGGTTCTCCATCACCTGCATCAGGATCTCGATGGCCTCCTGGCCGTAGTCGCGCTCGTTCTCCGGCCGGTAGAGGTAGTACGCCTCGTCGATGAACAGCACGCCGCCCATCGCGCGCTTCAGCACTTCCTTGGTCTTGGGCGCGGTGTGCCCGATGTACTGACCGACGAGGTCGTCGCGGGTCACCGCGACGAGGTGTCCCTTACGGACGTGGCCGAGCCGGTGCAGGATCGTCGCCATGCGCATCGCGACCGTGGTCTTGCCGGTGCCCGGGTTGCCGGTGAAGCACATGTGCAGCGACGGCCTGGCACCCGCCACGCCCAGCGCCGCGCGCGCCTTGTCCACGACCAGCAGCGAAGCGATTTCGCGTATGCGCGTCTTGACCGGCACGAGCCCGACGAGCTCGCGATCGAGCTCGTCGAGGACGTCGCCGACGCCGGACTCGGCGAGCAGCGCCTGCAGGTCGATGGTCCCGGTCATGCGCGCTCGAGCGTGTAGTGCACGAGCCGGCCGGCGCCCTCTTCCCGACGCAGCTTGTAGCGGGCCTCCTGCTTCGGCCGGTGGACGATAAACGACATCCGCATCGTCTCGAAGCCGCGCGTCGAATCGAAGGCATTCAGCTTGACGTACTCGTCGGCGTGCGCCTTGCGGCACTCGCGGATCTCGCCGAGCACGCCCGCCGCGTCCTGCAGGTCGAACATGGGCATGCCCCACATCTCCCAGTAGACGTTGCGGGGGTGGGGGTCGTCCGTGTACTCGATCGAGACGGCCCAGCCCTGCGCCAGCGCGTACTCGACCTGGCGGGCGATCTGCTCGTCGGTGAGGTCGGGCAGGAACGAGAAGGTGCCTTGTGTGATGCGCATGGGGTGCTCCTCAGGCGACGCTAACCGTCGGCACGAAGTCCGAGGTGTCGGTCGAGGCGTAGTTGAAACTGACGTCCTTCCAGGTCATGAGCGCGGCCTCGAGCGGCCGGCAGGTGCGCGCAGCCTGCGCGAGGATCTCGGGACCCTCGTGCGCGATGTCGCGGCCTTCGTTGCGTGCGAGCACCATTGCCTCGAGCGCGACGCGGTTCGCCGTGGCGCCCGCCTGGATACCCATCGGGTGGCCGATCGTGCCGCCGCCGAACTGCAGCACCACGTCGTCGCCGAACAGGTCGAGCAGCTGATGCATCTGGCCCGCGTGGATGCCGCCGGAGGCGACCGGCATCACCTTGCGGAGCCCTGCCCAGTCCTGGTCGAAGAAGAGGCCGCGCGGGAGGTCCTGCTTCGTGTAGCTGTCGCGGCAGACGTTGTAGTAGCCCTGCACGGTCATCGGATCGCCCTCGAGCTTGCCGACCGCGGTGCCGGCGTGCAGGTGATCGACGCCGGCCAGCCTGAGCCACTTGGCGATCACGCGGAAGGACACGCCGTGGTTCTTCTGGCGCGTGTAGGTGCCGTGCCCCGCGCGATGCATGTGCAGGATCATGTCGTTGTCGCGGGCCCAGTTCGACATCGACTGGATCGCCGTCCAGCCGATCACGAGATCCACCATCACGATGCACGAGCCGAGGTCCCGCGCGAACTCGGCGCGCTTGTACATCTCCTCCATCGTGCCGGCGGTGACGTTGAGGTAGTGCCCCTTGATCTCGCCGCTCGCGGCCTGCGCCTTGTTCACCGCCTCCATGCAGAACAGGAAGCGGTCGCGCCAGTGCATGAACGGTTGCGAGTTGATGTTCTCGTCGTCCTTGGTGAAGTCGAGGCCGCCGAGCAGGGCCTCGTAGACGACGCGGCCGTAGTTCTTGCCGGAGAGGCCGAGCTTCGGCTTGATGGTGGCGCCGAGCAGCGGGCGGCCGTACTTGTCGAGGCGCTCTCGCTCCACCACGATGCCCGTGGGCGGACCCTTGTAGGTCTTTACGTAGGCGACTGGAAAGCGCATGTCCTCGAGGCGCGCGGCCTTGAGAGGCTTGAAGCTGAAGACGTTGCCGATGATCGACGCCGTCAGGTTCGCGATTGACCCTTCCTCGAACAGGTCGAGCTCGTAGGCGATCCACGCGAAATACTGGCCTTCGATGCCGGGCACCGGCTGAACCTGGTAGGCCTTGGCGCGATAGTTCTCGCAGGCGGTGAGACGATCCGTCCAGACGACCGTCCATGTGGCGGTTGAGGATTCGCCAGCAACCGCGGCGGCGGCTTCCTCGGGATCGACGCCCTCCTGCGGGGTGATGCGGAAGACGGCGATGACGTCGGTGATCTTGGGCTCGTAGCCCGGCACCCAGTACCCCATCTCCTTGTACTTGAGCACGCCGGCCTTGTAGCGGGCCGAGGTGTTGCCTGTCGTGCGCTGGCCGGCGTCGGAGCCGGGGAAACTGACCGTCTGTGACATCGAGCCGCCCTCCGTGCCGCAGTTGCTGCGGCTTAAGGTCACTTTAGGGCGGACAATAGGTAATTGATACTTAGTCTTTCTTGTACGTCTGGTAAGCTCCGCTTATGGATCAACGTCACCTGAGCCTGCGGCAACTCGAGGTCCTGAAGGCCGTGGCCGAGTGCGGCTCGATGGCCCGGGCCGGCCAGCGGCTCTTCATGACCGGGCCCGCCATTTCTCAGCAAATTCAACAGCTTGAGAAGACGCTCGGGGTCCCTGCCTTCGACCGGATCGGGCGCCGGCTCCAACTGACCGCGGCCGGCGAGCGCGCCCTTGCGGCGGCGAACGATGTGCACACCCGGCTCGGCGTCCTGGCCAAGGAGATGGATTCGCTCCGCAAGCGGGACGACGGCACGCTGCATCTCGGAATCCTGACGACGGGCACCCACATCCTGCCCCCGCTGCTCGCGGAGTTTCGCCGGCGTGCGCCCGGCATCGCCGTGCACATGGCAGTGTCGCCGCGGGAGGAGCTCACGCGCCGGGTCCTCGCCGGCGAAGTGGACCTGGCACTGATGGGTCGCGGGCCCGAGTCGGCCGCGGACGGGGCGGCAAGCAGCGCCGCCCCCCTCACGCGCGAGCCGTTTGCCAGCAACCCCCACGTGATCATCGCGTGGCCGGGGCACCCGCTCGCGAACGAGCGCGGCATCGCGCCCATCGAACTGCGCCACGAAAGCGTCGTGCAGCGCGAGTCGGGCTCGGGCACCCGCGCCATGCTCGACGCATTCCTCAACATGCACCGCATCGTCCCGCGCGAACGCATCACGGTGAGCGGCAACGAGATGGCCAAGCACGCGGTGATGTCGCAGCTGGGCATCAGCCTGACGTCCATGCACACGCTCTTCCTCGAACTGCGCAGCGGCGCGCTGGTGCGCCTGGACGTCGACCACACCCCGATCATGCGGACGTGGTACGTCGTGCACCACTCGGAACGCTGGCTGCCGCCCGCCGCCGCCGCGTTTCGCGATTACCTGCTGGACGAAGGAGCCCGCAAGGTCGAGACGGAGACACGGGCATTATTGCCGGCTCGCCGCGACAACTACTGAACCGCGGCGCTCAGCGGTTGGCGGCCAGCCAGCTCAGCAGATCGCCGATCACTCGCTCGCGTTCCGGCTCGTTGTAGACCTCGTGGTACAGCCCGTCGTAATTCCGAAGGGTTCGCTTCTTTGCGTGGCCAAGATGCTCGTAGATGGCCTGGACCGGAGCGATCGGCACCAGCGAATCGGC
>Ga0316603_10000689_pt1 | contig 17027 bp, 11 predicted proteins | sample OWC_soil_day10_n_FD_207649 | JGI IMG/M metagenome (GOLD analysis project Ga0316603, IMG submission 207649) | Wetland soil microbial communities from Old Woman Creek delta, Ohio, United States - OWC_soil_day10_noCT | ecosystem: Environmental > Terrestrial > Soil > Wetlands | place: USA: Ohio... | reverse complement strand
CTCCATTGTAGGCGTTGAGGGCGTTCGCCACGAGTTCCTTCGGCTTGACCTTGTCACCACTGTCGCCGCTGCCGAATTCCTGGCGCCAGGCGGCGACATTGCTGTTGATATAGCTGATCGCGCCGCCCAGGTTGGCCAGGCGGTTGCCGATGAAGTTGCCGTCGGAGGCGAAGAGTTTTGCCGAGGAGGCAAAGTTGTCGCTGAAGTTGTCGAGGGTGTTCACGACGCCCTGCTTATTGCTGGCGAGTGCCCCATCAAGCTTGGCGGTGTCCAGGGTCATGCGGTCGGTCTGCGGGTCGATGCTGATGCCCAGGTCCTTGAGGCCGCGGAAGCCGTCCATGGCGCCGAGGAAGGGGTTTTGCACCACCTGTTCGAGTTCGTAGAGGGGCACTTCCGCCGCCTGGGTGCCTTCCAGAACGCCGCCTTTTTTCACGTCGGGGCCAAAGCGGTCCACCCAGGCGTTGTACTTCTCGGCGAAGTCCTGCAACTTGGCTTTGATGGTGGCGTTGTCGTCTGTACCTTCCAGGGCGTTGAGCTGCCGCGCGGCTTCCTGCTCCTGGGGCAGATAGGAGCGCATCTCGCCGAGTTCCGTGTATTGGGCCTGGTAGGCGACATCACGGCGATTGATCTCCGTCATCATGGCGTAGGCCGATTCCGGGTCGCGCAGGGTGGTGTTGCGCCCGTTGTTCGCTGCGGGCGTCGCGGCGTCGGCCCCGGCCTGGAACTGGGAGAGGATGCTGCCGAAGGAGGAGGTGGTGTCGCCCGTACCCCGGTCCATCAGGGACGTCAGCGTTTGGGAGCGGAGATTGGCGATGCTCAGCAGGAGAGAATTGGTCGAGATGTTCATGAGGGTGACCTCGCTGTAAAGGGTGGAGCGTCCGTTGCGGTGTTCCTGTGATAGCAAGAGCAAGAGGCGGGCCATTGGATATTGGCGGTAAGCCGCCCATTTTCCGCGCAAAAATTGCCGCAATAGTGCGGGAAAGCATGGCAAGGGTTTTGCGTTAATGGAGGAAAGCGGCAAGAAATGCCTTCTATTCCGATCTTGAAAGAAGCTCAGTTCTAACCGCAATAGGTCGTTATACTGGAGGTAATGCTGCGTTGCAGCATTTGCGGTACCGACCGTGAATTTAGTTTCGGATTTAGGAGAGCATCATGACCATGAACGGTATCGGCAAGTTTCAACTGCGTGAAATCATTAGCGAATTCGACACCACCCTGATTCAGGTGTTTGGCGTCAACATGTCCGACGCCGACATCAGCCGCCAGGAGGCGATCATCGCCTACAACGAAGTCAATTGCCCGCGCAAGGCGGCAGACCTCTGTGCCCGTCGTCGCGGACTGACGCCGCAAGCGAACTGATTGGCTGTAGAGGAGAACGGGTGTTGTGGCCGCTATCGTATTTCGGGCCGCTTGAAATGAAAAAGGCCTGATTTCTCAGGCCTTTGACAAGGTGTGGTGGTTTGGTGCGAGCGGAGGGTTTCGAACCCCCGACCCCCGCCGTGTGAAGGCGATGCTCTACCACTGAGCTACGCTCGCAAACCGGAAAATCAACCACTTACTTCTTGCGCCGGACGAAAGCCCGATTGCAAGGAGGCGCGCATTTAACCACAAGGGCGCCGGACGGTCAATCGGCACCGGGGGATGGCGTAGAATTGCGGCCCCGCTTCTGCCGATCCCCCCCGCCATGACTGTCCGCACCCGCTTCGCTCCCAGCCCCACCGGTTATCTCCACATCGGCGGCGCCCGCACCGCCCTGTTTGCCTGGGCCTTCGCCCGTCGTCATGGCGGCAAGTTCATCCTCCGCATCGAGGATACGGACGTCGAGCGTTCCACCCCCGAGGCGGTGCAGGCGATTCTCGATGGCATGGCTTGGCTCGGTCTGGAGCACGACGAAGGTCCGTTCTACCAGATGCAGCGCATGGATCGCTACAAGGAAGTGATCGGCCAGATGCTGGCGGCCGGCACCGCTTACCATTGCTACACCTCGAAGGAAGAACTGGATCAGCTGCGCGCCGAGCAGGAAGCGAACAAGGAAAAGCCCCGCTACGACGGGCGCTGGCGTCCTGAAGCCGGCAAGACCCTGCCGCCGGTGCCAGCCGGCGTGTCGCCCGTGGTGCGCTTCAAGAACCCGACCGACGGCGTGGTGGCCTGGGACGACCAGGTCAAGGGCCGCATCGAGATCGCCAATGCCGAACTGGACGACTTCATCATCGCCCGCGCCGACGGCACCCCGACCTACAATTTCTGCGTTGTGGTGGATGACTGGGACATGGGCATCAGCCACGTCATTCGTGGCGATGACCATGTGAACAACACGCCGCGCCAGATCAACGTGCTGCAAGCCTTGGGCGCCACGGTGCCGGCCTATGCCCACCTGTCGATGATCCTTGGCGACGACGGCCAGAAGCTCTCCAAGCGGCGCAATTCCGTGGCGGTGACCGATTACGCCGATAACGGCTACCTCAAGGAAGCGGTGCTGAATTACCTGGCGCGCCTGGGCTGGTCCCACGGCGACGACGAGGTATTCAGCATGGAGCAGTTCGTGCAGTGGTTCGACCTCGACCACATCACCGCTTCCGCCGCCCAGTTCAATACCGAGAAGCTCAACTGGCTCAACGCCCACTACATCAAGCTGGCGGCGGACAGCCATCTGGCGGCCGAAGTCGCGGCGCGGCTGGCGCGGCGCGGCGTCGATCCCGAGGCCGGCCCTTCCCTGGAAGCCGTGGTCGCCCTCTACAAGGATCGCGCCAGCAACCTGAACGAGCTGGCCGATGCCGTTGAACCGGTGTGCGTCGAAATCCACCCGGCGGAGGAACTGCTGGCGACCCATCTCACCGACCCGGCCCGGGCCGCCCTGGCGGCGCTGCGTGGCCGCCTGGCGACGATCGAATGGCAGAAGGCCGCCATTTCCCAGGCGATCAAAGAAACCTGTCAGGAAACCGGGCTGAAAATGCCCCAGGTGGCGATTCCGCTGCGCGTTGTGTTGCTCGGCCAACCTCAGTCGCCGGCGATTGATGCGGTGCTGGAGGTGATGGGGCGTGATCAGGTTTTGGTGCGATTGGATCGTTGCTTGTAACCCTCTGTTTGGACGGGGTTTGCCGGCTTTTTGTAACTTGACAGGCCATGCGTGGTAGCCCATGCTTGGCTAAATGTCTCCTATCCCGCGTTTTCCTTCTTCCCTGTCCGCGCTACTGGGCCTCGCCGCACTTGCGGTGGGCGGGTGCGCCACTACCCAGTCCGAGACCGGGCGCTCCCAGTGGGCGGCACCCCAATCCGTGGGCGCGGCCTATTCGGAAGTGGACATGCAGATGCAACTGGCGATGGCCGCCGACAGCAACTGCAAGGGCAAGGAGTGCGAGGCCCAGTCGGTGTTCCGGCAACAAGTGCGCCGCGTCGGCCGGCGCCTTTCTGATTCCGCCTACGTGCTGTATCCCGAACTGCGCCAGCGTTTCCCCACCTTTTATTTCACGGTGCCGGCGAAGAAGGAGCAGGGCACCCTGTCCACCGCTTCGGGCGGCATCGTGGTGCTCGATGGACTGCGTGACTTTGAGTTGAATGATGCGGCCCTGGCCTTCTTCATGGCGCGCGAGATGGGTCATGTGGTCAGCCAGCATCACGAAGAAAATTCCACCACCAGCATCGTGGTTTCGATTGCTGTACAGCTATTGTTTCCCGTCGCCAACCTGATACGCGGCGCGGCGGCCCTGCCGCTTTCCAGTGCGGCGGTGACCGCCACCACGACGGCGGCTTCCATCGCCGGGTCGCGGGTGTTGAAGTCGGCTTATCGTCCGGATCAATGCCGGGAGGCTGACATGGTAGCTTTCCGCATTCTGTCCCAGGCCGGTTGGGAGGCGACGGAAATCGCCGATGCGCTGAATGCCCTGACACCCAAGCTGGCCAAGGATGCGGGCTGGGCCGATGAATTCCGTGGCTCGAAATATCGTTTCGACCAGATCGTCGCCGGCCCGCCGGTGCTGTTGCCCGAGGAACTGGGCGTACCGCAACTGGTGTCGGCGGAGAGAATCGCCGAGCCGGTGCGGGTCATTCCCGCGAGTGCGACGGGGGCGTCAGCCGCCCCCGCCCTGCGCTGAATCTGCTGCCGCCTTAGGCGTTAGCCACCAATACTCCATTTACCAGCTTGACTCGCTCGCCGGCCTGCCAGGAGGGTTGGCTGTCGTAGTCGAAGCGGCGGGTGGTGCCATCCTCGAAGCGCACCACGAGTTCATATTTCATCGTTTTGCGCTGGCTTTTCTCGATCTGGTGGCCAGCTACCGCACCACCGATCATGCCGAGAATGCGCGCGGTCTGGCGGGCGCCGCCATTGCCGATCTGGTTGCCGACCACGCCGCCAAGTACGCCGCCCGCCGCAGCGCCAAGGCCACTGGCTTCGCCCGGCTGTTCGATGGCGTTAACCGCTTCAACGATGCCGCAATCGCGGCAGAGGGCGGGGGCGGCAGGCTGCGCCGGCGTGGTGCTGAGATTGCGGAAACCTTCATCGCGCGGCTCGTTGCGCGCCTCTTCCCGGTTTGCCACCGGTTCGCTGCGGGGTGCGGCGCGTCGTACCGGACGCGGTGTGGCGGCGGCCTTGGCGATCGGTGCCGGAGCGGCGGGGGCGGCGACTTGCACGTTCACCGTGGTGGTCGGCGTTGTCGCTACCGGGGCGACAGGCACGACGGGAGCCGCCGGCGTGGCGGCAGCGGCTACCGGCTGGGTCAGGGCAGCGGTCTGCACCGGCGTGTCGGCCTTCTGCGGCAGAACGCCGGTCATGGAGGCGATGCCGACTAGGCTGAAGGCGGTGGCGGCGATGGATGCGACCCAGAGGGCCGGGTGTAGGGTGCGGGGTGTCGTGGCTTCCATGGTGTTTCTCCTTGATCGCGAAACTGCGTGAGGAGATTAACGCCGGTGAGGCGCCGGGGAAGACCAGGGAAATGAAGTGTTACAAGTCTTACAGATTGCTCACCGTGCCGCGTTTCAAGTCGCGCAGGATGAAGCGCGCCGGGTCGATGGCGGCCACCAGATCGGCGGGGAGCGGCAGCGGCTCGCCTTCCAGTTGCGCTGCCAGCATCTCGGCGGCCATCGGTCCCCAGAGGATGCCTCTGGAACCCAGGCCCAGCAAGGCGTACAGGCCAGGCACCCGTGACAGTGCCGAAAGACGCGGGCTGCGGGGCGGGGTGGCCGGAGAAGCCGCCACAGCGCCCGCCAGGGGCAGGCGGTCGATGGTGGCGGTGCGAAAGCCGATCCGGCCCTGAAGCTGCGCCGGGTCCAGGGCGGAGATGTCGAGGTCCGGCAGCAGACCGGCCAGATGCTCCAGATTGGTCAGGTGGCCGGCCAGTCGTGGCGTTGGGTCGTCGTCGTTGAAGTCGTAGGTGGCGCCGAGGGCGTGGACGCCACCCGCGTTGGGCGTCAGATAGCCATTGCCGCAGAGGGCGATGCCAATATCGGGAATCGACCCCGCCGGCAGCAGGCTGACCTGGCCGCGAATGCGGTTCAGGGGCGGCAGGAACTCGGGGGCCAAGCTGGCGGCATCGTGGGCATTGGCGAGTATCGCCACCGGCGCCTGGGCGATCAGGGAACCGTCGGCGGCGAGGGCGCGCCAGCCGTCATCCGTCCGCTCCAGCCGGGCCACGGTGGTATTGAAACGGGCCTGGATGCGTTCGCCGCCACGGGCGAGCAGGGCACGGCTCAGGGTGGGCGGGCTGACCCAGGCGCCGCCGGGCCAGAACCAGCCGCCGGCGGCCACCGGCTGACCGAGTTTCTTTTCGGTCGCGGCGCGGTCGAGAAATTCCAGGTAATCGGTGGGGAAGCCGAGCGCCTCCCAGGCGTCCTTCTGCTCCTGTTCCTGGACGGCATCCCGCGCCAGTTGCAGGATGCCGCTGTGGCCCCAGAGCAGGCCGCGATCTTCGGCATCGACCTGCTGCAACAGACGCAGGCTGAACAGGTGGCAGGCGCGGGAGAGACGCGAGGCCAGGTTGTCGTCGCGGGAGAGCATCGGGTGCAGCAGGCCGGCGCGGTTGCCCGAGGCTTCCTGGGCTGGCTGGTCGTGGCGCTCGATCAGGTCGATCTGCCAGCCCCGCGCCGCTAGGCGTTCGGCGATGGCGCAGCCGGCGAGGCCGGCGCCGACGACAAGGGCGCGACGGTTGGCGGGCGTGTTGCAGGCGGCGGGTTCAAGATGGCTATAGAGGCCGCTGCGACGCTGGCCGGGGGCCATGGGACGCCGGTGTCCCGCCAGCATGGCGAACTTGCGGCCAAACCCCGGTTGTTTTTCCAGCAGCCAGCCGGCGGCCGCCAGGGCCTCCCGCACCGGGGGCGCGACCGACCAGGTGGCGAGAGTGGCGTTGGGGTCGGCGTGGCGGCTGATGGCATTGAGCAGGCGCGGCGACCACATGGCCGGATTCTTTGCCGGCGCAAAGCCGTCGAGATAGAGGGCGTCGTAGCGGCCCTGCCAGGTGGGAATCAGCTCTTCCGCCGGCCCCAGCAGCAGATGCAGGATGACGCGGCCACCCTCCAGAGCGAGACGATGAAAGCCCGGCGTCAGGGGCGGCCACGCGGCTGCCAGTTCGGCGGCGAAAGGCGCTAGTTCGGGCCAGCGGCGATGGAGTTGGGCGAGGTCATCGCGGCGGAAGGGGCGCTGTTCCACCGAGACGAAATGCAGCTGCCCGCAGCGCTGCGGATCGTCGCGCCAAGCCTGCCAGGTGGCGAGAAAATTGAGGCCGAGGCCGAAGCCGGTTTCCAGAACGACGAAACGTTCGCGGCCGTGCCAGGCGTCAGGCAGGTGGTTGCCGCCGAGGAAGACGTGGCGCGCCTGTTCCAGGCCGCCATCGACCGAGTGGTAAATGTCATCGAACTCCGGCGACCAGGGAACGCCCTCGGCCGAGAAAGCCAGCGGGGCGGGTTCCAGGCGGCGATAGACCACTACAACACGGAGGCGTCGTGGCGAGCGTCGCGCAGCAGACGCATCACTCGGGACGCATCTGCGGGAACAGGATGACGTCGCGGATCGAGGGCGAATTGGTCAGCAGCATCACCAGGCGGTCGATGCCGATGCCGCAGCCGCCGGTAGGGGGCAGACCGTACTCCAGAGTACGCACGTAGTCGGCGTCGTAGTACATCGCTTCCTCGTCGCCGGCTTCCTTGGCCTTGGCCTGGTCGAGGAAACGCTCGGCCTGGTCTTCCGGGTCGTTCAATTCGGAGAAGCCATTGGCGATTTCGCGGCCGACGATGAACAGCTCGAAGCGCTCGGTGATCTCGGGGCGGCTGTCGGAACGGCGGGCCAGGGGCGAGACTTCGGCCGGGTAGTCGATGATGAAGGTCGGTTCCCAGAGGTCGGCTTCGGTGGTTTCTTCAAACAGCAGCAGTTGCAGGGAGCCGAGGCCCATACCGGGGCGAATTTCCACCTTCAGGTCGGCGAGTTTCTTCGTCACCCAGTCCAGGTCGCAGAGCTGGTCGAGGCTGTAGCCCGGATGGTACTTGTGAATCGCCTCCACCATGGTGAGGCGGGCAAAGGGCTTGGAGAGGTCGAGTTCGCGGCCCTGATACTGGAACATCTCGATGCCCAGGGCCTCGCGGGCAGCGTGGCGCAGCAGGCCCTCGGTGAAGTCCATCAGCATGGAGTAGTCGGCGTAGGCCTCGTAAAACTCCATCATGGTGAATTCGGGGTTGTGGCGCGGGCTGAGGCCTTCGTTGCGGAAGTTGCGATTGACCTCGAACACCTTCTCGAAACCGCCCACCACCAGACGCTTGAGGTAAAGCTCCGGCGCGATGCGCAGGAACAGTTCCATGTCGAGGGCATTGTGGTGGGTGGTGAAGGGCTTGGCCGCCGCGCCGCCGGGGATGGGGTGCATCATCGGCGTTTCGACTTCGAGGAAGTTGTGGTTGGTCATGTAGTTGCGAATCGACTGCACCATGCGGCTGCGGGCCACGAAGGTGAAGCGCGACTGCTCGTTCATGATCAGGTCGAGGTGGCGCTGACGATACTTCTGCTCCACGTCGGTGAGGCCGTGGAACTTCTCCGGCAGCGGACGCAGGCACTTGGAGAGCAGACGGATCTCGGTGCAGTTCACCGTCAGTTCGCCGGTCTTGGTTTTCATCAGGGTGCCGACGGCGCCGACGATGTCGCCGATGTCCCAGCGCTTGAAGGATTCGTAGACCTCTTCGCCCACGGTTTCCTTGCGCACATAGACCTGGATGCGGCCCGACATGTCCTGCAAGGTGGCGAAGCTGGCCTTGCCCATGACGCGCTTGAGCATCAGCCGGCCGGCGATCTTCACTTCGATCGGCAGGCCTTCGAGTTCATCGTGGCTCTTGCCGCTGTAGAGTTCGTCGAGCTTGCCGGCCAGGTTCTCGCGCCGCCAGTTATTCGGGTAGGCGTCGCCGGAATCGCGCCACTGCTTGAGCTTTTCGCGACGCTCGGCGATGAGCTGGTTTTCGTCTTGGACGGGGGCTGCGGGGGTCTGGTCTTGGCTACTCATGGGGTCTCTATTACGGACTAGGCTTGAAAGCCGCTAATTGTCGCCGATCTGGCGGGCATCGCCAAGCCACACCGTATAATCGCGCCCTTTCACGTTGTATCCGGCGCCTGCCGCGAAGCCCCATGACTGCCTATTCCACCGAAATCGACCGCCGCCGCACCTTCGCCATCATTTCCCACCCGGACGCCGGCAAGACCACCCTGACTGAAAAGCTGCTCTGGTTCGGCGGCGCGATCCAGGTTGCTGGCGAGGTACGGGCGCGCAAGGCCAGCCGCCACGCCACCTCGGACTGGATGGAGCTGGAAAAGCAGCGCGGCATCTCGGTCACCTCGTCGGTGATGCAGTTCCCCTACCGTGACTTCATGGTGAATCTGCTCGACACGCCGGGCCACGAAGACTTCTCCGAAGACACCTACCGCACCCTGACCGCCGTGGACTCGGCGGTGATGGTGATCGACTCGGTGAAGGGCGTCGAATCCCGCACCATCAAGCTGCTCGAAGTCTGCCGCCTGCGCGACACGCCGATTCTCACCTTCATCAACAAGCTCGACCGGGAAGGCCGCTCCCCCATCGACCTGCTGGACGAGATCGAGTCGGTGCTCAACATCCAGTGCGCCCCCATGACCTGGCCCATCGGCATGGGCAAGCGTTTCCGCGGCGTCTATCACCTGGCGAACGACAGCATCGCCTTCTTCGACCCGCAAGCCGAGAAGGGCACTTCGGAGGTGATTCAGGGTCTCGATAACCCCCGCGTCGATGAACTGCTCGGCCTGGAGGCGGAAGAACTGCGCATGGAAGTCGAACTGGTGCGCGGCGCCTCCCACGCCTACGACCAGGATGCCTATCGCGCCGGCAAGCAGTGCCCGGTGTTCTTCGGCTCGGCGGTGAACAATTTCGGTGTGCAATCCCTGCTCGACGCCGTGGTGGACATGTCGCCGGCGCCGCTGCCCCGCGCCACCGAGACCCGCGAAGTCGATCCCCACGAAGAGAAGTTTTCCGGCTTCGTGTTCAAGATCCAGGCCAACATGGACCCCAAGCACCGCGACCGCATCGCCTTCCTGCGTGTCTGTTCCGGTCGCTTCGAGCGCGGCATGAAAGTGAAGCAGGTGGCCGGCGGCAAGACCCTGGCGATCAACAACGCCATCACCTTCATGGCGCGGGATCGCAGCACCACCGACGAAGCCTTCTCCGGCGACATCATCGGCATCCCCAACCACGGCACCATCCGCCTCGGCGAGACCTTCACCGAGGGCGAGAATCTCCGCTTCACCGGCATTCCGTCTTTTGCCCCGGAATTTTTCCAACGCGCCATCCTGCGCAATCCGCTGAAGATGAAGCAGTTGCAAAAGGGCTTGCAGCAACTGGCGGAAGAAGGCGCGACCCAGTTGTTCCGCCCCAACGTCTCCAACGACCTGATTCTCGGCGCCGTCGGCACCCTCCAGTTCGACGTGGTGGCCTACCGGCTCAAGGACGAATACGACGTGGACGCCATTTTCGAACCCTGCAACATCAACACCGCCCGCTGGCTGATCTGCAGCGACACCGACTACCAGCGCCTGGCCGACATGTACCCCAACAACATCGGCGTCGACGGCGCTGGCGACCGGGTCTACCTCGCCTCAAGCCGGGTCAATCTGCAACTGGCGCAGGAGCGCTTCCCGGACGTCAAGTTCATGGAGACGCGGGAAGTGCATTAAGCCGTGGCGGGGTGCGGGGCTTGTTGATATAAGCCCTGTTACCGCATGGGTATTGCGGCGATTCCTGTAAGCCGTGGCGTAAGGTGTTGGTGGTAATGTGCGAGCGTTCCCTCCGCCACCTTTCGACATGCCTGTTTTGATTCGCACCCTCCTGACATTTCTGCGCACGGAATCCGTGCTGCTGTTGCTGGCGACAGCGACGATGTTGTCCGGGCCTGCGCTGGCGGCCGAGCCGGCATCAGCATCAGCGCAGGCAGCGCCGCCGGCCTCGATCGTGGTGGTTCTCGACGACAACTATCCGCCCTATGTGTTTCGTGATGCCGACGGCAAGGTGCAGGGCATACTCAGGGACCTGTGGTCGCTCTGGGAAGAACGCACCGGGGTGCGGGTCGAGTTTCACGCCACGGACTGGGGCCGGGCGAGGTCCGAGATGGAAAAGGGTAAGGCCGACGTCATCGACACCATCTTCGAGACCGAGGAACGCCGCCTTATTTATGACTTTTCCGCGCCCTATGCCCGCATCGAGGTGCCGATCTTCTTTCATAACAGCATCGGCGGCATCTCCGACGCGGCATCGCTGAAAGGCTTCACCGTCGGCGTCAAGGATGGCGACGCCTGCATCGACTTTCTGCAAGCCAAAGACATCGTTGAATTCCGCCGCTATGCCAGCTACGAGGCCCTGGTGAATGGCGCCGTGGCCCAGGACGTGCGGGTGTTCTGCATCGACAAGCCACCGGCCAGCTACTTCCTGATACGCAAAAACGTCGAGAAGGAATTCCGCCACTCGCCGCCGCTGTATGCCGGCGAATTCCACTGGGCTGTTCATCGCGACAACTTGGCCATGAAGCGGCTGGTGGAAGACGGGTTCGCCCGCATCAGCGCCAAGGAGCGTCAGGCCATCGAGGAGCGCTGGCTGGGCACCGAATTGACCGGTGGCCGCCTCGGCTTGTGGGCGCGCTACGGCGCCTATGTATTGTCGGTGCTTGGTTTTCTGGCGATGGTGCTGGTGGGCTGGAATCGCCTGTTGCAGCGCCGGGTGATGGTCCGCACCCGCGAATTATCCAGTGCCCTGGATACGGTAAAGACCACGGAGGCCAAGTTCCGTGGCCTGTTCAAATCGGCCAATGACGCCATTCTCCTCATGCAGGGGCCGGTCTGTGTCGAATGCAACGAGCGGGCGGAAATCATGTACGGCGTTGGCCCCGGCCAACTGATCGGCAAGACGCCGCTGGATTTCTCGCCTGAACTTCAGGCTGATGGCGTCTCGTCGCGGGACCGTCTGGCGCTTCACGTCGAGGAAGTGCTGGCGGGCCACCCCTGTGTCTTTGAATGGACCAACCGTCGTCCCGATGGCACCTCGTTGGAAGTCGAAGTCAGTCTCAGTCGGCTGGATCTGGGTGATGAGGTCTTCGTGCAGGCCATCGTGCGCGATGTTTCCGAACGCAAGTCGGCCCAGGCCGAGATCGAGCGCCTGGCGTTTTTCGATCCCCTGACCCACTTGCCCAATCGGCGCCTGCTTCAGGAGCGTCTGCGGCAGGCCCTGGCGGCGGCCGGGCGGCACAAGAGCTACGGCGGGCTGCTGTTCATCGACCTGGATGACTTCAAAACCATCAACGACACGCGCGGCCATGAAGTTGGCGATGCCCTGTTGCAGGAAGCCGGGCAACGCCTGCGTGGCGGCTTGCGAACCGAAGATTTCGTCGCTCGACTCGGCGGTGATGAATTCGTCGTCCTGCTGGAAAATCTTGGCGCCGGAGCCCAGGAAGCGGCGATCCACGCCGAGGCTGTGGGCCATCTGCAACTCGATGCCCTGCGCCCGGCCCTGATGCTGCAAGGCAAGGAGCACCACACCACGGCGAGTATCGGCGTTACGCTGTTCAGCGGCGAGATAGGCGAAACCGTGGATGAAATTCTCAAGCGCGCCGACGCCGCTATGTATCGCGCCAAGACCGCCGGCCGCAATACCGTGCGCTTCTTCGATCCCGCCATGCAGGCGGCCCTGGAAGCGCGCGCCTTGCTCGAAGGCGAGCTGCGGCGGGCACTTCCTCTGGATCAATTCCATCTCCTGTTCCAGCCCCAGGTCGATGCTGATCAGCGCATTGTCGGCGCCGAGGCGCTGCTGCGCTGGACCCATCCCCACCGGGGCGTGGTATCCCCCGCCCAGTTCATTCCCGTGGCCGAGGAGTCAGGCCTGATCGTGCCCATCGGCACCTGGGTGCTGGAGACCGCCTGCGCCCAGCTAAGGGCGTGGCAGACCGTGGCGGCTTGCGCGGCGCTACGACTGTCGGTCAACGTCAGCTCGCGTCAGTTTCGTCAGCAGGATTTCACCGCCGTCGTCAAGCGGCTGGTGGATGGCTACCAGATCAATCCGGCGCTGCTGATGCTGGAACTTACCGAAAGCCTGGTGCTGGATGACGTGGAAGATTCCATCGCCAAGATGCGCGCCCTCAAGTCCCTGGGCATCGGTTTCGCCATGGACGATTTTGGCACCGGCTATTCCTCCCTCTCCTACCTCAAGCGCCTGCCCCTCGACGAACTCAAGATTGACCAGTCCTTCGTCCGCGACATTGCCGAGGATGTGGGCGATGAGGTGATTGTGCGCACCATAATTGCCATGGGGCACAACCTGGGTCTGGAAGTGATCGCCGAAGGCGTGGAAACGGAAGCCCAGAAGGACTTCCTGGCGCGCAACGGTTGCTCGCATTTTCAGGGCTATCTGTTCGGACGCCCGATGACCATCGCCGAGCTGGAAGCGGGTTGTCGTTAGGGTTGAAAAATCGTGTCCAGATAATCCGAACTGGTACAACCCATTATGCCCGGTCATCTTGGCGGGTTTTGCGCCAAGAAAGCCCGAAGCGCCGGCCAGTAGGCGGCTGCCTCGTCAACGTCGTCGTGGCCGACACGATCCAGTAGCAGCGATTGCTTTGGCCCGCCCCAGGCGTTGAACAGGGCGCGGGAGCGGGGTGGGCGGATCAGGGTATCTTCGGCGGCCACCAGGAACAGGGCGGGGGTGTGCTGGTCCGGCGCTTCGTCAATGGCGCGCAGGGGGTGACGCATGAGCCAGTGCACGGGCGCCCAGAGGTATTGGTCGGCGGCGACTTGTTCGAGGGAGTCGTAGGGGGTGATCAGCACCACTCCCGCGGTGGGTCGTTGGTGGGTAATGTGTACCGCGAGCCCCGAGCCAAGACTGCGACCGATGATGACGTGGGGCAGGCCGGGCCAGCGCGTGGCCGCATCGGCTTCCACGGCCAGGGCGGTACGCTTGAGGCAGGCTTCGCCTATGCCTTCGGGGCAACTCTCGGCATACACCGGAGCGGCCAGGTGCCAGTTGGGAATGTGCTCACGGAACTCGTCGGCGAAATAGGAGACTTCTTCCGCGTTGCCGCCCAGATAGATCACCACGCCCCGGCCTTGGCTGGCATCGCGCAGCCAGCCGGTCCAGCCGGCCTCCGCGCGGTGGCGGATGCCCAGGGGGGCGAGCTGGGCCAGCCGTTCCGGCGTGGGGCGTACCTCGAAGAAAAGCAGCTTTTCCTGTTGGGTCCACAGGCCCAGGCAGATGAGGAACCAGGCCGCCACCAGGGCGATGGCGGCCAGTTTAGCCAGGCGGAACAGCGAAATAGGAGTGCAGGAGAAAAATGGCGATTGGGCGTTCATTAAACGCGTCGCTTTAGTTCTTCCTCAATAAGGGCATCCTGATCACTCAATGGAAATATTCATATCCGTGAGGTCGAGGGCGCGGCTGAATGCAGGCTACCGGCTAGCCGATACGGCCGAAACTAGGTCGAGCCGGATAGTTACAGCGCCATCAATCAGGCTATCGAATTTTGCATGCTGAGGCATGGCGATGCCACCGCTGGTGACGGTGGCGCCACCCACTGGCATGGCAATGCGGTTAGTGCCTGAATTCTGATTACTGCTAGCCAGATTCAGGCTGGGGCTTGAAGCCGGGTTCATGCTTAGGGTAAGGGTGGCGCCTGAACCTATCGCAATCTGCCCATTTGGAGTTGACGACGCAGAAGAGGGTGTCGCATCACCCAACATGAGGGTCGGTGGTGAGGGGACGAGAGTAGGTAGCGATATAGCGCCAATTGAAATAGTCGAGGGCGAGTTTATGTCGATTGGCCCCGTGGAAACGAGATATCCGGAAATTGTGATTAGCGGCGCCAGGATCGATATTCCACCGGAACCTGCGCTGACATTTCCGTCGATTCTGATCAGACCTCCACCTATGGGAGAAAAGTGATTCGACCCAGCGAGAAATTCGGCGTCAGAGATGTTAGAGGTGGAGAGTGTCAGTCCATTGGTATTGATTTGCCCGCTCGCCCCTACCAGAATGCCATTGGGGTTGATCAAAAAAACATTGCCGTTAGCGCTGAGTTGACCATAGATTGAGGAAGGCTCAGCAGAGAGTACTCGGTTGAGGGTCGCTGACGATGAACTGGGTTGAACAAAAACGACCTGGGCACCAGAACCGATGCTGAAGGTTTGCCAATTGACAATGGCCTTGCCGGTACTCTGGGTGATGCTAAGTTGTGTTCCGGTTTGAGATAGGTTGGCGGAGCCGCTTACTACTTGTCCTCCGGTGGGGAGCTGCGTTGGGGCGGGGGGCGCCGCGAGGGCGGTACAGGATGCTCCGAGCGCGGAGAAGAGGATGGCCGCGGTTATTTTACGCATGTGAATCTCCCAGACCTAAATGCCACAGTATTGATGGCATCATCATTTCGGATGATTCTCGCATGGTCCGTGGGTGGAGTCAAAAGGACTTTGCAAGGGATAGCCAGAATCGCCAGCGATTGGTTCTGCCATCGCTATCGTTGTTGCTGGCGTTGCGGTTGGGATTAAGACCGATCTGGTGCGCGGCCTCCGCTTTTAGGTGGTAGCTGTCAGGCAGAAGCCAGCGAATGCTGGCGCCGAGACCGGCCAGGCTGTAGTGGTTGCGTCCATTGCCCCAGGCGCGGTGATTGATGCGGATATGCCCGGTATCAAGGAAAAGACCGGCTTGGGCGCTATCGGCAAGAGCTGTTCTGCGTTCGATGGACGCGAGCCATCCTTCGTCGCCAAGAGCTTCCGCGACCGGGTAGGCGCGGACTCCATTTGGCCCCCCGAGTGAAAATTTGTGGGAAGACTCAAGATTGCGACTGGCCATTTGGCCATTCAATTTTGTTACAAGGATGTCGCCGCCGTCGAGTCGTTGCTCCCGGCCGAGATGCCAGCCGACCAGCGCAAAGTGCCCATGGGTGCGGGTTGAGGCCGCGTCGGCGGCAAGATCGCCGGCATTTTCCGAAAGGTCGGCCTTGCCCGTGGTGACTTGGATTGCAATGTGGGTTAGGGTACGGGCATCGCTGGTGTTGTCGTTGAGACTGATACGCCATCGGCTGACTTGGCGCTTGTCGAGTTCACCGAAATCAGAATCGTCCCGCAGGCGGCTTTCCTCATATGCGAGGGAGCCGAGAAGGGTATGGTTGGTTTGGATCAGCAGGGGTTTGGCGATGAACCCGCGCCAGTTGGCGATAGTGCCTTGGAGGCCGAGGCTCGCGCCGACCCGACCCGCTCGGTATTCGAAGTGATAGGCACTGATGCCTGCCCGCAGGCCGTCGTTGCCCACGGGGAGGCTAAAGGAACCCCGTTTCAGGTTGCTGAATTGGCTTGCCCGAAATGTCAGGTTGGCTTGATCGCCAAACCCCAAACCATTCGAAAATTGCAGATCGGCGCCAACTCGCGCCTGCCCGATCTCTCGCAGACCATGGTTGTCCGTAAAGACTTGCCCGGACAGCATGGGACGGTCGCGCAGCCGAACAACCAGATCGACCTTGTCGGGAGTCTGTCCTGGGTCCAGAGCCGTTGCCGCAGCGATACCGGGAGTTGCGTTGAGTAGGGTGGTGCCACGCTCCACATCGGCAACGGACAGGGGAGCCCCTGATGTTTGGCGGTTGCCGATATATGTTTCCGCCAAGGCTGGGGAGGCGCGATTTCCGGTTGGAGCATCAACTCGCATTTGTCCGAACCGAAGTTCCTGAACTTTCACTTCGGCGTAGCCGTCGGCAGTCGGAATGATTCCGACGCGGGCCAGCCATCCTTTGATTACATAAGCCTTGACCACAGCGGTCGCTGCGAATTGCAGTTGGTCGGCGGATAGCTCATGATCTTGATAGGGCTGGACCGCCTGCTGTAACTCAATTTCCGGGACAAGGGTTACGCCAGTGAAATCAAATCGTCTGATTCGATAGGTCTTTCCTACCTGCTTGGCGTCGGAGCTGGTTGTGCTGGATGGGCTAAGTTGCTTTAGCTCCAGCGGTTGTTGTTGATCGAGAGCGGGGGGGGCATTCGGAAGCGATGCGGCGCCGGGAACTTGAGCGACGGTCTGAGTGGCGATCAGAAATACGAGGATAGGGACGTAAAGTCGTCTAACGAAGCGCATGAGGACTTGAGACTCGGGGAACGGGGAGCGGGCACACCAAAGACCATGATCGGGTCACAAGTATATGCGAATGCACTTGGAACGGTGCGTTGCCATATAGCTGAGGAGGATAAGAATGGGGCCGAAGCCCCGTTCCTTACACCCCGTGCTTCAAACTCGCCTCGATAAACGCATCCAGGTCGCCGTCCAGCACCTTTTGGGTGTTGGAGATTTCAACGTTGGTGCGCAGGTCCTTGATGCGGGAGTTGTCGAGCACGTAGCTGCGGATCTGGTGGCCCCAGCCGACGTCGGTCTTGGTGGCTTCGAGCTTGTCGGCCTCGGCCTGGCGCTTGCGCAGTTCGGCTTCGTAGAGGCGCGACTTGAGCATGGTCATGGCTTCGGCCTTGTTGCGGTGCTGGGAACGGTCGTTCTGGCACTGCACGACGATGCCGGTGGGCACGTGGG
>Ga0316603_10000688_pt1 | contig 17028 bp, 14 predicted proteins | sample OWC_soil_day10_n_FD_207649 | JGI IMG/M metagenome (GOLD analysis project Ga0316603, IMG submission 207649) | Wetland soil microbial communities from Old Woman Creek delta, Ohio, United States - OWC_soil_day10_noCT | ecosystem: Environmental > Terrestrial > Soil > Wetlands | place: USA: Ohio... | reverse complement strand
TGCGCAACTACACCATCAACGACATGCTCGCGCGCCAGCTGCGCATGCAGGGCCTGAACGTGCTGATGCCGATGGGCTGGGACGCCTTCGGGCTGCCGGCCGAGAACGCGGCGATGAAGAACAAGGTCCCGCCGGCGAAGTGGACCTACGACAACATCGCCCACATGAAGGGCCAGATGCAGGCCATGGGCCTGGCCATCGACTGGAGCCGCGAGGTCACCACGTGTGCGCCGGACTACTACAAGTGGAACCAGTGGTTGTTCCTGAAGATGCTGCAAGCCGGCATCGCCGAGCGGCGCACGCAGGTCGTCAACTGGGACCCGGTGGACCAGACCGTGCTGGCCAACGAACAGGTCATCGATGGCCGCGGCTGGCGCAGTGGCGCGGTCATCGAAAAGCGCGAGATCCCCGGCTACTACCTGAAGATCACGCAGTACGCCGAGGAGCTGCTCGAGCATGTGCACCAGCACCTGCCGGGCTGGCCCGAGCGCGTCAAGCTGATGCAGGAGAACTGGATCGGCAAGAGCGAAGGCCTGCGCTTTGCCTTCACGCACGACATCCGCGGCGACGACGGCAAAGTGATCCAAGGCGGGCGCATGCATGTCTTCACCACCCGCGCCGACACCATCATGGGTGTGACCTTCTGCGCCGTGGCGCCGGAGCACCCGCTGGCCACGCAGGCCGCGAAGGGCAATGCGGCGCTGGCCGCCTTCATCGACAAGTGCCGCGCCGGCGGCACCACCGAGGCCGAGCTGGCGCTGCGCGACAAGGAAGGCCTGCCCACCGGGCTGACGGTGACGCACCCGTTGACCGGCGCGGCCGTGCCGCTGTGGGTGGGCAACTACGTGCTGATGAGCTACGGCGACGGCGCTGTGATGGGCGTGCCGGCGCACGACGAGCGTGACTTCGAGTTCGCCAACAAGTACGGCATTCCGATCAAGCAGGTGATTGACGTCGAGGGCCGCGCCTTCAGCACCAGCACCTGGGCCGACTGGTACGCCGACAAGCAGCTCGGACGCTGCATCCATTCCGGCCGCTACGACGGCCTGGCGTTCAAGGCCGCGGTCGATGTCGTCGCCGCCGACCTGGCCGCCCAGGGCCTGGGCGAGAAGAAGACCACCTGGCGGCTGCGCGACTGGGGCGTCAGCCGCCAGCGCTACTGGGGCACACCGATCCCGATCATCCACTGCGCCGAGCATGGCGCGGTGCCGGTGCCCGAAAAGGATCTGCCGGTGGTGCTGCCCGAGGACCTGATCCCCGACGGCAGCGGCAACCCGCTGAACAAGTGCGAGGCCTTCCTCAACGTGCCCTGCCCGTTGTGCGGTGCGCCTTCGCGGCGCGAGACCGACACCATGGACACCTTCGTCGACAGCTCGTGGTACTTCATGCGCTACTGCGACCCGAAGCTCGACGACGCGATGGTCGGGGCCGGCACGCAGTACTGGATGCCGATGGACCAGTACATCGGCGGCATCGAACACGCCATCCTGCACCTCCTGTATGCGCGCTTCTGGACCAAGGTGATGCGCGACCTGAAGCTGGTCAGCATCGACGAGCCCTTCACCAAGCTGCTGACGCAGGGCATGGTGCTGAACCACATCTACAGCCGGCGCGGTGCGGCCGGCGGCATCGAATACTTCTGGCCGCACGATGTCGAGAACCAGTTCGATGCCGATGGCAAGATCGTCGGTGCCAAGCTCAAGAGCGACGGCAGCGCGGTCGACTACGAGGGCGTGGGCACGATGTCCAAGTCCAAGAACAACGGCGTCGACCCGCAGGAGCTGATCGACAAGTACGGCGCCGACACCGCGCGGCTGTTCACCATGTTCGCCAGCCCGCCGGAGCAGACGCTGGAATGGAACGACGCCGGCGTCGAAGGCGCCAGCCGTGTGCTGCGCCGGCTGTGGGCACTGGCCGTCAAGCGCCGCGAGCAGATCGTCGCCGGCGCCGAGCCGAGCGATGCCGCGGCCGCACGCACACTGCGCCGCGACATGCACCTGCTGCTGCGCCAGGTGAGCTACGACTACGAGCGCATGCAATACAACACCGTGGTCAGCGGCGCGATGAAGATGCTCAACGCGCTGGAGGCCGCGCCGGCGGGCAGCGGCCGCGCGCTGCGCGAAGGCATGTCGATCCTGCTGCGCGCGCTGTACCCGGCCTGCCCGCACCTCAGCTGGGTGCTGTGGCGCGAACTGGGCTTCGTACCGCAGTTCGGCGACCTGCTCGACGCCCCCTGGCCGCAGCTGGACGAGGCGGCCCTGGAGCAGGATCAGATCGAGCTGGTGCTGCAGGTCAACGGCAAGACGCGCGGCCATGTGCGTGTGGGCGCCAAGGCCGAGCGTGCCGCGATCGAGGCCGCGGCCGTCTGCAGCCCGGACTTCGCCAAGTTCGCCGAGGGGCGGGCGCCGAAGAAGATCATCGTCGTGCCTGGGCGCCTGGTGAATGTCGTTGTCTGAATTCGCGCCGCGACGCCGGGCGCTGCTGCTGGCTGCACCGGCGCTGCTGCTGGCCGGCTGCGGCTTCGAGCTGAAGCGCGCCGCGGAGCTGCAGTTCGAAAGCATCGCGCTCACCGGCTTCGCGCCGCGCTCACCACTGGCCCGGGAACTGCGCGACACACTGGAGCGCAGCATCACCGTCAAGGACGCGCCGGCGCAGGCGCAGGTCGTGCTGCAGGCGCTGGCCGAGGAACGGCCACGCCGCGCGGTGGCGTTCACGGCCTCGGGCCAGGTGCGCGACATCCAACTGCGCACGATCTTCCGCTACCGCGCGCAGACGCCTGCCGAACGCGAGCTGATCCCCGACTCGAGGATCGAGCTGATCCGCGAGATGACCTTCATCGAATCGGCGGCGCTGGGCAAGCAGCAGGAGGAGCAGGACCTGTTCCGCGAGATGCAGTCCGACATCGTGCTGCAGGTCATGCTGCGGCTGTCAGCGATCAGGTTGTAGCCCTATGCAGTTGCGTGCCGACCAGTTGCCCGCTGCGCTGCAGCGCGGACTGAAATCGCTGTACCTGGTGTACGGCGACGAGCCGCTGCTGGCTCAGGAGGCCGGCGACATGATCCGCGCCGCGGCGCGCGCCGCCGGCTACGAGGAGCGCAAGGTCTTCAACGTCAGTGGTGCCCATTTCGACTGGAGCGGGTTGATCGGCGCGTCGCAGGAGATGAGCCTGTTCGCGCAGCGCCAGCTGATCGAGATCCGCATCCCCTCGGGCAAGCCGGGCAAGGAAGGCTCGGAGGCGCTGCAGCGCTATGTGGAACACCTGTCGGAGGACGTGCTCACGCTGGTGCAGTGCCCGCGCCTAGATGGCCAGCAGACCAAGAGCGCCTGGTTCAGCGCGCTGGATGGCGCCGGGGCGACGGTGCGCGTGGAGCCGGTGGCCCGCACGGCCCTGCCGGGCTGGATCACCCAGCGCCTGGCGCGCCAGCAGCAACGGGTGAGGGAGGGCGACGAGGGGCAGCGCACATTGGCCTTCTTTGCCGATTGCGTCGAGGGCAACCTGCTCGCCGCGCATCAGGAGATCCAGAAGCTGGCACTGCTGTACCCGGCCGGCGAGCTGAGCTTCGAGCAGGTGGAGGCGGCGGTGCTGAACGTGGCCCGCTACGACGTCTTCAAGCTCGGCGAGGCGGTGCTCGCCGGCCGCGTGTCGCGCGCGCTGCGCATGCTCGACGGCCTGCGCGCCGAGGGCGAGGCGCCGGTGCTGGTGCACTGGACGCTGGCCGAGGACATCCGCGCGCTCAAGCGCGTGCACGACGCCATGGGCGAGGGCAAGCCGCTGCCGCTGGCGCTGCGCGAGGCGCGCGTGTGGGGCCTGCGCGAGAAGCTGTTCGAGCGTGCGCTGCCGCTGCTGACGCCGCTGACGCTGGACGAACTGGTGCGCGCGGCCAGCATCTGCGACGGCCTGGTCAAGGGATTGAAGCATCCCGACTGGCCGGCCGATGCCTGGGACGGCCTGCGCTCGCTGGTGCTGATGCTGCTGCAGCCGCTGGCCCGCTCGGCCCCGGCCGGCGCGCGCCTGCGTCTGGCGCTGCGTGCCTGAAGGCCTTCAATAGCCGCGCTCGACTTGCACCAGGTGGGCCAGCGGCCGGCCTTCGAACAAGGCCCGCACGTTGGCCGCCACCACCTGCGAGGCGCTCTCTGGATCGGTCTGCGCCGCCACGTGCGGCAGAAGCGTCACCTGGGGGTGTGACCAATAAGGGTGGTCTGCAGGCAGCGGCTCGGTGCGGAACACGTCCAGCACGGCATGCGCCAAGTGGCTGCGGTCGAGTGCGGCCAGCAGGTCGGCATCGACCACGTGCGCGCCGCGCGCCAGGTTGACGAGGCCGGCGCCGCGCGGCATCAGCGCGAAGCAGCGCGCATCCAGCAGCCCGGTCGTGGCCGGCGTCAGCGGCAGCAGGTTGATGACCACGTTGCTTTGCGCCAGCAGATCCGGCAGGGCGGCTTGGCCTGCGTGGGCGGCGATGCCGTCCAGATCACCCGCATCCGCACGCGGGCGCAGGCTCCAGCCACTGACGTGATAGCCCTGCTGGGCGATGCGCTTCGCCGCGGTCAGACCCATCTGGCCCAGTCCCAGCACCAGCACGGCCACGCTGTCGGCCCGGCGCTGCGGCCGCGGCTGCCACAGGCCCCGGCGCTGCGCCTGCGCGTAGTCGAAGTAGCCGCGGTGCAGCGCCAGCGTGGCCCACAGCGCGGTCTCGGCCATCGAGGCGTTCATCGCCGGGTCGACCATGCGTGCGATCGGCACGCCCGCAGGCAGGGTCGGGTCGAGCAGCAGGCGGTCCACGCCGGCCCACAGCGACTGGATCAGGCGCAGCTTCGGCAAGCCGCGCAGGCTGCCCGGCGGCGGGTTGGCGACCACCGCCACCTCCACGGTGTCGGCCACCGCCAATGCTTCGTCGCGGCCCAGCCAGTGGGCATCGGGCAACGCCGCGCGCAAGGACTGCTGCCAAACGTGAAGTTCCGACGCTTCGAATTCGCCGCTGAGAAGGATGTTCATGCGCCGCAAGCGTAGCGCAGCCGAAAATCCAGGCTATGCAGCATTTGCGCGGGCGTGCCTGTCTCCTTGCGTCCGCCGTGGCGCGATGGGCTTTGCTCGGCCTGTGTGCCGGCGCCCAGGCGCAGTCGCTGACGCTGCATTACCAGGAGCGCGCGCCCTACTCCGTGACGCAGGGCGACGGCTCGGTCACCGGATTGGTGGCCACGCCGGCGGCGCAGGCCTTGAGCCAGGCCGCCGTGGCCTTCGTCTGGGCGCGCACGCCGAGCCAGCGCCAGCTGGCGCTGATCCAGGAAGGCGAGGGCCTGCACTGCGGCGTCGGTTGGTTCCGCAATCCGGAGCGAGCCGCGCTCGGCAAGTTCAGCAAGCCGCTGTACCGTGACAAGCCCTTCGGCGCCCTGGCGCGCCACGACAGCCCGCTGCGCTCCGGCATGCGTGGCGCCGAGGCACTGGCGCTGGCCGGCGACACGCTGCTGGTCAAGGACGGCTATTCGTACGGTCCGCAGTTGGACCGCCTGATTGCCGCGCACGCGCCGCCGCCGGTGAAGACCAGTGCCGAGACGCTGCAGATGTTGCGCATGCTGGTGGCCGGCCGCGCCGGCTGGATCATCGTCACCCCCGAGGAGTCGCAGGTGCTGCGTGTCGAGGCCGGTCCGGCCGGTGCCGGGCTGCGCCAGGTGGTCTTCGCCGACATCTCGGCTGGCCAAACCCGGCACCTGTACTGCAACAGGTCGGTGCCAGACGCCTGGCTGGCACGCATCGACCAGGCGCTGGCGGCCCAGGCACGCACCCACGCCCCATGACGCTGCGCTGGCCTTCACTGTCGATCCGTGCCACGGTGCTGGCGGCCATCGTCGTCGGCATGGTGCTGCCGGCGCTGGTGGTGCTGGGCGTGGACAACTACGTGTCGCGCGCTGCGCACGAGCCACTGGTGCAGCGCAACCGCGCCGCGGTGCTGGTGCTGGCCACGGCGGTGGTCACCGAGCCGGCCTGGACGCTCAGCGAAGAGGGCCTGAAGGCCGCGGCCCAGCGCATCCTGCAGGAGCCGTCGGTCTGCGCGGTGGAGGTACGCGACCTGCAGCCCACCCAGGGCCCGCTGACCATCGCCGCGCAGCGCTGCGCTCCGACCCTGCCGGTGGTGGTGCGCGACGCGCCGGTGCTGCACGAGGGCCAGCTGGTCGCCAACCTGAGGCTGAGCTTTGACGCCACCGAGATCGACCAGCTGGTCGCGCAGCGCCAGGGCATCATGTGGTGGCTGGTCGCGGCGCAGGTGGTGGTGGGCGTGATGGTGCTGCTGGGCGTGCTGTCGCTGCGGTTGCTGCGGCCGATCCATCGCCTGAAGCTGCAGGCCAGCACGCTGGCCGCGCGCGAGTCGGTGCCGGCGCTGGTCTGGCGCCAGCGCGACGAACTCGGCCAGCTGGGCCAGCACCTGAACACCGTGCGCGCGCGCATCCAGGAACTATTCGAGGAGCTGGAGGCCAAGAACAAGCAGCTCAGCAAGATGGCCATGTACGACCATCTCACCGGGCTGCCCAACCGCACGCTGTTCCGCGAGCTGTTCCAGCACGAAGCAGCGGCCGCGCGGCGCCAGCAGGACAGCTGCGCGCTGCTGTTCATCGACCTGGACCGCTTCAAGGCCGTCAACGACTCGATGGGCCATGCCGCCGGCGACGAGCTGCTGCTGGGCATCAGCCAGCGCCTGGTGGCCACGCTGCGCGAGTCGGACATCGTCTGCCGCGTCAGCGGCGACGAGTTCCTGGTGTTGCTGACGCAGGCTGGACACCACGAACAGGTGTCGGTCACGGTCGAGCGGCTGCTGCGCGCGATCCAGGCGCCGCTGCTGCTGCCGCGGGCGGCCAGCACCGCGCAGGTCAGCGCCAGCGTCGGCATCGCGCTGTTCCCGGGCAACGCCGAGGACTTCGAGACGCTGGCGCGCTGCGCCGACCTGGCCATGTACAAGAGCAAGGACATGGGCAAGGGCCGCTACTGCTTCTACGAGCACGACCTGGACGTCGCCCTGCGTTCGCGCCTGGAGCTGGAGCGCGAGCTGCTGCGGGCCATCGCCAACCACGAGCTGCTGCTGCACTACCAGCCGGTGTTCGACATGCGCAGTGGCCGCCTGGTCGGCTGCGAGGCGTTGGTGCGCTGGCTGCACCCGCAGCGCGGGTTGCTGATGCCCGGCACCTTCATCCAGACCGCCGAGGAAACCGGCCTGATCCGCGAGCTCGGGCTGTGGACGCTGGATGCCGCCTGTGCGCAGCTGGCCTCGTGGAAGGCCTGCGGGCTGCACCCTGGGCGCATCGCCGTCAACGTCTCGGCGCTGCAGTTCCGAGACCAGCGCCTGCCGCAGGTGCTGCACAACGCCATGCAGACCTACGACATCCAGCCCGGCGAGCTGGAACTGGAGCTGACCGAAAGCACCCTGATGTCCGACACGGAAGCCGCGCAGGCCACCGTGGCCAGCCTGCGCGAGCTGGGTGTGGCGCTGGCCATCGACGACTTCGGCACCGGCTATTCGTCGCTGTCCTACATCAAGCGGCTGCGCCCGGACAAGCTGAAGATCGACCGCAGCTTTGTCAAGGATCTGCCCGACGATGCAGACGACCGTGCGCTCACCGCGGCCATCGTCAGCCTGTCGCAGGCGCTGTCGATCACGGTCGTGGCCGAGGGTGTGGAAACAGCCGAGCAGCGCGACTACCTGCTCGGCCTGGGCTGCGCGCTGCAGCAGGGCTACCTGCATGGCCGGCCGATGCCAGCCGACCAGCTGCGCGAACTGATGGCCGACGCCGAGAGCGAAGCTCTGGCATAGATCACGAAGCCGCTTCGCGCAGCCGCCATAGCGCCTGTCGTACCGTTTGCTCGCGCACCGCGTTGCGGTCGCCGGCCAGTTGCAGCCGCTCGGCACGCACCTGGATGTCGGCGCCATCGACACGCGCCGCCACCGCCAGCCACACCGTGCCCACCGGCTTGCCCGGCGTGGCGCCGCCCGGCCCGGCGATGCCGGTCACGGCCACGCCGAGTTCGACGCTGGCGCGTTGCACAGCGCCCAGCGCCATGGCCTGGACCACGGCCTCGCTGACGGCGCCGTGCGAGGCGATCAGGCCCAAGTCCACGCCCAGCATCTCGGCCTTGGCGGCATTGCTGTAGGTGACATAGCCGCGCTCGAACCAGTCGCTGGAGCCGGCCACCGCGGTGCAGGCAGCGGCAATCAGGCCACCGGTGCAGCTTTCGGCGCTGGCCAAGTGCCAGCCGCGGCGGCGCAGCGCCTCGGCCAGCGCCAGCACCTCGGCTTCGACGGTCTTCAGGTCCACAGCGGGCTCAGCAAGGCCATGGCCAGAAGCGTACACGCCGCGGCCACCAAATCGTCGAAGAGGATACCGAAGCCCTGCGCCCAACCCACCGCGGCGCCGGCTGCCGGCTTGAACAGGCGGTCGGCCCAGCCCACCGGCCCGGGTTTGGCCGCATCGAAGAAGCGGAACAGGCCGAAGGCCAGCAACTGCACCCACCACGCAGCCGGGGCGATCAACCACAGCACGGCCCAGAAGGCGACGATCTCGTCCCAGACGATCGCGCCCGGGTCGGCCACGCCCATGTGGCGGGCGCACAGCGTGCAGGCCCAGACGCCGAGCAGCAGGCCCGCCACCAGCAGCGCAGCCCAGGGCAGTGGGCCGAGGCCGCGTTCCAGCAGCACGAAGGCGGCCCAGGCCCATAGCGTGCCCACCGTGCCCGGCGCGCGCGGCGACAGGCCGCTGCCGAAGCCCAGTGCGATGGCATGCGCCGGATGGCCCAGCATGAAGCGCGCGCTGGCGCGCTGTGGCGTCACAGGAGCACCTCCGTGCTACGCACGGCGGAATTCGCCCTTGGGGCGGCCCGGCAGGCTCATGGTTTGAAATGGTCGAAGCCGCCACGCTTGACCTCGAGCGCCTGGCCGCGGCCGTCGGTCACCACCAACTCGCGGCCCGGCTCGATGCGGCCGATGCAGCTGACGGCCACGCCGGCCTCGCGTGCCGCGGCCAGCACCGCATCGTGCCGTACCGGCGCGGCCGTGAACAGCAGTTCGTAGTCGTCGCCGCCGTGCAGCAGGCATTCCTGTTGCACGGTCGCTGGCAGCGCGGCCAGTTGTGCGCTGCGCGGCAGTGCATCGACATCGAGCCGTGCGCCGACGGCCGAGCGGCGCAGCACATGGCCCAGGTCGCCGAGCAGGCCGTCGCTGACGTCGATGGCGCTGCTGGCCACACCGCGCAGCCGCTGGCCCAGCACCACACGCGGCTCGGGCAGCTCCATCGCGCGGCGCAGCGCGGCGAACGTCGTGCCGGGCAGGTCGAGCGTGCCGCGAAAGCCTTCCAGCGCGGCGCGCGCATCGCCCAGCGTGCCGCTGACCCACAGCTCGTCGCCGGGGCGCGCGCCGCTGCGCAGCAGCGCCTGGCCCGCCGGCACCTGGCCGATGGCGGTGATGCAGATGTTCAGCGGTCCGGCGGTAGTGTCGCCGCCCACCAACTCGATGCCGTGGCGCTCGGCCAGCGCCCACAGGCCATCGGCAAAGCCCTGCAGGAAGACCTCGTCGGCACGCGGCAGCGCCAGCGCCAGCGTGAAGGCCAGCGGCTCGGCGCCGCAGGCCGCCAGATCGCTGAGGTTGACGGCCAGCGCCTTGTGACCCAGGCGCTGCGGTGCCACGGTGCTGAGGAAATGGCGGCCTTCGACCAGCATGTCGCTGGACACGCACAGCTGCATGCCCGGCGCGGGCGCGAGCACCGCGCAGTCGTCACCGACGCCGAGCACGGCACGTCGCACCGGCCGCGTGAAGAACCGCTCGATCAGCTCGAATTCGCCCAAGGCCATGCGCACATTGTGGCTGCGCCGGCGCTGGTTCAAGCGCCGGACTCGCGCAAGCGGTTGGCCAGCTCCACGGCGGACTTGACGTCCATCTTCTCGAAGACGCGCGCGCGGTGCACTTCCACCGTGCGCACGCTGATGCCCAGCGTGTCGGCGATGCGCTTGTTCGGGTGGCCTTCGATCACCAGGCGCATGACCTCGGCTTCGCGTTCGGTGAGCTCGGCCACGCGCCGGGTGCGGTTGCGCTGCTCGCGGCGGCGCGCGACTTCGGCTGCGCTGAGCGCCAGCGCCTGCTCGATGCGGTCGACCAGTGCGTTGTTGGAGAAGGGTTTCTCGACGAAGTCGAAGGCGCCGCGCTTGACGGCGGCCACCGCGGTGGGCACGTCACCGTGTCCGGTGAGAAAGATCACCGGCAGCACCGGCAGCAGCGCGGCATCGACCAGCCGCTCGAATAGTTCCAGCCCGCTGGTGCCGGGCATGCGCACGTCCAGCACCAGGCACACCGGCGAGCCCGGCCAAGCGCCATCGCCACCGCGCTGCGCCTGCAGCTGCTGCCAGAACACATCGGCGCTGCCGAAGCCTTCGGACAGCAGCCGGCGCGAGCGCAGCAACCAGGCCAGCGCGTCGCGCACCACGTCCTCATCGTCCACCAGGTAGACCACGGGCAGGCCCAGCGTCGGGTCGAGATTCAGGCTCATGTGCTCAGGGTCTGTGGCGCATCCGTCTCGCTGGCGGCCGGCTTCAGCGCCGGTGCCGCCGGCAGCGTGAACCGGAATTCTGTACCCGTGCGCGTGCCCGGCACCGGGGAATCGAAGTCCATCGCGCCGCCATGCTGCTCGACGACGGTGCGGCACAGGCTCAGGCCCAGTCCCATGCCTTCGCTGCGCGTGGTGAAGAAGGGCGTGAACAGCCGCGCGCCGAGTTCGCGGTCGATGCCTGGCCCGGCGTCGGCGGCATAGAAGGTGACCCAGCGTTCGTGGGTCTGGCGCACGCGGATGCGCAGCACGCGCGCGGCCGGGTCGCTGCCGTGCTCCATGGCCTGGATGGCATTGCGCGCCAGGTTCAGCAGCACCTGCTCGACCATGGTGCGGTCGCAGAGCACGCGTGGCGCGGGTTGCGGCAGGTCGGTCACCACCTGCGTGCCGCTCTTGCGCGCCTGCAGGCGCACCAGCGGCAGCACCGCGTCGAGCAGCAGGTCGACACCGAGGCTCTCGCGCAACTGCTCGCGGCGGCGCACGAAGTCGTGCACGCTCTTGATCACACGGCCGGCGCGCTCGGCCTGCTCGGCCACGCGCTGCATCGCCTGGCGCAGCATCGCCGGCGTGTCGGCATCGGGCTGCTCCATCAGGTTGAGCGAGCCGCTGGCATAGCTGGCGATGGCCGCCAGCGGCTGGTTCAGCTCGTGGCTCAGCAGCGAGGCCATCTCGCCGATGGTGGCCAGCCGCGCAGTGGCCTGCAGCCGCTCCTGCTGATGGCGCGACAGATCCTCGATGCGGCGTTGTGCGCTGACGTCCAGCACCGCGCTCATCCAGCCGGTGTGCCGGCCCTGGCCGTCGACCAGCGGCGCTTCGTAGATCATCACCGCGAAACGCTCGCCGTTCTTGCGCATGAACAGCGTCTCGAAGCCCTCGCGCGAGGCGGTCTGCGCGGCAGCGCCCGGCGCCAGGCGCGAGGCTTGGCGCTGTTGGTAGGTGTCGGCCAGCTCCGAGGGCCAGTATGGCGGCACCGTCGCTTCGCGCAGTTCCTCGGGCGTGAAGCCCACCATCGCGCAGAAGGCCGGATTGACGTAGGTGATGTGGCCCTGCAGGTCGCGCGCGCGCAGTCCGGTGATCAGCGAGTCCTCCATGGCCTTGCGAAAGGCCAGCGCCTCGGCCAGCAGGCCTTCCGCGCGCGCGCGCCGCCCGACGTCGCGGGCCAGCAGCAGCGCCAGCGTGAACAGCACCACCGACAGCCCCAGCACCGCCGCCGTGGCCAGGTTGGGGATCGGGCTGGGCGGCCCGGCCGCGCTGTCCAGGCGCAGTCGCAGCGTCGAACCCGGCAGGTCGATCAGGCTGTCGGCCCGGTACACGCCCCTGCCTCGCGGCACGCCGGCGCGGGCCAGTCGTGCGCCGTCGCCCTCGATGAACGAGACCTCATGCCGGCGTGCCTGTTCGGGGGTCAGCGCCGCCGCCAGCAACGCCGGCAGCGACAGCGTGGCGATCTGGTAGCCGTCGTCGCGGCCGCTGTCCAGCACCGGCAGGCACAGGTCCAGCACCTCCAGCCCGCCGCCACCGGCCAGCGGCACGAAGTAGCTGCGCGAGAACATTGGCGCGGCCGCGCGCCGCGCCGCGGCGCATGCGGCGGCGGCTTCGATGTCGCTCTCGCTGCGGCCGATCACCGCGAACAAGGGCGGCGCGATCGGTGAGTCCACCGCCGCGCCGAGCTGCCAGCCGGGGCCGCGGCGTTCGATACGCAGCAGCTCGCCGTTTTGGCGCAGCAATTCGGTGGCGTCGGCGCGCCAGCGCTCCGGCAACGGAGCGTGCGCCGCCAGCGCCTGCAGTGTCTGCTGCGCTCGCAGCAGTTCACCTCGCACCTTCGCCGCCGCGTCGGCCGCCAGGGCGTCGACCTGTTCCTGCAGGCGCGAGGCCTCGTGGCGTGCGGTCAGCACCACCAGCAGAGTCAGCGCCACCAGCAGCAGCAGGAACAGCGCGCTCCACAGCGCCTGGCGCCCAAGGCGCCGGCGGCGCTGCACGGACTGCGGCGAGGAGGTGGGGGACGTGGTGCTCAAGGGGCGCTGCGCCATGGCCGGCGCAGTATCACGCGCCAGGGCCGCTGCGCAGGTACGCAGTTTCGCGCATGGCCCCGGCGTCGAAGCGGCGCACACTGCGCGCTGCGGCCGGCCGTGTGCCGCACTCCTAGAATTGGCGCCCCGCGCCCTGCAACGCATTTCGAAGGACAGCACCGTGCCCAAGAACGAGAACAAGGCCGCCGAACTGCGACAGGCCGCGCTCGAGTACCACGAGTTTCCGGTACCAGGCAAGCTGGCCATTGCCGCGACCAAGCAGATGGTCAACCAGCACGACCTGGCACTGGCCTACTCGCCCGGCGTGGCCGCGGCCTGCGAGGAGATCGTCACCGACCCGGCGAATGCCTTTCGCTACACCGCGCGCGGCAACCTGGTGGCAGTGATCACCAACGGCACGGCCGTGCTCGGCCTGGGTGACATCGGGCCGCTGGCCGCCAAGCCGGTGATGGAAGGCAAGGCGGTGCTGTTCAAGAAGTTTGCGGACATCGATGTCTTCGACATCGAGGTCAACGAGAAGGACGTCGACAAGCTGGTCGAGGTGATCGCCGCGCTGGAGCCCACCTTCGGTGGCATCAACCTGGAGGACATCAAGGCGCCGGACTGCTTCGTCGTCGAGCGAAAGCTGCGCGAGCGGCTGAAGATCCCCGTCTTCCACGATGACCAGCATGGCACCGCCATCGTCGTCGGCGCGGCGCTGCTGAATGCGCTGAAGGTGGTGGGCAAGGACATTGGCACGGTCAAGTTGGTGGCCAGCGGCGCCGGTGCTGCGGCACTGGCCTGCCTGGGGCTGCTGCTGAAGCTGGGGCTGAAGCGCGAGAACATCTGGGTCACCGACCTGGCCGGCGTGGTCTGGCAGGGCCGCACGGAACTGATGGACGCCGACAAGGCGCAGTTCGCACAACCCACCGGCCTGCGCACCCTGGCCGAGGTGATGCCGGGCGCCGACGTGTTCCTGGGGCTGTCGGCCGGCGGCGTGCTCAAGGCCGACATGGTGGCCGCGATGGCCGCGCACCCGGTGATCTTCGCGCTGGCCAACCCGACGCCGGAGATCCTGCCCGACCAGGTGCGCGCCGTTCGCGACGACGCGATCATCGCCACCGGGCGCAGCGACTACCCGAACCAGGTCAACAACGTGCTTTGCTTCCCGTACATCTTCCGCGGAGCGCTGGACTGCGGAGCGACGACGATCACCGACGCGATGGAGATCGCCGCGGTGCATGCCATCGCCGACCTGGCGCAGGCCGAGCAGAGCGAGGTGGTGGCCGCGGCCTACGCCGGCGAGACGCTGGCCTTCGGTGCCGAGTATCTGATCCCGAAGCCCTTCGACCCCCGGCTCATGATCAAGATCGCACCCGCGGTGGCGCGCGCGGCCCAGGATTCGGGCGTGGCAGGCCGGCCGATCGCCGACTGGGACGCCTATGTCGAGAAGCTGCAAAGCTTCGTCTACGCCTCCGGGCAGATCATGCGGCCGATCTTCGCGCTGGCCAAGGGCGCGAAGGCCAAGCGCGTGGCCTATGCCGAAGGCGAGGAAGAGCGCGTGCTGCGCGCCGTGCAGGTGGTGGTGGACGAAGGCCTGGCGCGGCCGACGCTCATCGGCCGGCCGGCGATCATGGCCGCGCGCGTGGAGAAGTTCGGCCTGCGGTTGAAGCAGGGTACCGACTACGACGTCGTCAACGTCGAACAGGACGAGCGCTACCGCGACTTCTTCATGAGCTACCACCGCATGACCGAGCGCAAGGGCGTGACGGTGCAGGTGGCCAAGATCGAGATGCGCCGGCGCCTGACGCTGATCGGCGCGATGCTGCTGGAAAAGGGCTTCGTCGACGGCATGCTGTGCGGCACCTGGGGCACCACCGCCAACCACCTGCACTACATCGACCAAGTCATCGGTACGCGGGTCGGCGGCAGCCCCAGCACGCCGCAGGACGTGCGCGTCTATGCCTGCATGAACGGGCTGATGCTGCCCGGACGCCAGGTCTTCCTGGTCGACACCCACGTCAATGCCGACCCCAGTGCCGCGGAACTGTGCGAGATCACGGTCATGGCGGCGGAAGAGATGCTGCGCTTCGGCATCGCGCCGAAAGCCGCGCTGCTGTCGCACAGCAATTTCGGCAGCAGCGACCATGCCAGCGCCGTCAAGATGCGCCGCACACTGGAGTTGCTGCGCGAACAGGCGCCCTGGCTGGAGGTGGATGGCGAGATGCACGGCGACGTGGCCCTGGATGCCGAGGCGCGGCGCAAGATCATGCCGCGTAGCACCCTGGCCGGCGACGCCAATCTGCTGGTGCTGCCCAACATCGACGCGGCCAACATTGCCTACAACCTGCTGAAGACAGCCGCCGGCGGCGGCATCGCCATCGGCCCGGTGTTGTTGGGTGCCGCCCGTCCGGTGCATATCCTGACCCCGTCCGCCACGGTGCGGCGCATCGTCAACATGACGGCGCTCACCGTGGCCGACGCCAACGCGGCGCGCTGACGGTCTCGGCTGGGCCGGTTTTCGGTCGTCTCGTGCCCGGGCAGCCTTGACAAGGTTCAAGTTGAATGTGTGCGCACGCTAGCTTGGCGTGGACCAATGCCCCAATTTGAGGCTGGCGCTTGAGCTTTTTGCCGCATTCCGGTACCATTCCTGCTTCTTTGTTCAGGGTTATCCCGTGGTCCTGTCGCGTTTGCCGTCGCCAAGGCAGTCAATCGAGAAGTTGGCGCTTGCAATCGCGGTGACAGGGGTGGTGGCTTTCGGAGGTGTGGCCTTGAGCCGCAGCCCGGCGCCACAGCCAGCAACCCCGACGGTGGCCTTGTCCGAGTTGCCGGTCGAAGCGCGGCAGACCGAACAGCTGATTCGCCAGGGTGGTCCGTTTGCGTACGCCAAGGATGGCAGCGTGTTCGGTAATCGCGAAAGACTTTTGCCGGGAAATGCGCGCGGTTATTACCGTGAATACACCGTGAAAACGCCCGGTGCGCGTGATCGGGGTGCGCGGCGCATCGTCTGCGGGGGCAGTCAACCCACGAAGCCCGATGTCTGTTATTACACCAGCGATCACTATGCGAGCTTCGCGCGCATCGTGCAGTGAGCGCCGGTACGACGTTTTTGTGTTTGAAGGAGGTAGGTGACCATGCTGTTGCAAACAGTCCGTCCCAATATCGTGCAGGCGATTCGAGCCTACAGGGTGGAGGATCTGATGCAGGCCGCCGAAGGGGTGGGCCAGCATTTCCTGTATGCGAACCTGTCGTCGGCGCAGACCAAGCAGGACGTGCTGGACCGCATCGCCGAGTCCTTCCTGTTTCCGGCGCACTTCGGCAAGAATCTCGACGCGCTCTATGACTGCATGACCGACCTGGTGCACAAGGCCGGTGCGCAGCCGGGCTTCGTCGTCGTGCTCGAGCAACTGCCCGACAACCCCCGCTTCGACCGCGAGGCGCGCGAGCAGCTGCTCGACGTGTTCCGCGATGCGGCCGACTTCTGGGGGGAACGACGAATACCCTTCCGATGTTTCTATTCTTTTCAGTAGCCCGCTCCCTGGAAATCGGGTCAGGGGAGCGGGCGGAGATGACCCAAGTGGTGGCCGACAAGCCGGCGCCCAAGGTGGCAGTACCGAAGAACGGGACCAACCCGAACTTCGGAATGAACATGCCGTTGATGAGCAGTGCCTTCGACACCGCCATGTGGCTGACTGCGGCTTGACGCCGGCGTGATGCCCCAAGCAAACGGCCCCTTTCGGGCCGTTTGTCTTTTGGCTTCGGCCCGGCGCATTGCGCCTTCACGTCGCTGCGCGACAGGAGCCTGCACCGCAACGCAAGCGTGTCAGGCGGCCGCGGCCGCCTGTTCGGCCAGAGCGACGTACTGAGCCACCGGCACTTCCTCGGCGCGGCGCTGCAGGTCGAAGCTGCCGCCGAAGCTGCGCTCGGCCAGCCAGCGCCCGAGGGTGTGGCGCAGCAGCTTGCGACGCTGCGAGAAGGCCACCGTCACCAGCTCGGCCAGCAACTTCGGCTGCGCTGCAGCCTGCGGCAGCGGGCGCATGCGCACGATGGCCGAATCCACCTTCGGCGGCGGCTCGAAGGCCTGTGGCGGCACCTCGAGCACGATATCGATGCGGTAGCGCCATTGCAGCATCACCGACAGCCGGCCATAGTCTTTGCCGCCCGGGGCCGCCGACATGCGCTGCGCCACCTCCTTCTGCAGCATGAAGTGCTGGTCGGCCACCACCGCGGCGGCATCCAGCAGGTGGAACAGGATCGGCGTGGAAATGTTGTAGGGCAGGTTGCCCACCAGCCGCAAGGGCTGGCCCATCCGTTGCGCCAGCGCGCTGAAGTCCACCGTCAGCACATCGGCCTCGATCACGTTCAAGCCGCCGTCGCGCTGGCGCAGACGCGCGGCCAGGTCGCGGTCGAGCTCGATGACGGTCAGCGTCTGGCAGCGTTCCAG
>Ga0316603_10000687_pt1 | contig 17031 bp, 14 predicted proteins | sample OWC_soil_day10_n_FD_207649 | JGI IMG/M metagenome (GOLD analysis project Ga0316603, IMG submission 207649) | Wetland soil microbial communities from Old Woman Creek delta, Ohio, United States - OWC_soil_day10_noCT | ecosystem: Environmental > Terrestrial > Soil > Wetlands | place: USA: Ohio... | reverse complement strand
GGGCGTGACGTAGTGCGGGTCGTCGCTCGAGTACTGGCGACCCGGGCGCGGATCGAACTCCATGATGACCTTCGCCGCTTCGTAGATCTCTTCGAGCGGCTGCTTCAGGTCACGCGCGATCGCTTGGTAGTTCTTCTTCTCGAGGTTGCCGAGGTGGCTCTTGATCATCTTGACGACGAGGTCGTCGTCCTGCCCCGCCGCGACCGCTTGGATCAGCATGCACTCCGCGAGCGAGCGCGCGCCGACACCCGTCGGATCGAAGCTCTGGATCTCCTCGAGCACCTCTTCGCAGACGACCGGATCGACACCGAGGTCGGCGGCGAGCTCTTCGATCGGCGGGTCCTTGATGTATCCGTCGGCGTCGATGTTGCCGAGGATCTCCATCCCGATCTCCAAGCGATCGGGAGTCAGGTTCGACATCTTCAGCTGCCACGCGAGGTGGTCGTGCAACGACGGCGGCTTCGTCAGCGTCGCTTCGAGCGACGGCATCTCTTCGCCGTCACCGCGGAACGCGGGCATCGGCGGGCCCATCGAGTAGTTATCGAGATAGTTCTCCCAATCGATCTCGGAGACCGCCGTGGCATCGCCTTTGATCTCGGTCTGCGCGACGCCGTCGACGACCGACCCTTCGAGCGCCTGCTCCGTCGAGCCGGCACCTTCGAGCTGGTGAAGTTGTTCGACCTCGCTGCCGGCCTCGTCACGGTCGCGGGTGCGCTCGTTCTCGAGGTCGAGCTCGTCGTCGAGAATCGGGTTCTCGAGCATCTCCTCGTGGACGAGGTCCGCCAGCTCCATGCGGGACAGCTGCAGGAGGCGGATCGCCTGTTGCAGCTGCGGTGTCATCACCAGCTGCTGCGACAGCTTCAGTTCCTGCCGCATTTCCATGCCCATCGGGAACTCCTTATTCCTTACCGAAGGTTAGCAAGTTCATCATACTGAGAGCACTTTGGTACGACGCTTGAAGAAAGCGTACGGCTAAACCAGCCCACTGTAAAGCGCTAATGGCCCGGCTCTTGCTTTAGCCCAACGATGTTCCGACTCTGCGGGATCGGGGCTGATCGCTCGACGACGATTGCTGGGGATCCCGACCTTTCGATAGGGTGCCCGTGTGCGAGCCCTGCTGATCGCGGTCGTGTTGGTCGTCGGCGTTGGAGGAACGGCGGAGGCGCGGCGAGGTGGCGGCGTCGTCGTCATCAACACCGGCGACGACGTCTTTCCCATTCGGGACCTCACGCCCGAACAGGCCGCGGCGGTCGGCTTCTCGAAGCTCGGCTATCGCTACGAGCTGTTCGGTGTCTTCTGGTTCCATCTCTGGCGGTGGGACGGCGAGTTCGTCGTCTACGACGGCAACGTCTACGCGTCGATCGACGACGAACAGCTCGCGGCACTCGGTGGTGCGAGCGTGCCGTGGCGCTATCACCTGCCGGACGGCCTGTTGCTCGTGCTCGCCGGCATCGAGCTGCTCATCATCACGCGCACGAAGCGACGCTTGAAGACGACGCTCGTCATCGGCGGCGCGCTCGTCGCGATCGCCGTCGCCTTCTACTTCATGGGCCTCGACTGGGAGTTCTTGATCCCGCTCTTCCTCGGGGGTCACCACCTCGTGGGTTCGTACTTCGCGATCAAGAAGGAGCGCGAGCACGAAGCCGACGTTGCGGTGGCCGCCGAAGTCGTGCGCGCATCGACGGCCGACGCACGCCGCTCGATCTCCCAAGCGGGTGACGACGCGAGTCACGACTCGGGCCGCCACACGCACCCGACACCACGGGGAGGCGTCGACATGGTCGATGCGGCGATCGCATCACGCCCGTCGCAGCCGATCATCGTCGATCGTCCGTCGACGGCACCGGCGGTCGTCCCGATGCGCAGCGACGACAGCGTCGACGGTCCGAAGCTGCTGCGCTAGCCTGACTCCGACGGCTAGGCCGCTTGCTGCGTGCCGAGCCCGTGCGTGACGACGAAGGTCGCGAGCTCGGGCCAGCGCGCAGTCAGCGCGTCGAGCGCGCCCGGCGACGTGCCACGCAGCATGCGCAGCCATGGCTCCGCCGCGCCGGCATCGCGCGGCATGCTGCTCGCCGAGATCGCGAACGCGCGCAGCAGCCAGACCTCGATCATCTGGTGCACCGACAGATACGCGCACAGCCGCGGCCAACATTGCTCGTAGTGGCGGCGCGCTTCGTCGAGCTTGCCTTGCCGGCACAGCACGAGCCCCGCGAGTGCATCGAGGTTCGCGCGGTCATGAACGGGATCGGCCATGCCCGGTGGTCGCGTGCGCGTCGCATCGAGCCAGTGCTGCGCCTTGTCGACATCGCCCGCGAGTGCGAAACAGCGGCCGAGCTGCGTCGCAGCGAGCCTGCGCACGCCGCCTGCGGCGAGCTTCGGCGTGCGCTCGACGCCGAGGAGGATGCCGACCGCCGCGGCGGTGTCGCCGCTCGACATGAGCGCGTAACCGCGGTTGTACGAGGCGACCGCCGCGAAGCTCGGCTTCGTGCGATAGCGACGTGCGAGGCGTTCGAACATCTCGGACGCTTGCGCATAGTTGCCTTCGGCGATCGCCTCGAGCCCCGGCGCCGCGTGCGCGTTGAACCGCCCCGCACCGCCGAACACCCAGACGAGGAGCAGGACGCAGACCGCGACGGTGATCGCCACCGCGCCCGCGATCCACCAGCCCGAATAACCGACGCGCTCCGGCCGCGTGTGGCCCTGATCGCCGACCATCCAATAGATCGCCACGAACATGACGACCAACACGACCCAGATCGCGATCGTCTTGCCGGTGCTGCTGCGCGCAGGCAGCGCCGGTGGGGGCTCGTGCGGTAACCAGTCCTCGACCATGCGCCGAGTCTACGCGTGGCGCGCGGCGGCGGCCTTCACGAACCGCGCGAACAGCGGGTGAGGCGCGCTCGGCCGCGACTTGAACTCGGGGTGGAACTGACAGGCGACGAAGTACGGGTGCTGCGGCAGCTCGATCATCTCGACGAGCCGGCCATCGGGTGAGAGCCCCGACAGCACCATGCCGTGGCGCTCGAGCGTGTCGCGGTAGTTGTTGTTGATCTCCCAGCGATGGCGGTGGCGCTCGCTGATCTCCGTCGAGCCGTACGCTTCGGCGGCGCGCGTGCCGCTCTTGAGCACGCACGGGTATGCGCCGAGGCGCATCGTCGCGCCCTTGTCGGTGACGCCGCGCTGGTCGGGCATGAGGTCGACGACGGGGTGTGGCGTCTGCGGATCGATCTCGCTCGAGCTCGCCTTCTCGAGACCGCACACGTGGCGTGCGAACTCGATGCAGGCGAGCTGCATGCCGAAGCAGATGCCGAAGAACGGCACCTTGTTCTCGCGCGCGTAGCGCACCGCCGCGATCTTGCCCTCGGTACCGCGCGCGCCGAAGCCGGGCGCGACGAGGATGCCGTCGTACTGCGCGAGCGATGCCGTGCCCGTCTTCTCGAGCTCCTCGCTATCGATGTGCTTGATCTCGACGCGGCACTCGTTCGCGATGCCGCCGTGGAGGAGCGCCTCGTTGAGGCTCTTGTAGGCCTCGACGAGCTGCACGTACTTGCCGACGAAGCCGACCATCACCTTCTTCTTCGGCTCGGTGATGCGCTTGACGACCTCCTCCCAGGCGGAGAGGCGCGAGGCGCGCGACCAGATGTTGAGCAGCGAGGCGAGCTTCTGATCGAGCCCCTGCTCGGAGAGCGCCACGGGGAGGCGGTACACGGTGTCGACGTCGATCGACTGGAACACCGCATCGGCCGCGACCGAGCAGAACATCGCCATCTTCTTGATCGAGTCTTCCGGCAGCTGCTGCTCGCAGCGCACGACGAGCACGTCGCACTGGATCCCGATCTCGCGCAGCTTCTGCACCGAGTGCTGCGTCGGCTTCGTCTTGAACTCGCCGGCCGCGCGGATGTGCGGGACGAGCGTCAGGTGCACGCTCACCGAGTTCTGCGTGCCGAGCTCGACGCGCAGCTGGCGCACCGCTTCGAGGAACGGCAGCGACTCGATGTCACCGACGGTGCCACCGACCTCGACGACGAGCACGTCGAGCCCCTCAGCACAGCGGAGGATGCGCGACTTGATCTCGTCGGTGATGTGCGGAATCACCTGCACCGTCGAGCCGAGGTACTCGCCGCGCCGCTCCTTGCCGATCACCGACGAGTAGATCTGACCCGTCGTGATGTTGTTGAGCCGCGACATCTTCGTCGAGACGAAGCGCTCGTAGTGGCCGAGGTCGAGGTCGGTCTCGGCGCCGTCGTCCGTCACGAACACTTCACCGTGCTGCGTCGGATTCATCGTGCCCGGGTCCACGTTGATGTACGGGTCGAGCTTCATGTTCGCGACCTTGAGGCCGCGATTCTCCATCAGCGCGCCGATCGACGCGGAGACCATGCCCTTGCCGAGCGAGGACACCACGCCGCCGGTGACAAACACGAACTTGGTCTGCTGCGCCATCTGGTCTTCCTTCGGGCACAGAGAACAACGCGTGCCCGGGGTTTTCTACCGACCCGCGACTCGCAACGCAATCGGGAGTCTTGTTTAGTGATCGCGAGGTGATCGCCGCGTCGATTCACCATTGATCACCGTCGAGAAAACCGTATTCTCGGTGATCCGGGGTCGCGATTTCGCGGCCCCTTGCTATTTGGCGACTTCACACGCGATGAACTCGCCGAGCCGTCGGCGGTCGGCGTCCGTCGGCGTCGGGTTGTTCGCGGGCGGCATCAGGCGGTTCGACGCGGCGGGACCGATCGCGGCTTGCTTGTCGATCTGAGAGGTCCACATGCGAAGCAGCGCGAGCGAGTCGAAGTCGATCGTCGGTGGCGCGTCTTGGCGCATCACGCCGGTCTTCGCGGAGTCGTGGCACTCGGTGCAATACGACTCCATGAACGTGCGGCCGAAGTTGTCGTACGTCGGCGGATCGGTCGTCGGGCAGACCGCTTGCGTGAACGTGCCCTCGTCGGCACCTCCACCGCACGCGGCGAGCACGACGAGGGCTAGGAACCTTGGAGACATGCGAGGTATTGGCCGAGCTGCTCGCGCTCGGCTTGGCTGGGCTGGGAGAGGACGGTTCCGCCGATCTCGGGCATCGACGTGTTCGTCGCGTCGGGACCGGCCGCCGCGGCTTCGTCGATCGCGGAGGCGTGCCTTCGAATGTCGGCTTCGCTGTCGTAGTTCTGGTTGCCGGGAGCGTCGTGACGATTCGTCGACGTCGCCGAGTGACAGCTCGTGCAGTACTTGCCGAAGAAGGCCTGGCCAAACGTCGCGTACGTCGGCGGATCGGTCGGCGGGCACGTCGAGCCCGTCGGGCTACCGCCACCACACGCAGCGAGCGCGAGCACGGATGCGAACAGAAGCTTCATCGAGTGCACCTTAGCGAGAAGGAAGTCGCGCACACGAGGACTCAGCGGAGCTGCCGCCGCCAGCCGGAGATTTCCGCGTTGCCGTTCACGAGCGGTGCGTGCGCGACCTGCGTGGTCGATGCGGTGGCGGACGGTGCCGTGCCGTGCGCGAGCGCGGCGGCGATGATCGCGGCGTCGAGCTCGGGCTCGTCGGCGTGCGGGGCGAGCTGGGCGGCGTTGCGACCGATGAAGCCGGTGTCGAACTCGCCGGCGATGAACTCGGCGTGGCGGACACACCGGCGATGGAACGCGAGGTTCGTCTCGATGCCGCGGACTTGATACTCGTCGAGCGCGCGGCGCATGCGCGAGACGGCGGTCTTGCGATCCTCGCCCCACACGACGAGCTTGCTGATCATCGGATCGTAGTGGACGGGAATGTCGGCGCCTTCGTAGCAGCCCGAATCGTTGCGGATGTACGGACCGTCGGGGATGCGGAGGTGCGTGATGCGGCCGGGGGACGGCAAGAACTTCACCGGATCCTCGGCGTAGATGCGGCACTCGACGGCGTGACCGCGCCGGCGCGCATCGAGCTCGGCCTGCGTGAGGGGGAGCGGGCGGCCTTCGGCGACGTCGAGCTGCCAGCCGACGAGATCGAGCCCGTAGATCATCTCCGTGACCGGGTGCTCTACCTGCAGCCGCGTGTTCATCTCGAGGAAGTAGAAGCCGCCGTCGGTGCCGAGCAAGAACTCGCACGTGCCGGCGCCGACGTAGTCGACCGCGCGTGCGGCCGCGACGGCGGCGGCGCCCATCTTCGCGCGCAGCTCCGCGGAGACGACAGGCGACGGCGCCTCTTCGATCACTTTTTGGTGACGGCGCTGGATCGAGCAGTCGCGCTCGCCGAGGTGCACGAGGTTGCCGTGCGTGTCGCCGAACACCTGGATCTCGATGTGGCGCGGGCGCTGGATCGCCTTCTCGAGGTAGACGGTGCCGTCGCCGAACGCGGCGGTCGCTTCGCGGCGCGCGCCGTCGAAGGCGGCCGGGAGCTCGGCCTCGGTCGCGACGAGGCGCATGCCCTTTCCGCCACCGCCGGCCGCGGCCTTGAGCAAGACCGGGAAGCCGATCTTGCGTGCGGACAGGAGGGCCTCCTCGGCGCTCGGAAAGCCATCGCCGGTCGGCCCGTTGTCGCCGGGCACGACGGGCGTGCCAGCCGCCATGACGGTCTTGCGTGCCTCGGTCTTGCTGCCCATCCTCCGCATCGAGTCCGCCGACGGGCCAACAAAGGTGATCCCGGCGGCGGTGCACGCGTCGGCGAAGTCTTCGTTCTCGGAGAGAAACCCGTAGCCGGGGTGCACGGCATCCGCGCCTGATGATCTGCAGGCTTCGATGATCTTCTCGATCACCAAGTAGCTCTGCGCGGCGGGTGCCGGGCCGATGGGCACGGCGATGTCGGCCATCTGGACGTGCGGGGCGAGCCGGTCGACGTCGCTGTAGACGGCGACGGTCTCGATCCCTCGCTCCTGACATGTACGCATCACGCGAACGGCGATCTCGCCACGGTTGGCTACGAGCACGCGGCGAATCGGTCTGGGCGACGACATCGGTGCGTGAACATACACAAAACGGTCGCTGCATTGCGCTGCGGACGGTGCACCTCTACAATCGAGCCAAATCGACGCGTTGCGCGAACCGCGTAGAGCGATCGATTCGGAGATTCGCCTTGGTCGATCCAAATACGCGACAAGGAAAGCGCACGCCGGTCACGCTCAAGATCAAGTTCAAGAGCGAGACCCTCGAGCAATTCATCGAACGGTACGCGGTGGACGTGAGTCAGGGCGGCATCTTCATCCGAACAAAGGAGCCGCTCGCGGTCGGAACGCAGATGCGGTTCGAGTTCCAGCTGCGCGACGCCTCTCCGTTGATCGGGGGTGAAGGCACCGTCGTCTGGACGCGCGAAAACGACCCGAGCCGTCCTGCGATCGCGCCGGGGATGGGCGTGCGCTTCGACCGGCTGGCTGAAGGCAGCCAGACGGTGCTCGAGCGCATCCTCGCGGAGAAGGCGAAGCAAGCGCCGCAACGCGCGGGCGAGAGCACGAAGCCGCCGCTGTTCACGGACACGCCGACGAGGGTCGCGCCGCTGCCCGTGCAGGATGCGCTGCTCGACAAGCGGCGTCCCGGCGACAACTTCAGCGATCAACACACGCCGCTGCCGAAGCCGATGCCGTTCCACTCCGACGCGGAGGACTTCGACGAGCAGGCGTTCGAGGAAGCGACGAAGGTACGCGCCCTCGACGAGCTGATCGCGCAGACCGCGGAAGGCAACGAGCCCAATACCGCGACGGCGATCATCCCTCCCGACGAGCTCGCCGCACGTCGCATCGCCGCCGGTGGGCGCGCAGATTCGACGCTCGCGGATCCACCAGGGTTCGCGGGGCCGGCGCAGTCGGGACCGATCGGTGTCGCGAAGACGGTCCCCGATCGCGACTCCGCGCCCGGCTTGCCGAGCCCGCCGTCGGCGGGCCCGGCGCCGCGCCTCCTCGACACGACACCATCGCCGCGCTCGGTCGAGGTTCCGGCGGGCGATCTCGGCAAGACGAAGCTCGGCTTCGATCCGCCGCGCGCAGGTACGCCGTCGACGCCGCCGAAGTCGACCACGACTCCACCCCTGTCGAGGACCGCGACGCCGCCGGCCGCATCGCCGTCGGTCAAAGACGCGGTGACGCGTCCGTCGGGTCAGCAAGCCGTCGCGACGCCCGTCCCCGCATCGCGTGACTCGAAGCGCCCGATGGCGCCCACGCAGAAGTCATCGGCCGTCCCGGTCGTGATCCTGCTCCTCGTCCTCCTCGCGGCAGGCGGCGCGGGCGTGTGGTTCTTCTACCTGCGTCCGAAAGCCGAAGAGGCCGCGCAGAATCAACCGACACCGGGCTCGAACGTCGTCGTCAAGAACGGCAGCGCGGGCAGCGCGGGTAGCGCGGCCAAGGTCGTCGAGGCGAACGGCAGCGCCGGTAGCGACACGAAGACCGGCTCCGCCGTCGAGCCGCCGAAGGGGCCCGTCGTCGACACCGTCGTCGCGTCGAGCGTCGAGAAATCCGTCGTCGAGATCGTCGGCACGGATCAAAAGGGCCCCGCCCCGTTCACGGCGAAGCTCGAAAAGGATCGCGAGTACAAGGCACGCATCACCGCGCCCGGCTTCGCCGCGCTCGAGATGGACCTCAAGGGCGGCCAGGACAAGCTCCTGGCCAAGCTCGTCGCGAAGCCGCGCGTCGTCTCCGTCACGACCGAACCGACCGGCGCCCTGATCTTCGTCGACGGCTCGGCCACGGGGCACACGACCCCGCACGACGTCGAGCTCACCAAGTCCCAAGCCGCGAAGAAGGCGGTCCGAGTCACGATCCGCAAGGCGGGCTACAAGTCGATCGACAAGCTGGTCGCGCTCGAGGCGTACGAAGAACAGGACGCGCGCCTGATCGCGAAGCTCGAAGAGCGCCTCGCGGTCCAAGTCCAGATCAACCGCCCACCGCCGCCCGACCGTGGCTCGGCGAGCACCGGCTCCGCCGGCTCCGGATCCGCGAACACCGGCGGCAATGGTTCTGCCACACCGCCTCCCGACACGAGCGGCGGCGGCTCCGGCACCTCGACGCCAACACCGCCGAACCCGGGCACGGGCTCCGCGACGACGCCACCGACGCCCGGACCTGGCAGTGCCGTGAAGCCGGCGACGCCGGCGACGCCGACGCCGGGGACCGGCTCGTCCGCCGCCAAGCCGCCGACCGAGCCCGAGCCCGACTTCGTCAAGAAGTAGGGACGCTCCCCCTTGGGCTAAGAGTCGACGGGGGCGACGGGCCGTGCTGAGCGCGCTGTCGATCCGGATCGTGTGTTGAGTCCGGAGCCGCGCGCGATCTCGTCAGCGCGCGGCGCGCCCCCGCGCGGCGAACCATCCCCCCGAGCGAGTTCCGCAGCGGGCAGCACCGCCGCTCGCGCGAGCACCAGGCGCGGCCGAAGGGCGCGCCGGAGGTCACCCGCGAGGACTTGTCCGAGCGAGTGGGGGATGAGCTCGCGCGCGGGAGGCAGCCGCGCGCGGTCGTGCGAGCACGACGCTCGCGATCTGACCACCGATCTGACCACCGGTGAACGGCGACCTATTCGCTGCCGCGTAAACCGTTCGTCGATCTAGAGGCTGTCGATCCAGCTCTGGACGGTGCTCTTCGCCGTCGCGTCCAAGTACTGGATGCCGGCGTGGTTGCCCTTCGTCACGAGGATGTTCGTGCTGCCGGGCTTCATCTTGTACTTCGCGTCGAGCGTCGTGAACGACGTGAGGTTCGGCGCCTGATTCCCCGCGTGACAGCTCGTGCAGCTGCTGACGAGCGGCTTGACCATCGAGTTGAAGCTCGCCTCGCCGTTTCCGCCGGTCGTCGTCGTGGTCATGCTCGCGTCCGGAGTCATCGTCGTCGTCGTCTCGGTTCCGTACTCGCCAACACTGCAGCCGGTGACGAGCGCGAGTGCGACGACGAAGGCTTTGGCGCGTACTTCCATGGGCGAGATGGCTTCGTGCAAAAACTGCGACCGACTCCTCGCACCGGATTTCGACGCTTTAGTTGGGCTGACTGGCGAGTCCAGACCTCGGGCCTGGGACGCCAGACCGCCCCAAAAAACCTGAGCGGTTCATGCACTGTGCAATCGATTTCACGCCTCGGAGGCGCCGCTCACGCCGCTTTGCCGATGACGGTTCGTAGGATGTCGAGCGTCGCGGGCTTGGTGACGAGGCTCGAGAAGCCCGCCTGGATCGCGCGCTCGCGATCCTCGGGTCGCCCGTAGCCACTCAAGGCCACCAGGATGGTGTCGTGCAGCGCGGGCACGGCGCGGAGCTGGCGCGCAACCTCGTAGCCGTCGATGTCGGGCAAGCCGATGTCGCACAGGACCACGTCAGGCGCGAGCTCGATCGCCGCTGCGATACCGGATTGGCCGTCCGACGCGATCCGCACGTCATGACCGATCAGCTCGAGGACGTCGTGCATCGTGTCGGCGACGTCAGCATTGTCATCGATCACGAGGATGCGGCGCTTCGCCATCGGAGCGCGTGACCCGGCAGGTGCCCTGCGATCGGGTGCGGATGCGCTCGGCAGCCGAACCGTCAGCTCCGCTCCCTGGCCGAGACCCGCGCTCGCGGCGGCGACCGTTCCTCCGTGCTGCTCGACGATCCCCTTGACGAGCGCGAGGCCGAGTCCGAGCCCGCCTTCGCTGCGACCGTGCGACGCGTCGAGCTGGACGAACGGTTCGAAGATGTGAGCCGTCGACGAGGTGGGCATCCCCGCTCCGGTGTCGCGGATGCGGAGCACGATGGCATCGCCGTCGCGCGACAACGCGACCGAGATCCGCCCACCCCTCGGCGTGAACTTGATCGCGTTATGCAGCAGGTTGTGGACCACCTGGGTGATCCGCGCGGCGTCACCGTCGATCCAGAGGTCCTCCGCCGAGCTCGCGTCCTCGAGCACGAGTCCGTGCGCCACGACCGACGGGCGCTGGTCGTCGACCACGCGTCGTACGAGCTCGCCGAGCTCGAGGCGCTCGCGCTTCAGCACGAGCTTGCCACGCGCGATGCGCGTCGCATCGAGGAGGTCGTCGGTGAGTCGCGTCAGCTGAGTCACCTGGCGCTCGATGATTCCTTGCGTGCGTCGTGCCGCGTCGCTGCCGATGGCCGCGTGCTCGAGCACGGCGACGCCCGTGCGGATCGCGGCGAGTGGGTTGCGGAGCTCGTGCGACAGCATCGCCAGGAACTCGTCCTTGTTCTGGTTGAGCTGGCGCAGCTCGATCTCGGCGAGTCGGCGCTCGGTGATGTCGACCCCGACACCGACCTGGCGCACGGGAACGCGTCCCGTTTCCCGGTCGTCGAAGTGAGTCTGGCCGACCCACGAGATCCAGCGCGTGGTGTCTTCTGGGCGCGTGACCCGGGTCTCGATCTCGATGGCGCCCGTGCCCGCAGGATCGAGCGAGCGCTCGTAGGCGGCGCGCAGCGCGGCCGCGTCCTCGGTGTGCACCGCGCCAAACATCAGCTCGACGCGCACTTCTTGTTGGGGCTGTGTTCCGAGCAGGGCGTGAAGCTCGGGCGAGCAGACGACGGTGCCGGTCGCCACGTCGATGTCGTAGGAACCGATGTGCGCCGCGTCGGTGGCGAGCCGCAGACGCTCCTCGCTCCGCTGGAGTGCGGCCCCCGCTGCCATCGTCTCCGCACGACCCCGGGTGATCAACGTGGCGAGGTGGATGAGGATGAGACCGTCGACCATCCAGAGGACCGCCTGAACACTCGCCTGAGAGACCGAGTAGCCGGCCGGCAACACGAACATCACCACCGCGACCACGGCGCCGAGCGCCGTCGCCAACAAGGCGGGGCCGCGGCCCACGTAGAGCGCGACCAAGACAATGGCGGTGAAGAACACGACCCACGGAGCGCCGAGCCCGGTGAGGGGAGTCAACGCCAGTCTCAGCAGCGCCGCGACGGCGATCGCCGCGAGCGCGATCAGGTAGTCCGCAACGCCGCCGTGCCGCATCGATCGAGACGTTGCCATCGTCGAGAGACGCTTGACAACGCACTTCTGCATTGCCAACCGCGCAAATGCTGCAGCGGGCGAAGAGTAGAGACGCTACGAGGGTCATCTCACGGTGAGCTTCGGCTCGACGAAGTGCAGACGCCCACGTAGGCAACGCGGTGCTCCATGCCCAACCGCGCGACAGCCTACGTGGGCGCTGCAGAATCGATCACGACGACTCGAGCAGCTGCTTCGCGAGGTGCGGCTGCCGCATCAAGCGATCGACCGCGAGCTCGAGGTTCGCGCGCTGGTTCTTGATCAGCTTCTGCTCGATCACGCGGTAGAGCCTCGCGAGCCGGCGCGTCTCGGCGGCACGGAGCTTGGGGTCGATCGCGATCGTCGTCGTCGGATCGAGCTCGGGGCGTTTGGTGACCGGCATGAACGGCTTCTGGATCATCACGAGCTCTGCTTGCGTGAGGCCGGAGGTGAGGATCCAGTCCATCACCGGACCCTGCGTGACATCGACGATGCGGAAGAAGTTGTTGTCCTCCGCGATCTGCTCGACGAGCGCGACCTGACCCGACGCGCGGATGATGGTGGCCGCGGCGCAATAGTGACCCTGTTGGTCCTGCCAGATGTTCGCGAGCGAGTTCGTGAAGACGTTGCTCGGGTAGACACCGGCGATGCGGTACGCGTGAAAGCGCGCGAGGTTCGCGCGGCGGTTCGCGAGCAGCTTCGCGCGGACGGCCGCGCGATCGACGACCGGCGGCGCGATGCGCAGCGACGACACGGGCGGATCCTCGGCGACCTTGTCGGCCGCGACCTCGGGGGCCCGCGCGAACGAGCGCGCGGAAGCGGCGGGCGCGAGCGCGGTGGTGGCGAACGAGGAGAGCGCGAGTGCGAGCGAGAGCTTGAAAGCGAGGCGAGACATGGTCGGAGTCCTTCTGGAGTGAGTTGGACGAGAGTGAGGGAGACGCGTGAGAACGACGAGAGTGAGGAAGCCGAGAGCGAGCGGCGAACGAGAGCGAGCGGCGAACGAGAGCGAGCGGCGAACGAAAGCGAGCGGCGAACGAGAGCGAGCGGCACGCCGACCCGGAAGCGCGATGCACGGAGGGGTGTACGGGGCGATCACGCGGTGATCGGCGCGCCGCTCGGAAACTATGAGGTCGTCGATCGCTTCGTCGTGCGTCGGAGGCTCGACGAACGGACCGTCGACGAAACGACGTGCGTACGATGGACGTCCTAGCTGGCGAGGAACTTCATCGCGAGATCGGGATGACCGACGTACGCACGATGGACGTCCTAGCTCGCGAGGAACTTCATCGCGAGATCGGGATTCGCGAGGAGGCGATCGGTCGCGGCGTCGAGCGACTTCTTCGTCGCCTTCACGATCTGCGCGTCGACCTGCTTGTACTTCCGCATCAGGCGGCGGTCCTCGGCGCGGCGCATCCGCGCATCGACGAGGAGCGGCTGGTCGGGCTCGGGCTCCATCACCGGCTCGCGCATGACCGGCATCATTGGCTCTTGGATCGCCGCGATCTCGGCCTGCGTCAGCCCCGACGTGAGGATCCAGTCCATCAGCGCGCCTTGGGTGACGTCGGCGAGCCGAATGAAGTTGTTTTGCTCGGCGGTGCGCTGCACGAGACCGGTGTTGCCCGAGAGCTTGATGATCGTGGCCGCGGCGCAGAAGTTTCCGAACTGGTCGAGCCAGACGTTGAGCTTGCCGTCCGTGTACGTGTTGTTCGGGAACACGCCCTTCTTCTGGTAGACGCGGAAGCGCGCGAGGTTCGCGGCGCGGTTCTTCGCCAGCTTCGCGCGAATGGCGGCGCGATCGAGGCGAACCGAGACCGAGATCGGAAGCTCCGAAGCGGGTGCTTCGGCGAACTTCATCGGAGCCGGCATCCCCTGCGACGGCACGACGGCACGATCGGCGAGAGCGGCGGTGGAGAGCGAGGCGATAAGCGAGAGCGCGATAGCGAAGCGAGACATAGAGATCCTCCTGACAACCGGAGCATCGGGATTGGGCGATGCAGCGGGGCGCGGCCTTCGAGGCAGCGCGTCGGTGTCTGAGCGATACAAACGCGGTCGGTTTGTTCGCGGTCTATGGCGCTCTGTAAGGTCGACGTAAGCGGGCTAAGCGCTCGTTGCGCTTGCGTCGACGACGGTTCAGCACGCCGCACACGAGCACATGAATTTTCGGGCGAGCCGCTAACCGCTGATGATCGGGATCTCGGTCGACGCGCGCGAGCGCTCGAGCTCGTGCGACGACTCGCTCGCCGGCATGTCCTTGAGGTGACGCAGCGGCAACAACAGCAGCGGCGAGACGAGCCCGACGATCACCCCGATCCACACCGCCGCGCGCATCCCGAGGAGCTCGGCGAGCACGCCCGCGATCACGGCGGCGACCGGAAGGAGACCGGAGGTGAAGACGTGGACCGCCGCGTTCGCGCGACCGAGCACGTCTCGCGGGAGGACGGTCTGCCGCAGCGTGACCGCTTGGATCACGAACGCGACCGCGAAGCCGTCACTGAAGAGTTGGTGTGCCGCGAGCAACGTGAACGTCATGACGAACGTCGTGCCGACGAGCGGCGTGCCCGCGAGCGGGATGAGCAGCGCGAACGCGAGCGACGTGATCGATGCGAGCATGAGCGTGCGGCCGAGGCCGAGCTTCGCGACGAGCTTGCGCGAGATGACCGCGCCCGCGAGCGAGCCGACACCGCCGAGCCCGACGATGATGCCGAACGTCGTGGTGGAGAGGCCGAGCACGCGCAGGCAGTACGGGGTGTAGAGCGCCATGAAGAAGCCGCCCGAGATCGACCAGACCATGTGCGAGAGCAGGATCGGTCGCACGACGGGGTGGCGGAACACGGTGCGCAGACCGATCCGCAGATCCTCGCCGAGGTGTTTCGGCTTCTCGAGGTTCTCGGGCTTCCTCTCCTTCGTGCGGATCTGACCGAGCATGATCGCTGACCAGAGGTAAGACACCGCATCGATCACGACCGCGAGGGGCGCGCCGAGGATCGCGATCAGCCAGCCCGCACTCGCCGGCCCGGTGATCTCGGCGATCGCCTCCGTCGACTCGAGCTTCGCGTTGCCCTCCGCGAGGTGCTTCCTGCCGATCAGCGCCGGGAGGTACGTGTTGTCCGTGATCGAGAACAACGCCGTGCCTGCCCCGACCGCGGCGCCGACGAGCATGACGTGGATGATGTTGAGGTAGCCGAGCGCCCACGCGATCGTCAGCGAGCCGACCGCCGCGGCGCGGAACAGATCGGAGGCGATCAAGATCCGCCGCTTGCGGCTGCGATCGATGACACCGCCCGCGAACAGCCCGACGAAGATGCCCGGGCCGAGCTGCATCGCCATCAGCAGGCTGATGACGCCGGCCGATTCGTTCAGCGTCGCGACCGCGATGATCGGCAGCGCGGTGCGCGTGATCCGCGAGCCAAATGCGCTGACTGCTTGCGCCGCCCACAGCCGAAGAAAATCGGCGTGGCGCCACAGACTGCCAGCGTCGGTCACCGCCCGACTCTAGCGTCGATCAGAACGGAATGTCGTCGTCCGGACCGCCACCACCGCCGCCGCCATAGCCGCCGCCGCCGAAGTCACCATCGCTGGGCGGGGGCGGACCACCGTCATCGCCCTTGCTGCCGCGCTGCTGACCGTCGCGTCCGCCACCGCCGAGGAACTGCACGTCCGCTGCGATGATCTCGGTGATGTACTTCTTGTTGCCGTCCTTGTCGTCGTACGTCCGGGTTTGGATGCGACCCTCGACGAACACCTGCCGGCCCTTCGCGAGGTACTTCGAGCAAACCTCCGCACGCTTGCCCCACACCACCACGCGGTGCCACTCGGTGCGCTCCTGGCGTTGCCCGTTCTTGTCGTTCCAGCTCTCGCTGGTCGCGACGCGCAGCTCGCAGACGCCCTGCCCGCTCGGCGTGTAGCGCATGTCGGGATCCGCGCCCAGGTTGCCCACCAAAATGACTTTGTTAACTCCACCGGCCATGACGATTCTTCTTTGCGTTCCGGAACGACACCGTTCCGTTTGTTGAGGAACGAGACACAACGTCTCGTCGATGATTCGGGCGTACCACGGGGCTCTGACGACCACCATCGTCGGTTCATCACTCCCGAGCGATTACGGGGTACAACCTCCCGCGATGTACCGCTCGCTCCGTGTCGCCGTCGTGATCCCGGCCTTCAACGAGGCCCGAGCGATCCGCGACACGGTCTCCACCGTCCCCGCCTTCGTCGACCACATCCTCGTCGTCGACGACGCCTCGACCGACGGCACCGGCCTCGAAGCGCGCACCGGCGCGAACCTCCGCGACGAGCCGGTCCGCGTGGAGGTGCTACGCCACACGTCGAACCGCGGCGTCGGCGGCGCGATCGCGACCGGCTACCGCCGCGCCCTCGAGCTCGATGCGAGCGTCGCCGTCGTGATGGCCGGCGACGGTCAGATGGATCCCGACGACCTCCCCGCCCTCCTCGATCCGATCGCCCGCGGCGACGCCGACTACGTCAAGGGCAACCGCTTCAAGCACCCGGACATCTGGACCACGATGCCGCCGGTGCGCATCGTCGGAAATCTTCTGCTCTCCGCCGCGACGCGCGTGACCTCGGGCTATCGCCACGTCTTCGACTCGCAGTGCGGCTACACCGCGATCCACCGCCGCGCGCTGCGCACCGTCGATCTCGATCTGTTGTGGTCGCGCTACGGCTATCCGAACGACCTCCTCTCGCGACTGCACGTCGCGGGCGTCCGCGTCGTCGACGTCCCGGTGCGGCCGATCTACGGCGATCACTGGAAGAGCGGCATCCACCTCGGCACCGTGCTGCACCCGCTCCCGTGGGTGCTCCTCCGCTCGTGGGGCACGCGGCTCGCGGCACAGACGCTCCGCCGCATCCAGTCGTGATGCGCATCGGCGTCGTCACGACGTCGTACCCGCGATGGCCGGGCGACTCGGCGGGCTCGTTCGTCGACGGGCACGTCCGTGCGTTGCGCGCGCTCGGCCACGACGTCGAGGTCGTCGCGGCGGGCGATGGCGATGCGCCACGAGAGATCGATGCGCGGCGCGATGCCGATGCGCCGTACCGCGTCGACCTGCGCGAGCGCGAGCGCCGCACGCACGAACGCCGCGACCACGACAATGCCCTGCACGAGATCGACCTCCGCGAGCGCGAAC
>Ga0316603_10000685_pt1 | contig 17047 bp, 11 predicted proteins | sample OWC_soil_day10_n_FD_207649 | JGI IMG/M metagenome (GOLD analysis project Ga0316603, IMG submission 207649) | Wetland soil microbial communities from Old Woman Creek delta, Ohio, United States - OWC_soil_day10_noCT | ecosystem: Environmental > Terrestrial > Soil > Wetlands | place: USA: Ohio... | reverse complement strand
CCTTGACACAACGCAGGAAGGAGACAGACTACTTCATCAGCATGATTCGCATGCTTTCCGACATCCGCCGTGCGCCGTTCCGCTCAGCGATGAACTCGAGACGGCTGATATACGCCCCGCTGGCGAGCGATGACGCATTCAGCACCTGCTCATACGAACCGGACTGCAGATGGCCAAGATCGATCTCCCGCACCTTCCGTCCGAGGACGTCGAACAGCATCAGCCTGGCCCGCCCGGCTTCGGGCAGATCGAACGAGAATGTGGTCGAAGGGTTGAACGGATTCGGATAGGCGCCGCGCAGCCTGAACTCCCGAATTGTTCCCGCCACGGGTTGTTCTTCCACGCTCACGACAAGCGCGTTGTCGTCAAGCACACAGAATGCCGGACTGGCAGATCCCGGCCATTCACGGAACCACCACGCACGGGTGCCCGGACTCGATGTGGGGGTGACATCGTAATCATGCGCCGCAACGCCGATGGCCACCGTCTTGTTCTTCTGACCCGCCGCATATCCCATGCGCGAGAGATCAAAGGCTGCTTCGACCGTATACCCCTGGTCCACATCGTTGTTGTTGTCGATCGTGGAGCGGGATGTGAGCGCGATACCAAAGGAGATCGCAGACGTCCAGTCGACGCCGTCCCACAACAACATTGACCCGGAGGCATTTACTGCAAAACCAAAGCGGCGGTTTGGCAGGTAGTGCGCGTTTACGTCGCGGAGCGAGTCCACGGGCAGCGTCATGTTGAGCGACACACCATCAAACATCTCGTCGCCCCCGAAGCTGACGAGCGAGCGGTCGGCGACGTCAGCGGACATGAAGAGCTTGTCTCCCTGGAAGACGAACTTCACATTGGTCACGCCGGCATTGACAACGGTCTGGCCCGGTGTGGTCCTCCACTCACCGCTTCTGTCTTTCCCGATGGTGGGATAGGTCGCGCGCAGCGCCGCATTGCCATACTGGATGTCGAACGAGGAGACCTGGTTCCAGACCTCGTCCGTCAGGTATCCATCCACCACGATCGCCGGATAGCTGCTTCCGTTCTTGATGACGTAGTCAGGAGTGTAGTCTGGCAGGGTAGTCGTGTTCACGTTCACGTCCTTGCGGACAAGGATGCGTCCCGCTGTGCTCCCCCCGTTGTTGCCCCATTCGTTGCACCACCAGGCGCGCGCATAGATCGCGTCCGCAGCCCCGCGCCAGTCGACATCCCAGATATCCATGCTGATCTGGACCTCGTCAACGGTGTCGCGGTTCGCATTGTATCCGAGACTGTCGAGTGCCACGGCCATCTCCATCGTATAGCCTGCGTCTGCCACCCGTTGCCCCGTCGCGTTCGTGTCGCTGTTGGAAAGTCCCTGCACCGTTGCACTGACTGTCACGATCCCGTTCCCCGGCAGGTCACCGCCTTTGAGATTGGGAAGCGCACCGACTGTTGTGGAGTCCACCCAGCTGATGAAGATGTCCCGGTGGAGAGTCACCTGGCTGGACGCCTTTTTGTTGCGGTCATAGATGCCCGCCAGCAGACCGTCTGCATTTTCCCACCCGGCGCCGCCGACGGAGCTATCTTTTGCAGTGACCGCAATGAAGACCTGGTTCTTGGTCCTGTCAGAAAGGAACTTGATGGTCGCGCGCGGTCCATCGGTGGGCGTGCCGCCCAGCGTGGTGGTCTTCCATCCGCTGCCGGGATTGCCGTCCGCAACCCCGTAGGCAACCTGAATGGACTCCGCCTTCGCCCAGACCGCTTCTGTCAACGCTCCGTCGAGAGTGATGGTCGGACTCGCGGCCACGGAGATGTCCCGCGCCCAGACATAGTCCTTGCGCGGAGAGTACTGCGCATATGCAAGGGTGACAGCACAGATCAGAAGTACCGCACCCGCAAGGAGTCGCCGTTGATTCATACTGCCCTCCAGCTATGACAAGATGTAAGAAAATGTGGTATAGAACGATGCTGATACAGTCCGGCTATGCTGACAACGGAAGGAGTGCTGGCTGACTGTTCTCGGGACAGCCGCAGGACCCGCGGAGAGCCAGGCTCGTCGGGATCTTGCGGTGTTCCTTCCGGTGAGCGTTCCCGTACGCAAGTGCATGCAGCAGGGTCTCCACCGCAATCACCCCAAGATGATTGATATCGACGTGCACTGTGCTGAGCGATGGCGTCAGATAGGAGCTGATGGGAATGTCATCGAACCCGGCCACAGCGATCCCCTCAGGGACACGGACCCCTGCTTCACGCAGTGCGCTCATGGCGCCGATCGCCATGGCATCATTACAGGCAAACACCGCGGTCGGCCGCGGATTGAGTCGCAGCAGAGCCCGGGCCGCATCAAAGCCCGACGCCTCTGAAAAGTTGCCTGCGATTTCGTATTCGCTCCTGCATTCAACCCCGCCTGCGATGAGGGCATGCCGGTACCCGCGAAGTCGCTCCAAGGCGTCCAGATTGTCTTCAATCCCTTTGACCAGCGCGATGTGCCGGTGGCCGTGGCTGAGGAGATGCTGCACCATAGCCGCCGATCCTGAAAAGTTGTCGACGTTCAGCGAGTCGTAGTCGTCTCCTTCAACCGGCGCATTGATGAGCACGACAGGAAGATGCTGGGGTAGATTTTCCCTCAGGGTCCGCGCATCGATGTGCGGGGACATGATCAGCAGTCCATCCACACGCCCGCGCATCATCCGGATCGCCGCTTCGATTTCCGCACGATTGTTGTGAGAGCTGGACACCATCAGGTGATGCCGGTGCAATTGTGCTGTCTGGTCTGCCCCCCGGATCACCTCTGAAAAGAACTCGCCGAACAGATCGGGGAGCACCAGCCCGATGGCCTCCGTCTTCTGCCTGCTCAGCCCGCGGCCGATCGGGTTCGGAACATAACGCAGATCCACGACGGCCTTCGACACAAGCAGCCGCGTCCGCTCATCCACCGCACCCACGTTGTTCAACACGCGGGACACGGTGGCGATCGAGACGCCCGCCCTCCTGGCGACTTCCTTGATCGTCGCGCTCACGTCGGAATGTGCCTTCTCAAGAGCCCGGAAAATTCCGGGCGGGAGGGCAGGGCGCCCTTCGGTGAAGGATGCCTCGCCTCCCGCCTGGATGAGAAAAGACTACTTCAACAGAAGCAGCTTGTTCGTGGACACGAACGGCGCCGCGCCATTTCCGCCAAACGCCATCATGCGGTAGAAATACACACCGCTGGCCAACTGGCTGGCATCCAGCGTCGTCGAGTATGATCCGGCTGCGTATTCGCCCTGAACCAGCGAGGTCACCTCGCGGCCGGTGACGTCATAGACCACAATGCTGACCCTGCTCGCGGCAGGCAGGTCGAATCGAATGGTCGTCGACGGGTTGAACGGGTTCGGGAAGTTCTGATGCAGTGCATACTGCACCGGGATCCCGTTGCCTTCATCAGGTGTCACTCCCAGGAGGTTGTCGAAGGCGACAACATGATACACGCCGCCCCATTCGCTCCCCCACCACGACTTGTAATATGATCCTGCAGTCGTGTCGTAAAGGTTCATCGGGTGCTTGTACCCGTCTGGATCAAAGACCGCCATGGCCAGTTGAACGCCCTTTGCGGTCGGCCCGTACCCGAGCGAATCGAGTTTGACCATCAGCTCGGCGGTGTAGCCGTTGTCCACACCGGTCGTGTCGTTCACTTTTGAACCCGTTCCGAGCTTGCCGGCACCTTCCCCGTAGTTCGCCGCCGGCGGCTCGTACTTGATCGTGTCCGCCGCGGTCCCGATGTTCTGATAGTACAGCTTGTACTCCACATCCGTCCCGTTCGCCCGCTTGATTTTTAGGAAGATGCCATCGCCTTCCCAGTCGAACTTGCAGATCGACTTGTCATCCGACTGGATGCCGATGTACAGGTTCGCACCCTTCCGCACGAACTTGACGTTTGCCAGAGAGCTGTCTTTGTTCGGCAGATGGAAGGTACCGTAGAACTTGCCCTGATCATAGTAGTCGAACGTGGCCTTGATATCGGCTTCCCCCGTTACCGTCTTCTGGCCCGTAGTCTTCTTCAGGAAGGCGCCGTTGCCGAACAGAAGAGTGGGAGCGGTGGACCAGGCCGGCTCACTCAGTGCCCCGTCAACCGTCATGGCCCCTGCGCTCGCAAGTGCAACCACGGTGTCCGGGTTGTCGAACTTCACCGGCTCCGGCGTGAACAGGAGCGACCGGTAGACGCCGCCCCATTCGCTCCCCCACCACGACTTGTAGTACGAACCCGCAGTCGAGTCAAAGGTGTTCATCGGGTGCTGATACCCGTCGGGATCAAACACGGCCAGCGCCAGCTTCACCGTATCAAGCTTGGAGGTGTACCCGAGTGAATCAAGTTTGACCATCAGCTCGGCCGTGTAGCCGTTGTCCGCAGCTGACGTGTCGTTCACCTTCGAGCCTGCCGGCAGGAATCCGGCGCCTTCCCCGTAGTTGGCAGCCGGCGGCTCGTACCTGATTGTGTCGGCAGCCGTCCCGATGTTCTGATAGTACAGCTTGTATTCTACATCCGTGCCATTCGACTTCTTGATCTTCGCAAAGATACCGTCAGCTTCCCAGTCGAATTTGCAGATCGACTTGTCATTCGACTGAATGCCGACGTACAGGTTCGTTCCCTTCCGCATGAACTTTACCACAGCCAGGGAGCTGTCGGTATTCGGCAGATGGAACGTACCGTAGAATACTCCCTGATCCCAGTAGTCGAATGTGGCCTTGATATCGGCTTCTCCCGTTACCGTCTTCTGGTCCGTACCCTTCTTCAGGAAAGCGCCGTTGCCGTAGGCAAGTGCCGGTGCTGATGCCCACTCGGCTTCATCCAGCTTGCCATCCACAGTCACCGTCCCCAGCGCATTCTTCACTGCGAGGCTCGGTGGATCTTCGAACTTCACCGGTTCGGGTGTGAACAGCAGTGACCGGTAGACGCCGCCCCATTCGCTCCCCCACCACGACTTGTAGTACGAACCCGCAGTCGAGTCAAAGGTGTTCATCGGGTGGAGATACCCGTCGGGATCAAACACCACCAGTGCGAGTTTCACGGTGTCGACCTTCGACGTATATCCGAGTGAATCGAGCCTGATCATCAGTTCGGCCGAATAGCCGTTGTCCACATCGTTCGTGTCGTTCACCGTAGACCCCGCCGGCAGGTATCCTGCCCCGTCACCGTAGTTTGCTGCCGGTGGTTCGTAGCGGATCGTATCGGCTGCCGTCCCGGTGTTCTGATAGTACAGCTTGTACTCTAGATCAGTGCCGTTCGATTTCTTGATCTTCAGGAAGAGTCCGTCAGCTTCCCAGTCGAATTTGCAGATCGACTTGTCGTCCGACTGGATCCCGATGTACAGGTTTGTTCCCTTCCGGAGGAATTTCACCGTCGCAAGGGAGCTGTCGGTATTCGGCAGATGGAACGTGCCATAGAATACTCCCTGATCCCAGTAGTCGAACGTGGCCTTGATATCGGCTCCCCCCGTCACCGTCTTCTGGCCAGGAGCCTTCTTCAGGAAGGCGCCATTGCCGTAGGCAAGTGCCGGCGCAGACGCCCACTCTTTTTCCTCAAGCTTGCCATCCAGAGTGATCGCTCCGTACACGTTGCCGACAGCCATCGAGGCCGGATCGTCAAATGCCGCGAAGGCGCCGGACTCGCCGACGGTCCAGTCAGAAAACGTCGTGACACCGGTAATGGCGGCCGTGTGAGCCACAGGGTCGACGGTGGTCGCATAGACTGCCCACTGTTTTCCGGTGGTGTTCCGTCCGGCGACGTATGAGACTTCATTCCCCTGCACATCGCTGGCAGGATATGCAAACGTGAGATTGGCCGATGTGATCCCTGTGCTCTGAAGTTTCCAGTAGCGTGGGATCGCCAGGGAGCTGGTCAAAAGGTTCGGATGGCTTCCGTCCACCGCGCGCACGGCGAAGTTGCCGGTGCCTGCAGTGGCGTTGACCACAACGGGAGAGTATCCTTCGGTTGTCCCGACCTCAAACGTCTTCGTGCCGGTAAAACCGGTCTTTGCCAGATACCCATCCACATATCCGCTGCCCCGTGTGACACTCCCTCCGGGGCCGAGCGCAACGCCCAGTGTATCCGACACGAGCGCACCATTTGTCAAGGCAAGCACGCTGTCCACGAGGGTTGCCTTGGAGAGCGTCACACCGGAGGCGTTGTTGATCTCCAACCCTCTCACCTGGGCGGCAAGAAGGTCGCCGGTGACCTGCGCTGCGGTTCCGACAAAAGCGTACCGGGCGCCAGGACTGAGTGCGATTCCCGCGGTTCCGATCTGATACCCGGCGCCGGAAGTCACACCCGCAGGCGCGCCAGTGCGAAACGTTGCACCTGCACCCAGTATGAATGTCCCGGGACCGACCACAGACTGCTCGGGAGTATCAAAGTAGAGGGTACCCTTTCCGAGGGTCCCCGTGTTCATGGTCCCCGACACCGTGATTATGCTTGGAACGCCGGTGGTACCCGAGGCATACAGATTCCCGCCGAGGTTCAGCGTACCGACGACATTCAGGGAACACAGTTTGCCGGCGGCGGATCGCAGGCTAAGATTCCCGCCGAGCATATTCAGTGTGCCGTCGATATTGAATGTCGTGTTTGCCGTGCCGTCGGTCGATGTGCTTGAGGTGGTCGCAAGGTTGCACTTGTCAACCATGGTGACCGTGCGCCCGGATTTGACTGTGAATGTGAAGAAGTCGTTTGCGGCATCATTTGCAGAGTACACACCGGATCCACCTGTCCCGCTTCCACCGACGTAGGTGAACGTCACGTTTGCATCAACGATCACCGAAATGTTTTTCCTTCCGGTGTGCGGCCGGAGCCGGCAGATGTTGATCGTGCCCGACCCCTGGATCGTGAGAGTCTGGTCCGGACCGTATGGCTGCAGGCTGAGCGCGTCTGCGCTGTCTGCAGGATTCGCAGCGAAGCCAAAGACACCATCGACCTTCACGTAGTCCCCCTTGTTACGGATGTACCGGATGTCGCTCGTCGGTTGCTTGACCTTGGCCGTGAGGACACCACCTGACTGGACCGTCAGGTTGAAGCAGTACTTCGGACTCGCTTCCACGACTACTGTGTGTCCGGTTGCGATGATGAAGTCGCTGGTTGTATCCTTGGTGCCCGGAGCACTCGTGGCGGCAGCCCATGTGCCTCCTGCATCTGTGGAAATCTGCCAGGTCGCAGCGGTCCCCCAGTTGCCGCTCGCCACGGAGCGCCAGACAACCTGGGCGCTGGCAAGCGAGCAGACGGAGAGGACGAGCACCAGAGCGATGGTCAATCGTCTCGTTGTGTGCATAGGAACCCTCTTTAATTATTGGTGAGAAATTGTGACGGGTGGATTATTGAACTAGTATTGTGCTTGGAGAAGGTTGCTGCCAGAAGGTCACCCCAGGCAACGATGTGAAGCTTGCTGTAAACGTTTACATTTTCTGAAACACGCATTGTAAACGTTTACATGTAAATATAGGGGAGGAAGATCGACTTGTCAAGTTAAATTTTTGGAAGCCCCAGTTGCCAGGAACGGCCTCAAACGACGTATTCTGCCTCTCAGTTGCCCTTCGCACCCTGCCGTATCCACTCCTTCAGCAGATCGATCTCCTGCTCAGTCAGCTTCTTCGCCGCACCGGAGGCACTTCGGCGGCGCATCTTCAGTGGCATCGTTTCGCCAAAAGGCGGATCTGGCAGAAGCTTCCGGATGAGTATACTCTCGTCAGGTTTGCCTGCCACCACCGGCGTTCCGTGTTTCCCCCCCCGCATCATCAATGCATAGGTATCGAGAGAGAGCTCGCTGGAATTCTGGCTCTCCTCGGCATGACACGGAAGGCAGTATCTGGCGATGACTGGTGCGACGTCCTTTGCATATGATACCGCGCGGTCAGGGCGCTGCTGCATGGAGGCGCTCAGCGAAACCATGAGCGCAGCAGTCAGTGACAGACCAAACAACATCCAGAATACTCCCACGCGCACGTTCATTCTTTCCTCACAGATAGATATGGAACAGAATATGGAGTTCGTTGTTCGGCACGTTCTTCGGATCCTCCACCAGAATTCTGTACATCGGACGCACCTCAACACCGCCGATCGGGAAAAACTCCAGTCCGATGCTGTAACGCGACACGGCACCCGATTTCACATCCCTGTCGCGATCGTAGAAATCATAGCTGGCCTTCAGGTCCACACCCGGCGTCAGCACGTACCCCGCTTCACCGTACACGATCAGTCCCGACACGGTAGTGTTCTCCCTTGCCGTACGCATAAGATCCACCTCACCAAGCAGTGTCAGATCCCCTATGCTCACCGATCCAAAACCGCCGTACAGCGTAATACTCCCGTTCTCTTGTCCCTTTCGGAAGACGTTTCCGCCAAGACCCGCATACGCCTCGCTCCCGAGTTTGAAGATTCCTTCCGCTCTCCCGAGGAATGCCTTCTTGCTCGACCCGCCGCCGAACGCATCCGCCGCGTTGTAGAACCCGGCGGTGACATGCATGGCGCCGGGCGATACCGCCGCTTCCAGGCCCGTGAGTTCCGGCCTCCCTGTCTCGGGACTGAACCCCGTCTGTGTCCGCACGAATGTTGTATGATCGTCGTTCTTGATCCCATAGTTGGGAATGAACTTGCCTACCTTCACGTGCCCGTTCTCCGGAAGGATGTTCAGAAGTCCGAAGATCTCAAAACCGCTGTACAGTCCTTTCTTCAGATACAGGTTGACCTTTCGCGCGATGCGGAAGTTGAGATACAGGTCTCCCTGCATCTGCCAGAATGCATCTTGCGACGTGCTCGTGGTGCCAGTCGAGTCGGGCACCTGCCGCGAAAAGTACAGCGTTCTGAAATCTGCGCCCACCCCAAGGACGTTAGTGAGCAGCGTTGTCACATCTTCCAATTCGAACTCCTGTGCCCATGTCTGGACCGGGAGTTCTTCCCGCCCGTACTGAGCGCCAAAGGCCTGCCGCATGCCGCCGCCTGACGGGTTGACATGACACGCCTGGCACTTCGAGCCGGTCTGTACCGCGAACCGGGGCAGTGCAGGCAGATCGGCAGCCGAAACAAGTAGTGCTGCAGCAAGCAGCACAGCAGCGTGTGAGACTCGCATGGTTGTGGTCCTTTCGTTCACGATGGCTGCAGATGTCCTCTTCATGTTATCCTCTGAATTGGTCCGGATCAATACCAAACTCGCCGAGCTTCCGGTACACGGTCTTGCGGTCCACCTCCATCAGTCGCGAAATCTGGTTGATATTCCCTTTATGCTGGCGGAGCATTCTCATGAGATACCGCATTTCCGCGTTCCTCAGTACAGCCGTCAGGTACTCTCTGTAGGGTATGTGCCAAGAAGGCGGTTCCCCCGCGGGAACGTCACCCTCCGGAGCCGTGTGAGGTTCCACGGGGAGATCGACGACGGTAATGGTATCCCCCGTGCAGGTGAGCACAGCGCGCTTGACCAGATTTTCCAACTCCCGCACGTTCCCCCGCCACGGATAATGCATCATGCGGGAAATGACGTCCGGCGCCACGTCCTTCACCCTGCCCTTCGCCAGCGATGCATGCTTTTGCAGGAAGGTATCCACGAGTAGAGGGATATCCTCCAGCCTCTCGCGCAACGGCGGCAGTGAAATGGGAAACACGTTCAGCCGGTAGTACAGATCTTCCCGGAAATCCCCCTGGCGCACCATCAGCTCCAGATTCCGGTTGGTCGCCACGACCACCCTCGTGTCCACGGCCACAGGTGCGCTTCCCCCGACCCGCTCAAACACTTTCTCCTGCAGGACGCGGAGAAGTTTCTTCTGGACGCCGGCGGAGATGTCACCGATTTCATCCAGAAAGAGCGTGCCGGTGTGTGCCTCTTCGAACCGGCCCCGCCGCTGCGCTGTCGCCCCGGTGAAGGCCCCCTTTTCATGCCCGAAGAGCTCGCTTTCCAGCAGCGTCTCGTTCAACGCCGAGCAGTTCGTTGCAAGAAACGGCCCTTTTGCCCGCGCGCCGTTGAAGTGGAGTGCACGAGCCACCAGCTCCTTCCCGGTCCCGCTCTCGCCCTGCACAAGCACCGTGACGTCAGTATCGGCAACCTGACGGATCTGGGTGAGCACGGTTCTCATTTTGTCACTGCGGGTGACAATGTTCCCATAGCTGTATGTTGAGCTCAGCGCCTCGCGCAGCGCGATGATCTCCCGGTCCTTCTCCAGGATACTCAGCGCCCGGCGCACCTTGATGAGGAGCTCTTCGTTGTTGTGCGGCTTCGTCACATAGTCGGTCGCTCCAAGCCGCATGGCCTCCACGGCCGTTTCAATGGAACCGAAGCCGGTTACCATGATGACTGGCATGTGTGGATAACGCGAGCGGAGCTGCTGGAGCAGGACGAGTCCGGTCATCTTTGCCATCACCATATCTGTGATGACAAGATCTACCCCACTCTCATCCAGTATCCGCAGCGCCTCTTCGCCATCCACCGCAAGCCTTACGCCAAAGCCTTCATCCTCGAGAAGCGTCCGTGTCGCGACACGGAATGCCCTGTCATCGTCGACCACCAGCACCGTGCCGGGATGCTGCTGCATCTCACGCCTCCTCAAGTGTCTGGTCGGAATGCTCCAGGGGAAGGCGGATAGTGAAGGTCGTGCCGACCCCGATGGCACTCTCCACGTCAATCCGGCCCTTGTGCTGCTTGACAATTCCATACGTAACAGAGAGTCCGAGGCCAACACCCTGGACTTCCTTTTTGGTCGTGAAGAACGCGTCGAAAACATGGTCCTTGTGGTCCGGAGCAATTCCCGTACCGGTATCGATCACGCGCACCGCGAGCCAGGGGTCTTCCCTCACAAGGGAGAGCGTCAGACGCCCCCCGTCAGGCATCGCATCACGAGCGTTCAGGAGGAGATTCAAGAGGACCTGCTTCAACTTGTCGCGTGAACCGTGCACACGTGCGTGTTCGGGATTCTCGGTCACCATGAGGATGATCCCCCGCTCCGCGAGCGCTGCGGCGTGTGTGCGCTCCATCTCATGCGCCAGCGCCACCATGTCGACGCTGGTCATCGGGGTTTCCATCACGGACCCACGATACACATCGAGAAGCTGCCGCGTCAGCGCGGCCATGCGCACCACTTCTTCCAGGGCCAGACTGAGCAGCTCTCGTGTCTGGTCATTTCCTTCGAGCCGCCGGAGGGATGATTCCAGAAGACTCTGCGTGTTGTGAATGGGGTTGTTGATTTCGTGCGAGAGCTGTGCCGCCATTTTTCCAGTGACCGCAAGCCGTTCAGATCTGACCAGATCCTCCTGTGTCCGGCGCAGCTGCTGCAGTGCTTCGACGAGCTCCGTGTTGCGCCGTGAGAGATCCCTGTTCGCCTGATCCAGACGCGTGATCTTGTCAGCCAGGGCCTCCCGCATGTCATCAAACCGTTCCGCCAGCACGCCCAGTTCATCCCGCGCAAACTCTCCGCCGTCTTCTTCTCCTTGCAGCTGGTAGCTCAGATTGCCCCGCTGCAGCTCCCGCGAGGCGAGCACGAGCCGGTTGACGGGCCGCGAGACTGTGCGCCGGAACACCACGATGGCGATTCCTCCGGCGACAAGCGTGAAGACCGCAAAGATCAGCACCGACCGCCTCCAATTCCCCGCCGTCGCGTCTGCCACCCGTTCCAGCGAGAAACGCATATCAGCTGCCCCGAGCGTGTACTCGTTGGGAACCGCGTGGCACTTCTGGCATACCCGCGTCGCATTGAACGGGATTACCGCACGGAACTGCGTGCCGTCCCGAAAGAATTCCGGTTGGCCTGCACGCAGGACCCGGCTCTGGACGCTGTCCATAGCCGGCACAGCACGGCGCTTGCTGCGCAGGCGCTGGACCTGCTCCTCGTCAAGCATTTCTTCCCGGATACGGAGCTGGTTGACGAGCACGGACAGCGTATCAAGGTGCCGGATTCCGTTCACGCGTACGAGGAATGTCGTGTCCACCTCGGCGCTGTTGACCATCATGCTCACCAGGCTCTCCCGGATCAGATCTGCGTATGTGTGGGCGGACACCTGGGCCTGTTCCATCATCTCCGCTTCCTGGAAACGGTTTTGCAGAACCACGCTAATTGCCAGCGAGGCGAGCAACACGGGGACAATACCGATCAGGATTTTCCAGGAGAGTGACGAAAGGCGCATGTGACTCAGTCCGCCACGGCCGTCAGACTGTCGCTCAGCTCTTCAGCCCAGGTACACAGCAGATCCTTATCCGTCTCGCTCAGCGTTGCCTCCCCGTGCAGAAGCACGTAGTTCTTCATTGGCATCTCACCTTTTTCCACCATGACGGAGATCATCTCCAGACGCGCCGCCTGACGTTTCCGGGAATACGTGCCCCACTCCGAGAAGTTGAGCTCCTCCCTTCCCTCTTCCACATCCTGGGCAACCAACCATGAGACCGGAGCCACGTGCGAATACCAGGGCCAGCGGGTCCGGTATGAATGGCAATCCATACAGGATCGGTCAAGAATGTCCTGCACACGTGCCGGGACCTTCAGTGTGGCCGACACCACGTGTGACGGATCTTCCGGAGGGTTCGCGTGTTCAGGTCTTCCTATGAACTGCATCGCTACCAGTACAACCGGAACGACCACCGCGGTCACTTTGAGCGCTGTTTTCATTATCCTCTCTCGTGGGTTTCCCAAAAATACGGAATACGGGAGGGAAGGTCAATTATTCAATGCCCCCTCATTGATCCATGTCCGCAACACTGCAATCGTCGTGTCGGGGAGATACGGTCCGCCTACCGGCATGCGTGAACCGAAGGGAGGAGACGCCAGCACTTTCTTGATGAGATTGCTGTTGTCAGCCTGACCGGCAACAATCGCGGGACCATGGTCACCTCCGGCAAGAAGCTGCGCGACGGTCCCCACCGTTAACCCGCCGCTCCCACCATGACATCCAGCGCAGCCATGACGCTGGAAAATCGGACGGACTCTTTGCGAGAACGAGATCGTCGTCCCGCCAGGCGGGACAACGGGCGCTGGAGTGTCCTGCGGCTCGGTGCCCGAATCCTTACATCCTCCCAGAAGAATCAGCGCCAGGAGTGGGATGAACAGACCGAGACGAGTAGGCAGTTTCATAGTTGTGCTCCTCAGCAGGGTGATGAAGTACGGAGGTGCGATCATTTCAAGAGCATAAGTGTGCGCGACTGCATGATGCCGGACGCTGTAACGAGGCGGTACACGTAGATTCCGCTCGCCAGACCCGAAGCGTTAAATGTAACCACGTGGCTTCCGGCTTCAACGATCCCCTCCGTCAGGACGGCGACTTTCTGCCCCAGCAAGGAATACACTTCCAGCACAATCCGCCCTGTGCTCGCGACACGGAAAGGAATGGTTGTCGCAGGGTTGAAAGGATTGGGGTAATTCTGGCCAAGCGTAAAGTCTTCCGGAGTACGTTCATCGGCAAGGCTCACTCCTGTTGTGCTGGACTGGGGGAATTCAAGCTGACCCCGGATTTCCCCTCCCGGATTGGCTGCTGTATGGAAGTTGACGTACACGCTTCCAGACAAGAGGGAATCCCTGACGAGATCCGTAATGGGTTGTGTTGCGTCGGATGCGGACCAGTTGCCATCCAGGCTGTTGAAGGCAGGCTCCCCTGAAACGGCGATCCCCTTCACCACGGGGCCATTCCGGCCGCGCCCTCCGAAATGGAAGTGCCCCCCCGCAGTCAGGGGTCCGCTTAACCCGTAGTACGTAAAACGGTACCGGAGGTCATTCCGTTCCCCGTTCAGGATGGCATATCCCGCGCCCTTTCCACTCGATGACACCGCCGGGTTCTCCTGGTTCCCGTCCAGGAGGACAGTGAAGCCTATCCCCGTCGTCATATCGAGTTGTCCACGAATCTCTCCGCCGGGATTCGCCGCGGTGTGGAAATTGGCGTACATGCGTCCAGAGAGCAGTGACTCCGCCAGAGCAACCGTCAGGGGCTGTGCTGCATCGGAGGCTCGCCATATTCCTGACACAGTACCGGAAGAGGGATCACCAGAAAGAGCGGTCGCTTTCACCACCCCCCCGTTTCGGCCAACAGCACCTACGTGGAAGTGCCCCCCTGCGGTCAGCGAACCGGTCAACCCAAAGTAGGTTATGGCATAGCGCGCTTCCGTACGCGAACTGCTCAGGATCACATAACCGAGGCCCCGGCCGACTGCCGTCACTGGCGGGACTTCCTTGTTGCTCTCCATCGTCGTGGCAAAACCAATCCCTGCTCGAAGAATCAACTGACCGCGGATTTCCCCTGCCGGGTTTGCGGCAGTGTGGAAATTCACGTAGAGTTTGCCGGCAATAGCCGAATCAACGAGGGCCGCCGTCAGGGGCTGATTGCCATCAGACAAACGCCACTTGTCTTTGACAAAAGCCGAGGCGGGGTCTCCACCCACCGCAATTCCCTTCACGACCCCGCCCGACCGTCCCACCCCGCCTGTGTGCACATGTCCGCCGGCTGTTAAGGGACCGCTCAACCCTCTGTAAGCGACGCTGTATTCCATCTCCGTTCGGTCGGGAGAGAGCACGAACACACCTGTCCCCCCCGCGTTGGTCGCCACCGCTGGAACCTCTTGCGCACCGTCGAGATCAACGGTGAACTGCAGAGCCGTCGCCAGCGCGATCTGCCCCCGGATTTCTCCTCCCGGGTTTGCCGCCGTGTGGAAGTTGACATACATGCGGCCCGTCAGAAGCGATTCCACGAGAGCGGTGGTGAGCGGCTGCACTGCATCCGAAGCGCGCCATACGCCGCTCACACTGTTCGCAGCAGGATCTCCCGAAGTCGCGATGGTCTTCACCACGCTGCCATTCCTCCCCGCCGTCCCCAGGTGAAAGTGGCCTCCCGCTGTCAGGGTTCCGCTCAATCCCTGATAGGCAACAGTGTATCGCAGCTCCGTCAGGTCATCATTCAAAACAAACGAACCCGTTCCCGTTGCTCCGGTCGCGACAGACGGAACTTCCTGCGCACCATGTAGGGCGGCAGTGAGATGGATTTGTGCGCCGGCCTGGAAAGCGGCCAGAGCCAGAAGGACCACCACAAGATTCTTCATGCAACACCTCGGTTATTATGAATATGTGACGTGGAGAGACGAGTGCCTCTCCTTCTTCAAAAGGCATGCCGGGTCAAGAATTCAGGGGAAGTTGAGTCGAACGGGCTTCTTTGCGGCCAGGAGGGGCCGGGGTGGGGAGGTCCTGCCACATGCGGAGCGGCAATGAGGGAAGAAGAGTGGGGCGCGATTGCCACACAGGGGGACGGTCTTACCCCTGTTCCGGCTCGGCGTGGATGGTCACCTTGCGCACCTCGGGGAATCGTTCGTACAGCCTGGTTTCGATTTGAGAGACCTGTCGGTGCACTTCGGCGAGCGTCAGCGACCGTTGAAACGTGCAGGTGAGATTGACTGCACATTGCTCATCACCGCAGAGGATCTGCACGTCACTGCATGCGACAACGGCTGTGTGCGACGTCACAACAGCTTCGATCTCTTCCCGCATCCGGGCATCGCTTGCGCGGGCAGAGATCTCCCCCGGCGTGAGCAGCAACTCTTCCATATGGATGGTCACGTGGTCCACCGACGGGATGGCCCGCCGTATCTCCGCCTCAATCTCATCGGCAATCGCGTGGGCCTCGACGAACGATTTGTCTACAGGGTACTCGACATCAAACTCCACGTGGAACCGGCCGCCCTGATGCTGCACTTCCAGATTGTGCGGGGGACGCATCCCGTGACCCACGACGATCATGCGGATCTTGTCAGCAATCGTCTCGTCTGTACTCTCGGCGGGTTCGGCGTGGACGACAACATCGATTTCCTTGTGCCGGTCCTCGACGGCACGCTCCACGTTGTCCATGATAGCATGGGCCTGCTGGAAAGGAGTTGTCCGCCGGATAGCGATGGTCGTATCCACAAACACTTTTGCGCCCGATGGACGGATGCGAATACTGCGCACATCCTCAACCCCCTCGACACCGCGGACGATGTCCACCACCTGCTCGTACAACCCGTCCGGGACCCTGTCCATGAGCGCGTCGATAGTGCGGCGCCCCAGGCGGTAGCTGACGAAGAGAACGAGGAATGCCACCACGATGGCTGCAGCCGAGTCCACCCACTTGTAACCGAACGAAACGAAGACCAGTCCGAACAGGACGACAAGCGAGCTCCAAACGTCGGACGAGAAATGCAGGGCATCCGCCTCCAGTGCCTGACTCCTGTGTTTCTTTGCCACACGTTTCAGCGCGCGCGACCGGCTGAGGTCTACCAGTATGGAGATCCCGATCACTGAAAAACCCCAAACCGTCGCTTCGACATGGCTTTCGCCACCCGTCAGCCGGCTGATCGCCTCCCAGATGATCCAGGTACACGTGACCACCAGCAGCAGTGTCTCCAGAAAAGCCGAGAGGTTCTCGACTTTCCCATGGCCGTACTGGTGTTCCTTATCGGCCGGCCGGTCGGAAACACGGACGGCCATGTAGGTCATCAGCGCCGCAAGAAAATCGAGGCCCGAATGCGCAGCTTCGGACAGTATACCCAGGCTGTTGGTCTCGAGCCCGACTATAACCTTAAGCACGGTAATGAACATGGCGGCAATGACTGAGGTCAGCGCTATCCGCTGCTTTTCTTTCGACGCGTCACTCGCACTGCCTATGTCGGGGTCGGGCGGCATTGTTGTTCGCTTATCGTGGAGGAGTCCAGTTCTTTCTGTTCCATCGCGTCAGCTCCACGGTCACGGAGCCGATCAGCACATTCAGTTTTCCCTTTAGCGGAACCGCAGCGGCATCGTCGCTGAACCATCCTGTGAAATCCCCGGACATCCCGAAGATCCCGACGACGCTCGTGGTGCCTTCCACAGCAATGGCCCTGACAGGATATGCAACGGCATCAAGATCGACCGTGGTATTCTCACCGGGCAGATAGAATGTCGTCTCCCCGAGCTTGCCCATGAGGACCGTAGGCATCGTCGCCGATTTCTTCGTATGCGCGAGCGCACGTGCCGAGTAGGCAATGGAGAGGCCATCCATGAAGCGTACGTTCGGAAGCATCAATGTGTCGCGTTTCACCAGCGCATGCGGTGGTGCATCGGCGGCACGGTGCTTCGTATG
>Ga0316603_10000684_pt1 | contig 17061 bp, 10 predicted proteins | sample OWC_soil_day10_n_FD_207649 | JGI IMG/M metagenome (GOLD analysis project Ga0316603, IMG submission 207649) | Wetland soil microbial communities from Old Woman Creek delta, Ohio, United States - OWC_soil_day10_noCT | ecosystem: Environmental > Terrestrial > Soil > Wetlands | place: USA: Ohio... | reverse complement strand
GATACGCGCCGGTGAAGATCGCGATCAGGCTGCGGCCCGTCACGGTGCGCGCGATGCGCATCGTGCCCATCACCGCCTCCGAGCCGGTGTTGCAGAACGCCGCGCGCTCGGCACCGGTCACTTCGCAGAACAGCTTCGCCGCTTCACCGGCGAGCACGTGCTGCGGTCCGATCTCGTAGCCGAGGTCGACCTGCTTGTGGATCGCTTCGCGCAAGAAGTCCGGCTGCCAGCCGAACAAGCTCATGCCGAACCCCGACAGCACGTCGACGTACTCGTTGCCGTCGAGATCCCACATCCGCGAGCCGCGCGATCGCTCGATCACGATCTGATACGTGAGCTCCTTCGTGAGCGGCCGGAACCCGTTGACGACGCGCGGATCCGCCATCACGGCGCGATGCTCTTGCGTGTACTCCTTCGACTTGCGAGTGCGCTTCGTGTAGCGCGCGACGAGCGCGTCGAGGCGCGCGCGCTGTTGCGGGGTGAGCTCGTCCGCGACCGTGTGGATGCGTGCGATCGCACCGAACGCCTTCTTCACGTCGTAGTTGACCGGTCCGGCGGGGACGTCGTCTTCGTTCTTCGTCGCGGGCTTTGCGACGACGGGCTGTGCCGGCTTCGCGACCACGGGCTGGGCTGCGGGCATCGACGCGCTCGCCGACATCGCTTGGGGTGCCGGCTGCGGCATCGGCGCCGGCATCGCCTGCGCGCCGCCGAGGACCGCGAGCTGCTGCGCCATCAGGGCGAGCTGCTGATCGATGACCTGGCGGACATATGGATTCCCGGCCGCGCCGGTCATCGGCATCCCGATCATCGGCGCTCCGGTCATCGGCATCATCGGCATCCCGGCGGCCGCGGGGCCTCCCGCGATCGCGGCGGTCGCCGCGGCGGCGACGACCTCGACAGGTGCGGGTGCGGGCGCGGCCTCGGGCGGCAATTGCTCGTCGAGCAGCTGCGCGAGCGCCGCCATCGTCGGGTAGCTCTCCATCACCTGGCGGAACGTGACCTTGATGTTGTGCGCGCGCTGCACCTGCAGCGCGAGCTGGGTCAGCGTCAGCGAATCGAGGCCGAGCTCGAGCCATGGTGTCGACGGATCTGCGGCCGTGACGTCGAGGCCCGAGACTTCTTCGACGAGCTCGCAGATCGAAGCGACGAGGCGAGGACGACGATCAGCGGCGACGGGATTCGACATGGCGGGGATCTCCACGACAGGTGCAGGAACGGGCATCGACATCGCCATCGCCATCGGCGCGGGCATGTGCGGCGCCAGCTGCGGCGCGACGATCTGCGGCGCGGCGGTCGCCGGGGGTGCATCGACCCAGTGACGCGTGCGCTGGAACGGATAGGCGGGCAGCGGGACGCGGCGCCGGCGCTCGGTGCTGCGATAGCCGGCCCAATCGATGTGCGCGCCGAGCGACCACAGTTGGCCGAGCGCCGCGGCGATCGCCTCGGGCTCGCGCTCCGCGCTGTCCGCGATGCTCGGGATCGCGGGCGGCAGGGCGCGCTTGCCGGTGACCGCTTGGCGAGCGAGGGCGGAGAGCGTCGCGCGGGGGCCGATCTCGAGCAGCACGCGCTTGCCATCCGCGAGCAACGCCGTCGCCGCGGGCGCGAACCGCACCGGCAGCCGCAGGTGCTCGGCCCAGTAGCGCGTGCTCGTCGCATCGGCATCGGTCATCCACCGCGCCGTCACGGTCGACATGATGCGGAGCTTCGGCGGCGAGAGCTCGATCCCCGCGATGCGCGCGGCGAGCGGCTCGATGACGGGATCCATCATCGCCGAGTGGAACGCGTGCGACGTGACGAGCTTGCGCGCCGCGACGTTCGCGGCGGTCAGCTCGGCCTCGAGCTTCGCGATCAGCTCGCTCGGTCCCGACGCGACGCACAGTCCCGGCGCGTTCTCGGCGGCGATCACGACGCCGTCGGGCAGCTTGCGCGCGAGCTCGTCGGCCGGCAGGCGCACCGACAACATGCTGCCCGCGGGCAGCGCTTGCATGCGGGCGCCGCGCTCGACGACGAGCCCGAGCGCATCGGCGAGCGACATGACCTCCGCGAGCGCCGCGCACACCCACTCGCCGACGCTGTGACCGATCAGCGCGGTCGGCTTCACGCCCCAGCTCATCCACAGTCGCGCGAGCGAGTACTCGAGCGTGAAGATCGCGGGCTGCGTCCAGCTCGTCGGCACGAGCGCCTGCGGATCCTCCGAGAAGAAGACGTCGCGCGGATCGTGACCGATGACCGCCGCGAGGATCGCGCAGCACTCGTCGTACGCCTCGCGGAACGCGGGCTCGCTCTGATAGAGCCCGAAGCCCATGCGCGGGTATTGCGAGCCTTGGCCGGGGCACAAGAAGCCGAGGTCGGGGAGCTCCGCGCCGAGCTCGCGCGTGCCCGTGCGGTTCGGATCGGGTGTCGCGATCAACCTCGCCGCTTCGGCCGCGCTCGACGCCGCGATCCACCGCCGGTGATTGAAGCCGCGGCGGCCGGTCTGTAGCGTGTGCGCGATGTCGGCGAGCGACTCGGTCGTCGTCGACAGGTACTTCGCGAGGTTCGCCGACGCCTCGTTCAGCGCGGCCGCGCTGCGCGCCGACACCAGCAACGTCTCGACGGGGCGCGGCGACGGCGTCGACGGGATCGGCTTCGGCGCTTCTTCGAGCACGACGTGCGCGTTCGTGCCGCCGAACCCGAACGAGCTCACGCCCGCACGGCGCGGGCCCGTACTCTCGGGCCACGGGCCTAGCTGCGTCTGCACGCGGAACGGCGTCTTCGCGAAGTCGATCTTCGGCGTCGGCGCCGTGAAGTTGATCGACGGTGGGAGCGTCGCTTCGTGGAGCGCGAGCGCCGTCTTGATCAGGCTCGAGGCCCCCGCCGCGATCACCATATGACCGACGTTGCTCTTGAGCGAACCGATCGCGCAGAAGCCGCGCTCTTGCGTGTGCCGCGAGAACGCGCGCGTGAGCCCTTCGATCTCGATCGGATCGCCGAGCGGCGTCGCCGTGCCGTGCGCCTCGACGTACGACAACGTCCGCGCATCGATCCCCGCCGCGTCGTGCGCCGCCGCGATCACCGCGGCCTGCCCTTCCGGGCTCGGCGCCGTGAAGCTCGCGCGCTCGCTGCCGTCGTTGTTGACCGCCGCGCCGAGCATCACCGCATAGATCGGATCGCCGGCGGCGATCGCATCCGACAACCGGCGCAGCACGACCATCGCGACGCCGTCGGAGAACACGGTGCCACCCGCGTTCACGTCGAACGTGCGCGTGTGGCCATCCGGCGAGGCCATCGAGCCGTCTTGGTAGTAGTAGCCGCTGTTCGGCGGGCACGTGATCGCGACGCCGCCCGCGAGCGCGATGTCGCAACCGCCGTTGCGCAGGCTGTCCATCGCCATCGCCGACGCGACCAACGACGTCGAGCACGCCGTGTGGATCGAGACCGCCGGGCCGGTGAGCCCGAGCTTGTGCGCGACGCGCGTCGTGACGTAGTCCTTCTCGTTGCCGAGCATCAGCGCGAGCTCGCCGAGCCGATGCGCGACGTCGGGCCGCGGCACCAGGTGCTTCTGGTAGTACGTCGCGTTGTACATGCCGCCGAAGATCCCGATCGGCCCCGGCGAGGTCTCCGGCACGTAGCCCGCGTGCTCGAGCGCGTGCCACGCGATCTCGAGGAAGTGCCGGTGCTGCGGATCCATGAGCTGCGCTTCGAGCGGCGAGATGCCGAAGAAGCCAGCGTCGAACAGCTCGACACCGTCGAGCACGCCGCGCGCCGGCACGTACGCCGGATCGTCGCGCTGCGCGAGCGGGATCGAAGGGTCGAGCTCCTGCGGCGAGAAGATCTTGATCGACTCGCGACCCGCGCACAGGTTCTCCCAGAACTGCTGCACGTCCGCAGCGCCCGGGAACCGGCCCGCGAAGCCGATGATCGCGATCGGCTCGTTCGCCGTCGCCTTCCTCGCCCGCGCTCGCGGCGTCGTCGCCGGTGCGTCGATCGCCTTGGCCAACGCAGCCGGCGTGGGAGCCGCGAAGAAGATCGCCGGCGAGATCTCCGGCAAGCCCAGCTCCCGCATCCGCGCGAGCAGCTTGAGCGAGAGCAAGGAGTTGCCGCCGAGCTCGAAGAAACCGTCGAGCGCACCGACTTGATCGAGACCGAGCGTGTCCGCGAAGGCCTTGCAGATCGCCGCTTCGCGGTCACCGGCGGGCGCGCGATAGGGCTGCGCGAGCTCGGGGCGCGCGCTCGTCGGTGCGGGCAGCTTCGCGCGATCGAGCTTGCCGTTCGGCGTCACCGGCATCGCCGCGAGCGTGACGAACGTCGACGGCACCATGAAGTCCGGCAGCACCTTCGCCAGCTGCGCGCGCAAGACCGGAGCCGATGCTTGCGCGTCATCCGCTGCGACGACGTACGCGACGAGCCGGTTGCCCATCGGCCCCTCGCTGCGGATCATCACCGCACACGACGCGACACCCGGCAGCGAGCCGAGTCGCGCCTCGATCTCGCCGAGCTCGATGCGGAAGCCGCGCAGCTTGATCTGATTGTCCGCGCGACCGAGGAAGTCGAGCGTGCCATCCGCTCGCCACCGCACTCTGTCGCCCGTCTTGTAGAGCCGGTCTTCACCAAACGGATTCGCGACGAACCGCTCCGCGTCGAGCTCCGGGCGCGCGAGGTAACCGCGCGCGACACCCAGCCCACCGACGTACAGCTCACCGACGATGCCGACCGGCACCGGCTGCATGCTCCGATCGAGCACGTAGCACTGGGTGTCCGCGATCGGCGCGCCGATCGGAATCGGCTGATCCGCCGGCGTGTCGCGCGGGATCCGATGCGTCGTCGTGAACGTCGTGCACTCCGTCGGGCCGTAGCCGTTGACGAGCTCCGTCGCGGGCAGCGCCTCGAGCGCGCGTCGCACGTGCGCCGGCGAGAGCGCCTCACCGCCGGTGAACAACTGCTTGAGACCCGAGAGCAGGCGCGGATCCTCGTCGACGACCGAGTTGAACAACGCCGCCGTGAGCCACATCGTCGTCACGCCGTGCGCCGCGATCGCGCGCGCGAGGCCGCGTCCCGTCGGAACCGGATCGCTGTAGACGACGACGGTCCCGCCGTGGAGCAACGGCCCCCAGAGCTCGAGCGTCGAGGCATCGAACCCGAGCGGCGCTGCGTGAAGCATGCGCGTCTCGGGCGACAGCTCGACATACGCCGGCCTGCCGACGAGCCGCACGATCGATCGATGCTCGATCTGTACGCCCTTCGGTGTTCCCGTCGAGCCCGACGTGTACATGACGTACGCGCGCGTGCGCGGCGTCGCGCGCTCGACCCGCGGCTGCACCGACGCCGCGTCGCGCTGCGCATCCTCGACGAAGATCGTGCGCGACGCCAACGCGGCCAGCGCGTCGCCGCGTGCCCGCGTCGTCACGAGCACGCTCGCACCCGCATCGCCGACCGTGAACGCGAGCCGGTCCGGCGGATACTCGGGATCGAGCGGCAAATACGCGCCGCCCGCCTTCAAGATCGCGAGAGCCGCGACGATCGCTTCGGGCGATCGCTCCATCGCGAGCGCGACCGGCTGATCGGTTCCGACGCCCGCCGCGATCAAGCGCTCGGCGAGCGCGTCCGTCCAGCGATCGAGCTCGCCGTAGCTCAGCCGCCCGCCGTCCCACACCACCGCGACGCGCTCGGGGTGCGACGACGCCTGCTCGCGAAACAGCGCGTGTACCGTCGCCTCGGGCCGATACGACACCGCCGTCTGGTTCCAGGTCTCGAGCACGAGCGTGCGCTCGGCTGCGGACAGCAGCGAGATCTCGTCGAGCCGGGCCCGCGACGTCACGAGCCCGATCGCGAGCCGCAACAGCTCGCCGAGCTTCTCGAAGCTGGTGCGCTCGACCGCGGCCGTCGCCGTCGCGCGCGCGTGGTCGATCCGCCACTCGACCGCGTTGTCGCTGATCACGCCACGCCGTGGCGCACCGTTCGTCTTCCCGGCGCTCTGCAGCCACGCCACGACGTCGCCTTCGCGCGGGACGTCGATCGTCGTGATCGTGTCGCCGCGCCCGAGCCGCACGCGCTCGACACCGCCGAGGCGCGCGAGCACGAGGGCCCACGTCGCGCGCCAGATCGCCGGAACGTCCACGCCTGCTCGTCGAGCGAGCGCGTCGAGCGGTGCTGCTTCCGCCTCGACGGTGACCCTCGCCTCGCCACTCCCCCCGCTCACGACGTCGAACAGATCCAGCTCTTCACTCATTGTGTCTTCTCGAGTTGTGCGACCAGCGCCTGGACGATGTCCATCGGCACGATCATCGCGTTCAGCGCGGCGTCGCTATTCCACACGGTGCTCTCGGGCAGGTCGATCCAGCGCGCTTGCGGCAGCTGCCCGCGGAGACGCTCGGTGTCTGCACTCGGCTTGGTCGACACGACCGTGATCTGCTCGGCCGTCGGCGAGATGCGTGCGAGATCGATCGCCGCGAGCTCCGCCGCGAGCGCGGCGCTGATCGGCGCGCCGAACGCCTCGACGGGCGAACCGTCGGGATGTGTGCGCAGCCGGTCTCGCCAGGCCGGGCCGAGCTCTTCGCGCATGTACGCCTCATGCTGCCCGACCAGCTCTCGCAAATACGCCGCGCCATCGACGATCGGATCCCACATGAGGAGGTGCCGCGGCTGTAGATTGCCGCGTGCACCGGCGAGCATCGCGAGTGATGCACCGAAGCGCAACCCGATGAGGGATATCGATCGGGCGCCGCTGACCTCGCGAAGTTTCTGCGCGGCGGCTTCGATATCCGCGATCCACGTGGCGACGGACGCGTCTTCGCTACTCCCGAGCGAGTCGCCCGTGCACGAGTAGTCAAATCGCAGTACAGAAAACCCAGCACGCTCGAGCTGCGTCGCGAGCACGCGGAACGTTCGATGGCTGCGTGACGCTTCTTCGCCAAACGGATTGCACAACAAGACCGCAGTGCTACGCGGTTGCAGCCGCTGTGCGACGTGAAATGCGCCGAGCAGCTGCCCCTTCGCCCCGAAATACTCGATGCGGACGCGCAACGCGGAATCCAGAATACAATCGCGCGCCAGATGACGGCAACGCGCGAACCAGCCGATCCAACGATCCTCCGAGAGGAGGTCGTGAGGTTCGGGCCCGACGAGGAGCTCGTCGGCGTCGTCAGCACGCCGGAACGCGCTTCGTCGACGGCGGTCGTCATCCTCAACGCGGGCGTCCTGCACCGTGTCGGACCGCACCGTTTGCACGTCCTCCTCGGGCGCCGCCTCGCCAAAGCCGGGTTTCGGGCACTCCGCCTCGACCTCGGCGGGATCGGTGACAGCGTTGCTTCGAGCGATGCGACGACGTTTCGCGAGAGCGCCGTCGTCGACACTCGGCTCGCGATGTCGGGGCTCGCGGCGCAACGCCACGTCATCTTCGGCGTTTGCGCCGGTGCCGATAACGCGCTCGCGACTGCGCTCGTCGACGACCGCGTGGCCGGCATCGTGCTCGTCGATCCACACGTCTACGCGAGCCGCCTCGCGACGTTGCGCGCGTTGCGGATGAAGGCCACGCACCTCGGCCCGCGGGAGACGATCCTGTGGGGCCTCGGTGTCGTGCGCCGCCGCATGCGCAGTCGCCTCGAGCAGCTGCGCGATCGCGGGAAGCCCGAACCGCAGAGCGAGGGCCGCGAGGCGCCGCCGATCGAGCAGTACCGCAAGCAGCTCGCGACGCTCGTCGAGCGTGGCGTGAAGATCCTCGCGATCTACTCCGGCATTCACGGCACGAGGTACAACCACGAGGATCAGCTGTTCGAGTTGTTCCCCGAGCTCCGCGGTAAGGTAGACCGTGCCTACTTCCCCGACGCCAATCACACGTTCACCGAGCTCGATGCGCAAGCGAAGCTGATCGAGACCGTCACGAACTGGATCGCCACGCGCTTCCGCTGATGTCCGTCGCCAAACAAGCCGCACGCGGCGTCGCGTGGAACATGCTGCTCGGCGTGAGCTCGCGCATGCTGCAGCTCGTCGGGACGCTGATCCTGACGCGCTTCATCGCGCCCGACGAGTACGGCGCCGTGCTCACCGCGTCGATCGCCGTGATGACGGCCGGCGTGCTCACGAGCTTCGCGTTCGGCCAGCACTTGATCGCGAAGAAGGCGCCGCCCGACGTCGCATTCCAGGCGATGGTCGTGCACGTCGGGCTCGGTGTCGTCGCGATGCTCGTCGTCTATCTCGTGCGCGGACCGCTCGGCGACGCGCTCGATACGCCGGCGATGGGCGACTACCTCTACGCGTACGCGATCGCCCACCTCCTCGATCGCGCGCGGTACGTCCCCGAGCGCTTGCTCATGCGCGCGTTACGCTTCCGCACGATCGCCGCGATCAACGCGACCGGCGAGGTCGCCTTCACCGCCGCGTCGTTGCTCATGGCGAACCAGTGGGGCGCGAACGCGATCATCTTCGGCGTGCTCGTGCGCGCCGTGCTCACGTGCGTGCTGTTCTTCCGGCTCGCTCCGCGCGAGGAGTACTTCGTGCGCGCGAAGCTTCGCATGGCGGACGTGCGCGATCTGTTCGCGTACGGCCTGCCGATCATGATCGCCGCGGTCGCCGATCGCGCCGCGACGCGCTGGGACAACCTGATCATGTCGAAGCTGTTCGACCCCGGCGTGATGGGTCGCTACAACCTCTCCTACTCGCTCGCCGAGATGCCCGTGAACAACATCGCCGAGCAGATCGGCGAGGTGCTCATGCCGTCGTTCTCGCGCATGGAAGACGACCAGCGGCGCCGCGCCGTCGTGCGCGCCCCGATGCTGATGGGCGTGATCGTCTCGCCGCTCGGCGTCGGGCTCGGTGCGGTCTCGTCGACGGTCGTCGCCACGTTCTTCGACGCGCGCTGGCAGGGCATGGGCCCGATGCTCGCGGTCCTCAGCACGATGACCGTGTTCCGGCCGATGACGTGGTCGGCGATCGCGTACTGCCAGGCCGTCCAGCAGACGCAGCTCGTGATGATCTCGAGCTTCCTGCGCGCGATCGTCGTGCTGTCGCTCGTCGCGCTGTGCGGTTATCTCGGCGGCCCGCTGTGGGCGTGCATCGGTGCAGGCATCGGCTACGCGCTCCACAGCATCGTGACGATCATCGCGGCGAGCCGGCTCGTCGGGTTCCCGCTCGGCGCGTACCTGATCGGCGTCGCGCGTCCGCTGCTGCCGTGCATTCCGATGTTCCTCGCTGTCGTCGGCGTCGAGCACGCGCTGATCGAGACGGTACCGCTGCCGATCATCCTCGGCATCCAGGTCATCGTGGGCGCGGTCGTCTACGTGATCTCGGCGTTCATCCTGGTGCGGCCCGCGGTCCGAGAGATCATCCGGCTCGGCCGCGAAGCGATCAGCCGCCGCAAGAAGTAGTCACTGAAACAGCGAGCTGCGGAACGTCTCGACGTCGTCGACGTTGCGCCGCTCCCACCCACTCCGCGAGTAGTACTTCTGCGTGCCGCGCTTGCTTCCGGTCATCTCGAGGCAGAAGTCCATGTCGTGCTCCTGGCAGCGATACGCGTGGACCTTGATCTGCTCGCGATCGCCGGTCCACGGGAACACCGCGTGGATCTCCTCGCCCTCGACCTCGAAGCGAAACCGCTCGATCTCGCCGTGCCAGCGCGTCTCGACGGCGAAGCCGCCCTGCGCGTACGGCCGGAAGGCACCGAACACGTGGAACGGATCCTTCTCGGTCGTCGGCAGGTGATCGACCCAGATCCGATTGAAGACGAGGTGACGATTCGAGGTCTCGGCCGGCTCGTGCTGCCACCGATACCCGCCATACGCCAAGGTCGCGAGGACCACCGCCAGGATCAGCTTCTTCATGCCGCGATGGTAACTCAACGGCCCGCGAGCGCGGCGAGCTTCGCCCAGAGCCGTGGCGATGGATCGTCGTAGAGCGCCGGGAACGTGACGGGAGCGGCCAGCACCTCCTGTGAAGAAGCTGCCGTGGAAGCCGGGCGCGAAGCTCGTCGACGACGGTGACTGGTGATCAGAACTTCGCCCAGTTCGACGAATCGATGAGCGAGTTGTACGACGCGATCACGCGCGCGGGATGTCCTTCGACGGACTCCGCGTTATTCGCGTCGATCGTGATCTTCTCCCCATACGAGAACGCCTGCTTGTCGCGACCGCGCCGGAGCATGTCTTTCGCATCCTTGAGGAACGTCTTCAGCTCGCTCTCGATCGTTCGGTAGAGCGTGAGCTTCTCGATCTCTGCCTTGTTCGCGCCGTAGTACGCGACGAGCTCCGTGACCGCGGTGTCGAACGCGGTCAATGCGGCTTGCAGCGCCGCTGGATCCTTGATGTCGAACGGGCTCCGCGCCGCGCTCGCGAACGCGACGACCTTCTTCGCCTCGACGATCGCGCGCTTGTGGTGCCAGCGCAGTCGCTTCCCTTCGGTCTTCTCGAGCTCGACGAGTTGCTCGTCAGCCAGCCGATCTTCGAGCTTGTCGACCTCGTCGCCGAGCGCGCGATCCGCCGGCACGAACGCGCCGTAGGCGGCGATCAACTTCGGGTGCGCTTCGATCGCGCGCGCGAGCTTGTCGTCCTTGTAGTCACCCTGATCGAAGTACTCGCGCAGCTTCACCGTGAGCGGGTGCAGCTCGGTGATCGCGGCAAGATATGCCTCGCCCGCCGCCTCGAGCTCGGGGAGCTTCGGCGTCATCGCCTTCGCGGCGGTGATGTCGTCTCGGCACTGTTTCGGATCGGGCAACGCGAGCGGGCCGTACCACGTCTTCGAGGCCTGCTTGGGATCGGGTCCGTGCTTCTCGTCGAACTGATCGAGCCACGTGTGACGCCCGTGATAGACGTCCTTCGAGAATTGGTTGAGGCAGACGATGTACGCGTTGAGCTTGCGTCCGAGTGCCTGCGTCGGCGTGAGCTTCGCTTCTGCTTCGCCGGCCGGTTGAGCGGCGGCTTGCGCGTTGTCGACTTGCGTGCGTTTGCAGGCGGTCAGCGAGAGCATGATGGCGATCGTGGCGAGCTTCATGTGTCCTCCGCCTACGTGACGGAGCTCGCCACCAACCGTCTCGTCGATTTCTACCCGTCGGATCCCGGGCACTTGAAGCGCTCGCCGTCGACGTGACAGACGCGGCGGATGACCGCACCACCCCGCTTGCTCGTCACCTGCGCGGGAAACGCCTCGTCGATCTCACCGCCGACGCCGAGCGGCAGGACGACCGCCTTGGCTTCGTGACCGATGAACGCCGTCGGCGGCGCGTCGAACACGCTGCCGTACACCATGGTCACGATCGCGAGCTCCCCGCGACCACCGATGTTGTAGAGGGCCGTGCGCCCTGCGGTCGACCAGCCGGTCGCCGGCAGGTCGAGCGTGATCGTCTCGTTCAGCTGGCTCGTGTGGATCGTATGAGCACCGTCGTGAACGGTGACGCTCGTACTCGAACGTGGACCGATCGTGAACCGATCTCCGTCGACCTCGACGTCGACGACAAACTCGTGCGCGTTGTCGATCAGGATCCGGTGTTGCGGTGTGATCCGGTGATGGATGTAGACGCCGCCGCCGATCGCGGCGATCGCGAGGACGGTGACTCCGAACAAGATGCCGAGACGGCGAAGCGGGTTGGTCGGCGGGGGCATTCGATGGCGTTGCTGCATGCCTCGATGACGCCGTCGATCGACAAGCGTCTCGCGTGAGACGGTTCGCCGCGGCCTCCGTCACGTCGGCAGGAGGCAACATGTCCACGCTCGTTCTCGCGGCAGTCACCATCATCGGCACGTTCGGCTTCATGATCTTCATGCGGCGCCGGCTCGACACCCAGTACGCCCACCTCGCGGCCGGCGCCGTCGCGCAGCGGCTGGGCATGCAGCTCGTCGAGGGCGATACCGAGCACAACCTCGCGACGCGCTCGGTGCTGCCGAGCGTCCAGAACACCGGTAACGCGAAGGGCTTCCTGAAGCAGATGGCGGCCGCGCAGGTCGGCGGAACACTCGGCGAGTTTCGGCTGCGCATGGTGGGGCGGCCCTACGGCAGCGATGCCGAGCTCGTACTCTTCGTGCGCGAGGATCTGAAGGTCGGCTACACCGAGAACGTGACGACGACGTGGAGCGACCTACGCGTGACGATCCACGCGAAGTGTCAGGTCACGCCGTTCGAGGTCGCGCTGCGCAAGCCGATGACCGGCCTCGAGTCGCGGCGCAACGAGCGGCCGATGCCGGCGCAGCGGTTCGCCGAGCCGACCCTCGACAAGCTGCTCGTCATCGAGACCTTCGATCCGCAGCTGCCCCGCGCGCTCGCCGCCGCGCTCGCGCCGCTCGCGGGATATTCCTACGTCCACGTCACCGGCGCGGGCAACCAGCTGTCGTTCGTGATGACGCCGACGAGTGTGATGGCGACGGCGTCGAAGTTGGAGCAGGTCGTTCACGTGCTCGCGTCGATCGCGGCGGTGTTCGAGGGCAAGCCGGCGCCGCTCGCGCTAGCCCCCGCCGCACCGACCTCCGCGCACGCGGTAACATGACGCGAATGGCAGCGTGTCTCGGTGACGACACGATCGCGGCGATGCTGGAAGGCCGGCTCGCCGACGGTCTCGCACGCGAAGCGCGGCTGCACATCGGCAACTGCGACGCATGTCGCGAGCTCGTCTCGGCGGCGATCGGCGCGCCACCGTCGATCGGCTCGACGACGCGCCCCGGCGCGACGTCGCCACATCGCGAGGAGCTCACACCCGGTCGCGTGTTCGCGGGTCGTTATCGCATCGAGCGCACGCTCGGCGAGGGTGGCATGGGCCTCGTCCTCGAAGCACGCCAGCTCGGGCTCGAGCGCCGCGTCGCGATCAAGGTGCTGCGCGCGGAGCTCGCACGCGACGAACAAGCGCTCGCACGGTTTCATCGCGAGGCCCGCCTCGCCGCATCGCTCGACAGCCGGCACGTCGTTCGGATCTACGACCTCGGTGTCGTCGAGACGGGCGAGCCGTACCTCGTGATGGAGTTGCTCGACGGCGAGGACCTCGCGGCGATCGTCGAACGTGGTCCGGTCCCAGTCGAGCAAGCGACGCGCTGGATCGCGGCCGCGTGCGAGGCGCTCGGCGAAGCGCACGGACTCGGCATCGTGCACCGCGACATCAAGCCGTCGAACCTGTTCGTCACGCGCGGTGACCGCCTCGTCGTGCTCGACTTCGGCCTCGCGAAGCTCACCGCCGCCGGGAACCCGTTCATCACGCGCGAGGGCATGGTCCTCGGGTCGCCGCGCTACATGGCGCCCGAACAGATCCGCGGCGCGCGCGACGTCGATGGCCGCGCCGACCTGTGGTCGCTCGGCGCGACGTTCTATCACCTCGTCACGGGGCGTCCTCCGTTCCCCGAGACATCGATCGACGAGGTGTTCTCGCGCATCCTCGACGGCCCGCCGGTCTCGTTGCACGACGTCCCGCCGACACTCGCGGGGACGCTCGCGCGCGTGCTCGCCCGCGATCCGGCACAGCGCTTCGCGAGCGCGAACGAGCTCGCCCTCGCTTTGCGCTCGCGTCCCGCCGACATCGATGAGCGCTTCGAGATCGTCGAGCTGCTCGGAGAAGGGAGTCACGGCACCGTCTACCGGGCGCGCCACCGCAACGGTGGCCGCGAGGTCGCGCTCAAGCTGCTGCGTGGCGACGCTCACCAGATCCGCGAGCGCTTCGTGCGCGAAGCCGCGATCGTCCAGCGCCTCGAGCATCCGAACACGGTGCGGCTGTACGAATCGAACGTCGCGGGCAGTGGCACGCCGTTCATGGTGTTCGAGCTCGTGCGTGGTCGCACGCTCGCCGCGGAGCTCCTGCGCGGCCCGTTGCTCCCCGCACGCGTCGCCCGCATAGCGACGCAGGTCCTGAAGGCGCTGCTCGAGGCGCACGCCTTCGGCATCGTGCACCGCGACATCACACCATCGAACATCCTCCTCGTGGACTTCCCCGGCGAGCCCGACTTCGTGAAGCTCCTCGACTTCGGCGTCGCCGCCGACACCGAGGCACCGAACCTCACGATGACCGGCCAGACGCTCGGCACGCCACGTTACATGGCGCCCGAGCAAGTGCTCGGGATGCGGATCGACGGCCGCGCCGATCTCTACGCGCTCGGCCTCGTCCTCGCAGAGGCGCTCGCCGGCGTGCCCGTGTTCGGCGACACGTCGGCGATCGCGACGTGCATGCTCCAGGTGGCGCCCGAGCCCGTCCCGTTGCCGCGTGCGGTCACCACCGGCCCGTTCGGCGAGACGATCGCGCGCGCGACCGCGAAGCGCGTCGAGGATCGGTTCGGTTCGGCGATCGAGATGCTGCAGGCGATCGAGCGCGGTCCACGTCCGCTCGCCGCGCCGCTGTCACCGCCCCCGCCGCCCGACGTCGACGTCCGCCACCGATCGAGATCACCCGTCGTCGCCTTGCTCGTCTCGTCGGTCGCGATCCTCGGCATCGCCACGATCCTCCTCGCGTGGCGCCCGTGGGCAACGTCGGATACCTCGGCACGGACATCCGCCGGTCGCACGACATCCGCGTCACCGCAGCCGGAGCGACGTTTGTGGGGGGATGACCCGCTCGACGCATCCGTCGCGAAGCTCGACGAGCCCGGCGACACCAGAGCACCACGCGACGCGGCCGCGTCGACCACAACCACGAAGACCGACAGGCTCGATGCGATGCGCCTTCGCGGCCGACTCGTCGAGCTCGGCTGGCCGAACGTGCGCTTCACGCGCGAGCAGTTCCCCGGCTGTACGCACACGCGCATGCCTCTCGATCGCGGCACGTTCGCGGGCGAGCCGCGGGGGTTCGGCGAGGTCTATCTCCTCGAGTGCGATTCGCCCGCCATGGCGAGCAGCGAGGCACAGCGCCTCAAGCGTGGATTTCCGAGCTCGTGGATCGTCACCGACGGGAGCCGCTTGCTCTCGACCTCGCTGCCGGCGCCCGGCGGTGCGTTCGCCGACGAGAACGCGTCGAGGCAGCTCGCCGACGCGCTACTCGCTCCCTAACATCCGCGCGAGGCTGACGTCGAGCTGACTGCGCACGAACGCGAGCAAGCTGTCGGCTTCGTCCTGCCGCACACCGACGGTGCCGACAAGTCGCTCGCGGATCGCGCTGACGAGCGTGAGGCGCGCCGCGGCGAGCATGCGTGCGGCGGTCGCGCGGCTCTTCGCGAAGGCGAGACCGACCTGCTCGATCGTGAGGCCGTCGACGTAGTGCATCTTGAGCAGCCCACGCGCCTCGGCGTCGAGCGAGCCGAGCGCACCCTCGATCGCCGCGCTGACAGCGGGACCATACGCGCGCTTGAGGTAGGCGAGCTCGGGATCGAGCTGCTCGACCTCGAGCTTCTCGTGCGCACGCGCGAGTGCGCGCTCGCTCCGGCCGAGGTCGCGCGCGAGGCGCACCGCCGTGACGCGCACCCAGCCGCCGAGCGAGCCACGCCCGGAATACATGAGGATGCGCGGTGGCCGCTCGCCGTCGCCGACGAGCAAGCGCGCGCGCAGTTGCTGCGTCAGCTCCTTCACGAGCTCGGGCGAGGTCGTGACGCTCGCTGCGAACTCGCGGATCCGCGAGAACTGCTCGCGCTCGAGCGCTTCGATCGCCTCGGGGACGCCATGCCCGCACGCGCATGCGAGGTACAAGTCACCCGCGACGAGCGCGTCGAGCTCGGCGGCAGTGGTCGCGAACGCTCGCGCGTGCGCCAGGAAGGTCGCGTCCGGCAGCCAAGCCTGCGGTCGGTCGGCGTGCGCCCGAGTCAGTAGCGTTGCGATCGCACGATCCAAGCTCGGAACACGGTAGCACTAAGAGCAGATCCGAAAGATCGCCGCGCGCCGTTCTCGTTCTCGGTTCCGCCAACCGGAACCGAGAACCTGGAGCTCGGGATCCGTCCTTAGTTCAGTGCGTTCGCGCCCTCGAGTTGGTAGAGCGAGTTCGCCATCGTCACGAGGCTGTTGTAGTTCCCCACCAGCGCCTCCAGCTCGCGACCGATCTCTTGCTCGCCGGCTTTCGCGTCCTTGAGGAGGCGCAACAGCTTGGCCGCCGTCGCGTTGAACGAGCTCGCCGACGACACGTAGGCCTTGAACGCGCTGTTGAGCCCGGTGCCCTTCGACGCGACGAACTTGCCGAGCTGCTCGTCGGCGGCCGCCATCGGGAGGAAGGCGGTCGCGAGGGCGATGCGCTGCTCGGGCGTCGACGCGCGCTCGACCGCGTGCAGGAACTTCTTCGCCTCGATGTTGTAGAAGCGGAACCAGTAGCTGTAGCCCTTGGCGTCCGCGTGGTTCGCGAGCTCGGCGACTGCCTGCTGATCCTCGATCGTGGAGAGGCCGTCCTCGAGCTCGTTCAGCGCCGCCTGGAACTGCTTCGCCGCCTCGACCATCTGCGCGTGCAGCTCCTTTCCCCTCACGAAGTTGTCGTCCTTGTAGTTCTCGGCCTCGTAGTACTTCTGCGCAGCCGTGAACGCGAGGGCGACCTTGTCGATCGCGGCCAGCGCGTGATCCGCCGGCGCGGCGAGGCTCGCGAGCGAGGCCGGCGCGGCGCCCTTCGCGGCGACGAACGCGTCGCGCGCCTCCTTGATCGACGACGTGCCGAAGTTCTGTCGCGGGAACAACCGCGGCTTGCTTCCCGGTTGCGGCCCGTCGGGGAGGTTGTCGAAGTACTCCGTGATCATCTGCTTGGGATCACCGATCAGTGCGTTGAAGCCCTTCGCGTACAGCGACATCGCTTCCTGGGCCGGCTTACCCGTCGTCGAGTTGTCCTTCTTGCAGCCGAACAGCGCGAGCGCGAGAACGAAAACCATGCGGTACATGAATCCTCCTGCATGGGGAGTTGCCGCACCCCCGCGCGAGGTTGCACGCCGCGGAACCGCGCAGACTACTTGGCAAACTTCGCGATGGTGTCGCGGAGCGCCGGGTCTGCATCGGCGGGCAGCTCGATCGACCTCGCGAGCGCGCGATCGGCCGTCGCCCGTGCGAGTGCGAAGCGGATGTGGGCGCGGCGCAGCGGATCCGGCGGGCCACCGACCTGCGCGTCGGCGGCTCGCAACGCGGTGATCGCGTCCGCCTTGTCACCGATCGCGAGCAGCGCTTCGCCGATGACATCGTTCGCGATCTGGCGCTGCGACGGCGTCGCGTTCGACGCCGCGTTGAGGCTCG
>Ga0316603_10000682_pt1 | contig 17073 bp, 16 predicted proteins | sample OWC_soil_day10_n_FD_207649 | JGI IMG/M metagenome (GOLD analysis project Ga0316603, IMG submission 207649) | Wetland soil microbial communities from Old Woman Creek delta, Ohio, United States - OWC_soil_day10_noCT | ecosystem: Environmental > Terrestrial > Soil > Wetlands | place: USA: Ohio... | reverse complement strand
ACGATCTCAGCTGGCGCATCGGCTCGGCGACGACCAGGTTGAGATACTCGGCGAATGACATCACGCGACGGTTGCGCGTGAAGTCGCCACGCACGGCGTCGCCCAGTCCGACCAGCAGATCCTTCACCAGCGAAGAAGGCGTCGTCTCCGTTGCCATCCTCCCGACCGTACCATCTGAGCCCGCGCTGGCGTCGGTTGTCGCGGCTACTTCGCGGCGATCTGGATCGCGATCGGTTCCTTCTTCGCGAGGCACTGGTTGCCCGACTTGTCGCAGACCGCAAACTTGAAGCTGCCGTTGATCGTATAGGTCCCGCTGGTGCTCGGCGTCAGCTTGACGAGGAACGCCAGGCCCTTCTCATCGAACTGGTCGGCATCGCCCTTGGACTGGTCGTGCCCGCCGGCCTTGAGCTCGGCCTTGGCGAGCGTCACCCCGGAGGTGGTCTCGAACGTGATCCGCGTCGGGAACTCGGTGTTCACCTTGTACTTGGCGCTCGGCGTCAGCAGGATCCGGGCGGTCGCCTCGCTGCCGGCCTTGGCATCGGCCGGGGCTTCGATCGCGAGCTTGCCCTCATCCGGACCGAGCCGGAACTGGCTGTCATTGCCCCCCTTGACCGGGACGCCGTCGACCTTCGGGCCGCCGGGCACGTCGACCTTCGGGCCGCCTGGCACGTCGACCTGGGTGATCGGAGGGTCGCCGGCCTGCTTCGTCGACGGCTCTTGATTCGCGGCGGACTTCGTACAACTCGTCGCGACGACCCCGAACGCGAGGGCGGCGGTCAGGAGGGAGGCAACCAGGGCAATTCGCGACATGGCCTGGATGATAGCGGATCCCGGGTCGATCGCACGCAGGTGGGACATGTACCCCTTTGCTCGACGGGAACCCGTCACGGTACGCTGTGAACCGGTGAGAAGAGCGCAACAGCTCGGGCGTTACCACCTGCTCGATCGCATCGCGTTCGGTGGCATGGCGGAGATCTACCGAGCCAAGACGTTCGATGCCAATGGCCAGGCCCACCTCGTCGCGGTCAAGCGCGTGCTGGCCCACCTCGCCGAGGACGATGATTTCATCCAGATGCTCGTCGACGAGGCGAAGATCGCGAGCGTGCTGCGGCATGCCAGCATCGCCAGGGTCTACGAATTCGCGCGCGCACACGGCGAGTACTTCATCGCGATGGAGCATGTCGACGGCAAGGACATCCGCACCGTGCTCGAGCGCTGCCGGACGAAGAAGAAGCCGATCCCGGCCGAGCACGCCGCGCACGTCGCGGCCGAGGTCGGCTCGGCGCTGCATGCCGCGCACTCGGCGGTCGACAGCCGGGGCAAGCCGCTCCGCATCATCCATCGCGATGTCTCGCCCTCGAACATCATCTGTAGCTACGCCGGCGAGGTGAAGCTCTGTGACTTCGGCATCGCCAAGGCGACGCTGTCCCGGGTCACCACGAAGACCGGTGTCATCAAGGGCAAGGTCAAGTACATGAGCCCCGAGCAGGCGCTCGGTCGCAAGCTCGATCACCGCAGCGACGTGTTCTCGCTCGGATCGTGCCTGTACGAGATGCTGACGCGGGTCCCGCCGTTCACCGCGACCAACGAGATGGACCTGCTCATCAAGGTTCGCGACGCGAAGTACCGCCCGGTCAGCGAGCTCGTCCCCGGCCTCCCGAACGAGCTCGAGCAGATCACCGACCGGTGCCTGACGCGCAGCCGTGCGAACCGCTATCAGACTGCCGCCGAGGTCGAGGGCGACCTGCGCACGTTCCTCCGCAAGTACATGCCGAGCTACTCGCGGAGCCACCTCGGGCGGTTCATCCGCAAGATGTTCGCGACCGAGATCGAGAAAGAGCTGCGGATGCTCGAGGAGTACGTGCTCACCGACGAGGTCAGCGACGACGTCGGTGAGAACCTGATGGGCCGCGACGCGGACTTCGAGCCGCCCGAGGTCCCGTTCCAGCCCAAGCCGACCTCGGTGTCGATCCTCGCCGCCCGGGGCGACTTCTCGGGTGACTCGAACTTCACGACCATGCCCAAGGTCGAACGTCACGAGGATGTCCACGCTCAGACGACCGCGATCATCGACGGTCGCGGCCGCAAGGCGTCCCAGCCTCCGGCCGCCCCCGAGGCGCCCGTCCGCCGTGGTCGCACCCAGCCCCCCCCCGCCAAGCCCCAGCCCCCCACCCGCCCGGTCTACGACGAGGCGCTGCACTCCGCAGTGACGATGATCCTCGACATCGGCCGGATGCGTCGCGGACGGGGCTAGCCGCGCGTCGCGATTGCGGTTAGCTTCGCATCGGGTTTCTCGGGGTCATGGTGACCATCGTCATCGACGGTTCCAGCAAGCTGTTCGAGGCCTGGTGGCTCGAGTTCTGCGAGCTCGGTGCGCCCGCACTCGACGTGCTCGCGGCAGCGCTCGCAAAGCACACGACGCCGGCGAGCGCCGCCGCGGCGTTCGTGCAGCTGCCGCGACGCGAGCCTGCCGGGGGACGCAGCGTCGCGCTCGCCGCGGCCGAGGGGCTGCCCGTCGGAGGGCGGGTCGGCGACAGCTCGAGCTACGGCGGCGAGGTCACGGTCTACAGCAGCGGGATCAGCGAGACGTTCCTCGCGATCGTCGATGCCCTGACCACCAGGCACTGGCACATCCGCAGCGTCGATCATGGCAACGCGGCGTGCGCGGTCGCCGCGTACCACGCCGGGATCGAGCTGCAGGCCCAGGTCAGCGGCACCGCCCGGCGGGCGGAGGTGGCGGTCACCGCCCGACGGTCACCGCGGACGGCCTTCCTCGTCGCAGCGGCGCGCCGTCACCGCGCGGCCCTGAGCAGCGCGCTGCGAGCGAACCCCGCGATCACGCCGACCGAGCTGCTGCTCGCGGGCGAGATCCTCGCGCGCGCGGGCATGGCGGTCGCGCCGTGGTTCGACGAGCTCGCCGTCGAGGTCCAGGGCGAGCAGGACAACCTCGTCGTCGCGGAGTATGTCGGCGCGCTGCCCGAGGCGCGGCGTGGCCGGCTCGTCAGCCGGCTGTTCGAGGCGAACCCTCACCTGCAGATCACCGCGGCCGAGCTCGCGCCTACCGATGAGGTGATCGAGCAGGTCGTGATCCCTCGCATCCTCGGGATGCTCGCGAAGTGGTCGTCGCGCGACTACGTCTACAACGGCTGGTGGGCTGGTCGGATCGCCCGCCTGCTCGACGGCCGCGGCATCGCTCGGATCGCGACGGCACCGGTGTCTCGCGCGGGCGCCACCGTGGCGGCTGCGGTGGTGCGAGCTGCCGGCTCGGTGGCCCAGGCCGCGGCCGCGAGCCCGCCGCCGGTGCCGGCGAAGCACACGGTGTCGAAGCCACGCGCGAAGCCGCGCGCTCGCCGCTGACCGCGGGATCGCTCGACGTCGTCGGCCCGCAGCGAACCAAGCTTCGGCGGTCACCGCAGCTCGATCGACAACCCGAGGACCTCGTCGGCCGGGCGCACGGTCGCGCGGATCGTGCCGTGGTTGTCGCCGCGCGTCGCGGTGACGACGAGCTCGCCGGTCGGGCAGTCGCGGAGCCGGAACTCGCCCTGGCTGTCGGACGTCCCCTCCGCGCTCGGGCCGTCGCCAGTCGCGAGCTGCACCACGACCCTCGCACCGACGACGCGCTGCCCGCGCGAATCGCGCACGGTGCCGCCGACGAGCGCGCCGCGTGCGAGGTCGATCCGGATGTCGTGCACCGACGTCGCACCGGGGGCGCGTGCCGCCGGGACCTCGAGCTCTCGCGTCATCGGCAGGTAGCCTGGCTGCTCGACGGCGAGCCGCCAGTGGCCGGGGCGCAGGGGCCCGAGCTTCCAGCGCCCCGCGGGATCGGTCGTCGTGTCGGCGGTCGAGCCGGCGGGACCGTAGGCCGAGATCACCATGCCCGCGAGCGGGGAGCCGCTGGCGTCATCGAGCAACACGCCTTCGACCGCTCCACCGAGTGCGAGCCGTAACCGCACCTTCGCGCGGTCGCCGGACGACGCGACGCTGTCGAGCTCGACGGGCGGGTAATCAGGGTGCGTGACGCGAACCCGCAGCGGTCCCGCAGGCAGCATGTCGATCGCGAACGTACCGTCGACGGCGACGATCGCACGCCGGCCCTCCCCTGCACCGCCGATCACTCCAGGGCTCCGCCCCCCTACCGGCGCGCCGGCAGGGTTCCCCCCGATCACCTCGATCTGGGCCCCGCTGACGGGGGCGCCACTCGTGTCGTCGAGCGTCCCGGCGAGCACGGCATCCGCGACCGCGAGCACGAGATCCTCATGGCGTTCGGCGGCGGTGGGGCCGGCGACGAGCGCGAGCTCGAGCGTGCGCGTCGCATCGGCGTGACCGTATGCGGTCGCGGTCAGCTCGACGGTGCCACTCACCGGCCCGAGTCGGTACATCCCCTCGTCATCGCTGAACGCATCGAGGGGGACGCCGAGCTCGGGCTTGGCGTGGACCTGCGCCCCGACGACGCGCAGGCCGTGCTGATCGCTCACCTTGCCCACGAGGAAGGTGCCCGGGCCGAGCGTGATGTCGACGCCGACGATCGTCTGGCCGAGCTCCGCCGCGATCTGCTTGGAGCGGCCCTCGGCGAACCCCGACGCGACCGCGAGCACCGCCAGCTTGCCGCGGGGCAGGCCGCGGATCCGGAACCGGCCATCGCTCCCGGTCGTCCAGATCGATGCGGTCGTCGGATCCACCACGAGCGGCGGCGGCTCGCGGTTGCCCGAGCCCATGGCGCCGGCCACCGGGTCGATCATGGCTGGACGCGCGAGCTGCGCTCCAGGCGGGGGGATCGGTGGGATGGGCCCGACGAGCACCCCGAGCTCGCCGCGTACCAGCAGCTGTGGATCCGCCGAGGTCCCCGCGCTCGCGATCGCGGCGGGCGCGGCGATCCGACCGCTGAACCGGCGCAGCCGATCCTGCTCGACGGCGGCGGAGTATTCGGGCGTGTTGGTGCCAGTCCCGAGCGCACGCACCGATGCACCCTCGATCGGCTTGCCCGCTCCGTCGAGCACGCGCCCCTCGACGGTGGCGCCTCGCACCAGCGCGAGCTCGGGGATCCCGTGGCCGGCCTCGAGCTCGATCCCGCCCGGGCTCGTGTAGCCGGGCGAGAACGCGTCCGCGATCCAGCGCCCTGCGGGGACGCCCTCGATGCGGAATGCGCCGGTCGCGTCGCTGCGCGCGTAACGCGGTGCTTGATCGTCACCGGATGGCCGCAGCTCGATCGCGGCGGCCAGGGCGGTGCCCTCGTCGCGATCGATCACGCGCCCGACCACGATCGTCGCCGCCTCGAGCTGGAGCGCGATCGGCGTGAAGGGCCCGGCCCCGAGCCGGTTGACGCGGACGGCCCGGGCCGCGAGCTCACCGCGCCATGCGAACAGCTGGTAGCGACCTTCGGGGAGATCCGGGAACTGGAACGCTCCGACCGCGTCGGTGTGGGTCTCGATGCCGCCCCCGATCGCTTCGCCGCGTAACCCGACCGTCGCGTTGGCGACCGGCGTTCCGCCGTCGGCGACCGTGCCTGCGATGCTGACCTGGCGCGCCACCACGATCCGCGCCTCGTCCGAGGGCACCGGGACGTAGCGGACCTCGGCTGGCAACAGCCCCGGTCCGGTGACACGCAGCCGGTAGCGCCCGGGCACGAGCGAATCGAGGACAAACCGGCCATCCGCGGCCGTCGGTACCGCCACGCTCACCGCCGCGGCGGCCGAGTCACTACCCGCGGCGGCCGAGCCACTGCCCGCGGCGAGCGCGGGCCGATCGGGCATCCCGCGCTCGAGCTCGGCGGTGATCTCCGCGCCCACCACCGGCGCGTTCGTCCCGTCCACGACAAACCCCGTCAGCCGGACGCCGGCCTGATCGCCCGGGAGCTGCGGCGGCTTCGGCGCGCGGATCGCGGGCCCGCCATCGCCGGCGGCTGCCACCGGATCTCGAGGCCCGTGTCGGCCGGCACGTGCGAGCACGATGGCCACGACGATGGCGGACACCGCAGCTGCTGCCAGCACCGCCCGTCGGATCCGGCGTGGCCGTGCGCCGGCAGCGCCGACGGCAGGGTCTGGCGCGGGCGCAGGGTCTGGCGCGGGCGCGGTAGGGGCCGGCGCTGGCCCAGCGTCAGCCGAGGATCGCTCCTCGTCGTCGCTGGGCTGGTCGTCGCGCATCACTCCAACGATAGCGCGATCCGCGGTAGGCTACGCCCGTGTCCTCCGCCCTGTTCGCGAATCAGCGCGAGACCAACCTGGCCTCCACGATCGCGCTGGTCGAGGCCTCGCTCGACGAGCTCGGTCATCCCGCGCCTGGAAGCCGGATCAAGGACCCCAGCGCGCTCCATGCCTGGCAGATCCCCAAGGGCTCGGCGCTGACCCGCGTGACGCTGATCCATCGCAGCGAGTTCACTCACCTCCGCGTGAGCGCCATGGTGCTCAGGCTCAACGCCAAGGTCGATCGTGGCGCGCTGTTCGCGCACCTGCTCGATCTCAACGCGGGGCTGTGCGGAGCCGCGTTTGCCACCGAGGGAGACCAGGTCCTGCTGGTCGCGGAGCGCTCCACGCTCGATCTGGATCGCAGCGAAGTGCTCGAGCTGATCAAGCGCGTGACCATCTACGCCGACGAGCACGATGACGTCCTGGTCGCCCGATTCGGCGGCCGGCTCGGAGGCTGAGGGCTACTTGACGTCGCGACCGCGCGGACCCTCGTCGAGCGCGATCGAGGTCAGGATGTTCGGGCAGACAACGAGCTCGCCCGTCTCGCGGACCAGCCGGCCACGGGAGTCCATCAGCTTGGCCTCGGAGAGCACCGCGAACTCGACGGGTCCCGAGCTCGGCTGGCACGACGCGAGGTAACCGGTGATTCGCGCCCCGGTGTCGTACTCGATCGTGACGCGATGGCTGATCAGATCGTGCAGCTTCGAGTAGTTCGGCATGCGGACCTTCCTATAACACGCTCACCGGCTCCACGGGTCCCCCGAGCCGGCGTTGAACGGCCGCGCCCGTGGGGTCGAATGGACCGACGTTCGACGATCGCGAATCTGCTACACCACGGCGGTGACCGAGGACCGCAAGAAGCCGCCCAAGCAACGCAAGTCGAAGTTCACGACCGACGCAGACATCGCGATCAAGGGCGAATACGCGCCGGCTGATGTCCCGGCGACGCCACCGGTGGGGGCGGGCCAGTTCCCGTTCACGCGCGGCGTCCAGGAGACGATGTACCGCGGCCAGCTGTGGACGATGCGGCAGTACGCGGGCTTCGGCACCGCCGCCGAATCGAACCGCCGCTACAAGTACTTGCTCGCGCAGGGCGGCAAGGGCCTCTCCGTCGCGTTCGACCTGCCGACGCAGATGGGCCGCGACTCGGATCATCCGATGGCGCGTGGCGAGGTCGGCCGGGTCGGCGTCGCGATCGATTCGCTCGACGACATGCGGGTGCTGTTCGATGGGATCCCGCTCGTCGACGTCTCGACGTCGATGACGATCAACGCCACCGCGGCGACCCTGCTCGCGCTCTACATCGCGGTGGGAGAGGACCAAGGGGTCGCGCCCGGCGCGCTCCGCGGCACGATCCAGAACGACATCCTCAAGGAGTACATCGCGCGCGGGACGTACATCTATCCGCCCGCTGGCTCGATGCGGCTCATCACCGACACGTTCACCTACTGCAGCCGCGAGGTGCCGCAGTGGAACACGGTGTCGATCAGCGGCTATCACATCCGCGAGGCCGGCGCCGATGCGGTTCAGGAGGTCGCGTTCACGCTCGCCGATGGCGTGGCGTACGTCGAAGCCGCGCTCGCCGCCGGGCTCGATGTCGACGACTTCGCCCCTCGGCTCTCGTTCTTCTTCAACGTCCACAACAACTTCATCGAGGAGGTCGCCAAGTTTCGCGCCGCCCGCACGCTGTGGGCCCGGATCATGAAGGACCGCTTCGGGGCGAACAACCCGAAGAGTCAGATGCTGCGGTTCCATAGCCAGACCGCCGGCGTCACCCTCCAGGCGCAGCAGCCGCTCGTCAACATCGTCCGGGTGACCCTGCAGGCCCTCGCGGCCGTGGTCGGCGGCACCCAGTCGCTCCACACGAACTCGTACGACGAAGCGCTCGGCCTGCCGACCGAGGAGGCTGCGCGGATCGCGTTACGGACCCAGCAGGTCATCGCCCACGAGTCTGGCGTGGCCGACTTCATCGACGCGCTCGGCGGCTCGTACGCCGTGGAGCACCTCACCGCCGAGATCGAGGCCCGGGTCGGCGACTACTTTGCCAAGATCGACGAGCTCGGCGGCATGGTTCGCGCGATCGAGCTCGGCTTTCCGCAGCGCGAGATCGAGCGCCGCGCCTACGAGCACCAGCGGGCGGTCGAGCGCAAGGAGCGCATCGTGGTCGGCGTCAACGAGTTCGTGAATGCCGAGGAGGCCCCGATCCCGGTGGCATCGATCGATCCCGCACTCGAGGGAGATCAGATCAAGCGGGTCCAGGCGGTGCGAGCTCGCCGCTCCGCCGCGGAGACCGCGCGCGCGCTCAAGGCGCTCGACGACGCGGCCGTGGGGACCGCGAACCTCGTGGGGCCCATCGTCGGCGCGGTCAAGGCGATGGCCACCGTCGGCGAGATCGCCGATGTCCTCCGCGCGCGGTTCGGCGAGTACCGGCCCGCGCGCTAGCTCGCGGCACGTCAGGATCGCGTCAGCCGGTCGAGCCACCACGCGAGCCACCCGAGGTCGAACGCGGCGCCGGAGGTCGTGAGCACGAGCAGCAGGATCAGCCAGCGTGAGGTCTCCGGGCGCGCAGGAGCGGCACGGGGAATCCGCGCGGTCCGCGGTCCCGGGTTCGGCCGCAGCACGCGCGTTGGCAGCGCGGCAACCGAGGGCTCCACAGGCTCGATCTCCGACACGACCTCCCAGTCGATTCCGGACTCGATCGAGATGCTCGGCTCGAGGTCGTCGATGATGCGACCGATCTGACTCTCTCTCCAGTCCTCCTGGAGGAACGCCCACTCGACCCAGGCGCGGATCTGCGCCCCGCTGACCGCCGCGCGGAGCCGGAGCTGCTCCGCGCCGAGCGCGGCTCGCATCGCGCCAGCGTTCTGCCAGCGCAGCTCCGGATCGCGCTGCAGCGCCGTCATCACGATGTCATCGAGATCCCGCGAGATCTCCGGTGCGTAGCGCGAGGGTGGATGGATGAGCTTGCCGCGGACATCGCGGATGGTCTGCGCCTCGGAGTCAGCGAGGAACAGCCGGCGTCCGGTCAGCATCTCGTGGGCGATCACGCCGACGCCGAACAGGTCGGCGCGCCGATCGAGCTGACCGTAGGTGTACTCGGGCGCCAGATAGGCGTGCTTGCCCTTGACGATGCCGGCCTCGGTGGTGCTCCGCGAGCTGCGGTCCTTCGCGATCCCGAAATCGATCAACTTCACGCTGCCGCTGCTCGACACGATCACGTTCGCTGGCGACACGTCGCGATGAATGAGGTGGAGCGAATGACCCGCGTCATCGTGCAGATCGTGTGCGTACTCGAGCGCGTCGCACAGCTGGATCAGGATCTCGATCACGATCGGCAGCGGGATCGCACCGGCCGCTCGCCGGGACTGCCGCATCAGCTGGCCCAGCGTGGGCCCGGGCACGAGCTCCATCGCGAGGAAGTAGGCGCCGTCGATCTTCCCGAGATCGAACGCCTGCGCGATGTTCGGGTGACGCAGGCAGCTGACAAGCTGCGCTTCGTGGATGAACGCCTCGACGAAGCCGCGATCCTCGGTCAGCGCGGTGTGCATCCGCTTGAGCGCGACCGCCTTGCGGAATCCGGCCACACCCATGACCTCCGCGCGATGCACCGAACCCATGCCACCCTCGCCCAGCCGCTCGTAGATCATGTAGGGCCCGAATCGCTCGCCCTGTTGCGCCGGCGCCGACGGCCGCCGGAAGGGCGAGGTCTCGGACAGCGACACTGGACGCTTCCGCCGCCGGGGTGCCGTGCTCGACAGTCCGTCGCTCTCGCGGCGCGGCGCTCGGCGGACGCGGGCCATCGGAGGCATGCAGCACGGTCTCAGGATCGGTCACCCACAACAACGAACGAAAGCGAGCATCCTCGGCCATCCGCTGTCAGCGAGCGCCAGCCAGACGCGCTCGCCCGCTGTCAGCCAGCTGTCATCGGGCGACCTCTCAAGACCCTCCGCTCGGTCATCGCGTCAGTCATCGCGCGTCGAGCGATGCGGTCGATTCGAGGACCTCGGCCGAGACCCGCGATCCGCCACCCTGGATCACGAACCGGAGCGGCGTGCGGTCGCGATTCGCGGCGAGCCACAGCGTCACCTCCAACGACGGCGCTCCATCAAGCGCGCGCACCACGCCGTCGATCCGCACGGCGTGGACGCCGAGCGCCTGTTCGCGGGACGGCCGGAACACGTCGAGCCGGAACAACCGACCCTGGTGGACGACCCAGAGATACCCGGCCGGCGCCCGGTTCGCCGCGGACCATGCGCGCACGACCCCGAGGGCCGAGTGCAGCGTGTGCAACTGGGTCCCGCCGGGCACGCGACGTGGAGATCCCGGGCTCGGCGTGAACCGAGCTCCGGAGACCCGAACGTCGGTGCGGTTCGTTCGACCATCGACCGTCAGCGAGTCGGTGGCCGCCACGACCTTGCCGTGGTCGAGCGCCGTGACCAGCTCGAAGCGCATCGGGGACAACGCGCTCGCCAGCGCGCCGGTGCGGAACACGGTGCGAGCCTGGCGCGTGTCGATCGCGAGCTCGACGCTCCCGACGGCGAGGTTGCGCCAGAATACCCTCCACGTCGTCTGTTCGCCGGGCACCAGCGTGGGTGGCGTGGCAGCAAGCGAGATCGCCGGCGGCTCGGGTAGCGCGGCGGCCGGCCCGCCGTGCGCAGCGCACGACACGACCACGAGCCCGAGCAGCAGCATGATGGAGCGCACGCCCGGTGATAGATGCGCAGGCTGCTCCGCGCCACACCCGTGCCAGCTCTCGCCGGTAATCGCCGGGGCTCCCCGCGCTTCAGCGAGTCGCGGATCCGGCCTTGGCGGGCCCCGGTGCGCGGTACAGCTTCACATCATGGACGCGGCGCTCGATCGGCGCGACGGGCTTTGGCGGATCGCCCGACTGCAGCGCGGTGAACGCGAGCAGGCCGACCACCACGAGCAGCACCAGGCTCGTCACGCCGACCGAGAAGCGATCGCGGCCGCGAGCCGGGTGCTTGTTGCGTTCGACGATGTCCTGGAGCCGGCCCACCGAGCTGACTGTACCGCTTCGCCAGGTCGATGCACGAGGGACTACAGCGTCGTCGGCGCCGGGGTCGGCACTGGCTCCGAGTCATCGGTGCCCTGGAGCTCCGGGTCATCGGTGCCCTGGGCGTCGTCGGCATCCGCGTCCTCGGTGAGCTCGGGCATGGGCTCGCGCAGCTCGTAGGTCTGCTCGGCCTTGGCCCCCGGCTCGGCCTTCGGCTCGGCCTTCGTGGCCTTCGCCACCACGATCGTATCGACCCCTTCCAGCCGCTTGCGGCTCGCCCTGGCCACGTCCGAGCCGAGCTTCGCGCCCTGCTCGAATGCGTCGCGGGCGTCGTCGAGCTCGTCGAGCTGCTCGTACGCGAGGCCGAGGTTGTTCCACATGTAGCTCTCGGCACCCTTGTGGCTCGTGGCCTCGACGAGCGCGTTCGCCGCCTCCTGGTAGTTCTTGAGCGTCAGCTGAGCGAGCCCGAGGTTGTTCCACGCCCAGACGTTGTCGGGGTTCAGCTCGGTCGCCTGACGGAATGCGAGGATGGCGGCGTCGTAATCATGGCGCAGCAGCTCCGCGCGCCCGAGCGTGTTGTAGGCCTGGCTCGACTCCGGGGCGAGCTTGACGGCCTTGTTCGCGACCTTGATCGCGAAGCCCTTGTCGTTGGTCGCGATGTACGATCGTGCGAGCTCGATCAGCGGCTCGGCCTGCTTGCGGTCGAGCTTGGCGGCTGCCTCGAACAGGGTGCGCGCCTGGGCGTGATCGCCCTTCGCCTCGAGCTCCTTGCCGAGCCTCATGCACTCCGAGAGTTGCTTCGGGATCACGAGCTCGACAACGGCCTTGGCTGCCGGCGGGTCGGCCGATGGGGTGACCACCGACTCGGCCGGGTCGACGGTGCGAACGCCCGGCGCGGGCTCGCGCTTGGTGGCGAGCGGCCCGGACGCGGGCTTGTCGGACGACGAGGGGCTGCCACAGGCGGCGAGCGGGACGAGGAGCGAGAACAAGATGCAACGGACTTGCGACTGCGATTTCATGGGGAATCTCCAGGGCCGGCAAACGAACCGGTTTACTGGAGAGCAGCTACAGCATCGGCCGTGCCACCGCGATCCCGCTATCGCTACGCGTGGTTGTGGGCGCGTGTGGGTCCCTGGACACGCGCCTGTTCGCAAAAGCCCACGATCCCGACGACGTCAGAGGCCGGCGTGCGCCTTGATCCGGACGACCGCGTCGAGCTTGCCTGACGGCACCTTCTGGCCGGAGCGCACGAACAGCGTCGTACCGACGAGCACGTTGAACGGTGTCTTGTACGTGCTCATCGTCATGATGAGCTCCGCCTTGCCGGTCGGCGTGAACGCGAGCTCCTTCGCCGTGGTGGTGGTGCCCGCCGGGACCACCTCGAACTCGCCGATCACGCGGGCCTGCGGATCCTTCGGATCCATGACCGACATCGGGGCGACGTAGACGGTCATCGCCGGCGTGTCGATGTCGAGCGAGTTGCTGGTGACCTCCCACGTCACGCTGTCGATCGTCACCTTGATCACCGGCTCGTCGTTGAGCGACTTGAGCTCGGGTTTCTCGGTGACGAGATCGATCGCCTGGTAGAGGCTGACATCGAGCGCGAGATCGCAAGTCTGGGAAGTGGCGTTGCACTCGCCGGAGCAGTTCATCGGACAGGCCTGCTGCGCGGCAGCGTTGCAGACGGTCGGCGTGGTCGCGCAGCTGGTCATCAGGAACAGGTCGGCGTTGGCCTGGGTGACGTCCCACGCGGCGGTGTCGACGGTGAAATTCTTGTCGGGCAGCGTCAGATCGAAGTCGGTGACATCCGAGCTGATGAGGCCGCATCCGGTACTGAGGGCGAGCGCCAAGAGCGCGCAGCCCCCGAGATAGGAACGATGATTCGAACGAAGGTTAGTCATAAATGCCTCTGAACAAGAAGCTCGGCCATGATAGCACCCGGCGCTCGGCGGGACGGGCAAACCGCGTGACGCGTGACCGCGGCTACACCTACACGGGTGATGCGGCTGCTACAGCGCTGCGACGAGCTGCTCGGCGACCGTCCATGGATCGGTTCGCCGCTCGACCACCGCCTGCGCGATCTCCCCGAACCCTCCACGCGATGCGATCGCTTGATTCGCGCGATCGGAGAGCAGCGCCTTGACGAGCTCGCTGAGGTGCGCCGTCGCACGTGCGGTGGCTCGCGGCCCGGCAGTGACCCCGGACCAGGCGCGGCCTCGGTGGAGCTCGACCGCCGCCGCGAGCTCGGCGATGCCCGAACCTTCGGCGGTACCGCGCGTCGCGATCGTTCGCACGATCTCCACCTCCTTGCGCTCGCCGGCCGCACGCAGATCGAGCATGTGGAGCAGATCGCGCTCGGTGCGATCGGCACCCTCGCGATCGGCCTTGTTGACGACGAGCACGTCGGCGACCTCGAGCAAGCCAGACTTGATCGCCTGGATGTCATCGCCGAGTCCAGGGACGGTGACGACGACGGTGCTGTGTGCCGCCCGCATCACCTCGACCTCGTCCTGACCGACGCCGACGGTCTCGATCAGGATCCGCTGATAGCCCATCGCGTCGAGTACGTGGGCCACATCGAAGGTCGATCGCGAGAGCCCCCCGAGGTGACCTCGCGTGGCGAGGCTGCGGATGAACACGCCGGGATCGAGCGCGTGCCGCTGCATCCGGATGCGGTCGCCGAGGATGGCGCCGCCCGAGAACGGCGAGGTCGGATCGACGCACACGACACCGACGCGCTCACCGGCCGCGCGGTAGTGGGCGATCAGCGCATCGACCACCGTCGACTTGCCCGCACCGGGGTTGCCCGTGATCCCGACGATGTAGGCGTTGCCCGTGTGCGGGAACAGGGCCTTCAGCGTGGTCAGCGCACCGGCCCGGCGATCGTCGAGATCGCGCATCAGGCGCGCTGCGGTTCGAACGTCTCCGCCGAGGATCAGTGCGACTTCTGAAGGGACGTCTGGCGTCACGGTTTGCCTTTGAACCGCTGCTCGGGACCAGCGGGAGTGTAGATCTGCACCGCGCGAACATCCGCGCTGGCCGAGAACGCGTGCTTCGTGTTGGGGGGAATCTGCACGACCGAGCTCGGCGTCACCACCATCGCCACGCCGCCGACGGTGAGCGTGCCCGTCCCGGCGAGCACGTAGAGCAACTCGGTCTCGCCGGCGTGGACGTGCTCGGGGACCGCGACGCCGGCCGGGATCGCGAGGATCGAGGCGGCGAGCAGCTTGCTCTGGATGGTGGTGGGCTGGGCGAAGATCGCGACGGTGGCCTCGAGGCGGCTGCACGGCTCGACTACTGCACCACGGCCGGCGCAGTACAGCTTCGCCTGGTCGCGCGGCAGCATCACGGGGCCAGCGACGCCCGACTTGATCGCGCCGACCTCGCGCGTGGGCAGTGCACCGGCGCGGGCCGAGCCCTCGCGACCGCCCGGTGCCACCACGATCACCGCGTGGAGGTCGGCCGTGGTCGCCTTGACGTCCCGCGCGTGCTGGGCGGGGACAAACATCATGTCCCCGGCGGCGACGGCGGTGTCGTTGACCTTCCCGGGGCCGAGGAAGTACCAGAGCTCGGCTCGCTCTGCGACCCGCATCCCGGTCGAGCCGCCGGCTGCCACTGCGAGCTCGAACATCGACGCGGCACCGTTGTTCGTGGTGTTCTCGTCGAGCAGCACCGCGACGGCCAGCTTGCCCTGCCCCACCCACGGCACGAGCCTTCGATCGAGGACGTTCTGGCCGTCGGGAGCGCGGAACTTGAACGGCAGCTGGATCGCCTGACCATGAAGTGGTTGGGCCCATGGATAGTGCGCGAGCAGCTGGGCCAGGCATGTGGTGAGCCTGGAGTTGCGAGCGGTGTCACGCGCGATCGTGACGCTCGCGGTCGGGGGCAGAGGAGCTTCGTGGGGACGGGAGGACCGCGTGGGAAGGATGTCGATCGTGGCGGTGACCTCGCCTTCGATATCGAACCGCTCGACGGCCGCCGCGGCCCAGCAGCCCTGCGCGGCCTCGTCGAGCTCGTTCATCGCCTTCTGGATCGCGGCGAGCCGCTCTTCCTGCGAGACCTCGGCGGCATCGGGCGTCGTCGCGGGCTCGACTTGCTGCGTAGCGCTCGGCGGTCCCGGGCGTTCCGGCGGTGGACGGACTTCGGGCCGCGGGCCGGAACATGCCACCAGCGTGGCGAGCGCCGGCCACCAGACCTCCGCCAATCAGGCCACCTTCGGACGGAGGTACGACTCGACCCAGTCGATGATCTCGTGCGTGCTCGCACCCGGCGTGAAGATCTTGGCGACGCCCATCTCGGCGAGCTTGCCGAGATCGTCCTTCGGCACGATGCCGCCGCCGAACACGACGACGTCGGCGATGCCGCGCGCCTTGAGCGCGTCGATCACCGCCGGGAACAAGGTCATGTGCGCGCCCGACATGATCGAGAGGCCCACCGCGTCGACGGCTTCTTGCACGGCGGCAGCGGCGATCATGTCGGGCGTCTGGTGCAGGCCGGTGTAGACGACCTCGTAGCCCGCGTCGGCGAGGGCGCGGGCGACGACCTTGGCCCCGCGGTCGTGGCCGTCGAGACCGGGCTTGGCGACGAGGATGCGGAGCTTGCGATCGGACATGGAACCTCTAACTTGCGGAGCGGATCAGATTTCGCGCGATGACGATGCGCTGGATTTCGCTGGTGCCTTCGTAGATACGCGTCGCCCGGACGTCGCGCAGGGCGCGCTCGATCGGGAAGTCCCGAACGTAGCCGTAGCCGCCGTGAATCTGGAGTGCCAAGTCGCAGATCTTCCACGCGTGCTCGGTGGCGAACAGCTTGGCCATCGCGGCCTGGCCCGAGAACGCTTGCCCGGACTGCTTGGCATGCGCGGCGCGCAGCGTCATCAGATGCGCGGCATCGAGCCAGGTCGCAGCATCCGCGAGCATGCCGCCGATCGCCTGGTGCTTGATGATCGGCTGCCCCATCGTCTGGCGCTCGCCCGCATAGCGGATCGCGATCTCGAGCGCTCCGCGGGCCGTGCCGATCGCCTGGGAAGCGATGCCGATCCGTCCGCCATCGAGCGCCATCATCGCGAACGCGAACCCCGCGCCGGGGACACCGAGCACCGCATCGTCAAGCACCTCGACGCCGTCGAACACCAGCTGCGCGGTCGACGAGCCGTGGAGGCCGAGCTTGTCCTCGAGCCGCGTACAGGTGAGCCCCGGCACGCCTCCTCCGACCACGAATGCCGTGATGCCCTTGTGTCCGGCGGCTGGCTCGGTGACGGCCCACACGACCATCACCCCGGCGACGTCGCCGCTCGTGATCCACTGCTTGGTGCCGGTGATCCGCCAGCCGCCAGGGACCTTGATCGCCTGGGTTCGCATCGCGGCTGCGTCCGAACCAGCGTCGGGCTCCGACAGCGCGAACGCGCCACACACCAGGTCGCCGGAGACGAGCCTGGGAACCCAGCGCTGCGCCAGGGCGTCGCTGCCGCTGTTCGCGATCAGCTCGGCGACCATGTTCGAGACCGACACGGTCACGGCCACCGACGCATCGGCGCGCGCGAGCTCCTGGAGCGCGAGCGAGTACGCGACGGCGCCGGCGCCGAACCCACCGAGAGCCTCGGGCACCGCGATCCCGAGCAGGCCGAGCTTCGCGAGCTCCTTCAGCTCGGCGCGCGGGAATTCACTCGAAAGATCGCGCGCCGCAGCACGGGGTGCGAGCAGCCGATCAGCGACCTCACGCGCCATCTGCTGGATCAGGAGCTGCTCTTCGGTCGGCTGAAAGTCCATCTCGGAACACTGCTGAAGTGGTGAAAGTGTAGAGCGTCCCCAGAAAAAACGTCGCAATCCCCGGGCTTAACGAGCGTCCTGCTTGCGGTAGCGAACGGCGAGCTTGGCG
>Ga0316603_10000681_pt1 | contig 17080 bp, 22 predicted proteins | sample OWC_soil_day10_n_FD_207649 | JGI IMG/M metagenome (GOLD analysis project Ga0316603, IMG submission 207649) | Wetland soil microbial communities from Old Woman Creek delta, Ohio, United States - OWC_soil_day10_noCT | ecosystem: Environmental > Terrestrial > Soil > Wetlands | place: USA: Ohio... | reverse complement strand
GAATACCTGTTATAAAAAGTATAAGAAATTTAACAAAACTACCTTTTGATGTACATTTAATGATAGAGGAGCCAGCAAGATATGTTAAAGACTTTGTAGATGCTGGTGCTGATATTATAACTATACACGCTGAAGCAGATAAGCATTTAGATAGAACAATAAATTATATTAAAAGCTTTGGAGTAAAGGCAGCAGTTGCATTGAATCCTGCTACTCCTGTAAGTAGTATTAAGCATTTAATAGATAGCTTGGATATGGTATTAATTATGTCAGTGAATCCAGGCTTTGGAGGACAGAAGTATATTAAGTATGCTTCAAATAAGATTCAGGAAGTAAGAGACTTGGCGAATCTATATAATCCTACACTTATGATTCAAGTAGATGGAGGCATAGATGAAAACACTATTGGTGAAGTAGTTAATGCAGGTGCAGATGTTATCGTCGCAGGTTCAGCTGTATTTAAAAATGGCGACATAGAAGGAAATATCAAGAAGCTAAGAGAAGGAATTTAAAATGAAAGCCGTTATTGTTTCAGGGGGGACTCCGCCTTCATATGAATTATTGAAAGAAGAATTAGCTTGTGAGTCTGTAATCATATGTGCTGATAGTGGTGGTGACTGCTTATATAAGCATGGACTCTTACCCGATTACTTATTAGGTGACTTTGATTCAATAGATGGAGAAGCCTTTGAATATTTTAAAAGAGAAGGCGTAAGCATAGAAGGGTATAAAAGGGATAAGGATTACACCGATACCCAAATATCCATTAGAAAGGCTATGGAGCTAGGTTGCACGGAAATAGTATTATTAGGCTGTAGTGGAAACCGCTTGGATCATACATTAGGCAATATAGGACTCTTAAAAGAATGCTTGAATAATGGTATTAAAGCATCTTTGAGAGACGATATTAATGCTGTAACACTGGTAGATAGTAGTACAACTATTGAAGGTGTCAAAGGACAGGTGTTTTCCCTTCAAGCTTATTGTGAATGTGTAAAGGAACTTACAATAATAGGAGCAAAGTTTGGTTTAGATAAATACAATTTGTACTTAGGGGATCCTCTTACAATATCTAATGAATTTTCAGAGGAAAAGGTAAGTCTTCAGTTCAAGTCGGGTATGCTGCTAATAATGAGAAGTAAAATTTAATACTACATTTTAAAGCTGTTAATATTTTTATATTAACAGTTTTTATTTTGTTGTAACAATTTCAACTTTTCAATCATATACTAATAATAAACAGTGTATGAGGGGGATAATAGTTGTCTAAAAAAAAGTGTCATAAAGGAAAAAAAGTAAACTATGGGTTTGTGGTAGCAGCAGTAGGTTTAGGGTTAGTGTTAGCGGTTATTATCCCTATATGGGGATGGATCCTTGCAGCCGGAGCTGGACTTATTTATTTAGGATGGTACTTAATGAATAATTGTGGACATTAAAAGGGGGGATGAAAATGAAAATCGTAGCAATTAAATTGCCTAAATTTCTATCTTCAATCGTCAAGTTTTTTAGAAGAAGATAAAAAAAAGTGCTATATAAAAAGAAAAAAATGCAATTGAAAAACAACTGCATTTTTTTACTTATTATATAGCACGTTGAACCTTACCTGAACGAAGGCATCTTGTACAAACATGAACAGTTTTTGGTGTTCCATTAACAACCGCTTTAACTCTTCTTAGGTTTGGTGCCCATTTTCTCTTGCTCATACGATGAGAGTGACTCATTTGTGAACCAGAAATTACACCTTTGTTACAAATTTCGCATCTTCTTGACATTAAAAACACCTCCTTAAAACTGGGAAGATAAATTCTTCTCAATTCAAACAATACATATTTTATCACACTCTATGTAATTTTTGCAAGCAAAATATAAATTTATTAGTAAATTAAGTATAATTAATAATTAATTTTCTTGAATTCGTAACTTATTTAATATAAAATACTTATATGGTGTTTTAATTAAGGAGGGAGATTATGATAGGTAACATTGCCAATCAAAATGGATATATAAATTATTCTGAGGAAGTTGTTGCTAATATAGTTGGAGTTTCAACTATGGAATGCTATGGAGTTGTAGGTATGGCTTCTAAAAATGCCACTGATGGACTTTGGGAACTAATTAAGGGAGAAAGTCTAAGCAAAGGCGTTAAGATTAATAATAAAAATAATCTTTTAAACATAGAATTATTTATTATCGTTGAATACGGAACTAAAATTTCAGTTATTGCAAATAATATCATTCAAAAAGTTAAATACAATGTTGAAAACTACACAGGATTAAAAGTTTCAAGTATAACAGTAAATGTTCAAGGTGTGAGAGTCTAGGGAGGTACGTTTTAATGGAATACTTAAATATTGATGGTAAGCGTTTTTACAACATGGTTGTAAACGCATCTAATAAGTTAGAGGAACAGAAGGAGTATGTAAATTTTCTAAATGTATTCCCAGTTCCAGACGGAGATACTGGAACTAACATGTCACTAACATTTAAAGCAGCAGTATCTGAAATTGAAAACATGAATAGTGATTCTATTGGAGAGGTTTCTAAAAGATTAGCTAAGGGTGCTCTTATGGGCGCTAGAGGAAACTCCGGTGTTATACTTTCTCAAATACTTAGAGGTATGGCTAAAGGCGTAGAAAACAAAGATGTAGTTACAGCTGCAGAATTTGCAAGCTGCTTTATTGAGGGATCAAAATCAGCATATAAGGCAGTAATGAGACCAACTGAGGGAACTATATTAACAATAATAAGAGCAGCTGCAGAAAGTGCAGAGAAGAGCAATGCTACCGATGTTAAGATTTTAATGGATGAAGTTTGTAAGCACAGTGAGGTTATGTTAAATAAAACTCCAGAAATGCTTCCTGCATTAAAGAAGGCTAAGGTAGTAGATGCAGGTGGAATGGGACTTTTAATTCTTTTACAAGGAATGTATGAAGCCCTACTTAACAACATGGAGACTGTTAAAATTAATACTGTTAAAGCAACAGTTAAAAATGTGGAAGCTCCTGCAGCTAATATAAATACAGAGGATATTAAATTTGGATATTGTACTGAGTTTATTATTTTAGCTGATGATACTAAAGCTGATGGATTTAGAAATGATATTGAGCCTCTTGGAGATTCAATGATAGTTGTAGGTTCCGATGGTGTAATCAAAGTTCATATACATACAAATGATCCAGGTCTTGTTTTATCTAAAGCTGTAAAGCTTGGTGAAATAACTAAAATTAAAATTGAAAACATGCGTGAACAACATAGAGAATTAATATTTGATGTTACTTCAGCTAGTGCTGATAGTGAAGAAGTTATTGCTGAAATGAAAAAATTCTCTATTATTTCTGTAGCAATGGGCGAAGGAATTAAAAATATATTTGAAGATTTAGGTGTGGACTATGTTATTGAAGGTGGCCAAACCATGAATCCGAGCACACAAGATATTTTAGATTGCATTAATAAAGTTAATTCTGAAAATGTATTTGTGCTTCCAAATAATAAAAATATCATTATGGCTGCTACTCAAGCTGCGGAGCTTGCAGAGAAAAACGTAATGGTTATTCCAACTACTACTATACCTCAAGGAATAACTGCTGTAACAGTGTTTAATGCTGATGGTTCTGTAGAAGAAAATATGGAACAAATGAAGGATGCAATTGCTACTGTTGCTACTGGATCTATAACTTATGCTGTTAGAGACACGGAAGCTGATGGTAAGGAAATAAAGGAAAATGATATTTTAGGTTTAGTTGAAGGAAAAATAAAAGAAGTTGGAAATAGCATATATGAAGTTTGTGAAGACGTAATTTCAAATATGGTAAATGATGATAGCGGACTTATAACTATTTTTTATGGACAGAACACAGAGGAGGAAGAGGTAAATAACCTTGTTGCTGCTCTAGAGGATAAATACCCAGATTTAGATATACAATGTTATAATGGTAAACAACCGCTATACTATTTCATAGTTTCAGTAGAATAAAGCCTTAAGGGCTTTTTTCTTTATTCTAAATGAATAAGGATATTAAATTCCCCTGTAAAGGGGTGCGGCTTAAGTCACTTTTGTTTGGTAAGGGAGTTGTTGGTTGTGAACGTATATAGTGATATAAGCTCTGTAAAGGGTGTAGGAGAAAAGAGCAAAGAAGTATTAAATAAATGTGGTATTTTTAATGTTATGGATCTATTATTATATTTTCCAAGAGATTATGAGATAGCTTCTCTTTGTAAGGATATAAACGAGTATGACGATGGAGAAAAGGTTATTATTGAAGCTTCATTAGTTGAAATTCAAAGGGATCAAAGAACTAAAAATAATAAAGTTATAACTACACTTGTATTTGAAAGTGATAATAAATTATTTAAAGGTAAATGGTTTAATCAGCCATATGTTAAAAATAAATTGTTTATTGGGAACAAATATTTGCTTATGGGAAAAGTTCAAAAGTTTAAAGGTGAGGTTTGTATAATAAATCCCCTATTAAAAAATGATAAAGAGAAACAAACTGGTGAAAAAGCTGAAGATGATAAAATAATACCTAAGTATGCCTTGAAGGAAAACTTGTCCAACAATTTTATAATTAAAATTGTTAGTGGTGTACTTGAAAATATAAGAATTGAAGAAAATTTACCAGAATATATACTTGAAAAGTTCTCTTTTTCTTCTTTAGATTTTGCTATAAGGAATATACATAGTCCTAAGGACTACAATAGCTTAAAGGAGGCTACTAAAAGATTAAAGTTTCAAGAACTCTTTATTTATTCTTTAAAGATTCTTATGCTTAAAGATTTTATTAATAGAAATAGAGAGGGAATTGCCTTTAAAATGGCGCCGGAACTTACTGCTTTAAAGGAGCAACTGCCATTTCAACTTACTAATGCACAAAGCAGGGTAGTTAGGGAGATACTGTTAGATCAAAAGAAAGCTAGTCCGATGAATAGATTAGTGCAGGGTGATGTTGGTAGTGGGAAAACCATAGTAGCTATAATTGCATTATTTAATGTGGTTAAAAACGGATATCAAGGTGCTTTAATGGCACCTACAGAAATATTAGCTATTCAGCACAGTATTGAAGCCGAAAAGCTTTTAGGAAGCTTTGGAATTAGAACAAGACTTTTAAGTGGCAGCACTACTCAAAAGGAAAAGGAACAAATTAAAAACTCCTTAAAAGAAGGAGAAATTGACATAATTATTGGAACCCACGCTCTTATAGAAGAGGATGTAGAGTTTAAAAACTTAGGAATGGTGGTAACCGATGAGCAACATAGATTTGGAGTTGTTCAAAGAAATAAGCTCTTTAATAAAGGAAAAAATATTGATGTGCTTGTAATGACTGCAACTCCTATACCAAGGACTTTATCCCTATATTTATATGGAGACTTAGAGGTATCCATAATAAATGAACTTCCGCCAGGAAGACAAAATATCGAAACCTTCTATGTAAAGGAAAGTGAAAAGGATAGAGTTTATAGTTTTGCATTAGAAGAAATAAAAAAAGGAAGACAGGTTTATGTAGTTTGCCCATTAGTAGAAGAAAATGAAGAGTTAAATTTAAGCTCAGTTGAAAAGCATTTTGAGGTACTAAAAAGTAAATATTTTAAGGATATTCCCATTGAAATACTTCATGGTAAGATGCCGTCTAAAACAAAGGATGCTATAATGAAGGAATTTAAAGAAGGAAATACTAAGCTTTTAGTATCTACAACAGTAATCGAGGTAGGGATTAATGTTCCTAATGCTACTCTAATGATAATTGAAAATGCTGAGAGATTTGGACTTGCTCAACTTCATCAGCTAAGAGGCAGAGTTGGAAGAGGTAGTCATAAGTCATATTGTCTTCTTGTAGCAAATATTAAAAATAAAATCGTTGAAAAAAGAATGGAAATAATGAAAAATAGTAATGATGGTTTTTATATTGCAGAGCAGGACTTAAAGATTAGAGGCGGCGGTGAACTTTTAGGAGTAAAACAAAGTGGAGAGAACAGCTTGATTTTAAGCGATATTATTGAAGATATAGAAATTTTGAAGGTAGCCAATAAAGAGGCAAAGCTTTTAATTAGTTCAGAAGATGAAAAAGATATAAAAGTTAAAAATGAAATTTTGAAAAAAATTGAACAAACATCAAAATATATTTGTTTTAATTAATTTTAACTCTAAAACCGCATATACCTATTTGTAACCTTAAATACCAGGCTAAAGGGCATAAAAAGGGGTAAAATAATAATGCAGCAAAATAAAAGTTAAATTGAAGTGGAGGTGCTTTATATGACTACAGGTTCAAGGAATCAAAAGGTCGTACCAGAAGCAAAAGCAGCTTTAAGTCAATTTAAGTATGAAGTTGCAGATGAAATAGGTGTTAAAGTTCCTGAAGATGGTTACTGGGGAGATATGACTTCAAGAGAATGTGGATCAGTAGGCGGATTTATGGTTAAAAGGCTTATTCAAATGGCTGAAGAACAACTCATCGGTAAGAAATAATAAAAAAGGGAGCTATACGCTCCCTTTTTAATGAGGAGAATTTGAGGAAGAGCCATTTGGCATCATTACTATTATTAACCAATTTATTATTAATATACATACTATATTTCTTGAAAAATATTAAAAAGTATATTAATCTAAGTATATATGGTTAATGACTTCTCGAAGTTACACAAAAGGAGGAAAAATAATGAGAATAATTGCAGGTAAAGCAAAAGGAATGAAACTTTTGTCGCCAGAAGGTTATAATACGACAAGACCAACCTTAGATAGAGTAAAACAATCAATTTTTAATATAATACAAAGCAGAATAGAGGATGCAGTGATTGCAGATATTTTTGCAGGTACAGGAAGCTTAGGGCTTGAGGCTGCAAGCAGAGGTGCAAAGCAGTGTTACTTAATTGATAGAGACAAAACAACCTTTAGTCTTCTGAAGCAAAATATTGAAAGACTTAAGTTTGAAGACATATGCAAGTGCATTAATATGGATTCCTATGAGGGGCTAAAAAAATTTAGTCAGGATGGGTTAGTTTTTGATTTAATCTTTATAGACCCACCATATGCTAAAGAATTAATACCACCAGCTATGGAACTTATATATGAGAAGGGCTTGCTTCATAAGGATGGTCTAATTGTCACTAAGATTGATTCTGGAGAAACCATTTATGAAGGTTATGAAAGTTTACAACTTATAGAAAAAAGAGTATATGGAAATACAACGGTATGTCTGTATAGATATTAGGAGGCACATTATGAGAATTGCTGTATATCCTGGGAGTTTTGATCCTATAACTAATGGTCACTTGGACATTATTAAAAGGGCTTCTAGGGTATTTGATGAAGTAATTGTGGGTGTATTAGTTAATCCGGATAAAAAGGGACTTTTTGATATTGAGGAAAGAGTACTGTTAATTCAGCAGGCCACTAAGGAGTATAATAATGTTAAGGTTGAATCCTTTAGTGGACTGCTGGTTAACTTTATGAAAGAGAAAAATGCTAGAGCTATAATTAAAGGGTTAAGGGCAGTATCTGATTTTGAGTATGAGTTTCAAATGTCCCTAATGAATAAAAAGTTAGACCCTAATATTGAAACGCTGTTTATGATGACTAATGCCAAGTATTCCTATCTAAGCTCTTCTTCAGTTAAACAGGTTGCTAGCTTCGGTGGGTGCATTAAAGGGTTAGTTCCGGAGGATATTATTCCTGCTATAATGGAAAAAATTAATCGAAAATAGTGAGGTAGAGAATTTATGGAAGTTATGAAGTTGTTAGAATTTCTTCAAGAAACTATTGAAAACTCATCTAAGATGCCGATAACAGGTAAAGTGTTAGTTGATAAAAAAGAAATAATGGAAATTATAGATCAAATAACAAATTACTTGCCAGATGAATTAAAAAAAGCACAGTGGGTAATGAATGAAAAGGAAAGAATCTTAGCTGAAGCTATAAAAGATTCAGATGGTCTTAGAAGAGAAAGTATGGATATGGTAAAAAAACAGATTGAAAATCATGACATAACTAAAGAGGCTAAGATGAGAGCTGAGCAAATTATAGCTTTAGCTCAAAGGGATGCTAAAGCTATGAGGCTAGGTGCTAGAGATTATGCAGACGAAATACTATGTGAGTTAGAGAGAGAAATCAATGCTAAAACAAGTACAATGCTTGTCAGTGTAAAAAAAGATGTAGAAGAATTCATGAGTGATTTTAACACTAAAGTTACATCTACATCTGAAACTATTAGAACTAATATTAAAGAATTACGAAACGTTAAATAATCTCTTTATGGCATAAATGGACAAGGGTAGTATTAGTAAAATTAAACTAATTGTAATCAAGCTGGAGAATGAACTGCTGTAGTTATAATTAAAAATAGTTATAGTTGATTTTATTAATAATAAGTAATACATTATTAAGCTTAAAAACGCGGATATTAATCCTTGAAGAAATTTTCTAAATACATATTTTTTCATTGATAAATCATATTTGTAGGTAAAAGAATATACCTGGCTTAATATTGATATTCCCCCAAAGGATATTAAAAAGCTTACTAAAGCCACTTTACAATACATAGTTGTTGAAGATGACGACACTAAATAACATCCATTAGTCATCTCAATCAATCCTAAGAAAAATCCTTGTAATATATCTTTTGATATATTTAGTAACAAACTTATTTTATTTAAAGCAATGTTAAATAGGATATTGCTTTTTACGTAATTATTGATTACAGAAAATATTATAATAAACCCACCAATTGAAAGAGAAGTTTTAATTGAGTTGTCTATGGAAGCTTTTAGTATATTTCCGAAGTTTTCTTCGGAATATACAGGGGCTTCTTTTGTTATGTTTATATAATCAGCAGCAGGTAATATAAAACTCATTATTACACAAGACATACAATTTGCAATTAAGAGCAAATATCCGATGGCAGGACTTGATAGCATTGAAGTTCCTACAGCACCAATTAAAAATAAAGGACTTGCATTAGAGGCTATATTTAAAAGCCTTTGACAGGTTTTCAAATCTATATATTTTTTTTCATAAAGATCACAACAATATTTCGCTCCGATGGGATAACCACATAAAACACTGATAATTATTGCTAAGCTACATTGTTTGGGTACTTTTAGTGGTTTGCATAAAGGTAGTCCAAATATCTTTGAATAAATATGTATTCCATTAAAGCTAACAATTATACTGGATATTACTAAAAAGGGGAATAGGGAAGGAAAGACCTTATAGAAAAATAGCTTTGTCCCTAATATGGCAGAATCGATGCATAATACAGGATTCATTATTATAATCATTATAAATAAGCTGCATATTAATGTTATCCATAGATTTGTGTTGAAATGCTTACGAAAAATAAGGAAGAGTCCAAATGTAGATATTAGTAATAAAAAATGAAATGTGCTCACTATCAAATCTCCTTCTGATTTATTATTTATAATTATATTTATTATTGGAAATAATAAAAGATAACCCTCTATAAGTTAAATATTAGAGGGTTATCTTTTATTTAAGAATAAGCGGACTAGTTAAATAATCGCTTGATGGTAATATTTTGTTATTTAGTAAGCTGTAAACTTTAGTACTCTGAAGGTCTAATTTAAGTACATCGTCAGTTTTCTTTGGCAGCTTTGTATAAAAGGGGATTGATGAATTGGCTTTAATCTTTTTCAAAACCTCAGCACCGGTTTTATTAAAACCGAGAATTCTTGCATAAGGGCAAGGTTCTTTTCTAAGTGCTTTAGTGTCATATTGTTCAAAGCCTATAAAATACTGGCATAGTATTCTATTAATACGGGTGTAGGTGTATCGCTTGCTTTTTATGTTAGATACTATATCTTTATGACAATTAAAGCTTTCTAGCGCTTTAAAGATTTTATTATGAATGCCTTCAGATACATCTGGTAAATTTTCTATGTTGCTGCTTGAAGAAAAATATTTATATTTAACATAAGGAATAATAGAATCCTCAAAGGTAAAATTATAGTCAGTGAAAATTAAATCTTGTAAACTGTTAAAAACATATTCTGGAACATGCCTTTCTAGTCCCTGTATTGAATTATTTTCACTTATATGTTTTCGTATTGATGTTGCGCTGGAAAAAATGCTATTAAGTGTATTGCTGTTATAGGTTCCTCCCTCCCTTTGAATAGAAAAAGGGTTAATGCTGCTGTTTAGCTTAATTAAGCTTTTACAATACTCGATTCCTAAAATGTTGTTTGAAGAATTTAATAAATTAATTAAGGATTCCTGTGAGTTTCCATTATTTTTGTTTCTGATGTAATCAGATAGCGCTTTTTCTCGAGCTGCAGGGAATGGAACTCCTTCTTTTAGGTAATGTTTAATATCATTACTTAATTCCTCTGGTTCTTCTGCTAATATTTTAGCAAAGTCAAGGAGGGTATCTGCACTACCACATTCACTGCCAAAGCTTAATATATCTACTATACCTAGACTGTTTAATAGACTAACAGCTCCATAAGCAAAGAATTCAGCTGAGGATAAGCTATATAGTACAGGTAATTCAATAACTAAATCTATTCCGTTATTAAGGGCAAAATCCGCTCGTTTCCACTTATCTATTAATGCTGGAGTTCCCCTTTGAACAAAATTACCGCTCATTACACATATAACAGCGTCTGCGCTAGCTTCTTCCCTTGTTTTATTAATATGGTACAAATGACCATTATGTAGAGGATTATATTCAGAAATAATTGCTGCTATTTTCAAATCAAGCACCCCTTATAAATAATTTAATGATTTACTGCATAAAATATCAAATGTTATTGTATTTAGTTTAAAAGCATAATATTTCTAATTTAAGTATTAACATTATATCATGAAATATAATAGTATTAACACTTTACAAATGTTAAAAGGACAAAAGAAAAATTATACAGAATATTCTAAATATAAAAAAATCAATATATTAGAAGGATTTTCATGTTTTTTTGTTGAAATGTGTATCATAAAAGGATTATAGTATATATGTGTAGAACTTTATAACATTGAAAGGGGAAACCAAAATGGATCTTATGCAAAAAATTTGGAGTACAGCTCAAAAAGATATAAAAAGAATTGTACTTCCAGAAGGGGAGGAAGAAAGAACAATTGCGGCTAGTGAAGTTATAAAGAAAAACGCTTTAGCAGATGTTATCTTAATTGGTAATGAAAATGTTATCAATGAAAAACCTAACAAATTGGGAGTAAGTAGCTCAAAATTGCAAGTAAAATTTTTTAAATTTTAATATATATAAAGGAAAGGGTGTATTATAACATGAAAGTTTTAGTTATTAACTGTGGAAGTTCTTCTCTTAAATATCAATTAATAAATATGGAGAATGAACAAGCTTTAGCTCAAGGTCTTGTTGAAAGAATAGGAATTGAAGGTTCCGTATTAACTCAAAAAGTAGAAGGTAGAGAAAAATATATAATTAAACAACCAATGAATGATCACAAGGATGCTATAAAATTAGTTTTAGGAGCTCTTGTAGATAAAGAAAATGGTGTTATCGCTGATATGTCAGAAATCTCTGCTGTAGGTCACAGAGTTGTTCATGGTGGAGAAAAATACTCTTCATCAGTGTTAGTTAATGATACAGTAATAAAGGAATTAGAAGATGTTGCAAAATTAGCACCATTACATAACCCTCCAAACATAATAGGAATTAATGCTTGTAAGGCACTAATGCCAACTACACCTATGGTTGTTGTATTTGATACTGCATTCCATCAAACTATGCCAAAGCATGCTTATATTTATCCACTACCATATGAGCTATACACTAAATACGGCATAAGAAAATATGGTTTCCATGGAACATCTCATAAATATGTTTCTGCAAAAGCAGCTGAAATGATGGGTAAAGATATTAAGGATCTTAAGATCATCACTTGTCATCTTGGAAATGGTGCAAGTATCGCTGCTATAAAAGATGGCAAATCAATTGAAACTAGTATGGGATTCACTCCACTTGAAGGTATTGCAATGGGTACTAGATGTGGAAGTATTGACCCAGCAATAATCGCATTCTTAACAAAAGAAGCTGATTTAAGTGTTGATGAAGTTAATGATATATTAAATAAAAAATCCGGTGTATTCGGTATTTCTGGTGTAAGCAGCGACTTTAGAGATATTGAAGATGTTGCTCCAACTAATGAAAGAGCACAATTAGCTTTAGATGTATTCCATTATAAAGTTAAGAAATTTATAGGTTCATATGCTGCTGTTATGGGTGGAGTTGACTGTATAGTATTTACTGCAGGTCTTGGAGAAAATTCACCAGAAACTAGAGAAGCAGTATGTGAAGGCTTAGAATTCCTAGGTGCTACTTTAAATAAGGCAGAGAACAAGGTAAGAGGAAAAGCTAAGGAATTAAATACACCAGATTCAAAAACTAAGATATTTGTTATTCCAACAAATGAAGAATTAGTAATAGCTAGAGATACAAAGGAAATAGTTGGCGCACTAAAATAAACCAATTATATCAATTTAATCTTGACTTTTTTCTAGGTTGTTAATATAATAAATTGTGGCTATAACACCGAGGTGGGTTTATGACAATTGACATTTCAGATTTAATTAGAAAAAAAGTAATTAAAAAAGATCTTCATTTGGTTTTTGAAAATGAAGATATATTAAAGGATAGTGAGGATATTAAAATATCCTCGCCAATTAAATTGCTGGGTACACTTAGTAATCTTAATGCGGTTATAAGTTTAGATGGTAATTTAACCTGTGAAGTAAATCTTTTATGTTCAAGGTGTCTTGAGGATTTCAAATATCTTATAGATATCGAGGTTCATGAAAAGTTCACAAGTAATCAAGAAGTTGAAGATGATGATATTAACTTCTTTGAAGGCGATAGTATTGATTTAACCAATATTATCGAAAACAATATTGTTATGGCCTTGCCTGTAAAAAAACTTTGCAGGGAAGAATGCAAAGGATTATGCCATAAATGCGGTGCTAACTTAAATCATTCTGAGTGTAAATGCGGTAATGATAATGTTGACCCAAGAATGGCAAAGTTAAAAGAATTGTTTTCAACTGATTAAGGGAGGTGTTTTTTAATGGGAAATCCAGCTAGAAAGTTTTCTAAAGCTAGAAGAGATTCAAGAAGAGCTCAAACTTTTAAACTAAGTTTACCAGGAATAATCGAATGTCCACAGTGTCATGAGATGAAACTTGCTCACAGAGTTTGTAAGAGCTGCGGATACTATAAAGGTAAGGAAGTTGTTACAACTGAACAATAATAAAAGAAAGTCGTATGACTTTCTTTTATTTTTATTTTCATTTATTTGTTATATAATAGTACATATATAAAATTTTATAAATTGATTTTCAAAAGAAAGGATGTGAAACCTGATTAATCGGGTGTGTTATGAGAATAGCAGTAGATGGCATGGGGGGAGATCATTCTCCAGGGTTAGTAGTTGAAGGATGCGTTCAGGCTCTTAAAGAAAGTAATATAGAAATAATTATTACAGGGCCAGAAGAAGCTATAAAAAATGAGTTAAATAAATACGACTATGATAAATCAAGAATAACTATAGTAAATGCTACAGAAGTAATTGGTACAAATGAACATCCCGTTATGGCAGTGAGAAGAAAAAAAGATTCCAGCTTGAATAAAGCTTTAAGTCTTGTTAAGAACGGGGAAGCAGATGCAATCGTATCTGCAGGAAGTACAGGTGCTTTTATGGCAGGAGCACTGTTTATTGTAGGTAGAATTAAGGGGATAGACAGACCAGCCCTTGCCCCTATAATGCCAGGAAAAAATGGACCTTTTATGATAATAGATTGCGGAGCTAACGCGGATTGCAAGCCAAATAACCTGCTGCAATTTGGCATGATGGGTAAAACCTATTTTGAAAACATTTTAAATATGCAGAATCCTAGCGTAGGACTAATAAATATTGGTGCGGAAGAGGAAAAGGGTAATGAGCTAACAAAGGCAGCTTATAAGCTTTTAAAAGAGGCTGATTTTAACTTTGTTGGTAATGTGGAGCCTAGAGATATACCAGCAGGAGATGTTAATGTATTAGTCTGTGATGGGTTTGTTGGGAATACAGTTTTAAAGATGTATGAAGGAGTAGCTTCAAATATTTTTGGAATATTAAAAGATGAAATAATGAGTTCTTTTAGAACAAAAATAGGAGGGCTACTATTAAAGCCTGTATTTAAAATGTTCAAAAAGAAATTTGATTATAAGGAATACGGCGGAGCACCATTCTTAGGAGTTAATGGCGTATGTATAAAAGCTCACGGCAGTTCCGACGGAAAAGCTTTTAAAAATGCAATAAAAACTGCTGAAAATGTTTATAATAATAAAGTCGTTGATAAGATAAAAGGTCAATTAGAAAGTTTAGCAGATTCTGCAAAAGAAAAAGAAGTTTAAGTGTAATAAAATATTATTATTGACGATAAAATAGTTATGTAATATTATCTAAATATAGCCACGTTAGGAGGTGAAAATATGATTTTTGATAGAATAAAAGATATTATATCTGACCAATTGGGTATAGATGCAGATGAAATCGCAATGGATTCATCTTTTATCGATGACTTAGGTGCGGATTCTCTAGATATCGTAGAATTAATCATGGCACTTGAGGGTGAGTTTGATATTGAAATACCAGATGAGGATGCAGAAAAAATTTCCTCAGTTGGAGATGTTGTAGATTACATAAAGACTCACTGTGAAGAGTAAATTTGAAGTCCCGTAGTTAGCGGGACTTTAATTTCTTTTAAGATGAATTTAAAGCATATTTATTTTTAAATATGCTTATTTCTTCAAATAAGTAAATTTAAAAATAAACTTCTACGGGTATCCTAGCTAGTGGCAACAAAGTGTTAAGGGATACCACATATTTCTACTGAAAGGATGAAAAACATAATGGAGAGAATAAGTTTATTAAAAGAACTAGAAAATAAATTATTAATTAACTTTAATAATATTAAGCTATTAGATACAGCACTTACTCACAGTTCTTATGCTAATCAAAAAAAAGGTATAGAATACAATGAAAGATTAGAATTTTTAGGTGATTCTGTACTGCAGTTAACTATTTCTGAGTATTTATATTTAAACTACATAGATAAAACTGAAGGAGAGCTCACTAAAATGAGAGCATTAATTGTATGTGAAAATTCGCTGCATGAAATTGCTAGAGGGTGGGATTTAGGAAAATATATTAAAATGAGCAAGGGAGAAGAGCTTACAGGTGGAAGAACGAGGGTATCTATATTAGCTGATTGTGTTGAAGCGATAATAGCAGCAATTTATATAGATGCAGGTATTGAAGTGGTTAAAAAGTTTATTCTTGAAAATTTTAATACAATGATAAATAAAGCAATTAGAAATGAAATTGTTTTAGATTATAAAACAAAGCTTCAAGAGCTAATACAACAGCAGGAAAATTCCATAATATCTTATAACTTAATTAGTTTTGAAGGACCTCCTCATAGAAGAAAGTTCTATACTGAAGTACTAATTAATGAAAAAGTTTCTGGTAAAGGTGTAGGATTTACTAAAAAAGAATCAGAGCAGAATGCAGCAAAGGAAGCTTTAATATTACTGGAGGTTATAAATGAATAAGTCACATTATATTATACCTATTTTTGTACCTCATGAAGGGTGTCCCCATAGTTGCGTTTTTTGCAATCAAAATAGCATTACTGGAAGCAAAGCAAAGGTAGATTCTCAATTTGTTAAAGCTACAGTAGAGCAATATTTAGAAACTATACCAAAGGATAATACAGTAATTGAAGTGTCTTTCTTTGGTGGCAGCTTCACAGCTATTAATATTGAAAAGCAAAGTGAACTCTTGGCAGTTGCTAAAGAATATAAAGATTTAGGATTAATAAATTATATAAGGCTATCAACTCGCCCAGATTACATAGATCATGCTATATTAAATAATTTAAAATTTTATGGAGTTGATATTATTGAACTAGGAGTTCAATCCTTAGACAAAGAAGTGCTGAAGAAGTCCTCAAGAGGTCATGATGAGGAAGATGTTATTAAAGCATCTAACTTAATAAAGGAATATGGTATTACCTTGGGTCACCAAATTATGTTAGGGCTCCCAGGGGATACTTTTGAGAAAGATATTGAAACTGCAAAGAAAATAATTCAAATGGGTCCAGCGATTTGCAGGATATATCCTGCCTTAGTTATAAAGGATACACCTATGGAATTATTATATAATAGTGGTGTATACAGACCATATACTCTTGAAGAGGGAATTGAGATAGCTAAAGTAATTTACGGTATGTTTAAGGTTAATAACATAAATGTGATTCGGATTGGACTTCAACCAACAGATGAAATTGCAGAAGGAAAAAGTATTGTGGCAGGACCTTTTCACCCAGCTTTTAGAGAATTGGTAGAAGGAAGTTTATTTAACGAACTGATTATTAATGAGATACCTGCTCAATATAGTGGTGAGTTAATTATAAAAGTAAACAGTAGGGATATTTCTAAGCTTTATGCGTATAAAAAGAAATTTTTTATTGACATGAAAAAACAACTAAAGACAATAAGTGTTGGTGTGATTCAAGATGATACGATTGAAAGAGAATATATTGTGTTGCAAACAGTAGAAAAAACAAAGAAAATGTCGATTTACGAATATTTGTTAAAAAAACATAAAGAAGGATATTGTGAGTTTTTATAGAATAATTACTGTGTAGATGTAATACAATTATTTTTTATTTTTGGGGAGGAATTATATATGGAAGTTTTAAAAGTATCAGCTCAATCACAGCCAAAATCAGTTGCAGGAGCATTAGCTGCAGTGCTTAGAGAAAATAGTTCAGCGGAAGTTCAAGCAGTAGGTGCAGGTGCAGTAAATCAAGCAGTAAAAGCAATTGCAATTACAAGAGGCTTTGTTGCTCCTAATGGAATAGATCTTGTAGTGGTTCCTGCTTTTTCAGAGATTACTATAGAGGGTGAAGAAAGAACAGCTATTAAGTTTATTGTTGAATCAAGATAAGTAAATGAACCGTGTTATACACGGTTTTTTATTTTTCATTGATATTTTTTTTATAATACTATAAACTAATATAGTATAAATTGATTGAGTAATATAGAGGTGTTG
>Ga0316603_10000676_pt1 | contig 17210 bp, 12 predicted proteins | sample OWC_soil_day10_n_FD_207649 | JGI IMG/M metagenome (GOLD analysis project Ga0316603, IMG submission 207649) | Wetland soil microbial communities from Old Woman Creek delta, Ohio, United States - OWC_soil_day10_noCT | ecosystem: Environmental > Terrestrial > Soil > Wetlands | place: USA: Ohio... | reverse complement strand
CCTTGTCCCAGTCGATCTTGACGTTGGTGTTCTCGGTGGTCGCCCAGCGGTCGTCGCCAGACTCCGATTTGCAGCCGGCTCCCAGGATCATCGTCGTGGTGAGGATGGCGGCCAACACCTTGGATTTCGCGAACATGGGCGCACCGTAGTATCTGGATCCGGGTACGTCAAGGTACGCCCGGAGCGGCCCCACGGTGGCGGCGGCTCAGGCCCCCGCGGTGGCCCAGGTCCCCAGGTGCCGCCCGCTCAGGCGACGAGCGTGTCGTCGAGGTCGCGCACGCTGGCGTCGAGCACCGCCCAGATCACCGCCGCGAGCACCGTCGCGACGGCATCTTGCTCGTGCTTGGCCAGCACGATCGGAAGTTCCTCGATCTGATCGCGCAGCGAACGGACCATCGCCCGGTCGCAGTGACCGCTGCGGACCGCCGCCATCCCCGACGACAGCGAGTTGTGCCCCAGCCGCAGCTCGCCCAGCGGCGTGTGGTCCCCGAGCACGCGACAGGCCAGCTCCAGCCCGGCCGCGAACGCATCGCCATCCGGGGCAGCAAGCTCGCGCTCGAGCAGGCGCATGACCGCGGGTTGTCGAATCGCGAGCCAGCTGACGTCGTGCTCGGCCACTGCCTGGTTGTGGAGGATCATGGCCGAACCTAGTCACCGTTGGATGGGCGGGCCAGTTTTCGGGGTTGTTCCGGCCGCTCGCGCAGCCTCGGCTTGCTAAGTTCCCTCGATGTCACGCGCTGCCTTCCTGATCGATGGGATCCGGTCTCCGTTTGGCCGTTATGCCGGAGGACTCGCGTCCGTCCGCGCCGACGACCTCGGAGCCCAGGTCATCGCGGCGCTCGTCGCCCGTACGAAGATCCCGGTCGACCGCATCGACGACGTGATCTTCGGATGCGCGAACCAGGCCGGCGAGGACAACCGGAACGTCGCGCGGATGTCCGCGCTGCTCGCCGGGTTGCCCGTGACCGTCCCCGGGGTCACGGTCAATCGCTTGTGCGGCTCGGGGATGCAGGCGGTCGCCGATGCGGCGCGGCTGATCGCGAACGGCGAGGCCGACCTCGTGATCGCCGGCGGCGTCGAGCAGATGACCCGCGCGCCGCTCGTGATGGGCAAGCCGAGCGAGGCGTTCCAGCGCGGTAACCCGACCGTCTACGACACCACGCTCGGCTGGCGGTTCGTCAACCCGAGGATGGAGGCCGCTCATGGCACGCTGCCGATGGGCGAGACCGCCGAGCAGGTCGCCGAGCGCTGCAACGTGTCGCGCGAGGCGCAGGATCGCTTCGCGGTGACCTCGCAGCAACGCGCCGGCCGCGCGATCTCGTCGGGCCGGATCGCGCGTGAGCTCACGCCGATCGTCACCGGGGTCGACAAGAAGACCGGCGCCGAGATCCGCGTCACCGCGGACGAGCACCCGCGTCCGGAGACCACGCTCGAGCAGCTCGCCAAGCTCCGTCCCGCGTTCGTGCCCAAGGGCACCGCAGGCAGCGTGACCGCGGGCAATGCCTCGGGGCTCAACGACGGTGCCGCCGCGATCCTGGTCGCCAGCGAGCGGGCGATCTCCGAGCTGGGGCTCGTCCCGCGGGTACGCTACGTCGGCGGAGCGGCGGCAGGCGTGGCCCCGAGCTACATGGGACTTGGCCCTGTCCCTGCATCGAACAAGGCGCTGGCCCACGCCAATCTGACCGCGCAACGCGTCGATCTTGCAGAGCTAAACGAGGCCTTCGCGGCGCAGGCGATCCCGTGCATCGAACAACTCGGACTCGATCCAGAGCGGGTTAACATCAATGGTGGAGCGATCGCGTTCGGGCATCCGCTCGGAGCCTCGGGAGCGCGCCTCCTGCTGTCCCTCATGATCGACCTCGAACTCACGTCCTCGCGGATCGGGCTGGCCTCGATGTGCATCGGTGTGGGGCAGGGCATCGCGGTGATCCTCGAGAGAGCCTAGCTATCGATGACGGTTCTGGACCCCCATCGCACGCGCTGTATGAGACAACCGTTCCTGCGCATGAGGGGTGGAGGGATGGGGTGATGGACGTGCAGGAGCAGGTCAGCAAGTCGTTGAAACTGGTCGGCCGCGTGCTCGGCGACAAGTTCAAGCTGACCGCCTGCATCGGCATTGGCGGGAGTGGCGCGGTCTTCAAGGCCGACCAGATGGCGCTCGGCCGCACCGTGGCCGTCAAGATCCTCAACGAGGACCTGTCCGCCGACACGAGGATGATCAAGCGGTTCCGCGACGAGGCGATGTCGGCATCGCGGCTGAACCACCCGAATTGCGTGTCGATCATCGACTACGGCCAGTCGAGCGATGGGCTGCTGTATCTCGCGATGGAGTTCGTCAAGGGTCCGACCTTGACGCAGCTGCTCGTCGCCGAGAACCCGCTCGCGGTGCACCGGGTGATCGACATCATCATGCAAGCGCTGGCCGGCATCGAGGAAGCGCACCTCGCGGGCGTGGTCCACGCCGACCTCAAGGCCGACAACATCATCCTCGACCAACGGCGCGCCGGCGTCGACACGGTGAAGATCGTCGACTTCGGCATCGCCCGGCTCGTGACCGGGGGGCGCGACGCCGAGGACCGCTCGATCAGTGGCACCCCGGAGTACATGGCGCCCGAGGTGATCGGCGGCGCGCCGCCGTCCTTTGCGTCGGACATCTACGCCGTCGGCATCATTCTCTACGAGCTGCTCGCGTACAAGACGCCGTTCTTCGCCGGCTCCACGACCGAGATCCTCGCCAACCACCTGAAGGCGATGATCCCGTCACTCGCCTCGCGGCGCGAGCAAGTGCCGCCGGAGCTCGACGCGATCGTTGCCAAGGCGCTCGCGAAGCATCCGGCGAATCGATTCGCCTCGGCGTCCGAGATGCGCGACACGCTGGCCAAGCTCCAGCCCCGCGCGCGTCCGGCTTCGACGACCGACAAGTGCTTCGCGTGCGGGGCGTCATGCACCCCGAGCTTCAAGTTCTGTCCGGAGTGCGGCGCACCGCGCCAGCGCGTCTCGAAGCCGTTCGAGATCCAGCAGCCGCCGATCACCAGCGAGCTGCTGCCGCTCGCGTTCATCGGGCGCCAGCACGAGCTCGCCGCGTTGCTCCAGCACATGCGCTCGTTGCCGAACGGCGGCACCGGCCGAGCCCCCGCGCCGGTCGGGTTGCTGGTCATGGGGCTCGAGGGCTCCGGGCGCAGCGCGCTCCTCCGGCATGCCTATGACCACGTCGGTCAGGAGGCGCGCACGATCTACCAGATCGGTCCCGATCCCAGCGGGTTGGCAGCGCCGTTCTATCCGATCCGCTCGCTGCTCGCCGCCGTGCTGCAGCTCCCGCCGGTGTCGAGCGAGCTCGAGCTGCGGGACGCGGTCCTCTCGGTCGGGCTCAACGAGCGCGACATCCCGGGCATCGCGCAGCTGTTCGGCCACCCCACCTCGCTGCTCGAGCTCGAGCCGCCGGTCCGGCGCCGAGAGATGGTGTGGTCGACGTTGCGCGCGCTCGAGCGCGCCGCCGCGCAGGGCCCGATGGCGGTCGTGTGCGAGGACATCGATCGCTTCGATCACCCGAGCCTCGAGATCCTGCGCCGCGCCACCGAGGTCACCGAGCTCGCGCTCCCGCCGATCATCATGACCTCGACCACCGTGTTCGGCTCGCAATGGCCCGCGACGGTGCCACGGCTCGAGGTCGGCCCGCTCGAGGCCCGTGATCTGACGTCGATGGTCAGCCGCCTGCAGGACGGAGGCGTGCGCGGCGTGCCACCGCCGCAGCTGCTGTTCGAGGTCACGCGCGCGTATCCCGGTCACATCGAGCACGTGGTGCGCTACCTGCTCGAGGGTGGCAGGGCCGAGGACACCAACGTCTCGCTCCCCGACTTGATCGCCGCCCGGCTGTCGATGCTCAAGCAATCGACGCGCGACGTGCTCCAGGCCGCGGCGGTCCTGGGCGTCGAGCCGCAGCTCGATCTGCTGCGCCAGATGCTGCCCGGCGACTCGCTCGAGACCGCGCTGACCGACGCCGAGCGCTCGGGCCTGCTCGGCCACGATCCATCGGGTGAGCTGACGTTCACGAGCCGGCTCGTCCGCGACATCGTCTACGACGCCACACCCGCGGATGTCCGCCGCTCGCTCCACGCGAGTGCCGCCTCGGCGGTCGAGGCGCTGTCGCCCGATGTCGCGCTGCTCGGCCACCACCACGACCTCGCCGGGCACGCGAAGGACGCGATCCCATTACTGCGCCGCGCCGGCGACCACGCCGCCGAGCAACTCGACGATGTCGGCGCCGGCCAGTTCTACTATCGCGCGCTCGTCGCGGTCCGCCAGGCCGTCCAGTCGGGCGAGGACGATACGGCCGAGGGCCAGTTCGTCCAGCTCAGCGTCCGGCTCGCCGACGTGCTGCGAACGCGCGGCGAGACGGCTCTCGCCCGCGGCGTGCTGGCCGAGGCGCGCGACTGGTCCGGGGTCCCGATGCTGGTCTCGCTGATCGATCGCGCGAGTGCCTCGATCGCGCTCTCGGAGGGTGACGTCGATGGCTCGATCGTGGCCCTGCGGCGCGGCGTCGGTCGAGCGATCTCGACCGGCGACATGAACCTCGTCTGCGAGCTCTACCTCGACCTCTCGACCGCGCTGCTACGCGCCGGCGATCCCGACACCGCGCTCCACGAGCTCATCGAGTGCATCGATCTGGCGACGCTCGGTGAAGGGTTCACCGCGATCCACGGCCCCGAGCCGTTCTGGCGGATCCTGCGGGCACAGGCCCAGATGGTGGACACCGCCGGGGACTCGTACAAGGCGCTGCGGCTCGCCGAGGCCGCCCTGTTCCATGCCCAGCGCGTGCGGTCTCGACTCGGCGCGGCTCGCGTCCAGCAGCTGCTCGCCCAGCTGTGCGACAAGGTAGGGCTGGGTGGCAAGGCCGAGCGCTACCGCGTGCAGGCGATCAACGAGATGCGCAGCCTCGGCGACCGCCGCGCCACCGCCGAGCTGTTGCTCAACGACACCCCGGCGCGCTCCGCCGTGGTCGTCAGCTCCCGGATCAACGACGCCATGCAGCTCACCAAGGAGATCGGGTGGGTCGAGGGGCACGAGCGCGCGAAGCGAAAGTCGATCCCGCCGCCGGGCGGGAGTCCGCCCCCGCGGGTCAAGTCCAGCGACAACTGATCGTCAGCAGCCGTTAGAGGCGGTGATCGCTAGACGCACGACGGCCGATCCAATGTACTGTTTCGGCGTGGGCAGTATCCTTCTCGTCGAATCGGATCCCGACACGTCCGATGAGTGGTCGACCGCGCTGAGTGCCGCGGGACACGCCGTGCTTGCAGTCTCCGCCCTGCGCGAGGCGTTACCGCTGCTGCGCGACGGCGGGATCTGTGTCGTGGTGATCGACGCCTACGATCCACGCACGGGGATCGTCGAGCTCGCGCGCGGGATCGAAGCCCTGCCCGATGCACCTCCGATCATCCTGCTCTCGGAATCCCCCGACGCGCCCGAGATCTCCGCACGGATCGGCGCTGCCACGTTCCTCGCGAAGCCCTGCGAGCCCCACGAGCTGGTCAGCGCGGTCGCGCGGCTGCTCGGCGAGATCCGGCCCGTGCGCGCGTTCGAAGACGAGCCGACTGGCCCGTCGCGTCAATACGGCTGAGCTCTTGCCGCAAGCTCGCGTGTGAACCCCGACCGAGAACCCGAGCGCCCGCGTGCGCTCCGCATCGAGATCGCCCCTCGGACGATCGGGTACGTGCTGCTGGTCGCGGCCGGGGTGTGGATGATCGTCCAGCTGTCGGCGGTGCTGGTCGTCATCCTGGTCGCGCTGGTGCTCGCCGGGACCCTGGATCCGCTCGTCCAGTGGCTCGAGCGCCGAGGGCTACGACGCGGTCGTGCCCTGATCCTGCTGTTCCTCGCGATCACCGCCGCGATCGGCGCGATCCTGCTGCTCACGGTCCCGCCGCTTATCTCGCAGCTCATGCACCTGATCGAGGACGCGCCGAAGACCCGCGACAACATCGTGCGGTCACTCCACGGCTACCCGTGGGCCAAGCCGATCGTGCAGGCGGTCAAGGCGATCCCGGTCAACGATCTCGTGGTCCGCGCCGGCAACGGCTTGATCGGCTACTCGGAGCAGATCCTGACGGTGATCGGCTACACGATCACGACCGTGGTCCTGGCGATCTACTTGCTCGTCGATCCGGTGCGCGCGAGAGGGATGCTCTACGCGGTCGTCCCGCGCAACCACCACGTCAAGCTCGCCCGGATCCTGCTCGAGCTCAAGACGATCGTCGGCGGCTACATGCGCGGCCAGCTGATCACGTCGATCTCGATCGGCGTGTTCGTGTTCGCGCTGCTCACCGCGTTTCGCGTCGAGGATGCACTCGCCCTCGCGCTGTTTGCGGCGATGACCGACATCATCCCGTTCATCGGCGGCTACATCGCGAGCGTGCCGGTGATCGCGGCCGTGGCGGGCTCGGGCTCCGCCGCGGTGATCGGGGTCACCGCGATCATGATCCTGTACCAGGAGTTCGAGAGCCGGATCCTCGTGCCGCGGGTCTACGGGCGCGTGCTCCGCCTCCCCCCCGCGATCGTGCTGATCGCCCTGCTGGTCGGCGGCATGCTGATGGGGATCCTCGGCGCGTTGCTGGCGCTGCCGATCGCCGCGGGCATCCAGATGGTCGTGCGCGAGCTGCGCGTCGAGCTTCCCGGCGAGTCACCCTCGAGTGATGCCACTCGCCAGCGTGACGAGAAGGCCGAGGGCATCTACGAGCGGCTCGCCGAAGGCGCCACGGCGGCCGATGCGGGGGTGATCGCAGGCGAGCTGGCGCAGCAGTTCAAGGCGGACGAGAAGCAGGGCGGCGCGGTGACTGCCGAGATGCCCGCCATCGTCAGCTCCGAGCTGTCGGGCGGGCCGCAGGACAACCTCCCGGCGGCAGCCGTGGAGCCGGACGACAAGTGATCCGCTCACTCGACGACGAGCATGCGGACGCTGTTCGCCGGCACCGCGAGCGTCAGCTTGCCGCCCGCGATCCGGATCCGCTCCCCGCTCAGCGGATCGCGCACGTGCTTGGCTCCCTCGCCCGCGAGCACCACCGCGTTCGCGGCCCTGGCCCCGTCGTTGGCGACGAACACGACCTGGGTCGCGCCACCCTCGTTGGCGTACGCGTACGCGCGGACCTCGTCGGGGCGCTCGACCTGCCACGCCTCGGGTAGCTCGCCAGCGAGCGCACCGAGATCACCGGCGAGCCCGGGCAGATCCTCGAGCGAACCCTCCTTGAGCCGCCCCATCCGGCGCGCGGGCTGATCGACCAGCGGCTGATCGAGCTCGTCGTGCGTGGGAGTGGCTGGGCCGATCACCACGATCGTCCGGCGTGCGTTGGCAAGCGCGCGCAGCCGCTCCCACAGCCCGCGGTCGACCCGGTGAACCGTCGGGACGATCACCGCGCGATAGCTCGCGAGCTCGTCCTCGGAGGCGGACTCCTCGACGATCGTGTACGGGACCTGCGCGAGCTCGAGTGCCGTCATGATCGCCGTCTGCCACCGCCGGGACGCGATCGCGGCTCGATCGGCCCCGAGCTCCGCGGCGCCGCCCGGCCCCAGGTCGAGCACCTCGGCGAGCACGGGCGTCATCGGATCCAGCGCGGAGGACGCGAGCCCGAACCGCGCATCGGCGCGGGTGTCGACGAGCGCGATGACCGCGCGCCGCCTCAGCGCGGGCCAGTCCACCTCGGCGAGCGCGGCGACGAGCGGCCGGATCCAGGTGGCATGCGGCTCGACCGCGCCGCCGGCCGAGATCGCCGCGCCGTAGTACCGATCGCGCTCCACCGCCATGAACAGGTTGAAGCCGCGCACCCCACCGGCGAGCAGCGTGAGCAGGTGATCCCGCTCGCGGTGCGGATCGTGGCCGTGATCGAGCGGCGGAAACCACGGGAAGAACCCGACGCCGACCTCGAAGGCGATCGGGACCGGCGACGCGTTGCCGGCGACCGCGATCGCGCGACGGCGGAGCTCGCGAAACCCGGCCCGCTCGGTGTAGGCATCGATCCCCACCGGCCCGCCGATCGTCCGCTGGATCGCGCGCAGGTCGTAGAGGCCATGGTGGCCGGGCGGCAGGTTGTGAAACCGGGCGATCCCGTCGAGCCCGACGTCGTCGAGCAGCGTCGCGAGCTCGCCGAGCCCACGCGCGAGGTACTGATCCTTGAACTTCACCCACGACACGCAGCGCGCCGCATCGGCGGAGCTCCACACCCGCGGTGGCTCACCGGACTGCCCCGAGGCCTCGTGCCACCAGGTGATCGCGTCGGGGTGATAGTCGTGATCGTAGGCACCGAGCCGGAAGAACATCTGCGCTTCGTTGTCGATCCCGATCGCCACGATCGGGCCATCGGGTGCGAGGTACGGCCTGACGATCTCGGCGACCGCGGCGTACCAGGTCCGCACACGCTCGCGGAACCTGGCGCTCGCGTACGACGGCACCGGCCACGCGCGCGGTGGCGACGGCATCCACACCGGCGTCCCCCGCGCGGTACGTGCCTGGCACGCCGGATCGCCGACGACGTGGTCGGGCATCCCGAAGCAGGTCAGCTCGGCGTTGACGTGCGGGCCCGGGCGGATCACCACCGCCAGGCCTGCCGCGCTCGCGGTCTCGACGAACCGCGCGAGGTCCTTCGCGCCGGTCCATTCGAGCTGCCCGCGGACCGGCTCGTGGACGCGCCACGGCACGTAGGTCTCGACGATCGTCAGCCCGAGCGCATGCATCTGACGCAGGCACGCCGCCCACCGCGCCGGCTCGACGCGCCAGTAGTGCATCGCCCCGGCGAAGAACGCCAGCCGGCGGCCGACGTCTCCGGCAACGGTCAGGCCGCGGTCGTCGAACCAGGTGCGGCCACGTGCTTCCACGTTTGGTCCTCCAGGACGAAGCGGCTCGGGCCGCGTGCCCATGCGGGCTGGTAGGTGAGCGGCGCGCTGTCCCCCATGCCGGTCTCGGCGTACTCGGGATCCCACGGCAGCAGCAGGCACAGCGGATCTCCCGAGGCCATGGCGCGCAACCGCGGCAGGATCGGGTGCAGCTCGCTGGCACGCGCGCGCCCCGCGGCCAGCACCTCGTCGACGGTCGCGAGCTCCGCGAGCTCCCACAGCGTCCGCAGCTGCGGCGGCGGCAACGCCAGCTCCTTCGCGCGCGCCGCGGCCTCCGCCGGGCGCAGCCAGACCTGATCGACGGTCTCGATGTCGTCGAACTGCGGGTCCTGTCCGGGCGGCAGCACGCACAGAAAGAACCGCGCCGAGAACCGCTTCGGCTCGATCGAGGGCGTGATCCAGTGCGACCACGGCACCAGCATGTCGGTCGACCACGCGAGCCCCACGCCGGCGAGCGTGGCGGCCGCGTCCGCCCCGCCGAGGATCGCCTTGCGGAGCGTGCCGTGGCCCGGCCGCGCGACCGGCTCTCGGTCCACGTGGAGATCGCGCGCGAGCAGGACACCGGCCTCCTCGAACAGCTCGCGGGCGGCAGCCGTGCGGGCATCCTCCCCCGGCTCGGCGCCGCCGCCAGGAAACACATACGCCGAGGCCATGAACGAGGCCCCCTTGCGGCGGCGCAGCAGGAACACCTCGAAGCCGCCCGGGTTCACGCTTCGGAGCAAGATCACCGACGAGGCTTCGCGTAGCTGCGCGCTCACGCAACGTTGGTACCACGTCTGCCGAGGAGCGGCGTGGGCCCAGCTCAGGCGCCCAGCTCAGGTGCCCAGCTCAGGCGATGCGGAGCTCGCCACGCACCGGCTCGTCGGACAGGCCGAGCCAGTCCTCGATCGTGCGCTCGACAAACCGCGCCACCCGCGACTCGTTGGTCTCGAGCACGAGCTGATCGGCACGACCCCGGCGACGCGCGAACACGCCGAACCAGGTCAAGAACCCGCAGCGCGGCTGGCGTTCGACGACGAACAGCGCGTCGATCGTGCCGGAGCCCAGGACGAAGCCCTTGTGGTGCGTGCCGTCGTGCACCTCGACCGCGAGATCGTCGACGTCGATCACGACCTCGCGCGGCGGCTGCCTGCGATGCTCGACGACCACCTTGATCCGCAGCGTGTCGACGCCGGTCTCGATGCCGCGGTAGGGCGTGCGCAGGCGCAACCCTCGCGCGATCGTCTCGGTGACGACCTGCGGGATCACGAGCTGACAGGAAGCGAGGATACGCCCAGTGTAGCGCCAGCGACCGCTACGGGACGACGACGAACTCGCGCTTCATCAGGCTGATGATGTTGTGCGCCGCGTCGAGGTCGGTCCCGGAGAAGTTATCCAGGACCTTCTGGAGCTGTCCGTGGTCGAGCACGAGCTGAAACGTATCTAGCTCCGAGGGTGACAGATCTCGCAGCTTGCCAGCGAGCGGAGTCGGGACGGCGAGGGGCGATCCCAGCGGGGGCAACTGCTTCTGCAGGTTGCGGAACTCGTCCAGCTGACGCACGCCCTCCATCAACAGGCCCTCGGTGGACTCCTGGACCTCCTCCATCACCTGCAGCTCGACGCTCGGCTCGAGCTCGAACGTGCCGGTGAGCCACGTGAGCATCCGGTAGATCGCCTTCTGCGGGCTGAGGGCGAAGTCGTCGTTGATGGTCGCGAAGTAGATCGCGCCCTTGCGAAGGTAGATCTTGCCGACGCTGACCCCGTTGTTGACGGTCAGCACGCCGGACTTGCGGCTGGTCGACAGCAGCTGGAGCAGGTCGGGGAGCGGGATCTCCTCGATCACCCCGGACATCGGCCGGCCCTGCGTGGCCTGGCGCTGCTGGGCCCCGGCCTCGAGCCGGCGGCGCGCCTCGGCCTCGCTCTGGGTGGCGACCACGCCCTCCACCGCGACCACCTTGATGATCGAGGTGCCCACCAGGATGCGATCTCCTTCGTGGAGCAGCGCGCGGCCGGCGATCTTCTCGCCGTTGACGAACGTGCCGTTCGTCGAGCCCATGTCCTGGATGTAGACGTCGTTCTCCGTCGACGAGATCTTGGCGTGGCGGCGCGAGACCATGTCCTCCACGAGCACCATGTCGAGGTCACTGGACCTACCAATGATGATCTCCCGGTTCATGCGAAGCGGGAACTCGCCTCCCTGGTACTTGCCCGAGATGAAGCGCAGCGCGAAACGGGGACGGTCACTCATGGAGATCGCGCCGGCTACCATGAGGTCTCCGGCTGCAAGGCTTCGAAAATTCTAGTGCCCATTGCATCGGCTTCGCAAGCAAACGCCTGTTATTCGGTGCCCATGGGTTCGTCGTTCAGCGGTTCGTGCGGCGGCCGGAGCGCATTGACGACCCGCCGGTAGACCTCTTCGGAAACCACCAGGCTGGAATGACCGAGCGGGACGGTCACGGCGGTGGCCCCCGGCAGGCGCGTGGTAGCGAGCGGGACGACCCAATCGCGCACGGCGGCGACCGTGTGGACCTCGACTCCGGGGGGGATGGGGCCTTGCGCGAGCTCGTCCATGAACCGGCTGCGCGGCAGGAGCTGCCAGGACGAGGTCGACCACAGGCCCAAGGTGACCACCCCGGCCAGGGCCGCCCAGGTCCCCCGGACCGGGGTCCCCATCATCAGCAGCTTGCGGACGCGGGCGTGGCCGCCGAGCTTCTTGACGTAGTAGAGCCCGATGAGGCCCCCCATCGAGTGGCCGATGATGTCGATCCGCTGCGACGGGGTCTGCGCCAGGATGCGCTCGATCTTGCGATGGATGAGGAACGCGGACCGCCGGATGTCGCGGACGTTGAGCGTGCCGAGGTTGAACGACACGACGACGAATCCGTCTTCGACCAGCCGGCGCTCGAGCACGTACATCGACCCTCGGGTACCGAGGAAGCCGTGGATGATGAGGACCGGTGGGGCGTCGGGCGTGACCTGGTCGAAGGCGTCGACGCGCCGGATCCGGTTGCCCCGCACGAGGTGTCGGAGGTACGACAGGCCATCGGCACCACCGGCCACGTCCTGGCCGATCGTGCTGCGCTTGCCGAGCCATCGACGCGGCGCTTCGAGCGCCCAGCGGATCAACCAGGACGAGCGCTGAACCACCGGCTTGCGTGAGTTGGGATCGGACACCTCGATCACGATAGTCCGAGAACCCGCCGGAGACGACGCGGCTGGATCGCTTCGCATCGGCTGCGCATCAACTCCTTGGTAGGATATTCGACTACCCGGCCCCCGACGAGCCTCGGAGAGGCGGGCGCATCCAATTTCCAGCGTTCGCGGCGATGCGCAACTTCCGGATCGAGGGCGGGCGACCCGGCTTGGATTGATTGCATGTCGGATCAGATCCACCCCTTCAACGCATCGCGTCATCGGCTGGCTTCGAGTACATTCTTGGTCCGGTGACCGCTACGACCATGGGGCGCGTGGGCCGCTACCAGCTGCTGGAGCCGATCGGAGTCGGCCCCACCGGCACCGTGTCGCGCGCGAAGGTATTCGGAGTCGCTGGCTTCGAGCGCCAGTTCGCGATCAAGCGCTTCCACACCGAGCTCACCACGACGGCGACGATGGCCCAATCGTTGTCGGCGGCGGCGCGTGCGTACGGCGGGCTGGAGCATCCGCGGATCGCGCGGATGTCGGAGTTCGGGGTCGCGCAGGGCACGACGTTCACCGCCGTCGAGCTCGTCAGCGGCCTCGATGCCACGCGGTTGATCGCGGAGGCACGGCTCGCGAACACCACGCTTGCGGCAGGCGGCGCGCTCGCCCTCGTCTCGCAAGCCGCTCGTGCGGTCGGCTACGCTCACGGTCGCGGGCTCACGCACCTGGGGCTGTCGCCGACGAACGTCATCGTGACCCCCGAGGGTGACGTCAAGATCACCGACTTCGGAATCCTGTCGTCGACGTTGCCGCAGCGCCCGATCGACGTCGCCCGGCTCGCGCAACGGATCCAGTACCTCGCGCCCGAGCAGCTCACGAACGAGGCCACCTCGGCGGCCACCGACGTCTTCGCGCTCGGCGTGCTCGCGTACGAGCTCGTCACGGGACAGCGCACGTTCCACGGCGAGACGCCGCAGCAAGTCGCGCAGTCGGTGATGGCCGGTCCGCCCACCGAGCCGCCGCTGCCCCGGCCGATCGCGCGCGTGCTCCAGCGCTGCCTCGCCCGCTCGCCGTTCGAGCGATTCCCCGATGCCCGCGCGCTCGCCGATGCCCTCGATGCAGCGCTCCGAGTCGCGCCCGTGCCGGGGACCCGCAAGGATATCGGCACGCTCGTCAAGCAGACGCTCGAGCGCCTCGCAGAGCTCCACACCAACGAGCTCTCGGGTGTCGTCGCGTTCAACTTCAACCCCGGCGCGCTCGGCAATGCGCCGGTCGCGGCGCCCTACCGTGACACGCAGGAGGGCGAGCAATCCACGACGGAGTTCGTGCGTCCCGATACGCCGGTCTCCGGTCCTGCGCCCCTCGTCGGACCCGTGCGTGAGCGCGAGCCGTCCGCCAGCGCGACGATGCCGGAGGTGATGAAGCCTCCATCCGCGACGGTGATGGGCATGCGGGCGCCGCCGATCCCCATGCCGCAGAGCGGGACACCTGCCATTCCCGCGGCGCCAGCGCCGGTGAACCCGTCGAGCACGCTACTCGGGATGTCGACGACCTCCCGAGCCGTGCCTGCGATTCCCACCATCAAGCCGCCGCAGGCCGCGGTCAAGCCGACGCTCGGCGCGGTGCCACCCCCGCAATCGAACCCGCCGACGCCACCGATGCTCGCGCCAGAGGCGGACCTGATGCCGCCGGATCGCCCGAGCTCGACCGCCGTCAGCCCGCTGCGGATCTCCACCGCGCCACACGCCGTGGCGCCCGTTCCTTCGCTCGCGTCCCGCCCGAGCACGAAGTCCGCGCTGCATGTCACCCTTCAGGGGACGCCGAGCGGGCCGACGCCGAGCAGGTCGACGCCGAGCGCGCCGATGCCCAGCGGGCCGTCGCCGAGCGCGCCGACGCCGAGCGCGCCGTCGCCCAGCGGGCCGTCGCCCAGCGGGCCAGTGTCCAGCAGGCCGATGCCCAGCGGGCCGGTCACCATTCCGGAGCCGCTCGAAACAGTCCCGCCGCGCTCGCCGTTTGGCACCCTGCCGCCATCGAGCGATTCACCCGGCGAGGCCCGCACCGACCTGCTGATCGAGACCGACCCCAACGAGGTGACCATCGATCGGCTGATCGCGCTGCCCCCACCGCCCGATCGCGGGCCCGAGCTCGAGCTCGCCGAACCGCGCAGCCCGACCGCGACCGAGCTCGAGCTCGAGCTCGAGCCCGCGCCCGGGCCCGGCCCGACCGCGCACGGACACATGGTCTCCGAGCAGCACAGCCAGACCTCGCTCGGCCTTGGCTCGCTCGGCCTCGGCCTCGCGGTGCCTCGCACCCTCCCACCGACGCCCGAGCTCGTCCCGAGCGTCGAAGATCCCCGGATCGAGGACGAGCTCGAACAGACGACGAATGTCGTCACCCAACCCGAGCGCAGCTCACGTGAGATGGTCGAGCAAGCCGAGCAGGCTGTCGCGGCGCTCGACGCGAGACACCCCGATATTCAAAGCGAGCGCCTGCGGCCGAAGCTGCCCGTCGCCCCGCCGCAACACCCGGGCCCGTACAATCTCGAGACGTTCAACATTCGCGCGGCCCCTGCCCGATCGAATCGGACCCCGTGGATCATCGGCGGCGTGCTCGGATTCGTCGCGCTCGTCGCGCTCGGATTCGTCGCGAAGATCTTGCTGTTCGATGGCGAGCCGAAGCCGGCCAAGCTGGCGACCGCCGCGCCCGGGGATGCCGGCGATCGCGCGCACGTCGTCCCCGCCGACGCCGCGATCGCGGTCGCGGCTGTGCTCCCCGATGCTGCTGCCGCCGCCACTCCGCGCGATGCCGCGGAGGTCGCGCCTGCCGATGCCGGCAAGCCCCCGACTCCCGGTGACGATGTCCTGACGATCAGCTCGACGCCCGCAGGCGCGCGCGTGTTCCTCGACGGCGCCGATGCCGGTGCGACCCCGCTCAAGCTGCCCGGTACGCTCGATCGCCACACCGTCGCGCTGGTGCTCCCGGGTCACGAGCTGTACGTCGCGCAGGTCGATGGCCACGGCTCGTTCGCGATCCCGATGAAGGCGGTGACGCCGAGCAACGGTCCCGCTGGCATCAAGGTGCTCAAGTGCAGCAAGGATCGCTTCTACGTGTTCGTCGACGGCAAGCCGACCGGCCAGAACTGCCCGACCGAACGCATCGGAGTCGAGGTCGGGCCGCACGTCGTCGAGGTCTATGACGTGGTCTCGGAGACCCGCCGCAAGTGGGAGATCGAGGTCAAGGACACTCGGCTGTCGTATCGGGTCAAGGTCGAGTGACCGTCGTCGGCTAGTCGTCGTCGGCTAGTCGTCGTCGGCTAGTCGTCGTCGGAAGCAAGGTCGTCGCCGTCGAGCTTCTGCCGCGGATCGAGCCCGTACTTGCGGATCAGCTCGCGCAGGTGCTTGCGATCGATCTGCGCCTCACGCGCTGCGGCCGACAGGTTCATCTTGTGGCGGCGCATCAGATCTTCGATGTACTCGCGCTCGAACATCTCGACCAGCTGGCCCTTGGCCTCCTTGAACGGGAGGTCGGTGCGGATCCCGAGGCTCGGGGCAGCCTCGCTGACGAGCGCGTCTTCGAGGTTGATCGACGAGCCGCGCGCGAGCAGGCAGGCGCGCTCCATCACGTTGCGGAGCTCGCGGACGTTGCCCGGCCAGCTGTGCCGGACGAGGCGCGCCATGTCGTCGGACGTCACGTTGAGGCCCTGGCCGAACGAGTTGATGAAGTGGTTGATCAGCAGCGGGATGTCGCTGCCGCGCTCGCGGAGCGGCGGCACGCTGACGCGGATGACCGCGAGCCGGTAATAGAGATCCTCGCGGAACGCCTTCTTGGCGACCTCCGCGCGCAGATCGCGGTTGGTGGCCGCGACCACGCGAACATCGATCTTCTCGTAGGTGTTCGAGCCGACCTTCCGGACCGCGCGCTTGTCGAGCACGCGCAGAAGCGAGGGCTGGAGGTCGAGCGCCATCTCGCCGATCTCATCGAGGAAGATCGTGCCGCCGTGGGCCTCGGCGAAGGCGCCGCGGCGATCGGTGATCGCGCCGGTGAAGCTACCCTTGACGTGACCGAACAGCATCGATTCGATCAGCTCGCGCGGCACCGAGCCGCAGTCGAACACCACGAATGGCCCATCGCGCCGCGGCGAGTGGTTGTGGACCTCCTCGGCGATCAGCTCCTTGCCGGTGCCGGTCTCACCCTCGATCAGGACGGTCGCGTTGGTGGCAGCGACGTCTTCGAGCAGCGTGAACATCTGGCGCATCTTCGTGTCGCCACCGACGATGGTGCCGAACGCGGTGAGCGGAGAGGGCTCCGGATCGACGATCTCCTCGTCGGGCAAGAACTTGATCACCGTGCGCCCGAGCTTGACCTCGGCGCCGAAGCCGATCGCGATCTTCTCGAACCGCGACCCCTGGATGAAGGTCCCGTTGGTCGACCCGCAGTCGATCATCATGACCTCTTCGCCGACGAGCTGGGCCTCGAGATGCTTGCGCGAGACGGTCTTGTCGGTGAGGACGAGGCTGCACTGTGCACCCGAGCCAAACGACACCGGCTCCCGGGTCAGCCGGACGGCTTCGCCGCGATCAGGCCCCTTGATGACGACGAAGATCCCGCCTTGATTCTGCCGCGAGTAAGACGGGGCATCGTCGAGAAGCGCCGTGACATTGGAGCGATCCTTCGACATCTCTACCGGACCCGGCCATCGTAGCTGGGGTGCAACGTGCTGTAAATACGCCGGGCTACTTGCCTTGCTGCACGGCGATCTCGGGTCCCGACAGCGCGACGATCATCGCTGCGACGCCCGCCACGACCAGGATCGCCACGATCACCATCCAGGGCCGGATCCTGGAGCGCGACCTGCGAGCATTTCGGGATACCGAGTCGGGGCGGTGGGCAGCGGTCCACGGCAGCGGGGCCTGCGGGTAGGTGGTCGGCAGCGGAGGCAGCGGAGGCAACGCCGGCGGAGGCGGAGGCGGCAGGCGGGCAGCAGGCGGTCCGTCCGGGGGCAACCGGGCCGAGGGACGCGTTGGAGCGTCGTACGGGGGCGTCCGCGGCGGCGGCAGCGGCGGCGGCGGTGCCACCGGGTCCGAGTCGAGCCGGCGCGATCTCGAGTCCCCTCGTCCCCCGGGCTCGAGATCGACCAGCGGCTGCGAGCCCGCCGTTCCCGCCTCGAGATCGATCAGGTTGATGAGCGAGGTCAGCTCGACCCCCTGGAACTTGCCGAC
>Ga0316603_10000675_pt1 | contig 17210 bp, 18 predicted proteins | sample OWC_soil_day10_n_FD_207649 | JGI IMG/M metagenome (GOLD analysis project Ga0316603, IMG submission 207649) | Wetland soil microbial communities from Old Woman Creek delta, Ohio, United States - OWC_soil_day10_noCT | ecosystem: Environmental > Terrestrial > Soil > Wetlands | place: USA: Ohio... | reverse complement strand
CGGAGGATCCACACCTCGAGCACCATGCCTTCCAGCTCGGTGGTGTAGTTGACCACCGCCTTGCCGCCCACCAGCGTGCCGGGCATCAGCAGCAGGTTGCCCTGATCGCGGATGCGCGCACCGGGGGCCAGCCTTGCCGGCTTGCCGTTGAGCTTGATCTCCGGCGGCGTGCCGAAGACGATCTCGCCACGCAGGGCCTTGTCGGTGAAGTTGCGCTGCACCTGTGCCGCGGCGGGCAGGGCCAATGCGCAGGCAAGGACGAGGCTGAAGACACAGCGAAGCATGGTGTTGATCCAGTGGCCGTGGGGAGCGCCGCAGGGCGGCGCGTCGCGAGGGGCGAAGTGTAGCCGCGGGCCCTTGCGCTTCGTGTACCCTTGACCGCCATGCCGTGACGCATTGCTGGAGCTTCGATGCAACCCAACGGTTCACAAGCAGAAAGAGACAAGGCCTGGTCGGTGCCGCTGGAGCAGATCGACGTCAGCAAGGGCTACCTGTTCGAGCAGGACATCGTCGGCTGGTACTTCGAGCGGCTGCGCCAGCAGGACCCGGTGCACCATGTGGTCAGCAAGCGCTTCGGTCCGTACTGGTCGGTCACCCGCTACCAGGACATCCTGGCAGTGGACACCGACGCCGCCAGCTTCTCCTCCGACGCCTACCTGGGCGGCATCTCGCTGGCCGAGCGGCCGTCGGGCGAGGTCTTCCCGAGCTTCATCGCGATGGACCCGCCGCGCCACGACGAGCAGCGCAAGACGGTCAGCCCGATCGTCGCGCCGGCCAACCTGGCGTTGCTGGAGGGCACCATCCGTGAGCGCGCCGCGCGCATTCTCGATGGCTTGCCCCTCGGTGAGCAATTCGACTGGGTGCAGCGTGTATCGATCGAACTGACGACCCAGATGCTGGCCACGCTGTTCGACTTCCCCTTCCACGAGCGGCACCTGCTCACCTGGTGGTCGGACATGGCCACCGGTGACCCGGACGGCAACGGCCCGGTCAGCTCCTGGGAGCAGCGCCGCGCCGAACTGGGCAAGTGCCAGGACTATTTCACCGGGCTGTGGAATCAGCGCGTCAATGCCGCGCCGCGCAACGACCTGATCTCGATGCTGGCGCACGGGCCGGCCACGCGCCACATGAGCGCGCAGGAGTACCTGGGCAACGTCATCCTGCTGATCGTCGGCGGCAACGACACCACGCGCAACTCGATCAGCGGCGGGCTGCTGGCCCTGAACCGCTTCCCGGCCGAATATCACAAGCTGCGCGCCAACCCCGATCTGGTCGAGAGCCTGGTGCCGGAGATCATCCGCTGGCAGACGCCGCTGGCCCACATGCGCCGCACCGCCACGCGCGACACGCCGCTGGGCAGCAAGCTCATCCGCAAGGGCGACAAGGTGGTGATGTGGTACTTGTCGGGGAACCGCGACAGCGAGGTGATCGACGAGGCCGACCGTTTCATCATCGACCGCGCGCGCCCGCGCCAGCACATGGCCTTCGGCTTCGGCATCCACCGTTGCGTGGGCAACCGGCTGGCCGAACTGCAGCTCAAGGTGTTGTGGCAGGAGATCCTGCGGCGCTTCCCGCGCATCGAGGTCGTCGGCGAGCCGACGCGCACCAAGTCCAACTTCGTGCATGGATTCACCGCGATGCCGGTGGTGATTCCGGCGCGGGGCTGACCGCTGCGGCGCGTCGCTGGCCTCGGCGGCTCAACCGCCGCGGTGCTGGCCCAGCCCCGGCACCACCTCGTGGGGCCGGTTCTGCAGGGCGTACTCGGCATGCTGCTGGATCAGCTTGGCCACCAGCGCCGTCCAGCCGGTCTGGTGGCTCGCGCCCAGTCCGGCGCCGGTGTCGCCGTTGAAGTATTCGTAGAACAGGATCAAGTCCTTCCAGTGCGGGTCGCTCTGGAACTTCTCGTGGCGGCCGTGGGCCGGACGGCGCCCCTGCTCGTCCCGCGTGAACAGCTTGATCAGCCGGGCCGACAGATCGCTGGCCACCTGCCACAGCGTCACTTCCTCGCCGTCCTCGCCGCAGCGCACGCGCAAGGCGTCGCCCAGGAAGTAGTCGTGCTTCTGCAACGCCTCGATCAGCAGGTAGTTCAGCGGAAACCACACCGGCCCGCGCCAGTTGCTGTTGCCGCCGAACATGGGACTGGTGGCCTCGGCCGGCTCGTAGTCGAGCGTGAACTCGCGCCCCTCCAGCTTCAATACGAAGGGCTCGGCCGCATGCTGGCGCGACACCGAGCGCACGCCGTGCGGGCCGAGCAGCTGCGCCGGGTCGAGCACGTGTTCGAGCATGCGCGTCAGCTTGTGTGAATCCACCAGCGCCAGGCGCACTCGCTGGTGCACGCCACGGTGGGTCAGGTCGGCGAGGTTGCCAAGCAGCTCCGGCCGGTTCTGCGCAAACCAGGTGAAGCGTTCGCGGAATTCGCGGAAACCCCGGAAGGACTCCGGGTCGCCCACCGAGATGGCAAACAACGGGATCAGCCCGGCGATGGTGAAGGCGTCGATCCGGCACTGGTGCCCGTCGGGCATCTTCAGCAGGTCGAAGTAGAAGCCCTGTGCCTCGCTCCACAGGCCGGGGCCGTCGTCGCCGGCGCGGTTGACCGCCGCACCGATGTAGACGAAGTGCTCGAAGAACTTGGTGGCCACGTCCTCGTAGGCCGGGTCGTGGTTGGCCAGTTCCAGCGCGATGACCAGCATGTTCAGGCAGTACATCGCCATCCAGCTGGTGCCGTCGGCCTGCTCCAGCCGCCCGCCCGAGGGCAGCTGCGCGCTGCGGTCAAAGGCGCTGACGTTGTCCAGCCCGAGAAAGCCGCCTTCGAACAGGTTGTTGCCTTCTTCGTCCTTGCGGTTCACCCACCAGGTGAAGTGGATCAGCAGCTTCTGGAAGATGCGTTCCAGGAACAGGTGGTCCATGCGCCCGGTCATCTTCTGCTCGATCTGACAGATGCGGATCGCCGCCCAGGCATGCACCGGCGGGTTGACGTCGCCGAAGTTCCATTCGTAGGCCGGGATCTGGCCGTTCGGGTGCATGTACCACTCTCGGGTCAGCAGCGTCAGCTGCTGCTTGGCGAAATCGGCATCGATCAGCGCGAAGGCCACGCAGTGGAAGGCCATGTCCCAGGAGGCGAACCACGGGTACTCCCACTTGTCGGGCACCGCAAGCACATCGGCTGCGTCCAGGTGCCACCAGCCGTGGTTGCGGCCCTGCGTGCGCGATGCGGGTGGCGGTGGTTCGGTGGGGTCGCCCTTGAGCCAGCAGTCGACGAAATAGTGGTAGTACTGCTTGCTCCACAACAGTCCGGCGAAGGCCTGGCGCTGCACGTTGCGCAGGTCCTCGGGCATCGCGAAGGGCGTGACCCGGCAGTAGAAGGCATCGGCCTCTGCGATGCGCTGCGCGAACAGGGCATCAAAGGCCGCGCCGAGCGTGGTGTCGGGCGCGTTGCCGGGGCCCAGGCGCAGCTTGAGCACCCAGGTCTCGCCCGGCGCCAGCACGCGCCGGTAGCGCACTGCCGCCTTGGTGCCGACCGTCGCGGGGCTGAGCACACCGGCCAGTCCGTCGACCAGGTGGTCGTGGAAGGCGTCTTTGGCCGGGCCGGCGCGCGGCTGGCCCCACAGTCTGGCGACATTGCTTTCGTTCTCGGTGAACAGCAGCGCATCGGGCGGCTCGAAGTCCAGCCGGTGCGGCGCCAGCTGCGGGTGGTTCACGTTCAGCCGTGTCGGCCGCGCCGGATCGGCGGCGATCAGTGGCTTGGGATGGTCGGGCGTCCACGACCAGTCGTTACGGCACCACAGCGTGGGCAGCAGGTGCAGCGGCGCAGCCTCGGGGCCGCGGTTGATGGCGCTGATGCGCACCAGCATCTGATCGGGGCTGTCCTTGGCGTATTCGACGAACACGTCGAAGTAGCGGTCGTCGTCGAAGATGCCGGTGTCGAGCAGTTCGTACTCGGGCTGGTCGCGGCCGCGGCGGCGGTTTTCCTGCCGCAACTGCTCGTAGGGAAAGGCCCGCTGCGGGTACTTGTACAGGTACTTCATGTACGCGTGCGTGGGCGTGTTGTCGAGGTGGAAGTAGTACTCCTTCACGTCCTCGCCATGGTTGCCCTCGGGGCCGGTCAGGCCGAAGAGGCGCTCCTTCAGGATCGGGTCCACGCCGTTCCACAGCGTCAGGGCGAAACACAGGCGCTGGGCGTCGTCGCTGATGCCAGCAATGCCGTCCTCGCCCCAGCGGTAGGCGCGCGCGCGGGCCTGCTCGTGCGTCAGGTAGTTCCAGGCGTTGCCGTCGGCGCTGTAGTCCTCGCGCACCGTGCCCCACTGGCGCTCGCTGACATAGGGGCCCCAGCGGCGCCAGGGCACGCCGCGCTCGCGCGCGTCGGCCAGGCGTTGGTCTTCGGCAGTGGGCGTCGTCATGCCGGTAGCACGGCCGCACGGTCGGTGAACAGCCGCGCATGCCGCGCATCGACGCGGCCGGCGGGGATGGCCGCATCGCCGGCACGCAGCCTTGTGACCATCGCGCGCTTGTCGGCGCCGGTGGCCAGCCACAGCACGTGGCGCGCGCGGTTGAGCATCGGGTAGGTCAGCGTCATGCGGCGCCGGCCCATGTACGACGCGGTCAGCGCCACGTCGGCATCGGTCACGCCCAGCACCGCATCGCCCGGCACCAGCGACGCGGTGTGGCCATCAGGGCCCAGCCCCAGGTGCACCAGGTCGAGCACGGCCGGGCTGCCGGCGATGCGCTGCAGCATCTGCGCATAGCGTGCGGCGGCGGCCTCCAGGTCGGCGTCGTTGACCAGCATGGCATGCACCTGCGCGGCTGGCAGCGGCGCGCGCTTCAGCAGGGTGTCGCCGATGTGCGTCAGGTTGCGCTCGGTATCGCCGGCCGGGGCGATGCGCTCGTCGACCTGGAACAGCTGCACGGCCTGCCAGGGCAGGTCGAGCCGGGCCAGCTCGCGCAGCATCAGCCAGGGCGTGCTGCCGCCGCTGACGGCCAGGCTGAAGACACCGCGCGCGCGCACCGCGTCACGTGCCTCGGCGGCGATGAATTCAGCCGCGCGGGCGGCGGCGGCCGCGGCATCGGCGAGCACCTCGAGCTTCATGGGTTGCCCGGCACCGGATCGTGCCAGCCGCCGGGCGGCGCCAGGCGCTGTGCATCGGCCGGACCCCAGCTGTGCACCGCATAAGGCTGCACCGGCGTGTCGGCGGCCAGCACCGGGTCGACGATGCGCCAGGCTTCCTCGACCGAATCCTCGCGTGCGAACAGCGTGGCATCGCCGCTCATCGCATCGCCCAGCACCCGCTCGTAGGCGTCCATCTCGCCGGCGCCGGGGTGGCGGCTGGCCAGCATCTCCACCGGCAGGCTGATGGCTTCGTCGCGCGGTGAGACCACGCTCATGCCGATGGCCAGCGTGATGTCCGGGCTGATGCGCATGCGCACATGGTTGGCCGCCGGGCTGTGCGCCGAGTACACCGAGGGCGTGCGCTTCAGCCGCACCATCAGCTCGGTGCAGGTCACCGGCAGGTTCTTGCCGGCGCGGATGTAGAAGGGCACGTCCATCCAGCGCCAGGAGTCGACATACAGGCGCAGCGCGGCGAAGGTCTCGGAGCGCGAGCCGGCGGCCACGCCGGGCTCGTCCAGGTAGCCGTCGAACTGGCCACGCACCAGGTCGGCGGGCGCGAGCGTGCGCATCGCGCGCAGCACCTTGATCTTCTCGTCGCGTATCGATTCGCTGTCGGTGCGCACCGGTGGTTCCATCGCCAGGTGGCACAGCAGCTGGAACAGGTGGTTCTGCACCACGTCGCGCACCGTGCCGTTGGCGTCGTAGAAGCCGCCGCGGCCCATCACGCCGAAGTCCTCGGCCATGGTGATCTGCACGCTCTGGATGTGGCCGCGGTTCCAGAAGGGTTCGAGGAAGCCATTGGCAAAGCGGAAGTGCAGCATGTTGTGCACCGGCGATTTGCCCAGGTAGTGGTCGATGCGGTAGATGTGGCTTTCGTCGAGGGTGCGCAGCAGCACCTCGTTCAGCGCCACCGCCGAAGCCCGGTCGTGGCCGAAGGGCTTTTCGACGACGACCCGCGCACCCTGTGTGCAGCCGGCCGCGGCCAGCTGCTCCACCACCGTGGCAAACAGCGCTGGCGGAATGGCCAGGTAATGCATCGGCCGCTGCGCGGTGCCCAGCGCCTTGCGCAGCGCGGCGAAGGTGGCGGCGTCGTCGTAGTCGCCGTCCACGTAGCGCAGCAGTTGCAGCAGCCTGGCAAAGGCGTCGGGGTCGAGGCCACCATGCTTTTCCAGGCTGTCGCGGGCGCGTTCGCGCAACTGTTCGATGCCCCACCCGGCCTTGGCCACGCCGATCACCGGCACGTTGAGGTGGCCGCGCTTCACCATCGCCTGCAGCGACGGGAAGATCTTCTTGTAGGCCAGGTCGCCGGTGGCGCCGAAGAAGACCAGCGCATCGGCCTCGGTGGGCAGAGGGCTGTTCATTGATCGGCTGGCTTCTCGTGGTGGCCGCCGAACTGGAAGCGCATCGCCGACTGCAGCCGGTTCTGGAAGTCGGCCTCGCCGCGGCTGGCAAAGCGCGCGTACAGCGCGCTGGTCAGCACCGGCGCGGGCACGGCCTCGTCGATGGCGGCCTTGATGGTCCAGCGCCCTTCGCCGGAATCCGATACGCGGCCGGCGAACTTGGCCAGCGCCGGGTCGTCGACCAGCGCGGCGGCCGTCAGGTCGAGCAGCCAGGACGAGATGACGCTGCCGCGGCGCCAGAGCTCGGCGATGTCGGGCAGGTCCAGCTCGTACTGGTAGTGCGCGGGGTCGCGCAGCGGCGTGGTCTCGGCGTCGGCGGCATGTTCGCGCTTGCCGACGTTGGCGCTCTTCAGGATGCCCATGCCTTCGGCGTACGCGGCCATGATGCCGTACTCGATGCCGTTGTGGACCATCTTGACGAAGTGGCCGGCACCGCTCTCACCGCAGTGCAGGTAGCCGTTCTCGGCCGTGCCGCGGCCCGGCGGCCGGCCGGGTGTGCGCTCGATGTCACCGATGCCCGGCGCCAGCGTGCGGAAGATCGGGTCGAGCCGCCGCACGGCAGCGGCCGGGCCACCGATCATCATGCAGTAGCCGCGCTCCAGGCCCCACACGCCGCCGCTGGTGCCGACGTCGACGTAGTCGATCTGCTTCGGCGCCAGCTCCTTGGCGCGGCGGATGTCGTCCACGTAGTAGGAGTTGCCGCCGTCGATCAGCGCGTCGCCGGTCTCCAGCAACGGCAGCAACTCGGCGATGGTCGAGTCCACCACCGCGGCCGGCACCATCAGCCACAGCGCGCGCGGCTTGGCCAGCCTGGCCACCAGGTCGGCCAGCGACGCGACGCCGGTGGCGCCTTCGTGGGCCAGCGCGGACACCGCGGCCGGCGACATGTCGAACACCGTGCAGGCATGGCCGCCCTTCATCAGTCGGCGCACCATGTTGGCGCCCATGCGGCCGAGGCCGATCATTCCGAGTTGCATCGTGGTCTCCTTGTTCGGGTTCGGGCCTTCACCCGCGCTTCATCTGCCGATAGCGGCGGATCAGCGCGTTGGTGGAGCTGTCATGCGCCAGCGCCGGCTCGGTGGGGCTTTCCAGTTCGGGCACGATGCGCTGCGCCAGCACCTTGCCCAGTTCCACACCCCACTGGTCGAAGGCATTGATGCGCCACACTGCCGCCTGCGTGAACACGCAGTGCTCATACAGCGCCACCAGCTTGCCCAGGGCGGCCGGGGTCAGCTCGTCCAGCAGCAGCGTGCTCGACGGGCGGTTGCCTTCGAACACGCGGTGCGGCACCAGCGTCCCGGCCGTGCCTTCGGCGCGCACCTCGTCGGCAGTCTTGCCGAAGGCCAGCGCCTGGCCCTGCGCGAAGACATTGGCCAGCAGCATGTCGTGGTGCCTGCCGAGCACGTTCAGGGGCTTGGCGAAGGCGATGAAGTCGCAGGGGATCAGCCGCGTGCCCTGGTGGATCAGCTGGTAGAAGGAGTGCTGGCCGTTGGTGCCCGGCTCGCCCCAGTACACGGGGCTGGTGTCGTAGTCGACGCGGGTGCCGGCCAGCGTGACGTGCTTGCCGTTGCTCTCCATCGTCAGCTGCTGCAGGTAGGCCGGAAAGCGCTTCAAGTACTGCTCGTAGGGCAGTACAGCCACCGTCTGCGCGTCGAAGAAGTTGGCATACAGCAGCGTCAGCAGGCCCATCAGCACCGGCAGGTTGCGCTCGAAGGGCGCTTGCCGGAAATGCTCGTCCATCTCATGGAAGCCGCCGAGCAGGGCGGTGAAGTTGTCCGCTCCGATGGCCAGCATGGTGGACAGGCCGATGGCCGAATCCATGGAATAGCGCCCACCCACCCAGTCCCAGAAGCCGAACATGTTGTCGGTGCTGATGCCGAAGGCCGACACCGCCTGGGCGTTGGTGGACACCGCGACGAAATGCCGCGCCACCGCGGCGGCGTCGCCGCCCAGGGCGGCCAGCGCCCAGTCGCGCGCGCTGTGCGCGTTGGTCATCGTCTCCAGCGTGGTGAAGGTCTTCGACGAGACGATGAACAGCGTCTCGGCCGCGACCAGGTCGTGCACGGCCTCGGCGAAATCGGTGCCGTCGACGTTGGAGACGAAACGGAACCGCATGTCGCGCGCGCTGCAGTGGCGCAGCGCCTCGTAGGCCATCACCGGGCCCAGGTCCGAGCCGCCGATGCCGATGTTGACGATATTGCGGATGCGCTTGCCGCTGTGGCCCAGCCAGGCGCCGCTGCGCACCCGCTGCGCGAAATCGGCCATGCGGTCCAGCACCTCGTGCACGCCGGGCACCACGTTGACACCGTCGACGCGGATGTCGGCACCGCGCGGCGCGCGCAGCGCCACGTGCAGCACCGCGCGGTTCTCGGTGCTGTTGATGCGCTGGCCCGAGAACATGGCGTCGATGCGCTCGCGCAGCCCCGACTCCGCCGCCAGCGCCAGCAGCAGGCGCAGCGTCTCGTCGGTGATGCGGTGCTTGGAATAGTCCAGGTAGATGCCGGCAGCCTCGAGCGTGAGGCGCTCGCCGCGCCGCGGGTCGGCGGCGAACAGTTCGCGCAGGTGCAGCGCCTTCAGCGTGGGCACATGGGATTGCAGCGCCATCCAGGCGGCGGCCGAGGTCAACGGGGTCATGCGCGGGTTCCTTTCGATGGGCTCTTGCGCGGCGCTCGGGCCGCGCTGGCGGCGGCCGGCCACAAGCGGAAGCCGCCGATGAATGCATGGGCGTTGTCGCCGGCGCGGCAGCCTGGCGGCAGCGTCTTCAGCAGCCTCACGTTGCCGCCGCCCAGCACCACGTCGTCGGGCAGCAGGGCCGCCTGCAGCCGTGCCACCACGTCGGCGACGCGCTTGCGCCACTTGCGCCGGCCGTCGCGCCGCAGCGCCTGCTCGCCCACGTAGTCCTCGAAGGTGGCGTCGCGGTACGGCAGGTGGGCCAGTTCCATCGGCACGAGCTTGCCTTCGACCACCAGCGTGGTGCCCAGCCCGGTGCCCAGGCCCAGGAACAGCAGCGTGCCCTTGCTCTTGTCGAAGCTGCCCAGCGCCTGCATGGCCGCATCGTTGACGATCTTCACCGGGCAGCCGAAGGCGGCCGTGAAATCGAAGCCGACCCAGCCCTTGCCCAGGTTGTGCGGCTCGGCCGCTGGCGCGCCGTGGCGCACCGCGCCGGGGTAGCCGATCGACGCCGCATCGAAGGCCCAGCCGCGGGCCAGCGCGCGCACGCTGCGCACCATCTGCGCCGCGCTCATCGTCGGCCAGGACTCGACCCGCCGCTCCTGCGTCTGGCCGGTGGCCAGGATCTTCACGTGGGTGCCGCCGATGTCGATGACCAGGACCTTCATGACGACAGCGCCGCCGTCTTCGAAGCGATCACGCCCAGCAGTTCATGCCACGAGGCCACGAAGGAGGCCGCGCCTTCCTTCTGCAGCCGCGCGGCCAGCGCGTCCGGGTCGATGCCTTGCTGGCGCACGCCGGCCAGCACGGCCTCGCAGTCGCCGCCATCGGCCGGCGTCGGTGCGCCGATGCGGCCGTGGTCGGCCAGGGCCTTGAGCGTGCCCTCGGGCATGGTGTTGACGGTGAAGGGTGCGGCCAGCGCTTCCACGTACAGCGTGTCAGGGGCCTTCGGGTCCTTGGTGCCGGTGCTGGCCAGCAGCAGCCGCTGCGGCGTGGCGCCTTCGTTCATCACGCGACGGCAGCGCGGCGAGGCCAGGAAGTCGCCATAGGCCTTGTAGGCCTGCTGGCCGATGGCGATGCCCAGCCTCATGTTCAGCTCGGCCGGCAGCTTGCCGGCGACCGCCACGTCCCAGCGGCTGACGAAGAGCGAAGCGACCGAGACCACGTCGGGCGACAGCCTGGCCGCCAGCCGCCGTTCGATGCCGCGCAGCCAGGCTTCGGCCGCGGCCAGGTAGTGCGCGGTGGAGAACAGCAGCGTCACGTTCACCGGCACGCCGGCAAAGGTGGCCTCCTCGATGGCCGGCAGGCCTTCGGCCGTGCCCGGGATCTTGATGAACAGGTTGGACCGCGCGGCGCGCGCGTGCAGCTCGCGCGCGGCGGCCAGCGTGCTGTGCGTGTCGTAGGCCAGCAGTGGCGACACCTCCAGAGACACCCAGCCGTCGACCCCGCGGGTGCGCTGGTGCACCGGGCGGAACAGGTCAGCGGCGCGGCCCAGGTCCTGCAGTGCCAAATCGAAAAACAGCGCCTCGGCCGAGCGGCCCTGCTTCAGGCCGGCGCGGAGGTCGGCGTCGTAGTCGGCGCTGCCCTTCAGTGCCTGGTCGAAGATGGTCGGGTTGGAGGTCAGCCCGGTCACCGACCACTCGTCGATGTAGCGCTGCAGCGTGCCGCTGTCGAGCAGCGCGCGGGTGATGTTGTCGAGCCACAGGCTCTGGCCCAGCGCATGCAACCGGGCGGTGGCGGCGTTCAAGCTCATGGGTGATTCTCCCTGGGTGGTGTCAGCCCGGGCGCATCATGCGCCAGAAGGTCGGCGATGCGCTCGATGCGGCGGTCGGGAGGCGGCATCGCCGTAGCGGCTTGGGAGTCCAGCGCGTACTGGCCCTGGCGCGGCAGGATGGTGGTCACGCACTGCTGCCTCTGCTGCTTGGTGCAGCGCGCCGGCATCGCCGCCCCAGGCCTTGACCACGGCCGCGACGCCGGCGCTGACGGCGTCCTCGCTGGCCACGTCCATGGAGATGTCCATCGCCGGCCGCGCCGATCACCGCGGACTCTGCCGCCTGGCCACGGAGATAGGCGATGGCCCCTTGGCAGCTTGTTGCGCACAGGTCACGGCGATTTGCCTGCAAATGCCGCTGGCGGCGCCGGTGACGATGGCAATCTTGTCCTCCAGCTTCATGGGCATCCTTCGGTTCATTGCCAGCTCGCGAGCGAACGGGCACGGTTGCAAGCATTCTCCCTGCCCGATGCGGGCGGCACAATCGCAGCATGCCTTCGCGCCGTCATCGCCAGGGTCTGCGCCGCCGCAGCGTTCTGATGGCCGTGCTGCCGTGGCTGGCCGGCAGCGCGTGGGCCGAGACAGCGTTGCAGCAGGCGATGCGCCGTGCCGAGGCGCTGAGGGACGAGGCCGTGCGCGCCGGCGACCAACCCTACGGTGCAGTGGTGCTGCGCGGCGAGATCGTCGTCGGCGCTGCGCCGAGCCGCGTCGTCACCGCCACCGACCCGACCGCGCATGCCGAGATGGAGGCGCTGCGCGACGCCGCGCGCCGGCTGCGCACGCGCGACCTGGCGGGCTGCGTGTTGGTGTCCACCTCGCGACCCTGTCGCATGTGCGAAGCAGCGGCGGGTTGGGCAGGCATCTCGCGCATGGTCTACGGCGAGGCGCTCACCGACGGCGGGGCGCCGCGATGAGACGGCGCCTGCTGCTGGCTGCGGCCACCGTCTGGTCGGCGCAGGCGCGTGCGGACGGTGCCTCGCTGGTGGCGGCGGCCGAAGCTGGTGACCTGACCACATTGCGCCGGCTGCTGGATGCCGGCGCGCCCGTGGACCTGCGCGATGCGCGGCGCCGCACCGCGCTGCTGGCCGCCACCCACGCCAACCGCGTCGACGCAGCAAGGCTGCTCATCCAGCGCGGAGCGGATGTCAATGCCAAGGACGACCTCCAGGACTCGCCTTTCCTCTACGCGGGCGCGCACGGCCGGTTGGAGATCCTGCAGCTGACGCTGGCCGCCGGCGCCAACCTGAGGAGCACCAACCGCTACGGCGGCACCGCGTTGATCCCGGCGGCGCACCACGGCCATGTGGAGACGGTGCGCGAACTGCTGAAGACGAAGATCGATGTCGACCATGTCAACCGCCTCGGCTGGACGGCGCTGCTCGAGGCCATCATTCTGGGCGACGGCGGTGCGGCCCACACCGAGATCGTGCGCCTGCTGGTGGCGAAGGGTGCCCGGTTGCAGTTGGCCGACGCCCAGGGCGTGACGCCGCTGGCCCATGCCGAACAGCGCGGCCAGAAGGCCATCGTCCAGATCCTGCGCCAGGCTGGCGCCAGGCCCTGAAGCCGGCTCGCCATGCGGCGGCGCGGCGTCCTCTGCCTCCTCAGCGGTACCTGCATCTCCCTGTCCAGCAGCCCCACCCCGGCCGTCGCGTCTGGCCCTGCATTCGCGGCCGGTGAATCGGGCTGGTTCGCGATCGATGGCTCGCGACAGCTGTGGCATGGCGCTCAGGCCGCGCCGCAACGCGTGGCCGGTGACGTGGTGGCGGCCTGCATCGGCGATGGTGCCGATTACTACGTCCGCAGCGACGGCACGCTGTGGGTCAAGGGCCTGGCGCACCGCGGCCAGTACGGCGACGGCCGCCTCGCCGCCGGCTCTGACTTCATCACCACCGCCGGCGAGGCCGTGGCGGTGAAAGCCCACACCGGCCACGCAATCTACCTGCGGGGCGACGGCGTGGTGCTGGGCACCGGCGGCAACCGCTACGGCCAGCTGTCCTCGCACGGCCTGGGCGACAAGGCCGACCGCTGGGGGCCGATCTTTGACGGCGCGCGCGCCATCGCCACCGGCTCGCGCCATTCGCTGGCGATCCGCTACGACGCCAGAATGTGGGGGTGGGGCGCGGGTTTCGGCATCGAGCCGCGCATGCTGCTTGAGGCTGTGCTCGCCACCGCGGCCGGCCACAGCGCCACGTTGGCGCTCGACGCCAAAGGCGCGCTATGGCAATGGGATGGCGGCGGCGCGCCGCGCCGGCTGCCACGGCAATGAACCGGGCCGGCGCGCGTACGCCGGTCCGTGTCAAGAACAAATGGCGACCGCTTTCATGTCGCCGCCGAGCGAGAGCGAAAAGAGCCCCGAGGCGTTTGGCCTGCCACCCACCAGCGCCGGCATGCATGACAGGCGCCATCGCTGCGCAGGCGACCCAAGAGCGGCGCCGAATCGATGTGCCCGCTCCAACTGCAGATGAAGCGTGTGTCGCGCCGACCCTCGATTAGCGCGGACCGGATCCTCCACGCTCGGCGATCGATGCCACGTAGGCCCACGCACCAATCACCATCGCGGCCACGCCAGCGTTCATCAGCGTGCCGATCTGCAGTCCGCCGACATGCCAGACTCCCGACAAACGAAGCGCCACGGCGCAGGTCACGGCGGCCAGGCCGAGCAGGCCGGCAATACGGCCAATCCATATCAGCAGACTGTTCATCGCCCCTCCTTTGCCCGCGTAGCGTCTTGGCGTCCCGGATGCGCTTGTCATTGCCACCGAGCCAACGATAGACTCGCGACTGTACCTGCCGATTATGCGTACGCCGTCGTTCAACCCATTTCTGTCGAGTCGATTCGGCCAGACCATTGCCCTTGGCCTCTGCCTGACGGTGCTGCTGTATGGCACCGTCCGCGCACAAGCCCCGGCCATCACCCTGGACGCTTTGCCGCGCCCCTCGACTCCGCCACCCGAAACAGGGCCCGTCGTACCCGCCCAGGTTCAGCGTTGGCGTCAGGAGGCGTTGGCCTACGAACATGGCGACAACGTGCCACGCGACCCGGTTCGCGCCGCGCAGTTGTATTGTCGTGCCGCCCGCTATGGCGACCCGCAGGCACAGTACAGCCTGGCCTGGATGTTGACCAATGCACGGGGCATCGAGCGTGACGACGCCCAGGCGGCCCACCTGTTTGCGGCCGCCGCCGAGCAGGGTATGGTGCAGGCGCAGAACATGCTAACGTCCATGGGCACGCCACTTGGTGCGCCGCCAGCGTGCTTGAGGCCGCCTGATGAATCCGATCCCACGCCGTCCGCAGGCGTCGCGGGCGCAGCCAAGGCGCAACCCGGCCGATCGGTCGCCGCGCTGCGAGAACTGCCCGCCCCACCCAATGCGCCGGAGCCGATCGTCCGCTACGTCAACCTGATCGCCCCCGAATACCGGCTGGCCCCGCACTTGGTGCTGGCCGTGATGGCCACGGAATCCAACTTCGACCCCTGGGCCGTCTCGCCCAAGAACGCCCAGGGGTTGATGCAGTTGATGCCCGGCACGGCCACGCGCTTCAAGGTGCGCCAGATCCAGGACCCGGCGCAGAACATACGCGGTGGCATGGCGTACCTGCGCTGGCTGCTGGCCTATTTCGAAGGCGATCTGGCGCTCGTGCTGGCGGCCTACAACGCCGGCGAGCGGGCGGTTGAGCGCTACCAGGGCGTGCCGCCCTATGCCGAAACGCGTCACTACGTGCAACGCATTCTTTCAAAGATGGGCGGACAGCGTTTGCATCCATTCGACGCATCGATCACCGCACCCTCCAGCACATTGAAGTCGTTGCGCGATCCGGCCCGCGTTCGCTGACCAATCCGAGTGGCGCTAGGCCCGCGTCGAGGCCCTGCACTGCGTTGGCGACATGCCCTTTGGCTCCATCGGCCCGCGCGCGCAGCGCTTCGGCGCTGCTGCTCGGCCTCGTCGCCGTGCGGCTGAAGCTGCCGGCGCTGGTGGGCTACCTGGTGACCGGCGTGGCCATCGGCCTGGCCGCGCCGGGCTTCGTCGCCGACATCGAGATTGCCGCGCAGCTGTCGGAGACCAGTGTCATGCTGCTGATGGTCGGCGTGGGCCTGCAGGTTTCACTGCAAGATCTGCTGTCAGTGCGCCGCCTCGGATTGCCCGGCGCCGTGATGCAGATGCTCGCTGCCACGGCCATGGGCGCGGCGGTTGCGCTGTGGTGGGGCTGGCCAGCACGGTGGCGCTGGCCATGGCGCCTGAAAACCAGGGCCTGACCGACTCGGGCAACGGTTGTATTCCTTTCGGCTGGCTGGTGGTGGAGGACCTGGCGAAGGCGGTGGTGCTGGTGCTGGTGGCGCCGATGGCCGTGTTGATGGCCCACTACGGCGGCGGCCTCGGATGAATCCATCCTCGGCCGCGATTCGGCATCAGGCAGCGGCCAGCCGGGTCTCGACCGCGCGTGCGAAGAAGGCCGCGCCCAATGGCAGCGCGCGGTCGTTGAAGTCATAGGCCGGGTTGTGTACCTCGCAGGCGCCTGCGCCGGCGCCGTTGCCGATGTTCAGGTAGCAGCCGGGCACCTGCTCGAGCATGAAGGAGAAATCCTCCGAGGCCATGATCAGCGGCGGGTTGCGGTCCACTTTGTCGGCGCCGACCAAGTCATTGCAGATGCGTGCGGCGAACTCGGCTTCGGCGGCATCGTTGACGGTGGGCGCGAACAGCGCGCGGAAGTCGACTTCGGCACGGGCGCCGAAGGCTGCGGCGGTGTGTTCGGCGACGCGGCGCATCGATGCCTCCACCAACTGCATGACCTCGCCCGAGAAGGCGCGCACCGTGCCGCCGAGCTCGGCGCTTTGCGGGATGACGTTGTAGGCATCGCCGCCGTGGATGCGTGTCACCGACAGCACGGCGGTGTCCAGCGGCGCGACGTTGCGCGCCACGATGCTCTGCAGGCTGACGGCGATCTGCGCCGCGGCCAGCGCCGCATCGACGCCGGTCTCGGGCCGTGCGCCATGGGCGCCCTTGCCGGCCACGCGGATGTCGAAGAAGGCACCGCCGGCCATCATCGGCCCGGCGCGCACCGCAAAGCGGCCCACCTCCAGGCTCGGCCGGTTGTGCATGCCGAAGAGGGCCTGGCAGGGAAAGCGCCCGAACAGGCCGTCGTCGATCATCGCCTTGGCACCGCCCAGGCCTTCTTCCGCCGGCTGGAAGATGAAGTTCACCACGCCGTCGAAGCGGCGCGTTGCCGCCAGGTAGCGCGCCGCGCCCAGCAGCATCGCCGTGTGGCCGTCGTGGCCGCAGGCATGCATCACGCCCTTGTTCACCGAGCAGTGGCCGAAGCGGTTGACTTCCAGGATCGGCAGCGCGTCCATGTCGGCGCGCAGGCCGATCGACCGCGTGCTGCTCCCGGCGCGCAGCACGCCGACCACGCCGGTGCGGCCGACGCCGCGGTGCACCTCGTCGAAGCCGAAGGCCTCGAGCTTGGCCGCCACCAGGCCCGCGGTGCGGTTCTCCTGGAAGCCCAGCTCCGGGTGGGCATGGATGTCCTGCCGCCAGGCGGTCATCTCGGCATGCAGCGGGGCGAGCAGTTCGACGGTGGCCATGGCTTCGCGCTTTCTCTCAATAGGATTTCGGCAGGTCCAGCACCTTCTCGGCGATGAAGGACAGGATCATCTGTTCGCTGACCGGCGCAATGCGCGTGATCATCACCTCGCGCAGCAGCCTCTCGACGTGGTACTCCTTGGCATAGCCGAAGCCGCCATGCGTCAGCACCGCCTGCTGGCAGGACTCATAGCCGGCTCGCGCACCGAGGAACTTGGCGGCATTGGCCTCGGCGCCGCAGGGCTGCTGCTGGTCATACAGCCACGCGCCCTTCATCACCATCGCCCACGCCGCTTCCAGCGCCATCCAGCGTTCGGCCAGCGGGTGCTGGATGCCCTGGTTCTGGCCGATCGGCCGACCAAAGACCACACGCTCGGCGGCGTACTTCGAGGCTCGGCGCAAGGCGTCGCGTCCGATGCCGATGGCCTCGGCACCGATCAGCAGCCGCTCCGGGTTCAGGCTGTGCAGGATGTAGCTGAAGCCCTTGCCTTCCTCGCCGATGCGGTCGGCCTCGGGAATGAACAGGCCGTCGATGAACAGGGCATTGCTGTCCACCGCCTTGCGCCCCATCTTGGCAATGCGGTGCACGTCGATCTTGCTGCGGTCCAAGTCGGTGTAGAAGATGGTCATGCCGTCGGTGGCGCGCGCGCAGGCCTCGAGCCGGGTGGTGCGCGTCAGCAGCATGATC
>Ga0316603_10000674_pt1 | contig 17213 bp, 15 predicted proteins | sample OWC_soil_day10_n_FD_207649 | JGI IMG/M metagenome (GOLD analysis project Ga0316603, IMG submission 207649) | Wetland soil microbial communities from Old Woman Creek delta, Ohio, United States - OWC_soil_day10_noCT | ecosystem: Environmental > Terrestrial > Soil > Wetlands | place: USA: Ohio... | reverse complement strand
GGCTACCTCGCCATTACTGAACCCTGGCCCGCCATGCTTCGGAATATTTATGGAGACCCCAAACGCTTTGAGAATACCTACTTTGGAAACTGGCCAGGAATTTACTTCGCAGGAGACGGTGCCAAGTGGGATAGAGATGGATACTTCTGGATTCTCGGTCGAGTAGATGATGTCATCAACGTCTCAGGGCATCGGATCGGTACGATGGAAGTAGAAAGTGCCCTAGTGGACCACCCGTTCGTCGCAGAAGCAGCCTGTATCGGCAAGCATCACGAAGTCAAAGGGCAAGCCCTCGCCGCTTTTGTCACCCTAAAAGAAGGCAGGGAGACCTACCCCGAACTCATTGATGAACTCAAAAGACATGTGGCTAAGAAGATTGGGGCCTTAGCCCGCCCAGATGACATCTTCTTCACCGCAGAGCTTCCTAAAACTCGAAGCGGAAAAATCATCCGCCGCCTGTTAAGAGATATCGCCGAAGGGCGTGCTATCGGTGATACCACAACGTTAGCAGATGCTTCGGTCGTCAATATTCTTAAGGCGAACTACCAAGATTAGTAGAAAACAATCTTGACCAATTCCGTTACGGCGTCCTCAAAAATACTCCCTCACTAATATAGCTAAGAAGGAACGGTCAAGGCCGTTCCTTCTTAGTCCATTATCCTGTAGCATTTCTATTCAAAAATTACCTGATGTAGGTAACGGTCTTGACTGTTCCGGAGATTTAGTAGATACCGGAGCTGAACCACTCAAGATCGTACCTACAATTCTTAAAAACCTTTTTCAGCATCTGATTGTGCCGGAAACGAACACGCAGCTAAAATCAGAAAGCCCTAACATCTTCTCATCTTCTTATAGTACTATACCGCGTGCTATACCGGGGTCTATATTTCCTCTAAATAATTGCAGAAACCCTATGATAAGCTGACTCCAAATCTATATGGCAAGTAGACGACGTTCCCCCTTTTCTCATAAGCAAAATGCAATGTAGTCTTTGATACGATTGGCTCCGATAACACAATAGATGCTATAGGTTCCGGGAATTCCTTCATGAGCATAGCAACCTTCGTTATCTCTACCGTGATGTCTGCACGTAGCTGATGCCCGATGAAATATCGCTCTAAGGTAGCTCCGCTCATTTTGACAAGCCTTTTGGAAACGCGTCTTTCCGTCATCTCTAGAATTTCTTTCCTAAATTCCTCATAGATTGGATAGTATCGCAAAAAGTCAGAGAAAACTTCATTTACCTTCTGCCTTAAGCTCGTATATGGCATCATCAGCTTCCACCTCCATTGTTTAGAGTCATCTCTACAAGATATACCTTTACTAACTATTATTAAATTTTCCCATTTCCTTTTCAGTAACCAAAAGGATCCTTTTAGATCATCGCTTTGGGTACATACCCTAATCCATCTATAGATAACTATGTCCCACCTTTGAAGTATATGAATGATACGTTTGTCTACTACAGTCGGCTAAATACCAAAAAACCCTCTAACGCTGTGTACAGCAAAGAAGAGCATCTCATGCCAATCTCGCATGAGATGCTCTTCTTTGTTGTATCTATTTAATATTTTCTCTTTACTTATTAAAGCCTGCAGTGAAAGTTACAGAACCATCTTTATTCTCAACGATACCTTCTACATAAATTCCTGTATTATTCGGGACCGAAGCTTTTGTTCCAGCGAAATAGTAAGAACCCGAATTGGGTACAGAGGTGGGGGTAAAGGTTTGACCTGCTTTGTAAAGGTCCCCTCCGTCTGCTACGTTTACATTTTTTTCTAGGTCCCATTTGTTATCCGCTTGTAGTAGGGATATTGCATAGTGTGTCTCACCCGTCAAAGGATCAGGCGTCCCAGCCTGCTTTCGGGATTGGAACCAGTTCGCTGCCTCATTAGGGCGATCGAAGTTCCTCGCTAATACGTTTTCATCAATGTGAAAAATCGCAAGTCCATGAACCCCTGTCCCATAACGGATGAACGAACTATCAAAACCAACTTGTTGACGATTCTCTAGTAAGAAATATTCATTTCCATTGGAACCGGGAACAACGAGCTTAACTACATTTCCACCTTCAGATGAGGGCTTTAGGGTAACAGTTTCAGATCCAGTTGTTAGTACTTGTGGTTCTGTCAAGCCAAGATAAACCTTTGACCATGCATCAAGCATTACAGGAGAGTTTCCTCCATACACCGGCGCATTGGGATAACGTGTCCAAGATCCACTGGCCATTAACGTATAAGCTCCTGTTCCCTTTGAGTCATACCCATAATCATATTGATCTGGAAGTCCGAGAACATGCCCAAATTCATGAGCATAAACACCGACATGAGGAGGATACGGCCCGGTCGGAGTCCCTAGAAAACCTGTAATGTCTCCGCCTACTTCGGGTTCAACAGAGTAGTTATTTACTTTGACGCTATCAACTTCTAGCCCATCGTTTGGCAAATCCAAGAGTTCTTCTCCAGTCAAAGCATAGTGATTGTACCAAGAGGCTTCAGCAAAATTCCAGCTATGGGACCAAATGACCTTAGGTTCTGTGCTAAATTCTGCACCGGTCCCCTGATGGATAAGGAAGATATTCGGAACGACTCCATTAATCGCATATTTGGAAAAATCCACTTGAGCATCAGCGGCTTTTACGGCATCCTCAAACAGAAGAGCCATCGTGTAGTCCCCATTCGTATTATCTACATTCCCATACTTCTCACCAATTTTATAGTACGAATACGGATGGGGCAATGTAACTTCTACAAGCTGACCTGTCACTGTAACCTTTCCATCGGAAACCCCATTGTAGTAATTTTTAAGGGTACGGTCTAAAGGAGCTTGAACTCCGTTATAAGTCGCATATCCCGCAAATTGCTCCATCGTATAGGGATTATAGCTATCTCCAAACAGAAGATTTTGCAACAAACTTAGGGGCGTATGCTCATATGCTACCTTTGCGGGCGGAACATCAGCTAGATTATTGGGATTGTTCGGGAATTTCATATAGATTGCGATGGCTTTCTGCTCGGCTGCAATTGGCTTTATGCCACTTGCTTCTCCCATATTCACCGAGTGAGGTCCTTTCATAAGGTTTGCTGGGACGTGTTCCTTGACTTCGAGTCCTTCGGCCCGTAATTTAGCCTGAACCTCCTCTGGAATAGAAACAGCGTGATACAAGGATTCAGACCTTAAGTTCCCCTGATTCGGCTGTTCTCCCCTGACCAACCCCGTTGGCAGGACCAGAGTTGACATCAGAATTGATACCAAAATCGTAGCTCTTACCTTTTTCATACTTTTTCCTCCTTGTAAAACTCCACAAGGGCGTGTTCGACTCTAGGGATTAGTTATCCATCCTCATGTTCAACCTTTGCTTTTAGCTCTTGTACAACGGTTGTTAAGTAATCAAGCTTTTTTTCAAACTTGATTAAAAGATATGTCGAGACGGCTATTGGGAAGCCAAAGTTACCTAGTAATGTAAACAAAGTTGCGCTTTCATCACCTGGCATAGAAACTCCCTCCCATCTACTACAAAAAAACGAATTCCATGACCTTCAAACACCACCTCCTCTTACATCAATTTATCCAAGTGGCCTTTATCTTTGGAAGTAGGAACTTCCCTTGTGGAGACAAAAAAACTGCCACATAAAGGGCAGAAAGTAAGTACTTACGTAACTGTAGCCAGGCTATCCTAGTGCCTCTATGCACCTTAGACCCTAACGGCTTTGCGTCCCCAACTTTCGATGAGTTTGCCCTTTTAAACGTTTATTCAGTTATAAGAATGCTTCAAATTACTTCAATTACTTCAGTCTGAGACTTTAATTAAAAGATTAAAGGTTGAATTGAAGCGTATTCAATAACGTCCATGAATGAAGGGCCCTTGAAGCCCACAACGGCTAAAGTGAACGCGATAACTAATCCCAAGATAATAAACTTCTTCATTGCTATCCCCCCTTTGATACCATAATAAACCAAATTTGAAGCCCCTTTGGAATGAGAATCCTGTCGCAATTGGCAGTCGTTTCCTCCATCAGCTTTTTCCTCTCTAATTCGCTAGAAATCTTGTTTAAGCAACCTTTCTTCACTATTAATTGTCTCATTAATTCAATCCCAAAATTATCCTAAATCGCTAAATATAGCAGGTTATTTCAGACTCGATAGCAAATATATCCATAAGTGCATTGAGTATAATTAAGAGGGGGCTGAACATGGATCAACGTTTCAACCAACTTCTCAAGAGTCAAGAGATTAGCTTGTCCGAACTCGCTCGATGCACTCAAATTACACCAGGATATTTATCGAAGATTTTTAACGGCAAAACCTCAAACGTTAGCCTAGGTATTGTAGCTAGAATTTCTGAACAACTCGGTCTTCCCGCTGATGACCTCTTTCGAATGATAAAAGAAGAGAACTTTTTGCCCAAGGCTTTAAGTAATACAACGAACACCGGTACACTGCCTCAATCCTTCGAAGAGGCTGTTCAGAGTGCACTTGATGCTCTCGAATCCAATGACAATGAGGGGTTCTATTTTTTGTCTGAACGGATTAAATCTATACCTTCTCACTTGCAGAAAAACTATGTGAATTGGTTTGAAGGGCTTCAGCTGGCCTATGAAAACCTTTATGATCCTGCACTTGAAAGATTTCAATCTGCCCAACGCTTTAAAGCACGCTCCACTATAGAAAGGCGATTCAAGGCAAAAATCTCCTCTGGAATTGCAAGCCTTTACCTTGGCCAAGGGAATTACAAAAAGGCCCTTGCCATGTTTCGAAAAAGCCTCATGGCCTGGGAAGAAGGAGTCCACTCAGGGGCGGTCTACCTTAATATGGGGACCCTTAACCGAAGAAATGGTGCTTATAAATCAGCAGAACTCTGTTATCGTTCAGCCCTTTTAACCCCAGTCCCGTATATCCAGCTTCTGAGCTATGCTGCATTAGGGCAACTCTATATAGACCAGAAAAGACTTCCCGAGGCACGTGCTGTACTACTGCAAGGTTATTGCCTGGCTAAAAACTCCCCTAGCGATCGAGGAAAAGGAGAACTTTTCTGCAACCTGGGAAAGTACTATAAGGAAATCGGCCGCCTGGAAAAGGCAACTGAGCTCTTAAAGCGCGGTTTAATTTATACAACAACACCTATTTCTAAGCGAGCAAGACAATATTTATTATTAGAACTTATCGACGCTTATTTTACATCAAAAGGATCTGAGGCCGAACCCTTAATAAAAACTTTACTAGAGGAAGACTTCGCGGAAGGCGATGTTCTCTTAGAAGGTATATCACTCATAACAATTGCAAAGGAAAAAATGAAAACTAACCATGTGGCAGAAGCCATAACGCTCTTACAACAATGTTATCGAATACTTTCTCAAGTATCTCCTTCCGAGGAGCTCATCTCTTGCTGCAGTTTATTAGCTAAGTGTTTTCAATTCCAAAAAGAGCCCTTCCAGTCAGAGTTTTACTTGAAAGAAGGGAAGAGGCTGAGAAGGATTTTTGGGATGAGAGAGAAGGGGATCCCGGTTGGATTAGATTCATTGACATCCATAGGTCTATGAGGTTGGACGTATCAAAGCGTATACTTCATTGACCTTCTAGCTTTCATCAGCAAAAAGGATACCTCAAGGTTACTCTTATGGAGTATATTTCAATGCCTATCGTAAAATATCTATGTACTCCTTTAGAGGTATATGAGTATTGCAAGATAGAGCACCTAATGCCAAATGCGCACTAGATGCTCTATTTAATTAAGTATATTAATTACCAATAATATTTTTTACACGCTCAATTAAAGATTCAGGTACCGCTCCAAACCCTCCGATGATATGAGATATTATTAATCGGCCTTTTTTACTTTCTAAAAACTTAAGAACTTCAGGATTTCCAAAATTATCATCTAATAGCAGAATCATTGAATTTGACTTTGCTGCCAAAACAGAGCCAGTCAAGGCATCTGGGAAATCCAAACCAGTAGTAATAAATACACTCGAAATATCATTGCCTAATTCAGAGAAAATCTTAGCATTGGTTCCATAGCGATCTTTTCCAGCATAATAACTTGCGTTCTTAAATTGTGAAGAAACTTCTTTCCCTATGACCCCTTCTCCACCTACAACTATAACATCTTGGATGCTAAATCCATCTAAAATTGCTAGGGTTGACTTGGGAAGCAGGTTCTGTTGGGTAAATAATATTGGTACACCTTTTCGTGCGGCCCATGGTGAAATAGATAAAGCATCTGCAAAAGAATAGCCGTTTGCGATGACCACTCTTTTCTGAACCCCTATAAAACGAGCAATTTCCTCTGCTGTCCCAAATCGATCAGCTCCACCAAGCCGGATTATCTCAAATCCCGAATGATTAAGAGCATCTTCAATTTCTCTGGAAACGGCTCCTTCTAAGCCTAGAATATAAACCGTCTTGGATTTTAATCTTAATAGTTCTTCCATAGTTTTAGGTGTCAGGTGATCCTTATTCGTTAAGAGAATTGGGATATCCAGTTTATAAGCCAATGGAGTCCCAGCCAAGGCATCGGCAAAATCATCCTCTCGAGTTAGCACAGCTGCTGGAGCTCCATTGGGCCATCCTTGTTTAGAGACTTTAGTTGCTGTTTCAATTCGATTTTCTCCGCCTAGCCTGATTTCTTCATGAGAGTCGGAATGGTCATCTTCCTCGTCGGTTTGTCGTTCAGTTGCTTCAAATAAAAAACTTACAGATATTTGCTCTCCCTGAAACTCATTCCCACTTTCAGCTGGGAAAAGAACATCTATTATAAACGCTTCCTCTTCTGAACTTTCTAGTGCGCCAAGGTGGAGATTCTTTAGCTCTTTAAGTTTGCCCTGATAAAAAACTCGCCCCGCTTTCTCCTTAATGCTAATAGTAAATACATCAAAAAGTTTATCCCCTTTTTCTAATACAGCAGATAAGTAATAGGTAAACCCGAGCTTCCCAATATTCTTCACTACAATTTGTTTCTCTATGTGATCTCCAGGAGCCATATTAGCAACATCGAATAGCCGGTCGCTAGGCTCTAGTGTAATTCCAAATTTCTTATTCCCTTCTGCCTCAACGGCAAATGCAAATTTATGATCTGTATTAAAAAGCATATAAGCAAATAGGATACTTATTAGTGTTAGTATTAGAACTGATAGTCTCCATAAATTTTTTAGATTTTTATGTTGCATCATTCTTACACCTAACTTCTGTAAAAATCCTCAATTCTCTATCTTATTTCATTCCCGTCTATGTCAAACACTTTATACCCCTTATTTTGAGCAGCTAGTGCTTTTGCTTTATCTTACTAATAAAGGCTCCTAATTGAGACTTTGCATCATTCGAATCTTTTCGTACACGATATTGACATTGCTGAACTACCTGATTATTGGATGTCCTTTGTTCATTCGTTCTCTTTTGTAGAGCTACTTTCGATGGATTTACCTTCCTGAGATTTATCCGAATTCGAGGCGCTATCCTTTGGTAACCCTTCATTGGATTTGGCCCCATCAGATTCATATTGTTTAGCCCCTTTATCTTCTAAAGGGTTTTCTTGGGAGTTATCTATCTCTGTTTTGAAGTCATTAATTTTGTCGTTATTTTTTTTGTCTTCATTATTATTCTTGTCATTTTCGGCGTCTTTGCTCTTGTCAATACTCTCGTCTTTACTCTGCTCTTTGTCTTTAACACTGTCTTTTACTTCTTCCCCATTAGTCTTATCCTCTGAAGCTTTTCCCTCTTCAGGCCCTCTTGAAGATCTTTGTTGGGCATAGATATATCCCCAGGAGCAGGAAGGATAGCAACTGGAAAGGTGGAAGCAGCCGTAAACGTCATAACATAGCTTGATCTCGAACTTACAGGGATTATGTACCCGGTATCTTTATGCTCACGAATTGGACAAGAGCAAGTATAACGCTTACTTTCCACAGAATCCCTAGCCACCTGCCTCTATACTCAGGTACTTGATGGGATTCCTCAAGTCGATCAAAGTCATGACTTTTCACTTTTCCCTTGAATATATTCATTCTATTCTGAGCCCCCGCCCTTTTGATGATTCTTGATTAAACCCAATCTTTAAAAAATTTAATAAATGGTATCTCTATAGAAAGCTTATTCCATTTAAAGCCGCTTATTCATTAAGTAAATAAAGAGTGCGACTACCCTTTATATTCTATATATACCATATTATTCCTGCAATCCCGTATTTACATTTTTTGTCTAATACTTATCGGTTTATCGGGAATAAGAGTGTGGTCCTTGAATGACGTCGATGCTCAGTACCCAAAATGTCGCGGCACAATCCAGCGCGCTAAATCGTTTTTGTTTCTTGTAAACGTCGTTGCTTTCAATGTGAAACTTGATGGGCATCTTTTCACCAACTAAGAAGTTCTTCACTATCTCCCGGTTATCCGTTATTCCGTAATACCGATAATACCCAAGTAGTTTACGGCTTAGAGTTTCCATCAGAACACTCTTTGGCAAGTGTCGGTTTTCCCGTATCCATTGTTTCCCCGAGCACAATTTTGACCTTGAATAGAGATATGACGATTTTTTTCGCTCATCTTGTCACTGTTGTCCATGCAAACCATATTATGTACAAACTGGACAATGGAGGAATGTTTTAATGATCGATAAAAAAATTAAAGAACACCTACTCGCTCTACCCCAGGTCACTGGGGTTGGGCATGGATTTAAAGAAGTAGGTGGAATCCCAACTGACAAAGAAGCAATTATCGTTCTCGTAAATAAGAAACTGTCCTCTGATCAATTAACGAGTAATCAACTTGTTCCTCAAAGTATTAATGGGATAGTTACTGACGTCATTGAAGTTGGAGAGTTTAAAACGTATTCGCAAAAAATTGTAGAAGGGATAGCTGAAGAATACAATTTACAGGAGGTCAAGCGAACGTCCCGTATCAGACCTGCAGTTCCAGGCGTTAGCATAGGTCATTATCAGGTAACTGCCGGGACTTTTGGTGCGGTAGTATATGATTCGAGCACAGGACAGCCGCTGATTCTGTCCAATAACCATATTTTAGCGAATGCCTCAAACGGAAACGATGGCAGAGCTAAGATTGGTGACCCAATCCTACAGCCTGGAAAGATTGACGGAGGAAGCAACTACTATAACATTATTGCCAAACTAACAAGGTATATTACCTTGGATGAATATCCTGCAGTGAATCAGATTGATTGTGCCTTAGCCAAGCCTTCAAATAACAATTTGATTTTACCCGAAATTTCGGGAATCGGTAGGGTTCAAGGGATTAAGAGTCCTGAATTGGGGATGTCCGTAACTAAATCGGGACGGACCACCGCTGTTACGGTTGGTCAAATTAGGGTCATTAACGTAACAGTAGATGTAAATTATGGACAAGGAAGGGTACTTCGGTTCGAAAATCAGATTTTAACGACCAGAATGTCAGAAGGTGGAGACAGTGGCTCTTTAGTATTGAACGAGAATAATTTGGCCGTGGGTCTCTTGTTTGCCGGTTCTGACCAGGGGACTTTGGTCAATCCGATTCAGATCGTATTAGATATGTTAAAGGTTAAATTTTGAATAGATTAATAAATGAAGGGAGTGTCGCAAAACTACTTTTTCGAATTAGTTAGCGACGCTCCTTTTTCCTTAACTAATGACCGCTCTTAAACTCTGTTGTACCCAATATTTGATCTCCGTATTTCACTTTTGCGTTGTAAAAGGTATCGGGAGCGACAGGATAAATAGAAGTATCAAACATGACACTATAGTGAGGATTACTAAGACCATGTTCCTCCCAATCCAATGTTCCATCAACAACGCTGAATTTATATACTACGGGTAATCCTGAGCTGTCGTTTCCTGTAATGACTAAGTCAACCCCTCTTTTTTCTTTGTCAAGAACTCCATTGTTTAGGATATGGAACTTTATCGGCATTACTATGCCTTTCCGAACTGTCACATCAGGCTTTTCTAGGGGTGGGTCCCATACTATTCCTCCATCCAGAGTCTGAGGATGTTCAGTTGCGTTGAATATAAAAGTCATCGAAGTCATCTTCCCCTGATAATCGTTCCCGCATTCGAAGGGAAAGCTTATCGTAAACTCATATGATTCACTATTTCCTGCCGCTAAAATTCCAAGAGCAATGTTTTGCAGATCTTTTAATTTTCCCAGATATCTTATTTTTCCGTTCCCATCCTTAATTATCAATTCCAAAATGGTGTATAACTTATCTCCACTATCCAATCGGGCTGTAACATCATAACAGAAGTCACGTTGTCCCATGTTCTTGACGGCAAGCGGCGCACTGACCTTATCCCCGGGCGCCATATTGGGAACCCGAAATAGCCCGCTCTCAGGCGTAGTAACAATTTTAAATTCCTGACCCGTAGTTTCAACCGCAAAAATACTTGCAGTCGGTGTATTAAAGAAAAAATACACGACTAAAAAAATTAATCCTAATCCTAACGCAAAGCGTAGGGTTTTCGTTGGGGATTGTATACGTTTTGAGATAAAGTTTATCTTACTCTTCCTGTTCACTGTCTTCATGCTCCCTTTCCGGATATGCTTGCTATTTCCGGAAGATATTCCGAAAGAGCCGCGAGAAATTCCCACGGCTCTTTCATTTATTTCTAAAGCGCCTATAGCATTTACTTACGGGGTAACGTTACTAGCTTGACGGGCATTGACCGTAAAGCCAAACTTAGCAGTTGCACCTTGAACCGTGTTGCCTGCGTTCTTGTCTAACTGGACAACAAAGGCCAACAAGGTGCCATGTTTTACGAAAAGGTCTTCGCTTGCATTCATATTAACCGGGTTCATTGTTTGGTAATCGGAAGTGAGATCAGAGAGTTTTCCACTCCAAAGGGGTTCTGGGTTAGCTCGAACATTATTTTCGATAAATTGTTGAGCCAATTGATCAACTCCAAAGTAATGGTGGTACATCAATATAAACGGATTAATTTCAGCACTGACTTCATTCAGTAAGTCCTGATCTAAGGTATCATCCCCAGGTAATGGTGCAAAAGGCGTCGTTCCATCAAGACAAAAAGCGGGAAATACCTTATAAATCGCGACGTTCATATTTCCGGCCATACCTGCTGTATCTTCCTCAACTTCTACTTTAGCCTGGTCTAATACAGCATCAAGTTGTCCCTGATTATAAACAATCAGCGAGCGGATATGAGTATCTCCAGGAGTCCAAATCCCTGTCGGTTTTAGACCATTGAAAGATGGCTCGGTAGGAGTAGCCCCTTCATCTGGTGTTGTGTAAAACATCGGACCCGGTATGGTATCAAAACCATCCCGATAGGAGTCTATGTCCACTGTACCAGCAACAAATGTTCCTTCACTAGGAGATGCCGTCGTTGTTGCTGTAGCATGATACAAAGCATAGGTCGTTCCGCCCATAAGTAATCCCATACTCATGACCGCAGCACCCACTGACAAAAGTATCTTACGTTTCATTCATTAACCCCCATTTGGGGGTGAGGAGGAATCCCCCCTCACCTTTTTCTAAAACTAATCTGTCAGCGGATTATTGGACTGCAGGAAGTGGGTTGTTGGCAGTTTGTTCTGCATCTACGGTAAAGGTCAGGTCACCAGTCGCACCCATATAGGTGTTGCCAGCTCCTTGCGGAAGATTAACATGATAGCTTACAGTTTGTGTACCGCCATTCGGTGCAACAACTACATCTGCAGCATTATCGATGGTAACTACTGCAGGTGTAGTACCTTCAAATATCGTTCCGGATATATTAGCTGTGGTGTCAAATCTTAATTCTAAGGTACCTGTATTCGTGACAACAAAAGTACCATCAATGGTATCTCCAGGCGCCATGTTCGTTAGAACTACTCCTTGCGTATTTTGTGCTCCGGCTTCAACTTCGAGTGTGCCGGCAGTAAAGGTATTTGAGGCATTTGTTGATTGATCCGTAAAGATAGCAAAGGTTGCTCCACCGACTAAAGTAGCTACAATACCCATAGTTGCGAGACTGACAAGAATACGTTTTTTCATAATAAAATCTCCTCCTAAAATTTTTTTAAGTAAATGACTTATAGGCGCTTAGGAAATCGCTAATTTTTTTGCTATCAGCTAATCATCACCTCCTCATCCGGTTTGAAATTCTATTTAGCCACTCATCGAAAGCAGCATACCGGCAATGAACTATTTCACAATGACTTTCGTAGGAATTTCTAGGGATAGGAAGCTGCCATTTACCTCGATGACCAAATACCCTTCATAAACACCGGACTTGCCTCCGACCCTAAACTTGGTATCTAAAGAATAGGGAGCCTCTTCCACTCGATCTGCTTCCGGGGGGTTAGGATCATTACCACTGCTAGATCTAACCGCCTTAGGATTATCCTTGTTGGAGACAAGATTTCCATCGTTGTCAAAAACCTTATATCCCGATGTCTTTTGAGCAAGCGCTTGGGCCAATCCCAAATTCTTGAATGCGCCGATCTGTGACTTCTCATCCGCCCAACTTTTTCGAATGCGATAAAGTTGATTTTGCTCTACGCTCTTTATTTCGGGCGGTGATTTTGAAGGTGTTGAACTTAAGACACTCTGAGGCGAAAGAGTACTTCCCTTCGGAAGCAAAATAAAACTTCCACAATCCTGAGCGAGGAGAGATGCAATTTTTCCCTCCATATGCCATAACACTGTAAGGGGCTCTCCTGAAATATTATTTATCCATAAGACATTTTCAAAATTTCTACTTTGACCTTGAGCAAGTACCCCATAATCTAAACTTAATTCATTGTTTTGATTTATAGACACAACCGGCTCGGCAGGTTTCGTTACATTATTACTTAGCGAATTTTCACCTTGATTTCCTTTGCTTTGCTCATTATCAGTAGCAGGTAAGTTCCCTGCATTATCTTCCTTCGCTGGATTTTCTTCTGTCTTTCCATTGGATTCATTACTTTGTTCTTTGCTACCAGCGGTTATATTCTCTGATGTATTTTCCTTAGTCGCAGTTTCTCCTGAATTTCCATTCGATTCTTTGCCTTGTTCTTTACTATCGGCGGATATATTCTCTGGCGTATCTTTCTTAACCGAAGTCTCTCCTGGATTTCCATTCGATTCTTTGCCTTGTTCTTTGCTATCGGCGGATATATTCTCTGGCGTATCTTTCTTAACCGAAGTCTCTCCTGGATTTCCATTCGATTCTTTGCCTTGTTCTTTGCTATCGTCAGGTAAGTTCTTTTTCGTGAGAGGTTCGCTCAGTACTGGAGTAGCAGATGCCTTTGCTTTCCCAGGTTCAATCGTAATAAAATCATGAACATCAGCAGCGCGTATTCTTGTACTTGGATTTGTCGTACTTGATCGAAAGTAGGAATACGTGCCGGGAGTCATCATAGCGACGACCAACGTCAATGCAAATATTGCTATTGTTTTCCATCGGAATTTTATAACGCTTCTCCTCCTTTCTCCTCCCATATCTTTTTGCATCCTTCTTCAGTTATCTTTCGAATTTCGGTAATTGAACTAGTTCTTTGAACTGGGTTCTCCTATAGCCTCACTATGTTTCTTCTCAACTTCTTCAGTGATTGCTTTAATCAAGCTTTTAAATTCCCCAGCAATAATCAGGAATCCCGGAACGAGAATCAGCAGAATAATACCTTGTTTTGTCTTCCCAAATTCGATCATTCGGCCCAGATAGGGAATGTGAAGTTTTTCCTGACCGATAACATTGTTGGCCGGTACTAATTTTGGGTCAGCTGAGTTATTGGCATCTCCCTTGGTCCTGTAGCTTACTTTGTTCCCCTCTTGATTCACATCAATTATCCGGTGTGTAATAATCTTCTTCATGTCCTCAGGATCTTTAAAAGTGACGATATCATCTTTGCTATATTGTGCCTTTTTTACAGTTGAGATTAGGATCACATCTCCTGTCTCAAATGCAGGACTCATGCTTCCACTAAGGACTACCATCATACGATAGTTACCCAACTTGGAGGTTCCATCCTGCGACATCTTACTGGTTACTGCAAAAAATACTAGGATTATCATCATAATTAACAAAAGCGTTGTAAGGGCACTCCCTACCCACCTTAGAGCTCTTTTCATCAATTACCCGTCCTTTCAGCATTTGCAAATCGTTTATTGTATTATTGCTACCCTTCTAATTAAAACTGTTAACTATTGCTATTATCATTCATGATGTCTCTTTTTTCTTCACTCTGTGGTTTACCATTTGTAAAGGCCAAGTGTATTCCTTTGTTACTCTTTCGATTACCTTTTGCTTTACCCCTAAGAGTAATGGATAAATTAACTCTCTCCCTTAAAAACAAAGAAAACCTGGCTTGCCGAGCTTTGCGAGAGTGGAAGCCGCTGGTTTCACTTATGCACCCATAGACTTATACTTTCTGATATGCCAAAAAAGACCGTGAGATTTTCTTTCTCTCGGTCTTTCTTCGATATGCTAAAACTACACTAATCCTTTGGTACTTACATAAAGTGCAGCCTGAACCCTCCCTTTTAATTCCAACTTGGCTAAAATCCGGTTAACATGCTTCTTTACCGTATACTCCGAAACAAATAAATTTTTAGCGATCTCCTTATTACTTAACCCTTCCCCTAAAAGGATGAGAACTTCACGTTCCCTAGTCGTCAGCTGTTCTACCGGATCCAAATCCTCCGCATTCAACATCAGTTCGGTGATTCCCGGATCATAATACTTCCGGCCCAGCCCGACAATTTGTACGGCAGCTAAAATCTCCTCCGGCAAAGCGGCTTTAAGCAGATAGCCATGCACACCAACCTCATTTGCCATGCGAAAGTCCTCTCGGTCGGCGGAGGAAGTTAAAATAATATATTTACAGTCTAGTCCTTTTTCCCGGGCTTGACGTATGATTTCAAAACCTGATTCATTTTTAAGTTTTAGGTCTATCAAAGCTAGTTCTGGCTGGGTTGATACTAGAGCATTCATCGCTTCAACGATATCGGCAGCGAAGCCGACAACCTCCATGTGAGGATGTGTTGAAAGGATTGAAGCAATTCCCTGGCATGCCACGGGATAATCATCTACAATTAAGATTCTCAATAAGCAACCCCTCCCATAAATGGCTTCCCTCTTATGACTTCCCTGGTCCGGTTTAAGGGTATTCTAATTCGAATACTCGTGCCTTTACCTTTATCGCTCTCAATTAAAAATCACCTTGTAGTGATGACGTTAGACTCTCCATATTTTTAAGGCCATGACCCCGACCTCTATTAACTGTGGTATTGTATTTGATCTTTTACCTTAATGAGTTGAAGATACATCTCTTTGATGTGACGACCCATTAGATTAAAGAGAATTATCACTCCGCCCTGTGGTACCATTGAAATCTGAGGCCGTTCTGCCAAATATAAGAATGAAAGTGTAAGCCTGCTTAAGGGCCAAAAAAGATCAACTTTTCTCTTTGACATGAATCCTAATCTCCTTACCTATTCCCTTAGCTTTTTCGTTCCTAGAATTATTCCATCCTGTGGTATACCTTGATTGTCTCAGTTGATGTAGCGACTTTCAATTCTTCTATTTTGTTAGCTTTACTCCCTATGTTCGTGCCACAATAAGGGCATATCCACTCTAGGTTGTCAAAGGCAGAATAGGAACCCTGTAGTCAGTTTGGGCACAGTTTTCTAATCAGTACGTCTCCCTCCTCTCGTGAAAACATTAGAAGGCACACCTAAATAAAGTGTGCCGGATTCACCATTCGCTATCGCAACTATTGGTGACCATAGGATCATTAGATCGTTGCGGGTCATCGCTTCACACGAGTAGTAACCTTTATACTTTTGGAACCGAGCTTATTATACTGTAGTAAAGTCTATTGATTCAACCAGTTATTTCCATTGTTATTTCCTTCTATTCTTTATCCTCTTCATATTTTCAGCATTGTCCATTCTTTCAACACTTTAATCCGTTGATGGTTCGTCATTATGTATTCTTATTAATCAAGCATATAATTCACCCTCATTTATACCATGACTAATAAGAGCTATTCCTTCAGAGATGGTAATTTTTCTGAAGTCGCTGTATTGAATTGCATAGCTTGTTTGAAGGGGTTTCGCGCTTTTGCTCAGCGGCACCGTGGGACTTTGACCATGGACGGCCTGATGTCGCGGGCGCATGGACGCGCAGGAAAGACGCACTTCCAGTAAGCAGACTGTTGGTTTTACTGTGGTGGTAAGTGCAACCAGTAGGGTTTCTCGCAAGTTTATCACTTGAGATGTCATTGTAGTTACTGGTGATATTTCTGGTAAGGTTATTGCCTGCGACGTAGTTGTTCCTACTGGCATCCTAATCGCTTGCGGCGTCGTTGTCTTTACCGGGAAAGTTGTTGTCGCGCTGAAATTCATTGGAACAGTTACTTTGTCACTGAATAACGCATAAGTTGATTTGATACCTGTAAATGAATTAATTTGTGAAAAGGAAACTAGAATAATTGCACAATACACCTTCCATTCTTTTTTAAAATTGTGCATTTCTTATCTCTTTCCCATTTCATCCGCATTTCCATTGCACAAAATCAACTTCTGTAGTAATTATCCATCTTTACCGAATTCATTTCTTCACACCACCGTATACGTTTAACTGGTCTTCTAAGATAAACTTGGATAGTACGCCAGAAACATCGTCGGGTATACTAAAGTGGTATTTACCCCGAAACACTGTATTTAACAGTTAATGATTATTGGTATTTGAACAGTTTCTAACCCCTAATTTCGTTACTTAATAATAAGGCAAAAGCGCAGACCAGTTATGAAAACTGGCCCGCGCTTATCTCGATATATGAGAATATTACCCAGAAAATCTTCTTACCTAGGTAGTACAATATCTAGCAACTTTCTTCTCTCTTGCATATAATGCCGCCTGAGTTCGATCCGCTAGCTCCAGCTTGGCCAGCACCTGGCCGACATGCTTTTTCACTGTAAATTCCGTGATAAAAAGCTTCTTTGCAATTTCCTTATTATTTAGACCCTCCCCTAAAGCACTGAGAACCTCCTTCTCGCGGGGTGTCAGCTGTTCTACGTGCTCATCACTCTCGTCCTTACTCATCATGAAATCAATCATCTCTGGATCATAATATTTCCTTCCTCGGTGAACCAAGCGGATTGCGGCGATGAGTTCCTCAGGAAAAGCATCTTTAAGTACATACCCATCTACACCAAGCTCACGGGCCCGTCTAAAATCCTCTTTATCGACCGAAGAGGTTAGAATGATGTATTTACAAGTTAGGGATTTTTCCTTACAGGTTTGG
>Ga0316603_10000673_pt1 | contig 17251 bp, 14 predicted proteins | sample OWC_soil_day10_n_FD_207649 | JGI IMG/M metagenome (GOLD analysis project Ga0316603, IMG submission 207649) | Wetland soil microbial communities from Old Woman Creek delta, Ohio, United States - OWC_soil_day10_noCT | ecosystem: Environmental > Terrestrial > Soil > Wetlands | place: USA: Ohio... | reverse complement strand
CACATCGCCGACGCTTCAGCGTGTCCGGGTTCTGGGATGACGTGCGCCGGTTTCGCGCGACCTCGTTCGTGTACATCGGCGAGCTGTGCCGCTACCTGCTCAACCAGCCGCCGCACGCCGACGATCGCAGCCACTCCGTGCGCAAGATCGTCGGCAATGGCCTGCGCCCCGACATCTGGAGGCAGTTCAAGGCGCGGTTCGGCATCGACGAGGTCTTCGAGTTCTACGGGGCGTCCGAGGGAAACGTCGCGTTCGTCAACGTGCTGAACGCCGACTGCACCGTCGGGCTCTGCCCTGCACCGTACGCGCTCGTTCGCTACGACATCGATCGCGACGAGCCGGTACGAGCCCCCGACGGACGGCTCGTGCGCGTCGGGCGCGGAGAGGTCGGCCTGCTGATCGCGGAGCTCACGCCGCGCTACGCGTTCGACGGCTACACCGACCCGGCCGCCAACGAGCACAAGCTGCTGCGCGACGTGTTCGAGCCCGGTGATTGCTGGTTCAACTCGGGCGATCTGCTGCGCGACCTCGGCTTCCGTCACGCCCAGTTCGTCGATCGCGTCGGCGACACGTTCCGGTGGAAGGGAGAGAACGTCTCGACGAACGAGGTCGCGGAGGTCCTCAACGCGTTCCCCCAGATCGCGGAGTCGACGGTGTACGGCATCGAGCTGCCGGGCACCGACGGGCGATGCGGGATGGCGGCGGTCGTACCGCGCGTGCCGGTTGCCGAGCTCGACCTCGCAGGCCTCGCTCGCCACCTGCGCGCGGAGCTCCCGTCGTATGCCGTGCCGCTGTTCCTGCGGATCGAGGACGCGCTCGAGGCGACGACCACGTTCAAGCAGCTGAAGAGCGAGCTCCGCCGTCAGGGGTTCGATCCGGCGCGCGTGCCCGGGCCGGTGTTCGTCCTGCCACCCGGATCCGACGCGTACGTGCCGCTCACCTCCGAGCTGCACCGCGCGATCGGCCGCGGCGAGCTCGCGTTCTGACGATCACGTCGAGCGCAGCGTGCGCTCGATGAAGGCCAGTGCATCGCGCCAGCATCGGCGCGCGACCGGATCGAACACCAGCGCGTGAAACGCATGGATCCTGCCGCGGTAGTAGCGCGCCTCGCACGGCACGCCGAGCCTACCGAGCGCACGCTCGAGCCGGCGCGTGTCGTCGAGGAGCGGATCGCGCGTGCCGACCGCCGCAAAGAACGGCGGCAGCGTCCGGTCGAGCTGCCGCTCGCCGCGCCCCGCGGCCTCGAGGACGAGCAGCGGGTTCGCGAGCTCGATCTCGGGCCCCGGCGTGCGCGGGAAGCCGTGCAGGTACGACGCGCCGGCGTCGCGGATGATGTCGTCGGCCCACCACGGCAGCCGGCGGCGCACGCCGAACCGCTCCGCGCGCGAGGCCTCGAGGATCGCGCAGAACGGCAGCACCGCGCGTGGCGACATCCCGCACGCGAACGTCTCGCGCGCCCACGGTTCGGAGCGCTCGTCCGCGAGCACCAGCGCGAGCGCGGCGGCGAGGTTGCCACCGGCGGACTCGCCGGCGATCACCACGCGCGTCGGATCGCCACCGAGCTCGGCCGCGTGCGCCGCGAGGTAGCGCCACGCCCGGCACGCGTCCTCGATCGCCGCCGGGAACGGATCCTTGGGTGCGAGCCGGTAGTTGATGTTGACGACGAGGAAGCCGGCCCGCGCGAACACGAGGCCCATGATCCAGTGCGTGTCCTTCGACGCGAGGTGGAACGCGCCCCCGTGGATGTAGAACACGATCGGCCACGGCCGCGGTCGCTGCACCGGCCGGTACAGATCGAACCGGTGCCAGTGCGGGTCCGGCCCGTAGAGCACGTTCCGCTCCACCTCGACGCCATGACGCCCGGGCGCGGCCGCCGGGTGCAGGCGCGCCGTGCGGGCCACCACCTCGAGCGTCGTGTTCGCGACGAACGTGCGCGCCCGCCGCCACAACGTGGCGCGGTAGCGGCGAGGTTTGTCGCCGGCGCTCATCCAGGCGCTAGTGAAGCTCGCCGAGCAGGTTACGGGCGATGTTGAGGATCTGGATCTCGTCGGTGCCGCCGCCGATCTGCAGCAGCTTGGCATCGCGTGCCAGCATCTCGACCCGGTACTCCTGCATGTAGCCGTTGCCGCCGAGCAGCTGGACCGCCTCCATCGCCGACTCGGTCGCGGCGCGCGCGCAGTAGAGCTTGGCCGCGCTCGCCTCCGCCGCGGTCATCGACTTGTTCTCGGCCGCCAGCGTCAGCTGCTTGAACATGAGGTTCCGGCAGTTCTCGAGGTGCACGAACATCCGCGCCAGCTTCTCCTGCACGAGCTGGTACTCCGCGATCTTCTTGCCCCACGTTACACGCTGCTTCGCGTAGTCGATCGAGATCTCGAGGCAGCGCTCGATGATCCCCACGCACATCGGCGCCATGCCGGTGCGCTCGCTGTGGAACACGTCCTTGCCGCTGGCGCGCCCGACCGCTTGCTCCTGTCCGCCGAGCAGGCGATCGGCCGGCAAGAAGCAGTCCTGGAGGAACACCTCGCCGGTCGGCGAGCTGTGCATCCCCATCTTGCGCATCGGCTTCGGAGTCTGCAGGCCCTGGTCGCCGCGCTCGACGATGAACGGCTGGATCGGCCGCTCGGCCAGCGGGGTGTCGTCGCCGCGATCGATCTTCGCGTAGATCACGAGGATGTCGGCGTAGGGCGCGTTGGTGATGAACGTCTTCTGACCGTTGAGCACGTAGCCGCCGTCCCGGGGGACCGCCGTCGTCCGCATCGAGCGGAACGCGTCGGAGCCGGCGCCCGGCTCGGTCATGCCCCACGCGCCGATCTTGTCCCACGCGAGGATCGGCAGGCCCCAGCGCTTCTTCTGCTCGAGCGTGCCCTTGCCGACGATCGCGCCGCCGGCGAGCCCCATCGACGCGCCGAACGCGAGCATGAAGCCCGGGCACACACGCGACAGCTCGATCGAGAGGATCGCCGACAGCGCGGGGTCGCCCATGCCTCCGAGCTTGACGTCCTTGTCGTCGCCGCTGCCGCCGTCCTTCGCGCGCTGCTCGATCTTCTCGAAGGCGGCGCGCACCATGCTCGGGAGCCCGAAGGTCTTCGCGAGATCGCGCATCACCTCGTACGGTGGCTCGCCGGCCTCGAAGGCATCGACCTTCGGGGCGAGCTTGGACTCGGCCCACTTGCGCACCACGGTGCGGACCATCTGGTGCTCTTGGCTGAACTCGAACATGGGGACTCCTAGACGGGCATGATCCCGTGCTTGCGCCCGGGTCGTTCGACGGTGTGGTTCCAGCTCATCTCGAGGCCGAGACAGAGCAAGCGGCGCGTCTCGCGCGGATCGATGATGTCGTCGACGAGGCCCCAGCCGGCGACCTTGTAGATGTCGATGTTCTTCTGGATCATCGCCGCGATCTGCTTCTTGACGTCGGGCGGCGGCTCGCCGTCCTTGAACAGCTTGCTGCCGGCGATGCTGAGCATGCCGTCGGCGCCCATCACGCTGATCTCCGCGCCGGGCCACGCGACCATGAGGTCGGGCTCGAACGCACGACCGGCCATCACGTAGTAGCCGGCGCCGTAGCCCTTGCGCGTGACCACCGTCAGCTTCGGCACCGTCGCCGACGCCATCGCGTGCAGCATCTTCGCGCCGTGACGAATGATGCCGCCGTGCTCGTGGTCCTTGCCGATCCAGAAGCCCGGCACGTCCATGAGAAACACGAGCGGGATGTTGAACGCGTCGCAGATCTGGATGAAGTGCGCCGCCTTGTCGGCCGCGTCGGCATCGAGGATGCCGCCCGCCTGCTTCGGGTTGTTCGCGACGATGCCCGCCGGCCGGCCACCGAAGCGCGCGAGGCACGTGATCATTGGCCGCGCCCACCGCGGCTTGAGATCGAGCCACTCGCCGTTGTCGGCGATCCGCCGGATCACCTCGTACATGTCGTACGTCTTCTTCGAGCTGTCCGGGACGATGTCGAGCAGCGCGTCCTCGGCGCGATCGATCGGATCGCTGCACGCCGTGATCGGCGGGCGCTCGCCGCAGTGCTGCGGCATGAACCCCAGGTAGCGCTTCGTGACCTCGATGCACTGCTGGTCGGTCTCGACCTCGAGGTCACCGCAGCCCGACACCTCGCAGTGGATGCGCGAGCCGCCGAGGTCCTGCTCGTTGATGTCCTGGTTCGTCATCGCCTTGACGAGCGCCGGCCCGCCGAGCGCCATCGAGCTCTTGCCGGCGACCATCGGCACGAAGTCGGCGAGGCCCGGGATGTACGCGGTCCCGGCCGCACCGGGACCGACCATCGCGGCGACCTGCGGGACGACCCCGCTCATCACGACCTGCTCGCGGAACAGGTGTCCGCTGCCCGCGAACAGCGAGATCTGATCCGGATCGCTGTTCGGTTTCGGATCGATGCGCGCACCGGCCGAATCGATCAGCCACACCATCGGCATCCGGTTGCGCAGCGCGAGCTCGCGCATGCGCGTGACCTTGGTCTCGCCGGTGAACCCGATCGAGCCGCCCTTGACGGTGAAGTCGTACGCGGCGGCGGCGACGTTCCGCCCGTTGACCTTGCCCCAGCCACACACGACCGCGTCGGCCGGGACGTACTGCGCGCCCGGCCCCATCTCGGTGCCATGGATGCCGATCTCGACGAACTCGCCGCCGTCGAACAGGAGCGCCATGCGCTCGCGTGCGGTCAGCTTGCCGCGCTCGTGATGCTTCTCGACCTTGTCGGGGCCACCCATCTCGCGGGCCTTGGCGCGACGCGCCTCGAGCTCCGCCACGCGCTCTCTCATCGTCGACATCAGAAGTTGCCTCCGCCATCGGGCCACAGCAGCGCGCGCACATCCGCCACGGTGGCGATCTCGCGGCCGGCCAGCTTCGCCATCTGCACCGCGGACTCGACGAGCGCACCGTTGCTCGACGCCATGTCGCCCCCTGGCAAATAGAAGTTATCCTCGAGCCCGACGCGGATGTCTCCGCCGAGCGAGAGCGCCGCCATGCACAGCGGCCACTGCTCGCGGCTGATGCCGATGACTTTCCAGCGCGATCCTGCGGGTATGTTCGACGCCTGGAAGGCCAGGTGCCGCGCGGTCGCGGGGATCCCGCCGAGGACGCCCATGATGAACGAGAAGTGATACGGCTTGTCGAGCAGGCCCAGGTCCTCGAGCACGGTGTGCGAGTAGACGTGGCCCGTGTCGAAGCACTCCATCTCGGGCTTCACGCCGGCCTCGCGGATCGCCTTCGCGAAGCCGATGATGTCGTCGAACGAGTTCGCGAACACGAAGTTGAACGCGAAGTTCTTCTTCTGCCCGCGCCACTTCGCGTAATTCATCGAGCCCATGTTGAGGGCCGCGATGTGCGGCCGCGTCTTCAGGTGCTCGACGCGATCCTTCATCGGGCCTGCGCCGCCGGTCGACCAGTTGATGAGCACCGGGCACCGCTTCTGGATCTCGCTCTGGATCGAGGCGAACACGGCTGGCTCCCAGGTCGGCATGCCCTGATCGGTGCGGGCGTGGACGTGGACGATCGCCGCACCGGCGTCGTAGGCGCGCTTCGCTTCCTCGGCGATCTCGACCGGCGTGTACGGGATCGCCGGGCAGAGCTGCTTGCCCGTGACCGCACCGGTCAGCGCGCACGAGATGATGACCTTGTCTCCCGCTGGGGCACTCATGCGTTGTCCTTCTGGCCGCGTGCAGCGACCACGTCTTCGATGTGATCGACGACCTTGATCAGCGTCTTGATCAGCTGCTCGAGCTCACCCGGCGGCAGCGCCATCACCGCCGTCTGCAGGATCTCCCACGGCGCGACGTCAACCCGGCGGGCCATCGCGCGGCCTTCGGGCGTCAGCCGGATCTTCCACACCCGGCGGTCCTCGGCGCTCTGCTCGCGGGCGACGAGGCCCGCGGTCACCATGCGATCGATGATCCCCGTGATCGACGAGTTGGTCGCCGCCATCTTGTCGGACAGCTCCGACAGCGACAGATCGCCGACACTCTGCAGCAGCTTGAGCGCGTTGAGCTGGGTCGCCGTGATCCCGTGGCGCGCGCACTGCTCCTTCGCGAGCCGCCGCGACTCCGCCTGGAGATAGATCGCCGTCTCGACGATGCGGTCGAGCGCGGCCTTGTCGACCTTCCCGGTCACCGGCTTGCCCCGTGGCTCGGGAGCGGACTTTGCCGCCCTGCGTTGGGCGATCGTTCTTGACGTAGACATTTCGCATAGTGAAATATCAGCCCCCGCAATGATTGCCAAGGACGAACTTTCATTCTTCTGTGTTCCCGGCTGGATCCGACGGCGTGAGGTGCAGTTCGTCCTCGGCGCGCTGCTGGCCTCCGTCGGATGCGCGGATCCCGCGGACCCGAACGCGCCACGCACGCTGACGTTCGGGCCCTACCCCCTCGAGTCGGGAGCCGAGATCACCGACCAGTGCGTCAGCGTCTCGCTCCACAACGAGGAGCCGATCTACGTGAACCAGGTCGAGCTCCAGACCGGGCCGGGCTTCCATCACTCGAACTGGTTCTGGGTTCCCGAGCACCAGTTCGCCGGAGAGGACGGGACCTGGAGCTGCGGCGACCGCTACTACACCGAGGCGGCCGCGGGCCTGTTCGGCGCGGTCGTGTTCGCACAGTCGACCCAGGCGGAGCACGAGATCCAGGCGTTCCCGGCGGGTGCGGCGACCAAGATCCCACCGCGCTCGAAGCTGGTCGCGGGCCTCCACCTCCTGAACCCCAGTGACGAGCCGCTCGCTCCGACGATCAGCCTGACCCTCACGCCGCTCCCCGCAGCCGAGGTCACGACCGAGCTCCACGGGTTCGCATTCCAGAACCAGAGCATCGAGCTCCCGCCGCACGCCAGGTCGCGGTTCACGATCGAGTGCGATCTGACGAAGGGCGTCGGGATCGACGGGATGCCCTTCGAACGGCCGGCACCCGACTTCCGCTTCTATCACGTGCTCGCGCACTACCACGAGCTCGGCACCGGGATGACGCTCGAGGCGCTGCGCGACGGCGACGGTGGATCCGAGATGATGTTCGAGACGCGAACCCGGGTCGGTGACGGGCTCGCGGCAGTGCTCGATCCGCCGTTCGAGATGACCGGTCGCTCGAAGATCCGGTTCGCCTGCGAGTACGACAACCCGCGCGACGCGCCCGTCGGCTGGGGCGTCGGCGATCAGGAGATGTGCATCGTGTTCGCCTTCACCGACTCGCCGATGGTGTGGTCAGGCGGCGCGCCGTTCGTCGAGCCGCCGGGTCCAGGAACCACCAACAACGGCATCATCGACTTCACGCACAGCTGCATCACGATCGCCGTCGACGGGACCCACTGATGGTTCGCGAGGTGACGCCGCACGACACGACCGCGACCATGAGACCTCGCGACGTGACGGATGCGACGACGATCCGGACGCGCGGCCAGGCGCTGCGCGTGTTCTTCTCGCGCAAGGGGCCGCGCCTGCTCGCGAAGGTCGCCGCGACCAGCTGGGCGGCTCGGCTCGCACTCGGGCCACCGGGGCCCCGCGATGTGCTCGCCGCGGCGGTCGCGATCGGCGTGTGGCCATTCCAGGAGTGGCTGGCGCACAAGTACATTCTGCACCTCGAGCCGCGCACGATCGCCGGCAAGCCCTTCGATCCGGGCTTCGCGCGCGCGCACCGCACGCACCACGCCGATCCACGCGAGGTCGACGTGACGCTGCTGCCCATGCAGGTCATCCGCGCGTCGATCCCGGGCGCCGCGGGCCTGTGGCTCCTGGTGTTCGGACCCCGTCGCGCCGCGATCACCGCGATGGCGACGTACTCGACGATGGCGGTGTTCTACGAGTGGACCCACTTCATCGTCCACACGAACGTCAAGCCCCTGACGTCCTACGGCAAGAAGGTCCGGCGCAACCACCTGCTCCACCACTTCCGGCACGAGGACTACTGGTTCGGGTTCACGTTCCCTCTCGTCGATCGCTGGTTCGGCACCGATCCGGATCCGGCGACGATCACGCGCTCGCCGACGGCGAGGAACCTGTACGGGCTGACTGCGGTCTAGTCATCTCGGAATGCGGCTTGCAAAGGCAAGCAGCATGCGCGCAGGCGAACTTTGCATCCGCACCGTGGTCACGGCCTTTCCCGATGAGTCCGTGGTCGATGCGGCCCGCCGCATGGCCGATTATCAGGTAGGTGACCTGGTCGTCGTGGACGCTCCCGGCGATGGGGGCGCTCATCCAATAGGCATCGTGACCGATCGCGACCTGGTCGTGCGCGTGCTCACGCGCACCGATTGCGTGCCCAGCCAGACCAAGGTCACCGAGGTGATGCGCAAGGACGTCGTCACGGCGACCGAGGACGACGACGTCGAGCACGTGCTCGCGAGCCTGCGCCGCCACAACATCCGCCGGATGCCGGTCGTCGATCAGCGTGGCGTGCTGCAGGGCATCATCACCGTCGACGACATCGTCGGCTGGATGGCCGAGCAGCTCGAGCGCACGGTCGGCTTGCTGGAGCGCCAGCGCGGCGCCGAGATCCGCACGGGATGACTCGTGCGGCGACCCGTGCAATCCGTGCACGAGGGAGCGATGAAGCAGCTGCTACCGCTGGAGCGCGTGCGCGGCCTCATCACCGCGGACGGTGGACTCGGAGCGACAGAGGTCGCCGAGCGCCGGGATCGCTATGGCACGAACGACATCGTCGAGGCCGCCAGCCACCCCGTCGCCGCGCTCGCGCGCGAGACCGCGCGCGATCCCATGATCTGGTTCCTCGTGGGAACCGCGGCGCTCTACGCGGTGCTGGCTCAGTACTCCGAAGCGATCACGCTGCTCGTGTCGATCGCGCCGCTCGTCGGGATGGACGCCTACCTGCATCGGCGCACCCAGGCCTCCACGCAGGGGCTGCGACGGCTCCTCGCAGATACCGCGCGTGTCGTGCGCGATGGGATCGAGATGGAGATCCCCGCAACGGAAGTCGTGATCGGAGATCTCGCGATGGTGGCGACCGGCGAACCGTTCCCCGCCGACGGCATCATCGTCGCCGGACGCGAGATCCGGGTCGACGAGTCCGCATTGACTGGCGAGGCTTATCCGGTCTCGAAGCACGTGCTCGCGAGCGCGCCCGTCGGCACCGACGATGCGCTCGTCGACGGGGAACACTGGGGCTTCGCCGGGACCAGGCTGCTCATGGGGCGCGCGTCTCTCCGCATCGTGGCGATCGGACGCGAGACGCTCTACGGCACGATCGTGCAGCTCGCGACAGGCGCCACCCGCGAGCGTACGCCCCTGCAGCGCGCGGTCGGTGCGCTGGTGACGGTGCTGCTCGTGTCGGCGATGATCCTGTGTGCGCTCCTCGCGTTCGTTCGATTGCGCGAAGGCTACGGCTGGGTCGACGCCGTCGTGAGAGCGGCGTCGCTGGCCGTTGCAGCGCTGCCCGAGGAGTTCCCGGTCGTGTTGACCGTCTTCCTGGGCGTCGGTGTCTACCGACTCGCGCGACGCAAAGCGCTCGTGAATCGCGCGGTTGCCGTCGAGAACATCGGCCGGGTCTCCTGTATCTGCTCTGACAAGACCGGGACGATCACCGAGGGCCAACTGCGGGTCGCGCGGGTCGTTCCCGCCAACGGGCTGGACGACCAGTCTCTGCTCGCGATGGCGGCGGCCGCGTCGCGGCTCGAGACCGGCGATCCGCTCGACCGCGCGATCCTCGAAGCGGCGGGTCGTGGCCCGGCTGGCAACGACGTCCTCTCCACCTTCCCGTTCACGGAGGACCGGCGCCGCGAGTCCGTCGTGATCCATCGCGCGGACGGCATCGTCGCCTACACGAAGGGAGCGCCCGAGACGGTCCTCGCGATGTGCAGCGATGGCGACCGCACCGCATGGGGTGATCGGGTGGCGCAGCTCGCCGCGGGAGGCCACAAGGTGATCGGGTGCGCATCGCGCCGGCTCGCGGAATACTCGGGCGGCGAGCCCGATCGCGACTTCGAGCTCGCGGGGTTGATCGCGGTCGCCGATCCGGTCCGCGCCGAGGTCCCCGACGCGGTTCGCTGGTGCCGCGCGGCCAGCGTGCGCGTCATCATGGTCACCGGCGATCATCCGGCGACGGCGAGCGCGGTCGCGATCGAGATGGGCCTGGCCGATGCGCCGGTCGTGATCACCGGTGAGCAGCTGGCGACGGGGGACGATCTCGCCGATGCCCTGCGAGAGGTCGATGTCGTCGCGCGCGCGCTGCCAGCGCAGAAGCTCGCGATCGTTCGCGCACTGCAGCGCGCGGGTGAGATCGTCGCGGTGACCGGAGACGGCGTCAACGACGTCCCAGCGCTGCAAGCAGCCGACGTCGGCATCGCGATGGGGCAGAAGGGAGCTCGCAGTGCCCGCGAAGTGTCCGCGATCGTGCTGCTCGACGACAACTTCGGCAGCATCGTGGCCGCGATCGCGGAAGGGCGCGTGCTGTTCGACAACCTGCGCCTGGCCTTCCAGTACTTGTTGATGATCCACATCCCGCTCGTTCTCACGGCCACGTTCATTCCGCTCGCGGGTTATCCGGTGCTCTACCTGCCCATCCACATCGTCTGGGCAGAGGCGATGATCCATCCGACGGCACTTCTCGCGTTTCAGCACTCGGGGACCACGCGCTCCCCGATTCCCCGGGGACGTGGAGCCGACGTTCGGCTGTTCTCACGGGGTGAGTGGGCGACCATTCTGGCCGTGGGTGGAATCATCACGGCGTTCGTCACGCTCACGTACGATCGCAGCCTCGGCGGCGGTGATGACCACGCGCGGGCGATGGCGATGGTCGTACTGGCGACGGCGAGCGCGAGCGTCACCGCGGTCCTGAGTCAGCTGCGCACGCGCGCCGCGCGCCTCGTCGCCGCGACCTCGCTGGCCGCCGCCGTGGTCCTCGTCCAGACACCTCAGCTGGCGTCGCTGCTCCACCTCCAGCCGTTGCACGTCGACGACTGGCTCCTCGGGCTCGCGGGCGGTGCCAGCGTGGCGGTGCCGATGCTCGCAGCCCGCTACCTACGCTCACGCGAGGACAGGTCGACCCGGCGCTGACATCTTCACGCGCGCGCCTGGTTGGCTGGTGACCTCGAGTGTCTCCCGGAACCGTGGGACGGCGTGGACGACGCAGTCACGTCACGTGCGGATCGGCGAGCTCGGCGCCCTTGCCGCTCGCGGACCACCCAGGCCGGGCCTTGCCGATCACCGTGGCGATCGCGGCGATCGTCAGCAACATCACGGCGAGCGCGATGTTGTTCAGCGACTCGCCGACGCCCACGATGACCCAAGCTCCGACGTCTCTCGGCTCCGCCCCCGGGAGGCTGGTGAACGACCGGATCACGCCGATCACGAAGCCGAGGGTGCCAGTCAGTAACGTCAGCGCCGACAGGCTGTGGACGATGCCGAGCCGGCGACGATCCGGTCGTCTCGCGTACTGCACCGCGGCGACCACGAGGAGGAGGCCGACGATCGTCGTCGGGTACATCCCCCACCCTCCCTGATGAAATCCTTCGAGCATGTTGATCTCCTTTGCGATCGACGACGAGACATCGCGCAGACCTCGTCGGTTGCAGGCGAAATCAGCATCAGTTCGGGCGCACGAGCGACAACGAGTCCTCGACCAGGTAGCTGATCTGCTCCGCACACGCGATCGACGAGGGCGCCCACACCAGGCCGATCGAGCCATCGACGGCACGCCGGACGACCGCCCACGTCTCGAGCCGCGGGCACGTGTCGAGGCGCGCGCCGACGGCGCACGTCACCATCACGCGGACCTGTGCTCCGACCGGGAGTGCACCCGGATCACCTCGCAGCCCCAGGCCGCCGTGCGAGACGTCGGCGATCCGGAAGCTGAGGACCTCCTCGCCGATCACGACGCGCGCCAGCCCGTCGAGCTGGGCTCGCGGAAACGCCCGTCGCTGCACGTGGTGCTGCGACATCACCGTGCAGTGGAGCAAGGAGAGCGCCAAGTCTGCCGCTGATGCCGTTCGCGCACTTACGGCTGTCACGTGGGGTACGACGCCCACAGCAGGGCCCTCTGCCCTGACGACCGCACCAGCCACGCCGGTTTCTCGTAGGCAACGGCGATCTATCTCCCGGTCGTGGAAAGAATCGTCATTTCTTCGTGCGACAGATCGGCGCCCTCCTCGTCTTCGGGTGTGAAGCGCGCCCACGCCACCCGATCGCCATCTCGCAGCCTCTTGATCTCGATCGCTTGGGCCACGGCCGCGTGCGGCCCGGCGCCCGGCGCCGCGCCGTCGATCGATGCCGGCGTCACGGACGGGCCGGCCGCCGATACGGCGGTCGCCGATGCGCCGGTGGATGCGGCCTCCCCCCATCCGCCTGGCGTCGGACTGATGCACACCGTCGCGCAGCTCGACTTCCTGCGGGCACACCGCGACCAGCAACCGTGGAAGCCGGCCTTCGAGCAGCTCCTCGGCGATGCCGAGGCCGCGCTCACCCGGACCCCCGATCCGCGCGTGGACTTCGACGTGCCCAACTACTACAGCGATCCGCAGGGGAGCCAGGCTGCGAAGGAGTGCCTCCGCCAGGATGCGCTCGCCGCGTACGCGCTGGCGCTTGGTTACCAGCTCGCGGACACGAGCGCCAAGCGCCAGCAGTACGCGGCCAAGGCGATCGAGCTCCTCGACGCCTGGGCGACGGTGAACAAGTCGATCTCGGGGGCCGACGGCGATCTCGTCGCGATGTACGCCGGCGTCCCGCTGCTCTACGCCGCCGACCTGGTGATGAACTTCGAGGGTTGGTCTTCAGCCGGCAGGGCGGCGTTCACCGGGTGGTCTTCGACCGTGTTCAGGCAGAGCAGCCACGACATCAGGCAGCGCACCAACAACTGGGGCGCGTGGGGGACGCTCGGCGCGATCGCCAGCGCAGCCCTCGTCCACGACTCCACGAGCGTCGCCGAGGAGATCACGCGGCTCGAAGCTCGGATCGAGGACAGCATCGCCGAGAACGGCGAGCTGCCCGAGGAGAACCGCCGGACGAACAGCGGCATGTGGTACACGTACTTCGCGCTCACCTCGATGACCGCGACCGCGCAGATCGCGCGCAACGTGTCCGGGGTCGACGTGTTCGGATACACCGCACCCAACGGACGGAGCCTCCGGCTCGCCCTCGATCGCGAGTTCTTCTACGCGATCCACCCCGACCAGTGGCCCTACCCGCTCCCCGGCGGCGTCGAGGGCCAGCTGTGGCGCGCGCTGTACCCGTGCGCCGACGAGATCGAGATGCCGTCGGTGACCGGATGGCCCGGGACCTTGTTCGAGGCCATGTCCGACATCTACCAGGTCCCTGCGTGGAAGGACTGGGTCTCCCCGTCGCGGCCGCTCAAGGGCTACCACGCCTGGGTCTACGTCACGCTCGCGCGCCAGAGCCCGTGATCGCCGAGGATGGCGCGGCCGACAACGTCCTCGGGCTCACGACCTTGAGGAGCTCGAACCACGACAGCGCCACGAACCCACTCGCGAGGGCGAGCGCGAGCTCCCATCCCGCGAGCGCGTCGAACGCGAAGAAGCCGCGGAGCGGCGCGACGCTCACGATCGTGACGAGCAGCCCGAGCGCGAGGACGACGACCGCCGTGGCCATCCGGTTGCGCGTCCGGAGCCGCGACAACGCGGACACGCGCCACGAGCGATTGACCACGATCAGCGCGAGGTTCCCCGACATCAGGCTCGTGAACGCGAGCGTCCGTGCATGCGCGTCGCCGTGACCTCCCGCGAGGACGTAGAGCACGAGCGATGCCGCGAGCACGCTCGCCCCTTGCAGGAGCGACAGCACCAGCATCCGCCTGTCGAAGATCGGCGCGTCCTTCGCGCGCGGGGGCTGTTGCATGATCCCTGGCTCCTCGGGCTCGGCCTCGAACGCGATCGAGCATGCGGGATCGATGACGAGCTCGAGGAACGCGACGTGGATGGGGTGGAGGAGCATCGGCCAGCCGAGCAGCACGGGGATCAGCGACAGGCCGGCGATCGGGACGTGGACGGCGATGACGTATCCCATCGCCTTTTGGAGGTTGTCGAAGATGCGCCTGCCGAGGCGCATCGCCGCGACGATCGAGGCGAAGTTGTCGTCGATCAGCACCAGCGCGGCCGCCTCGCGGGCGACGTCCGTGCCGCGACCGCCCATCGCGATGCCGATGGCGGCGGCCTTGAGCGCGGGCGCGTCGTTCACGCCATCGCCGGTCATCGCAACCACCTCGCCGTCGGCGCCGAGCGCGCGGACGAGCCGGAGCTTCTGCTCGGGCACCATGCGCGCGAAGATCGAGACCGTGCGTACGCGCTCCTTGAGCTCGTCGTCGCTCATCGCGGCGACCTCCGGCCCGGTGGCGACGTCGCTCGACGCGATGCCGACGCTGCGTCCGATCGCGCGCGCCGTCTCCGGATAGTCGCCGGTGATCATCACGACCCGGATGCCCGCGGCCCGACACTCGGCGACGGCCGCGGGGACCTCGTCGCGGACCGGATCGACGAGCCCGACGAGCCCGACGAACACGAAGTCGAAGTCGTGCTGGCCGTCCGGGAGGGCCTCGGCCACGTGCTCCGCGCGCGCGACGCCGAGCACGCGCATGCCCTCGCCCCCGAGGGCCCGCACCCGCTCGCGCAGCCGCTCGACGGTCGCGGCGGGGAGGTGGCAGAGATCGACGATCGCCTCCGGCGCTCCCTTCGCCGCGACAAGGAAGCGGCGGTCGTCCGGGGCGTAGACGTGCGACATCGCGAGGAGGTCCGGTGCGAGCGGGTACTCGCGCAGCGGCCGCCATTCGTGGTGGAGGTGCTCCGAGCCCGCCAGCGCGGTGCGCCCGAGATCGTGGAACGCGACCTCCATCGGATCGTACGGATCGGGCTGGCTCGCGAGGATCGCGTACTCGACGAGCGCGTGCACGTCCTCGGGGAGATCGCGCACCTCGCCGGTGACGTCGACGGAGGTGTCCGCCACCTCGAGCCGCACGACGCGCATGCGATTGATCGTGAGGGTCCCGGTCTTGTCGCTGCACAGCACGGTGGCCGCGCCGAGCGCCTCGAGGGCAGGCATCCTGCGGGTCAGGACGTGGTGCTTCGCGATCCGCCGGGCGCCGAGCGCCTGGAACACGGTGAGCACGACCGGGAACTCCTCGGGGAGGAGCGCCATCGCGACGGTGAGCCCTGCGAGCAACCCGAGGAGCCAGTCGTGACGGGCCAGACCGTGAACGAGCACGATCGTCGCGCACAGGACGAGTGCCCCGATCGCCATGCGCTTGACGACACGGCCGACCTCGCGCTGGAGCGCCGTGCGCTGGACGTCGACCTCGGCGAGCACCTTGCCGATCCGTCCCATGGCCGTGTGGCCCCCCGTGGCGGTCACCTCGAGCTGGCCGTGGCCGCCGACCACCAGCGTCCCCGAGAACACGGAGGGCAGATCGTCGCCGCCGGGCTGCGCTTCCTCGAACGGCCCCGCGTCCGCCTCACGCGCGCGCTTGCGCACCGGGACCGACTCTCCGGTCAGGAGCGACTCGTCGATCTGAAGGTTCACCGCCTCGACCAGGAATCCGTCCGCCGGCATGCGATCGCCTTCGGAGACGACGACGAGGTCGCCGCGCACGACCTCGCGCCCGGCGATCCGCTTGCGGACGCCGCTGCGCACCACGAGCGCGCGCGGGCTCGACAGATCGCGGAGCGCCTCGACCGCGTGCTCGGTCCTGCGCTCCTGGACGAGCGTGATGCCGACGACGATCACGACCATTCCGAGGAGCGTCGCCGCCTCGCGCGGATCGCCGAGGACGAGGTAGAGCGCTCCCGCAGCGATCAGGAGCAGCAGCATCGGCTCGCGCACGACATCGAGGAGCGTGCGGAGGATCCCGTGCCGCTCGGTCGCAGTGATCTCGTTCGGCCCGTCTTCCCGGAAGCGACGCGCTGCCTGGTCCTCGGTCAGCCCGTTCGGCGAGGCCATGACCTGCGGTGTAACATGACCACCGTCGGTCACTCGTGGCGGAGCGCGTCGATCGGGTTGAGCCGCGCTGCCTTGCGCGCCGGGAAGAAGCCGAAGATCACGCCGACCGCGGCCGAGAAGCCGAACGGCACCGCGATCAGCAGGGGATCGATCGTCAACGGGATGTCCAGCTTGCTCGTGATCGCGTACGAGCCACCGAGCCCGAGCGCGATCCCGACGAGCCCGCCGATCGCCGACAGCACGACCGCCTCGATCAGGAACTGGGCGAGCACGTCGCGGCCGAGCGCACCGACCGCGAGCCGGATCCCGATCTCGCGGGTTCGCTCGCTGACCGCGACGAGCATGATGTTCATGATCCCGATCCCGCCGACGAGCAGGCTGATCGCCGCGATCGCCGCAAGCAGCGAGGTCAGCACCCCGGTGATCGACCCGACCATCGCGGCGATCTCCTTCATGTCGCGCACCGTGAAGTCGGGGTCCTCGCCCGCGTGGATGTGGCGGCGGACACGCATCACCGCGTCGATGTCGGCGCGGATCCGCCCCGACTCGGCCTCGCTGCGCGCCGACACGAAGATCGCGTCGACGTCGTGCGTGCCGCTGATCCGGCGCTGGTGGGTCGCGAGCGGGACCATGATGAAGTCATCCTGGTCCTGGCCGAAGCTCGACGAGCCCTTCGGCGCGAGGACGCCGACCACGCGGAGCGAGATGTTGCCGGTCCGGATCGTCGCGCCGATCGGGTCGACGGAGCCGAACAGCGCGTTCCGGACGGTCTCGCCGAGCACGCACACGGGCGCTCCGGCGCGCAGCTCGGCGTCGTTGAACGTCCGGCCGGCCCCGACGCGCCACGACATCACCGTGAAGTAGTCGGAGGTCGAGCCCGTGATCGTCGTCCGCCGGCTCGCGCCAGCATAGACCGCGACCGTGCTGCGGGTGGCGGTGGGCGCGACCCCGGCGACGCCGCGGACCTCGCGCTGGATCGCGCGCGCATCGCGCTCGTCGAAGGGGGCCGCCCCGTTCCGCTGAGGCGGACCACCGCTACCTGGCGTGCCGGGCACGACGAACAACAGGTTCTGGCCGAGCCCCGACAGGTCCTGGCCGACGCGCGCCGCGGCGCCGCGGCCGAGCGCGATCATCGCGATCACGGCGGCGACGCCGATCAGGATGCCGAGCATCGTCAGGGCCGATCGCATCGGGTTGCGCCGGAGCTGGCGCAAGGTCTCGTGGATGGCGTTCCAGACGATCATGCCGCGACTCCGATCGGCACCTGCCGCGTATCGCTGACGATCCGACCGTCGAGGAATCGGATCACCCGACCGGCGTACAGCGCCATGTCGGCCTCGTGCGTGACCATCACGATCGTGA
>Ga0316603_10000672_pt1 | contig 17268 bp, 15 predicted proteins | sample OWC_soil_day10_n_FD_207649 | JGI IMG/M metagenome (GOLD analysis project Ga0316603, IMG submission 207649) | Wetland soil microbial communities from Old Woman Creek delta, Ohio, United States - OWC_soil_day10_noCT | ecosystem: Environmental > Terrestrial > Soil > Wetlands | place: USA: Ohio... | reverse complement strand
CGGTGCCCGCGTGCCGGCACTCGTCGTATCCGGCGACACCAGTCTTTCGGCCGCGCAGGCCGTGCGTGCGGCCGGGCTCGCACTGCTCCCCAAGCCGGTCGTGCCCGATGCGCTGGCCGCCGCGGCGGCCGCACTGATCGCCGGCGGCGTCCGCGCCTGACGCCGTGCCCCACCGCCGACGGCACGTGACGTACCCAGGTCCAGCGCCTCACCCATCCTGGCCCGCAAGAGCCAACGTTCGCCGGCTAGTGCCGGTGTCGGTGATGGACGTCCGGGTAGTGCGGATGGCTGTGAGTCAGCGGCGCGTGAGCATGCTCGTGAACGTGGGGCCTGGAACCGTTCCGTCCGTCAGGATGTTCGTGGCCATGATGCTCGTCGTGAGCGTGCGCGTGCGTGTGCACGAGGGGCTCGTGCCGGTGCTCGTGCGCGTGATGTTCGGAGACGTGCAGCCACACGCCGAGCGCCATCAAAGTTGCCGCGGCAACCAGGGGCCATGTCACCGTGTCTTGGCCCGCCAGTACCGCCACGACGGCCCCAAAGAACGGCGCTATCGAGAAGTAGGCCCCGGTCCGAGCCGTGCCGAGATGACGCAGCGCAAGAATGAAAAGTACAAGGCTCACCCCATAGCCGAGGAAGCCCACGGCCGCTGCACTGGCGACCGACGGGAACGAGGGGACGGGGATCCCGAGTGCCAACGCCAAAGAGGCGCTGACGCTGCCGGCGACCAGACCCTTCAGTGCGGCAAGGACGACCGCGTCGCTGGCGGAAACCTTGCGCGTCAGGTTGTTGTCGAGCGCCCAGCAAAGGCACGCCACCGCGACCAGCAGCGATCCGAGCACCGAGCCTTGGCCCCCGCTCGGAGTCACCGTCAGCAACGTCGCCCCGGCAACGATCACCAGCATGCCCAGCGCAATGCGACGGTCGAAGTTCTCCCTGAACAGGAACCAAGCAAGTAGCGCCGTCAAGACGGCCTCGAGATTCAGAAGCAACGACGCGGATGCCGCCGTCGTCAAGGTGAGCCCGTACATCAGCGCGATGGGCCCGACCACCCCGCCCAGTCCGATGGCCATGCCGATCCAGGTCCAGTCTCTGGCGATCGGCAGTGCGACCGGTGAGTCGGTCGAGGACACCCACCGCGCGCCCAGGACCATGAGCAGTCCGAGCCCCGCGCCCAGGTACAGGAGCGCCGCCAGCCATAGCGGCTGGATCGATCCGACCAGCGTCTTGGCCAACGGTGTGCTCACGCCGAAGAGCACGGCGGAGGCGATACCGTAGAAGACGCCGCTGTTCATCTCATCTCACGTCGACCGGCAGGCCATCCAGGCGCGACGCACCCGCGCGTCCGGCCTTCGGCGCGAAATAGAAACCACAGCACACCCGCGCTGCGCAGGATGCTTGCGAGGGCGGCCAGACGCAAAGCGCACTTCGGAACGCGCAGCTCGTATGAGCGCCGCAAATTCGATCGCCGCTGTTCCGCGATGAACGTCGACTAGAGCGGCGAACACATGCCGACGGGTGGGTTTCCAACTCCTTCTGCAACGCTTCCACGGGCCATCATGGACCGGTGTACCGACGCGTCCCCGGTGAATCGGTGATTGCTGTCGGTCCGGCCATTCCACGACCGATAGATCGGCAGCGACCCCGTTGAGCAGTTGCCGGCGGCGTCGGGCATGAACATCCGGAACACGTTGGCGGACTCCAGCAGCCACTGATCCGGCCATTGCTGCTGGACCGACGCGCACTCGCCAGCGGACCCTGTGTAGAAATGGGTATCTAGTCCGTACTCGGGACGGCCATACAGCCGACACACGGGAACAGCCGCCGAGGAGCGTGTGTCGGCCGCATCCACGACACGGAACCCCAGGCCGGTTCTCTGCCAGCCCGCGAACCTGCCTCCGTCCATCTCGGCGATCTCGGCCGCGTTCGCCGTGATGAAATAGTGATCGAGTCCCGCATGATGGAACTCGACAGCGTAGGAAACCTTGACAGGCGGCTCCGTCGGGGTGTGCATCGTGACGAGCACCGCCTCCTCGTTGGCGTCCGACCAGCGAACCATCCCCACGCCGGGGGCGTACCAGACGTCGCGCTCGTACCCGGAACCGCGCTTCTCGCGCACGAACAGGCAGTTGGCGAAGGTCCCGGCAGGTGTCACCACTGTCTCCAGCCCCATCGCCTGGTACATGCTCAAATATGCGACCGTGCCCATCATGGTGTTCATCCCGGACACCGACATCTGCCATTGCTCGGCGTTCTGGTAGCCCATTCCGCCGCCCATCATCGTGCCAGGGGTCACCGGGTTCTTGATGAGCCATTCCGGACTGGTCAGACTCATCATGTAATGCGCTCCCTCCGGAGTGGAGGAGCTGCCCCCATACCAGCGCACTCCGTCGGAACCCATCGCGTAGAAGTCCTCGCGGTCGACCGTGCACGGCGCGTCGTCCGTGCACTCGAGGTTCATGTGCAAGGCCGTGAGGCCGGTCATGCCCGCCCACGCCTGTCCGGTGTGCATGACCGCCGTGGCGGTGGAATTGGCACCCCTCAGGAACATGTACTCGTAGCGCGCCCCATCGACGAGCGGGAAGTAGGCGGCAGTCGACATGGGGCCGCCGGGGCCACCCATCATCTGGGCGGAACTGACTGTGGTGGCGAAAGCGAAGAGTGCCGCAAGTGCCAGCTTGTTCATGGAGAGTCCTTGATGCCGCGAGACGAATGGGACCCGGTCACTCGAGGTGCCGGGCAGGCGAGCGGAGATGGCGCTTGTGGCCGAAGCGCCGAGTGACATCAGCTGCTACAACGCAAGTCGCAGCGTCTGACGCAGGACTGGCAGCGCCGTTCCTCGCGTTCTCGCAAATGAAGCGGACGGTGACCGGTGGTCCAGGACAGGAACCCGGACGGATGCGGTCGAGGCAACAAGGAACGCCGCCGGACTCGTAGCGGTGTCTGACGCCGACTCGGACTTGGTCGCCAGCGGCGTATCGACGCTGCAGAAGCGCTCGCACTCCGAAGGCTCGCCATCCCCGGATGCGGAGCCGTGCGACATCGTCACCGGCGCAATTGTCTGGTGGTGGCCGACGATCGCGCAAGCGTGAGCAACACTCACCATGAACGCGACGAGCCACATTCCCAGCACTATGGGAACAAGTCGTCGACAGAGCGGGCGCGAAAGCATTTCAGGTTGATCCTGACCGATACGGTACTATCCAGTTCGCCGAATTTCCATGACGTGGGTCAATCCCGGGAATTGCCGCTCAACAGAAACGTCTGCGACGGGACAGCCCAGCGTTGGCAGGACTGCTTCCGTGACATCCGCCGCGGACGCCCACGACAAACTCGCTCGATGCGCACCGCCCTACGCACGAAGGGCACGGGTGAACGCAGCCAGTGGCAGCCGCTCCCCCGCCGGCGTTTGCTCAGGATCGTCTGATGCCCTGGTCACCAAGCGCTCAATTACCCTCACCCTTGGGCAGTGTGGCAGTGAATGATTGGTTGGAAGGGCTCGCGACAGTCCCGGAATTCAATCAGCGGCAGGCAAACACGCCTGCTACTTCCCCGGCGCCGTGCCGGCGCTCCTCACACCCGCCATCATGCCCTGCTGATCCATCATCGTCTGCATCATCATCTGCATCATATCCATCCGCCTCTGCATCATCTGCATCTTCGCGTTGACATCTGCAGGTTCCCCCTGCGACCCCATCATCCCCCTGCTCATATCGCCCGTCATTGCGCCCCCCGGCATCATCTGATTCATCATCGCCATGCCTAATTGCATTTCCCTTCGTTGCGCTTCCATCGCGTTCCGGCGTTCCTCGGGCGCGGTGGCGCTCGTCACCTTGTCGTGCAGCGCCTGCATTTTCTGCATGTGTTCGTCCATCTGACCCATCTGGCTGCCCATGCTCATCGACGGGCCCGATGGCGTAGTGGTGGCACTAGGTTGTGACGCCGGCGCTTTCGCGTCCTGCGCCAACGGCATGCCGGAGGCAAGCAGGGCCACCGCGCCAACAGCAATTGCGAGCGATCTCTTCATGTGAATCTCCATGTCGACGAACGAAGCGTGAGAGAGACGACGCCGCGCTGTCCGGTGAGTCCGCACGACGCGAACCAAACCACTCAGGCTCTTTGGCGCGGTACGCCTGCCTCCGAGACCGAACAAGACGGTTGCGGAATCCGTACCGCGCTGCGAAAACTACGCCTGCGTCCGACATGCGTCTGTGCGCCCGCGCACGCAGTCTCGCGTCGACGATCTGCCGTATTGCGCGGGCCGCGGTGTTTCCGCGGCGGGGTCACGCAGGGCACTCCCCTGCGCTCCACTCACCGGGTAGACAGTGGACGCTGGACCTTTCCGGCGGCATCACCGGCGTTGGAAGACGGACAGCAAACGGGGATGCCCGGGCACCGACTGCGGGGGCATCGCCCTGAACCGGCTGTCGCTGGGTAGGCCGCCCGCGGCTTCGGCCAGTTCGGCCGACACGAGCAGTTCCGTCTTGTCGGAGTGTGGAATGTCTGCGAGGCGACTGGCGACGTTGACCGTGTCGCCAATCACCGTGTACTCGAGCATGCGGCCATCGCTGAGCACGCCCGCGAAGGCGGTCCCGTAATGCGCGCCTATTCCTACCACCACCGGCACCTTGCCCTGACGTTCGCGGTCGCTTGACCAGACGACGACGGCGTCTGCCATCTCGGTGGCGCATTGCAGCGCTCGCCTGGCGTCGTCTGCGTGGGATGTCGGCGCGCCGAACACGACCATGATCGCGTCACCGATGTACTTGTCGACCACTCCGCCGTGCGCCATGGCGGGGACCGAGATCCGCGACCGGAACTCAGACAGGAAGCGGGCCAACTCGGCCGGGTCCATCGCCTCCGCCATCGCCGTGAAGCCGCGGAGGTCGGCGAACACCACCGCAACACGCATGCGCTCGCCGAAGGTGGCCATCTCCTCCGGCCGGCTGGTCAATTCATCCACAACCTCCGGCGAGAAGTAGCGCGACAGCGTCGCAGCGCGGCTGGCATGCACATACGCCTCGTGGATGGCCCGGCGCGTGCGTCGAGTGGTGAGCACCAGGATTGCTGACGCCAACCCGAAGATGACGATCGGAAAGAGCCGGAAGTGCTCGAGGTGATCCGCTGCCTCGGTATGCGCATGCGGCAGCTGGAGTGCCGCGCTTGGCAACAGCGCGCCTGCGGACAGGCACGCCACGAACGTCCCGGCGCCGAACAGCACGAGCGAAGGCTTGTGGTGCATCGAAGCGTGCAACAACACGAGGATGACCAGGCCCCCGACCGGCAGCGTGACCGCAACACCCGTGGACAGGTCCAGCATCCTGCCAAGCATCTGGATGGTGAAGGCCAGCGTGAGCACGTCCATCGCGACGAACGCGTAAGGCAGCCACGGGCGGAACACACGTCGCCAGGACAGCAAGAGCGCCACAAGCGTACCCACGCCATACGCAATCGTCGCGACTACGAGGGGCGTGTGGTCGAAGCCAGCTGATTGCGCCACGACGACAGCCGCGACGATCGCCGCGAAGATCGCGACGCGGATGACCGCAGCCGTCCGCTCGCTCTCTACGTCGGCCGAGCGCAGCGCACGTTCTGCACCCTTCAGGCGCGTCGCCTTGCGGTCGTCCGCCTCAGGGGTCATGCGCGAAACCGCGTCAGCCGACGCTGCCGCAGACGGATCGAAGCTCTGCCGTTCGGTTGTCGCCGGAGCCGTGGAGTCGTCCATGCTCAGATGCCTACTTGGCGATCTCCATCTCCGTCACGGTGTACTGCCCGCCCACCTTCTCGGCCTTGAAGCGGATCCTGTCGCCCGGCTTCAGGTCATCCAGCATCCGGGGATCCGTGACGCGAAATACCATCTGCATGTCACCCATCCCCAGGTTCGGGATCGGGCCGTGACGCAGCGTGACCTTCTGTGCATCCCTGTCCACTCGGCGGACTTCAGCGCTGCTGAAATCCGCAGTCGAAGCCTCACCGCCGTGATGCTGGTTGTGCGAATCCGCTGCGGGCGCCTGCGCAACCGCGGGACCTGCTGCGAGGGCGGTCGTCAGCGTCAGCATCGCGATCGTCTTCATGTCGTCTCCTCGTCGTGGGGCACCGTCACTTGACGATGATCCTGCCCTTCATGCCAGCCTCATAATGGCCACCGACCAGGCAGGCGAAGTCGAACTCGCCGGTGCGGTTGAACGTCCACACGAGGTCGCCGGCACCTCCCGGCTTCACGTGGACCATGTGCGGCTCGTCGTGCTCCATGTCGGGGAACTTGCGCATCTCCTCGGCATGCTTCTTCAGTTCATCCTCGGTGCCCAGTACCAGCTCGTGGAGAAGATTGCCCTCGTTGCGCACCACGAAGCGCACCGTCTCGCCCTTCCGTATCGTGAGCACGCTGGGCAGGAAATGCATCTTGTCGCTCATGGCGATCGTCATCGTGCGGGTTGCCTGCTTCGGGTCGCCTGCGATCCCGAACGGCTGTTGCTCGGCACTGGCGGGGTCGAACGGCTTGGCGGGATGACTCTTGTCTCCGTGGGCGTGCACGGCGCCCGCGGAGACCAGAAACGCCACGGCGCAGGTCCAGGTCAGCGATTTCATCGGCCGGCTCTCCTTCAGTGGTTGTGCCCATTGGGCTTGCGAACGTTCAAGGTCTTGCTGTCGGCGGCGGGAGTGGCCGCCGTTGTCGGTTGCGGCAGGTCGCCAGTCCACTCATAGGCTTGCGTTCCGTTCGGATGCGCGTACCAACCCGGATCGAGGTAGTCACCGGCCTTCTGGCCGTCGCGAACCTTGACCACCGTGAACATGCCCCCCATTTCCAGTGCGCCGAACGGCCCCGCGCCCGTCATCATCGGCAGCGTGTTGTCCGGCAGCGGCATCTCCATCTCGCCCATGTCCGCCATGCCGCGCTCGCCCATCACCATGTAGTCGGGGATGAGCTTGCTGATGCGCTCGGCGACACCACGATGGTCGACGCCGATCAGCGTTGGCACATCGTGTCCCATCGCGTTCATCGTGTGGTGCGACTTGTGGCAGTGGAACGCCCAGTCGCCGGCGATGGCGTCAAACTCGATCGCCCGCATCTGGCCGACCGCGACGTCGGTGGTGACCTCGGGCCAGCGCGCCGACCTTGGCACCCAGCCGCCATCGGTGCCGGTCACCTCGAAGTCGTGACCGTGCAGGTGGATCGGATGATTGGTCATCGTCAGGTTCCCGAAGCGGATGCGCACGCGATCCCCGGTCCGCGCTGCCAGGTGATCGATGCCCGGAAAGACGCGGCTGTTCCAACTCCACAGGTTGAAGTCGAGCATCGTGTTGATGCGCGGCGTGTAGCTGCCCGGGTCGATGTCGTACGCGTTGATGACGAAGACAAAGTCGCGGTCGACCCTGAACTTCCGCGGGTCCTTCGGATGGACGATGAACATGCCCATCATCCCCATCGCCATCTGCACCATCTCATCGGCGTGCGGGTGATACATGAACGTGCCGCTCTTCACCAGATCGAACTCGTAGACGTACGTCTTTCCCACCGGTATCTGCGGCTGCACGAGGCCGCCCACGCCGTCCATGCCGGAGGGCAGCAGGATGCCGTGCCAGTGGATCGTCGTGTGCTCGGGCAACCGGTTGGTCACGAAGATGCGTACCCTGTCGCCTTCGACCGCCTCGATCGTCGGTCCTGGGCTCTGGCCGTTGTAGCCCCACAGGTTCGCCTTCATGCCGGGCGCCATCTCGCGTACCACCGGCTCCGCGACGAGGTGGAACTCCTTGACGCCGTTGTTCATGCGCCACGGCAACGTCCACCCGTTCAACGTGACGACCGGGCTGTAGGGCCGGCCGTTGGCGGGGACAAGTGGCGGTTGCGTCCTGGCGGACGCCTGCATCGGCGCCTCGGGGAGCGACGCGGCGCCTGCCCTGCTGACGGCAGCGGCTCCTATCAGCGTCGCGCCGGCGTTGGTAAGGAAGCTTCTGCGTGCGTTCATGTCACCCCTCCGCTCAGTGCCCGCCGCCGCCGCCGGCCAGCGCGTTGGCGGGTCGGATGAACGAGGGCTTTCCGGGGGAGCCCGAGGTGAGCACCGTCTGCAGGTTGGTGTCGGCAAGCCAGTGGTCTCGCGTCGCCTCGACCGCGGCCGTCACGCTCGCGACCTGCTCCCTGGCATCGGCGAGCAGTTCGAAGATGCCGATCAGCATCCCGTTGTAGCGGAGCACGTTCTCCTCCGAGATGCGCTTGCGCAACGGCACGATCTCGTCCCGGTAGTGCCGGGCGATGTCGTAGCTCGTGCGGTAGGCCGAGTACGCCTCGCGTACCTGTGACCGGGCGTTGATCGCGATCTCGGCGGTGCGTTGCATCGCCTGCCGGTACAGTGCTTCCGCCCGTGCCACCCGTGTCGTGCCAAAGTCGAAGATCGGGATCTCGAGCTCGATCTCGTAGCCGTCCTTGCGCTCGTCGCCGGTCTCGCTTGTGTTCACGTAGCCCGCGTGGATCACGTTGACGAATCCGGTGGCCTTGGTGAGCCCGAGCGAGTGCGCATAGAGCTCCATCGAGCGCTTCGCCGCCTGCACGTCGAGACGCATCTCGATCGCCGTGCGCTCGGCGTCCCGCGCCTCGATGGGCGCCTTTGGCAGGTCGGGGAGCCGATCGGGTAGCCGGAAGGCGAGCTGGTTGCCGTGCAGGCCCATCGCCCGCACCAGCCGCTCGCGCTCCGCGTGGGCCTGGTGCCGCGCGCGCGCGAGCTGAGCGGTCGCGTCGGCGTAGAACGCGTGCTCGCGCATCTGGGCGAGCTTGCTGAAGTTCCCGGCCTCGACCATGCCCCGCGCGAGCTCCGCAGAGGCGTCGGCGGCGTCCTTGACGCGTTCGTAATAGCGCGCCAACTCCTGCGCGGCGACAGCGCCGAAATAGGCGTGCCGTGCCTCGGCGGCCACTGCAACGGCACGCGCAGCGACGTCGATCTGGGTCTGCGCGAAGCGCTGCTGCTCGACGTCGAGTGAGATCGGCATCGTGATCAGGTACAGCAGGTCGAACATCAGGGCGCGCTCGATCTCCAGGTGCCCGCCGCCGCTCTTGCGCGAGAAGCCGAACGTCGGATTGCGCATGCGCCCGGCGCGTACCAGGTCCGACTCCGCGACCCCGAGTTCGTCGAATCCGGCCTGCAATCCCGGGTTGTTGAGCAGGGCGATCTCCACCGCCGCGCTCGGCGTGAGGACATCGGCGAGCAACTCCGTGAGCCGCACCTGCACGACAGCGCTCTCGTCGTCCGATCGCTGCCACCGAGGCGCCTGTCCTGTTCGCTCCTTGGTGAGCGCCTGGATGTGACCGAATCCGCCGTCGGGCGCAAAAGTGGCGCAACCCGTCAGGAACACTGCCGCAAGGCCCGTGACGACTTGCCGGGCGTTCACCTTGCGCCTCCGGGGGAATGCATGCGGTGAGGAGGTGGAACGCCCGCCGATGCGGGCTGGCTCGGCGTGGCCGGCGCCGACGTCCCCGCCGCAGTCGGAGCGCTGTGGCCGGCGTGGGTTCTCTTGTCCGCAGCTTCGCGAACACGATCGTTGACGGCGCGCCAGTTTCCAACCGCGTCGTCTCCAAGCGCCCTATAGCCATCGAAGGCCGACTGGTAGCGCATGACCGGGACAGGCGCGGTGGACTGTGCCGGCTCGGGCACGCGGGGCTCGGCCGCTGCGGCGGTCGCGAGAACCAGCGCGGCAACGGCCGTGCATCGACGAGCAATACTCATGGTGAAGACTCCCCGAGGACATCGGGCACGCGACCCGAGCAAGGAACGTTCTATTTGCGCGCCGCGGGGGCGCGTGCGATGAGGCCCGGAAAGGGCCGCGTCGGTCTAGACGCTTCGGGGAGGTCGCTCGAGGCCGCCGAATGTCGGGGCCGGGTGCGGAGCACTGACGGCGGGAAAGCGCTCGCCGGTCGCCGGCAGGAGCACGACGAGTTGTGCGCAATGGCTGGGAAGCGCCGGTGCTGCACACACGGACGAACACAAGTCGCACATCGACGCGTTGCCCGCCGCCCCCGTGGCGCGGGGCAGGTCGTCATTTGCCCCATGACGCGCATGGTCTTCGGACGCGGGACGCGCCTCGTCGCCATGCTGGTGATACCCCGCCGCCGCGTGCGCGTGGCCATGATCGCCCGGTGCATGCGGTTGGCTCACCGTCGCCGACGACGAACCGCCCATGTGGCAGAGAACGCCGATCGCAGCCACTGCGCCCCGGAACGGGAGCAGCAAGGCAACCACCAGAAGGAGGCGCGCAGCGAACTTCATGCGGAACAGGCTAGCACGCTCGCGGCACCGGGGCAACGAGACGCGAGGCTGCGCGTCACTACAGACCGCGGCGTTGACATGGGCACCATCATCGAGTGGGGAGCCGCGCACCACAGGTCGAAGCCGTGCCGACGTACGCGCCGGATCGTCCGCCTGCATGGCCTCGGCTGGGCCAACATGCCGTCAGTCGGCGTCCGACGCGCGTGGCTCAGAGCTTCGCCGAGCGCAGCCGCAACGCATTCGCGATGACGGACACCGAGCTCAATGCCATCGCGGCACTGGCGATCACGGGACTGGCCACGATGCCAAACCAGGGATACAGGACGCCGGCCGCAAGAGGCACCCCCAGGAAGTTGTAGACGAATGCGAAGAACAGGTTCTCGCGGATGTTGCGCATCGTTCGCTGGCTGAGGAGCCTCGCCCGCGCAATGCCGCGCAGGTCGCCCTTGACGAGCACGACGTGAGCACTGTTCATCGCTATGTCGGTGCCGGTGCCCATCGCGATGCCGACGTTGGCCTGAGCCAGCGCCGGTGCATCGTTGACACCGTCTCCCGCCATCGCCACGACCCGGCCGGCCTGCTGCAGCGCCTGGACCTGGCGGTACTTGTCCTGAGGCAGCACGCCGCCCTTGACCTCGTCCAGTTGCAGGCGACGGCCCACGGCTTCGGCCGTGACGGGATTGTCGCCCGTCAGCATGACGATGCGAATGCCCGAAGCACGCAGCAGACGGATCGCCTCGGGCGTCGTGGATTTCACCGGATCGGCGACACCGACGAGCCCGGCAAGGTGGCCGTCGACGCCGACGTACATCACCGTCTGGCCCTGCGCTTGCAGTCTCTTGACGTCCGCTGCCGCCGGAGCCACGTCCACGCCCGCCTCTTCCAGCAGGGCAGCGTTGCCCAGCAGGAGTTGGCGCCCCGCCACTCTGCCGCGTACACCCTTGCCGGTCACCGCGGCGAAGTCGTGTACCGGCACAAGAGGCAACCGCCCCTCCGTAGCGCGGACGACGATTGCCTGCGCCAGCGGATGCTCGCTTTGCGCCTCCAGGCTGGCCGCGAGCGCGAGCACCTCCTCGTCGCGGAATCCGTGCAAGGCCGTGACCTGCTGCACGACCGGCCGGCCTTCGGTCAATGTCCCGGTCTTGTCGACTACCAGGGTGTCGACCTTCTCCATCAATTCGAGCGCCTCGGCATTCTTGATCAGCACGCCCTCATGCGCGCCACGCCCCACACCGACGATGATGGACACCGGCGTCGCGAGACCCAGCGCGCATGGACAGGCGATGATGAGCACCGAAATCGCGACCACCAGAGCGTTCGCCAACGCGGGCGACGGACCCCACAGCGCCCAGACCGCGAAGGCCACGACAGCGATCACGATGACCGCAAGGACGAACCACGCCGAGACCTGGTCGGCAAGCTTCTGGATCGGCGCGCGGGTACGCGCGGCCTCGCTCACCATCTGGACGATACGCGCCAGCAGCGTTTCCGCGCCGACGCGCTCGGCTCGCATCAGGAAGGAGCCGGTCTGGTTGACCGTACCACCCGTGACCTTCGATCCCGCCGCCTTCTCCACGGGAGTGGGTTCGCCGGTCAACATCGCCTCGTCGACGCTGGAGTGGCCCTCCGTAACCATGCCATCGACAGGGATATTGGACCCTGGCTTGACCCGCAGGATGTCGCCGACCCGGACTCGATCGAGCGGCACTTGCTCCTCGCTGCCGTCGGCAGCAACCCGGTAGGCCGTCGTGGGCGCCAGCTTCAGGAGGTCGCCGATCGCGCTCGAAGTCTTCGAACGTGCCTGCAACTCGAGCACCTGGCCGAGCAGCACGAGCGTCACGATGACGGCGGCCGCCTCGAAGTACAGGGGCAGACCGTGCTCGGTCCTGAATGCGGCCGGAAGGCTCGCCGGAAAGGCTATCGCGTAGAGACTGAACGCGTAGGCCACCGCAACACCCAGCCCGATGAGGCTGAACATGTTGAGGTTCCAGGTGCGAAACGAGCGCCAGCCGCGCTCCAGGAACGGCCAGCCCGCCCACAGCACGACCGGTGTGGCAAGCAGCGCCTCGAGGCACTGCGACCACGTCACTCCCATCAGGTGCGGAAGCCCCGCCGCGGTCGCCCCGCGGTCGACCGCGGCACGGATGTCGAGACCCAATGGGGGCCCCATCATGAGCAGCAGCAACGGGCCGGTGAGTGCGAGCGCGACGCGGAAGCGCCGCGACATGTTCTGCAGTTCCGGGTTTTCGACCGATGCCGCCGGCGCCAGCGGCTCGAGTGCCATGCCGCATATGGGGCAGTTGCCCGGCCCCGGCTGACGGATCTCCGGATGCATCGGGCACGTGTAGACGGTCTCGCCCGACGCCCCCTTCGATGTGTCGCCACCCGCATGTCGGTCAGATCCCGAACGCTCGTGCGCGGGCTGGCGGTCGTCACCATGCCGCGCGTGGCCGCCATGCTGGAGTCCGTGTGCGTGTTCGTGTGCGTGTTCGTGCGTATGGTTCATCGCAACTCCTTTCGCTTGCGCGCTCACGAGACAGATCCTGGACCTTGCCATCGTTGGAAGGTCAAGCCCCCCGTCCGGAAGAGGTCGACAGCAGCGGCCGCAGCGGCCTGAATCCGAAGATCGGCTGTGCCGCGCGCCTCCTTCTCGCCGATGCGGCGCTCGCGGACCAACGCCCTGAACGAATGCTCATCCTCCCCTCGCCCCAGCACGCAACGCACCCCGGCGTCCGTGATGCGCGTGCGGCTTCTCCGGCGTATGCACGGGCGACGCAAGCGTCTCGAGGATCGGACATTCGGGCCGGTCGTCGCCGTGGCAGCAGTGCACCAGGTGCTCGAGCGTGGCCTTCATCGCATGCATGTCCGCGAGCTTGCGGTCGAGTTCCTGGATATGCTCCTGCGCGAGCAGGCGGACCTTGCTGCTCGGCCGCCGGCGATCGCGCCACAGGCCCAGCAGCGCGTTGATCTGTTTCGTCGAGAACCCGAGGTCGCGCGCCTGGCGGATGAAGCGAAGCGTGTGCACGTCGGCATCCGCGTACATCCGGTAGCCGGACATCGTCCGGCGCGCCTTCGGGATGAGCCCCAGTTCCTCGTAGTGCCGGATCATCTTCGCCGACACGCCGGACGCCGCGGCGGCGGCGCCGATGTTCATCGGTTGCATCGCGCACTCCTCCGTCAGTCGACCGCCAGCGCGGCGCGGGTCGCGGCCGTTTCGCGGTGCGACCTATCGTAAACCGTTTCCGCCGGATGCCAGCGGCGCAGCAGCAGCGAGCTCGACACGACACTCACGCTGCTGAACGCCATCGCCACGCCTGTCGGCATTGCGATGCCCACGTCCGCCGAGGCGAGCGCCGGCGCGTCGTCGGTGCCGTCTCCGACCATCGCGACCGTCGCGCCGCCTTCCGTGAAACTTGTCGACTCGCAGGCGCTCGTCGAAGTCGAACTCGCGGCCCGGCTCGTTCACGTCGCCTCGGCGAACTGCGAGGACGACGAGATCGAGACAGCAATCCGCGAGGCAGGCTGCACGCCGGTCCGGCAGTAGCCGTCGCCCCTTCCGGAAGCCCCCACAGCGGGGCCTTCGCCGTTGCGGCCCCCCCGTTCGAGAGCGCAGGGCGGCTCGTAGGCGTGGACCTTGCGCGAACGGGGTATTCCCTGCGTGTCCGCGCGCAGTAAGCTTGTGCGTACACACCAGGCGGACACCCGTCGCGGGGCGTGCGCCGAAAACCGTGAAAGGCGTCGCGATCCATGGCTATCTCGCCACTCGCCGGCAAGCCGGCACCCAGGAGTCTGCTCGTCGACCTGAACCAACTCGAGGATGCGTACTACGGCCGGGTGCCCGACGTGGCCGATCCGGCGCAGCAGGTTGCGTTCGGCACCAGCGGACATCGCGGCTCGTCGCTACGGGGATCGTTCAACGAAGCGCACATCCTCGCCATCACGCAGGCCATCTGCGAGCACCGGCGGGGCGCGGGCATCGATGGCCCGCTGTACATGGGCAAGGACACGCACGCGCTGTCCGGCCCCGCGCAGCGCACCGCGCTGGAAGTCCTCGCGGCCAACGGCGTCGAGACCGTGATCCAGCGCGACGACGGCGTGACGCCCACGCCCGTCGTCTCGCGCGCGATCCTCGTTCACAATCGCGGTCGTCGCGAGCACCTTGCCGACGGTGTCGTCGTCACGCCGTCGCACAACCCGCCCGAAGACGGCGGCTTCAAGTACAACCCGCCCGACGGGGGACCGGCGGACGCGCAGGTGACGCGCGCGATCGAGGGTCGCGCCAACGAACTGCTGCGCGCCGGCAATCGCGACGTCAAGCGCATGTCGCCCGACGCCGCGATGCGCGCGGCGACGACCCGGCCGGCGGACTTGGTCATGCCCTACGTCGAGGACCTCTCCAACGTCGTCGACATGGAGGCGATCCGGGCGTCGGGCCTCGCGCTCGCGGTGGATCCGCTGGGCGGCGCCGGCTCGCCCTACTGGGAGCCGATCAACGCCGTCTACGGGCTCGACATCGCGGTCGTGAATCCCGCGATCGATCCGACGTTCGCGTTTATGACGGTGGATCACGATGGCAGGATCCGCATGGACTGCTCGAGCCCGTACGCGATGGCGCGCCTCGTCGAACTGAAGGACCGCTACCGCGTCGCGTTCGCCAACGATCCGGACGCGGACCGCCACGGCATCGTCACGCCCTCGGTCGGGCTGATGAACCCGAACCACTATCTCGCGGTGGCGATCCGGTACCTGCTCACGCACCGCGAGCGCTGGCCCGCGTCGGCCGCGGTCGGCAAGACGCTGGTGTCGAGCTCGATGATCGACCGCGTCGTGGCGAAGCTCGGCCGCAAGCTCTGCGAGACACCGGTGGGTTTCAAGTGGTTCGCGCCGGGACTGTTCGACGGCACGTTCTGCTTCGGCGGCGAGGAGAGCGCCGGCGCGAGCTTCCTGCGGCGCGATGGCACCGTCTGGACGACCGACAAGGACGGCCTGATCATGAACCTGCTCGCCGCCGAGATCACCGCGCGCACCGGCAGGGACCCCGGCGAGCACTACCGCGATCTCGCTGCGGAGTTCGGCACTCCGCTGTACACGCGCATCGATGCCGCCGCCACACCGGAGCAGAAGGCGAAGCTCGGCAAGCTGTCGCCGGAATCGGTGACCGCGGCGACGCTTGCCGGCGAGCCGATCACGGCGAAGCTCACGCGCGCGCCCGGCAACGACGCGCCGATCGGCGGCTTGAAGGTCGTCGCCGCCAACGGCTGGTTCGCGGCACGACCCTCGGGTACCGAGAACATCTACAAGATCTACGCCGAGAGCTTCAGGGACGAGCGTCACCTGCAGGCGATCGTCGCCGAGGCGCAGCAGATCGTGGACGGTGCGTTGAGCCGATGACAGGCCGTTCCACGACGCCGCTCTCGTTGGCGGTCGTCGCAACCTCGGCGTTGGCCGCGGGGGCGATCTGCGGCGATGCGTGCGTGGCGGCAAGCGACACGCAGGTCATCACGATCGAGTCGCCGGGCTGCAAGGGCGGTCCCCCTCCACGGCATCCGACTATTCGATCACCTCGTCTGCGCGGATGCGAACGTCGCGGGGAATCACCAATCCGAGTTCGCGCGAGGTCCGCAGGTTCAATACCAGTTTGAACGTCGACGCCATTTCGAAGGGCAGCTCCGCAGGTGGCGTCCCGCGCAGGATGCGGCTCACATAGTCCGCGGCGCGCGCGAAGAGCACGTGCGAATCCGCTCCGTAGGAAATCAGGCCGCCCGCTTCGGCGTACTCCTGACGCGCGTAGATGGCAGGCATGCGCAGGCGCGCAGCGCCGTCCACGATCTGGCGCCGCTGGGGGAGCAGCGCTGCGGTCGTGGCGACGACGAGTGCGTCCGTACGTTTCCGTTGCATCGAGGCGAACGCCTTCTCCACGTTCGCGGCACTGACTCCGTCCATCACCCGCGACTCTATGCCGAGCGCACGCGCCCGTGTCTCGAGGTCCCGATACACGAGCATCTCGCCCGGATTCCCGGTGTCGGTCAGGTAGACAAGCGCCTTCGCGTCGCGTCGCAACGCGCGTAGCAGCTCCAGCCACTTGCCAACGATCTCCGCCTGGTTCGGTGAAAGTCCCGTGAGGTTGCCGCCGGGTCGAGCGAGCGACATCACCAGGCCGGACTTCACAGGATCTGCCGGCCCGAGTGCAACGATTGGAATCGTCGAGGTCGCCTTCTTTGCGGCTACCGCGGCCGTGGTCGTCACCACCACGAGCACGTCCGGCTTGCCCGCCACCAATTCCGCCGCCAGCAGCGCCAGACGGTCAGGGTTGCCTCCGGCAAAGTGTGCCTCGATCGACACGTCTCGGCCTTCGACGTACCCGAGTTCGCCCAGGCGCTTGCGGAAGGCGGCCCAGAGCTGCTGACGGGTAGCTTCCGACGCGTCGTCGAGAATCGCTATGCGGACTGGCCCCGGCCGCTTCGATTGCGCGGCGAGGCGCAAGGAAGCGCCGGCAACGCCGAGTGCGACGAGTGCAAGGACGACACCACGTCGCTGCATCACCCGCCTCATCCAAGGCTCCCTTGCACGCTGTCAGGAACCTGGGGCAGGTGCGAGATGCTCCCGCATGACGCGGACCAGCTCACGCGTGGCCGCTCCCGGATCGGGTGCCGCGCAGACGGCCGAGATGACGGCGACGCCCTCGAGACCTGCGGCGTAGAGCGCTGCGGCATTCGTCACGTCGATCCCGCCAATGGCGACGGCGCGATGGCCGGAGATTCTCGCGAGGCGCGCGGTCTCGTCGGCACCCAGCGCCATGCCGGCGTCCGGCTTGGTCACCGTCGGATAGACCGGGCCGACCCCGACGTAATCGACGTCCCAGCCCGCCGCTTGCCGCGCCTCGGCCTCGCTGCCCACCGAGACGCCGATGATCTTCGTCGGTCCGAGCTGACGCCGGGCCTCGGCGTAGGGCATGTCCTGCTGCCCGATGTGCACGCCCTCGGCATCGAGTGCCAGGGCCACGTCGATGCGGTCG
>Ga0316603_10000671_pt1 | contig 17272 bp, 19 predicted proteins | sample OWC_soil_day10_n_FD_207649 | JGI IMG/M metagenome (GOLD analysis project Ga0316603, IMG submission 207649) | Wetland soil microbial communities from Old Woman Creek delta, Ohio, United States - OWC_soil_day10_noCT | ecosystem: Environmental > Terrestrial > Soil > Wetlands | place: USA: Ohio... | reverse complement strand
TGCATCAGGTCGAACATCATGCGGGTGCGCGCGCTCAGGCGGCTAGGGTTCCCATCGAAGGCCAGCATCACACGCACGACAGCGTCACCGGTTTCGCTCTCGCGCACGTCGGCATCCGGCAGCAGCGAAGCTGCCTTCCATGAGAAGGTGACGTTGCCCAGTTGCCCCGGTTCGATGCGCAGGGAACGCCGGTACATGCTGGCCGAACGCTCGGATTTCGCGTGGACGGCCCAGCGGCCGTCGACATAGCCAGGCGAATAGGCGGTTGCGGTCTTGCCGGGCAGCATAAAAGGCGCCCAGCCTTCAGTCCATCGGTACGATGAAGCCGAGGTCGAGGTCGGCGCGGGTGCATGCTGGCAGCCGGCCAGGGCCAGCGTGCCGGCAAGTACGCATGCGCTGACGATTGTTCGCTGCACGGTTCACACGCCCCTTCCTCGCAACATCACAAAGGCCCTTGGGGCCGCCCATAAAAAAGGCCGCCCGAGGGCGGCCTTTGCCAATCCGACGACTGCCTTGCGGCAGTGCCCGATCAGAAGGTGTGACGCACGCCGATCGAACCACCGGTCGAGTTGTTGCCGGCACTCAGCGGGCTCCAGCCAGGGGCCACCGAGAACGCGCCACCATCGTTGTTGATCGACGACCACGTGGCGTACAGGGCGGTGCGCTTCGACAGGTTGTAGTCCACGCCCAGCGCCCATTGCGAGGCGTCGACGTTGTCCAGCAGGTCCTTGCCGTTGGTGCCACCGTAGCTGGCCTTGAAGTTCCACTGGCCAAACGGCGCGGTCACGCCGACATACCAGTTGTCACGACCAGCATCGTTGTTGTTGCCTGAAGCCGAGATCGAGCTGAAGAAGCCCGACAGTTTCATGAAACCGAAGTTCCACGAACCGCCGATGTTCCAGTTGTCCAGGTCGATATTGCAGGCGAGATCCAGGCAATCCGTCTGGCCATAGGCACCGGCAATGTCGAACGGACCGGCGGCGTAGCCAATACGCCCACCCCAGTACTTGTTGCCATTGGAGTTTTCGCCGGCAGCCATCTGGAATTGACCATACAGGCCAGGACCGAACACGCCGGCCGGAAGGATGTACTGCACCATGTTATTGGCGCGGACCAGTGTGCCGTAGGTGGTACCGGCCAACGCGCCCTGAAGATCGCCGCCTAGTGCCAGGTTGGTGGCGGCGCCGACGCCGTTGGTGCCGAACGGATCGAACACCGTCCAGCTCCAGAACGTCGCGGTGTAGTCGCGGCCGAGGCGCAGTTCGCCCCATTGATTCGAAAGGCTAACGGTCGAACGGCGGTTGAAGATCAGCTGGTTTTCAGAGCCATTGCCCCAGCTGCCGTTGGTGTTGCTCCGACCTGTGTCGGGAGCCAGACCAGCTTCAAGCCAGAAACCCGCCTTCAGGCCGCCACCCAGATCTTCGATGCCACGGAAGCCGAGGCGGCTGCTGGCCATGCCGTCGGTGCCCATCCCATAGACTCGATCGTTATTGCTGACGGTCTGCACGTTCAGGTCGATCACGCCGAACATGGTCACCGAAGACTGCGCCGAGGCCACACCGGCAAATGCGCCGAGAACGGCAAGAGCGAGAACAGATTTTTTCATTGCAACTTTCTCCTAGGTTAATGACGAAGACCTGATCGATTCGCGGTTTGCGGGGTGATCAGACCTAACCCCTCATCGGAAGTTAATGCATTGCACCAGACCGTCGCCCGGCTGGCAAAGGTTTGCGGTCCAAAGGTCTTTGTTTTGTTGCCTGTGCACAACGGGGATGCGGCGGGCCGGCATTGGCCCCGGCTCTCGCAAATCGGGCAAGAAGCGTGCCACAGGTCGACTCACGGCAAGATCGGCCGCCTGGCGGCTGCGCGGATAATGCGGCGCAGATGCAAGACTCTACGGGTTGAGGTGACAGATGTCCGCTGTGGATCAGGTCCTGTCCTGTGCCGACAATGCGCTGCGCACGTTGGCGGGAGCCCATCTCGCGTCGCGCAGCAGCCCCGCGGCCGTCGCGGAGAATGCCGCCGAACTGGCGCCCGAACAGCGCCGCCTGTCTGCAGCCCTGATGCGGGTGAACCATGTCGGCGAGGTGTGCGCGCAAGCGCTTTACAACGCTCAGACGCTGGCCACGAACGACGCGGGGTTGCAGCGCCAGTTCGAGGCAGCAGCTCGCGAAGAGTCGGACCATCTGGCCTGGACGCGGCGCCGGCTGGAGGAACTGCACGATCGCACCAGTTTGCTCAACCCGCTGTGGTATGCCGGCGCCTTCGGCATCGGGCTGCTCGCTGGCCGGCTCGGCCCGGGCATCAGCCTGGGCTTCGTGGCGGAGACCGAACGCCAGGTGGAACGGCACCTGCAGAGCCACCTCGACCGGCTGCCTGCCGCCGACCATGCCTCGCGGGCCATCGTGCAACGCATGATGGAAGACGAGGCCCGCCATGCAGCGGATGCACGCGCCGCCGGCGCCGTGGAATTGCCCGGCCCCGTGAAGCTGGCGATGCGCCTGGCCGCCAAGCTGATGACCCGAACCGCCCACCATGTCTGAACTCTCGAGCTTGGCCGAAGCGCGCGCCGCCGCGATGAAGAGCCCCTGCACCCGCCGCCTCGGCTTGGCTGCCCTGCTGGTGGCGACTCTGGGCCTGGCCGGGGGCTGCACCAACCTGCCCAGTGCGTCGCCCTTCAAAGGGACCGAGATGTCGAGCACGCCGCTGCTCGGCAAGTTCGTCTGGCGCGATCTGGTCACCGAGAACCCCGACGCCGTGAAGCCCTTTTATGCGGCGCTGTTCGGCTGGGAATTCGAGGAAGGCCGCGCGCTGGGCGCGCCCTACACCCTGGTCAAGTCCGGCGGCCAGTACATCGCCGGCATCAGCAAGACGCGTCGCCCGCAGCCTGACCAGCCGGTGTCGCAGTGGCTGAGCTTCATGTCGGTGGCCGATGTCGACCGTGCCGCCGAGCAGACCCGAGCGGCCGGGGGCAGCGTGGTGGCCGGGCCGCTGGACCTGCCGAACATCGGCCGCGGCGCGGTGGTGCTCGACCCGGACGGTGCGCCGCTGGGGCTGCTGCGCAGCAGCCTCGGCGACCCTGCCGACACACCGACGCCGGCCTTCAACCGCTTCCTGTGGACCGAGCATCTGTCCCGCGATCCGCAGGCCAGTGCCGACTTCTATGCCGCCCTGGTCGGCTTCGAGGTGCGCAAGAGTGACTTCGGCGGCAAGCCCTATTGGGTGCTGGTCAAGGGCCGGGAGCGCGCAGGACTGCTCAGGAACCCGATCGCGGTGGACCGCCCCATCTGGCTGGCCTATGTGCGGGTCGCGGACCCGGCCGCATCTGCAGCCCGGGCGGCGCAACTGGGTGGCCGCGTGCTGCTGGCACCCCGCAGTGACCTGCGCAATGGCACGCTGGCGCTGATCGCCGACCCGACCGGCGCCGTCCTGGCACTGCAGAAGTGGCCCTTGTGAGCCTTGGAGGCACCGACATGAGCGCGATTTCCTGGCGACGCGTGGCAAGCGCGGCACTGCTTTGCGCCAGTGCACTGCTGAGCAGTTGCGAGAGCAGTTCCGGCGTGGGCTTCAGCGTCGGCCTGCCCACCAACTACGGCAGCATGGAACTGGGCATGGCGACCACCAACTGGGTCGGTGGGCCGTTCTGGTAGAGCCGGGGCTGCGCTGCGGCGCGTGTGCGGTCGCTGCTAACGGCCGCTCGAAGCGTTCATGCAGGCCTGGATCATCGTCCGCGACCCGCCACTGGAGGTGAGTCCATCGCTGCCGAAAGGCACCTGGAACCATTGGCATTCGATGTTCTGGAAGTGGTAGGACCAGACCTCGACCCCCTGCCGCCCCACCACGCTGACGTCGCTCGGTTGGCCCAGGGTCATCAGCACCTGCTCGCGGCTCATGCCGGGCACGATGTTGCGGAAGTTGGTCTCGTTCAGCACCTGGACCCATTGGATCAGGCGGCCCGAGGCATCGACATCGAGCATGTAGGTACGCGGGCCGTTGCCGCGGAATTCCATGCGCTTGCCGCCGCCGGGCAGCGCGTAGGTGGCCACTGGGGTGCCCATCTGGGCGCGGATGTCGTCGGCCGACGCGCCCGGTTTCAGCCCTTCCGGGCTGGACGCGCAGCCAGCGAGCACGATGGCGGCCGCAAGGCAGATGGCGCCGACGATCTTCATTCGATGTTCCTCGATTCAGCCTTCGACGATGTCGAAGGCGGTGGTCATCTGCGCGGTCTTGCCGATCATGGCGCTGGCCGAGCAGTACTTTTCGTGTGACAGCTGGATGGCCCGCGACACGGCGGCTTCGCTCAGACCCTTGCCGCTGACGGTGAAGTGCATGTGCATGCGGGTGAAGACCTTCGGGTCGGTCTCGGCACGATCGGCATCGATCTTCACCACACAGCCGCTGACCAGCTGTCGGCCCCGCTTGAGGATCAGCACCACGTCGTAGGCGGTGCAGCCGCCGGTGCCAGCCAGCACGGTTTCCATCGGCCGCGGCGCCAGGTTGCGGCCACCGCCTTCCACCGCACCGTCCATCGACAGCAAGTGGCCGCTGCCGGTTTCGGCCAAGAAGGCCATGCCGGCGTCGCTTTGCCAGCGCACAGTGCATTCCATGGTGATCGCGCTCCCTGATGGACCTGGCGCCATGCGCCACTTCGGCGCTGAATGCCGCCTCGTTGGGCCGAAATTGTGCATGAGCGCACGCGCGACTGGAGGCGCCTCCCTAGTTCGTCCCAGAAGCTACAAGGCCATGTTGCGGCGCAGCATCGGCACTGCTAGACTGCGAGTCATTGGGATATGAGTCCCTGCAACTTGTCTCCTCCACCTTCCGAAAGGGTGGATTCAGCCCAAGGCAGCAATGCCTTGGGCTCTTTTCTTGGCAGCGGGGCCCGCGCAAGCGGGGCCGTATCATTCGGCTCCCCTGGAACCCGGCGCCCGGGCTGCACGGCTCGACGTTGCCGTTCCCTGCATGCCCCGAGGCCGCCTTCGCCTGCGAAGCACGCCTTGAAGACAGCCTCCCCGAAGCCGGCGCCATCGCGCCGCCGCGGCCAGCCCGACCTGTCGGGCTACCTGCAGAAGATCCTCAACGCCCGCGTCTACGACGTGGCCACCGAGACCGCACTCGAACCGGCGCGCAACCTGTCGCGGCGCCTGGGCAACCACGTGCTGCTCAAACGCGAGGACCAGCAGTCGGTGTTCAGCTTCAAGCTGCGCGGTGCCTACAACAAGATGGCCCATCTGCCGGCCGAACAGTTGGCGCGTGGCGTCATCTGTGCCTCGGCCGGCAACCACGCGCAGGGCGTCGCGCTGAGCGCGCGCAAGCTAGGCTGCAAGGCCGTGATCGTGATGCCGGTGACCACCCCGCGCCTGAAGGTGGATGCGGTGCATGCATTGGGCGCCGAGGTGGTGTTGCACGGCGACAGCTATTCCGACGCCTACGTGCACGCGCTGGAATTGGAGAAGTCCCAAGGCCTGAGCTTCGTGCATCCCTTCGACGACCCGGACGTGATTGCCGGCCAGGGCACCATCGCCATGGAGATCCTGCGCCAGCACCAGGGGCCGATCGACGCGGTGTTCGTGGCCATCGGCGGCGGCGGGCTGATCTCCGGCGTCGCAGCCTACATCAAAGCGGTGCGGCCGCAGATCCAGGTGATCGGCGTGCAGACCGTCGATTCCGACGCGATGCTGCGCTCGGTGCGCGCCGGCAAGCGCGTGACGCTGGCCGATGTCGGGCTGTTCGCCGACGGCACCGCGGTCAAGCAGGTGGGCGTGGAGACCTTCCGCCTGGCGCGCGCGCTGGTCGATGACTATGTGGTGGTCGACACCGACGCGGTGTGCGCGGCCATCAAGGACGTGTTCCAGGACACGCGCAGCATCCTCGAGCCCTCGGGTGCGATGGGCGTGGCGGCGATGAAGCAGTACGTCGATACGCACAAGCTCAAGGGCAAGACCTTGATCGCCATCACCTGCGGCGCCAACATGAACTTCGACCGGCTGCGCTTCGTCGCCGAGCGCGCCGAGTTCGGCGAGCAGCGCGAGGCGCTGTTCGCGGTGACCATTCCGGAAGAACGCGGCTCCTTCAAGCGCTTCTGCGAACTGATCGGGCCGCGCGCGGTGACCGAGTTCAACTACCGCATTGCCGACACGAAGGTGGCGCATGTCTTCGTCGGCATCGCCATCGCGCGGCGCGACGAGGCGGGCCGCATCGCGCGCAGCTTCGAGCGCCATGGCTTCGCGACCGTGGACCTGACCGACGACGAACTGGCCAAGCAGCACGTGCGCCACATGGTGGGCGGGCATTCGGAGCTGGCGCGCGACGAACGCCTTTTCCGCTTCGTCTTCCCGGAGCGCCCGGGCGCGCTGATGCGCTTCCTGGCGACCATGCACCCGGGCTGGAACATCAGCCTGTTCCACTATCGCAACCAGGGCGCCGACTACGGCCGCATCCTCGTCGGCATCCAGGTGCCCAAGGCCGACGAGCGCGCATTCAAGTCCTTCCTGGAGACCCTGGCCTACCCCTATGTGGAGGAATCGGCCAACCCGGTGTACCGGCTGTTCCTGCGCTGAAGCTCACCCGCCCAAGCCCTACACTGGAACGCATGGCCGCAAGTCGCTCGTTGATCGCCCCGACCTCGAACCCGCTGCTCGAGCGCTCGCTGCTGGAAAAGCTGGCGCGTCGGGCCGAGGCGGCGGGCAGCTTGGGCGAACTGGAACCGCTGGCGGTTCGTCTGGGGCTGATGCAGAACTCACTGAAGCCGCGCTTTCGCGACCCGCAGCTCGTGGTCTTCGCGGCGGACCATGGGATGGCCGTTGAGGGCATCGACGTCGCCGCCAGACACCAGACCTTCCAGCAGGTTCAGCAGGCACTGAGCGGCCAGCTGCCGCTGGCGGTGTTCGCCCGCATCCAGCAGATCGCGCTGACCGTCGTCGACTGCGGCGTGGCCGAGAACATCGCTGCCCATGAGCGACTGCTGATGCGCAAGATCGCCCACGGCACGCGCAATGCCCGCATCACCGGTGCGATGACGCTGGACCAGGCCCATGCCGCCATGCGCGCCGGCATGGAGATCGGCGACACGCTGCGCGGCAATGTGCTCATGTGCGCCGGCATTGGCGTGGGATCTCACTTCAGCGCAGCGCTGCTGCTGTCACGCCTGTCCGAGGCACCCGTGCAGGATCTGCTGATGCCAGGTCCCCATACCACCCCGGAGGCGATGGCCCACCTGATGGCCATCGCGCAGGGCGCGCAGGGCCGGCATCGCGAGTTGACCGAGCCCATCGAAATGCTGGCCGCCTTCGGTGGCTTCGAGATCGCGATGATGGTCGGCGCGATGCTGGTGGCAACAAGCAAGCGACACCTGCTGATGATCGATGGCATGGCCGCCTGTGCGGCGCTGATGCTGGCCTCCCGCATTGCCACGCCGGTCACCGATTACTGTGTGTTCTGCCGGAGTCATGGCCACCGCGGGCTGGACAAGGCGCTGCACCTGTTCCGCGCCTCGGCACTGCTCGAACTGGGCATGGACTGCACCGACGGCACTGGGGCCACGCTGGCCTGGCCGCTCGTGCGCAGTGCCGCCGCGCTGCTCACCGAAGTGGCCGATGGCGCAGACGCCGGACCTTCACACCCGACGCCGATGTCGGATCAAGCGGCCGAGGCGCGCGGCTGAGCGCCGCGCTCAGGACAGCCAGCGCCGCCGCGCGGCCAGACGCGACAGCCCGCGAAAGCCGGCCACGCCCTCGGCGCGTGCCGCAGGCCACAAGTGCAACAGCAGTTCCGCCGTGGCCAGGGTGTCGGCCGACGCCTGGTGGCGCTGTGCGCAGTCGATGTCCGACGCCCCAAGCCAGTCGTCCAAGGTGCGTGCCCGAGGTCCGGGCCGCAGCACCGCGGCAACGTCGGCAATGTCCAGCCAGGGGTTGCGCAATTTGCGCCCGATCACCGCCTGGCTGGTCCGGTCGATCAGGCGTCGGTCGAACTCCACGTGGAAGCCAAGCAGCGGCGACGTGTCGACAAAGCTCTCGAAGCGATTCATCGTCTCCGCCGGATCGGCCCCACTGCCTTGGGCTCCCACACCGATCCCGTGCACCAGGATGTTCGACTTGTCTGGCGGCCCGGCATCAGCAGGCTGTCGCAGCACCGCCTCGAAACTGTCGGCCAGATCGATCCAGAGGCGCCGCCCGTCAAGCCGCACCGCCACCGCCGCCAGTGCCAGGAGCCGGTCGCTCGAGGCATCGAGACCGCTGCTTTCCACGTCCAGCACAACCCAGCGCTCAGCGTCGGTGGACGCCGACTTCCGGCTCAGGGATAGCGTCCACATGCGGCGATCACGCCTCTAGCGCATGTAGTCCAGGGCAATGCGCTGCTGCAGACGCTGCGCCGCTCGGAACGACTCCTTCAGGATGCGCCGATCGATGTCGTTGAGCGTGCGCAGATCCAGCCGGTTGGGGTTGTCCTGGCCCGCCGGCGGCGCGTCACCAGACTGCACCCGCAGGCGCAACATCTGCAGGAACTCGAAGGCGCCGATCCAGGTCTGGAATTCGCGCGGCTCCACGTGCATGCCCGTGGCGGCGGCCTCCAGGCGTGCGCGTGTGCCGGTGGCATCGATGCCCTGGGCCAAGGCATACAGCCGCGCGGCATCGACGAAGATCATCGTGCCATGGAGCTTGAGATCGATCCACTCGTGCTCGCCCTCGCGCTGCGGGTCCAACGCGCCGCGCCAGTTCAGTCGCGGCGTGTTGCGCAGCGCGTTCTGCGCCAGCTGCCTCGTGAAGCGCGGCGTCTGCGCGGCGCGGCGCCGCACGAACTCGCGCATCGGCAGCGTCAATGACGACTGCCCGGCCAGCGGCCGGAAGTCGAAGTAGATGTTCGCCTTGAGCAGATCCTCGGGTGCGCCCTGCTCGATCCAGTGGCCAAAGCGCGCGATCCATTCGTCGGCACAGAGACAGCAGTCCGGCCGGCCGGCCATGATGCCGCCCTGGCACAGTGGGTAGCCACAGGCGTCCAGCACGTCGTTGACCTGCTGGCCCATCGCCAGCCAGGCGAGGCGATCGGTATCGGGCCGGTCGCTGACGAACACCAGGCCGTTGTCCTGGTCGGTGGCGATGGTCTGCTCCGATCGGCCCTCGGAGCCGAAGGCCAGCCAGCAGGCGCGGTTCAGGTCCAGACCGTGCTGCTGCGCTACCAGGTGCACCACGCGTTCGGTCAGCAGGTCGTTGAGGTGGCTGACCAGCTCGGTCAGCGCACGTGCCGACAAGCCCTGCGCCATCAGCGTCCGCGCCAGGCGCGGAATGTCCGGTGCGGCAGCGATCAAATCCTGCAGCTCGGCAGCCTCGCGCAGCCGGCTGCCCAGGCGACGCGCAGAAAGGCGCTGCATCGCGAACAGGTCGCGCTCGGAGACCAGCGCCACGACGCGCCCGTGCTCGGTGACCGGTACATGGCGCAGGCCGTGGCGCGACATCAGCAGCACCGCGTCCTGAACACTTTGCGCGGCATCCAGGGTATGCACCGGATGCGACATCAGCCGCTCGATCGGCGTGTCCATCGTGGGCTGCGCCAGCGCCACGCGCTCCAGCACATCGTGCCGCGTGAAGATGCCCCGCGCCGCGCCGGCCTCGTCGAGCACCAGCACCGAGCCCACGCGACGCTGCTGCATCAGCCGCAACACCTGGAACAGCGGGGTGTCTGCGGTGCAGGCCACCAGAGCACGCCGCGGCAGACTGCCCAGGCGCGCTTCCATCGACTGTTCGGCCAGGGCCTGCGAGGCAAAGGCCGACTTCTGTGCCTGACGCGACAGCGAAAGCACATGCTGCACCCGGCCGTGCAGGAAGTCGGCCAGCATCGCGCTGCGCTGCGCCAGCTGATGCATCGCATCGGCGGGCACCTCCAGACAGAAACAGTCTTCGATGGCCGTGTAGGGCGCGCTGACCGCGCGACGTGCCAGCCATGCCGCCGCCGGGAACAGTTCGCCCGGCTCCACCACGAAGCGGCTGCCGGCCGATTCGTCGTCCTGCGGCCCGCCGGCGACGCTACCGCGGCGCAGGTACAACAGGCGCGACACCGGCCCGTCGGCCGGCTTCAGGATCGTTTCGCCCGGGGCGTAGTAGCCCAACCGGGCCAGCAGCACGAAAGCCTCGACGTCGGCCACGGCCATCTGCGCGAAAGGCGCGAAGCGCTGCAGCTCAACGCACAGGTTGTTCAGCAGGCTGGCGGCAGGCGTAAGTTCGGTGGCGGACATGGCGCTCTGCGTCGGCCCACGCAAGCAACGGGTTCGTCAGGTCGGCGGGCGGCGGTCGACGGTGGGGGGACGGCCAGCCCCCGTGGGCGGTGCGTAGGTCGGCGGATTCATCGGCTCGGCCTGCGCATCAGCCTCGTCGACATCGGTCGAGCCCGGCACCGACGGCACGGGCATCGCTTGCGGCTGCTGCGGTGGCCGCGGCGGCATGGCGGTGGGCACCCGCGGCGTCGGGACTGCGAGCGCTGAACCAGGCAGAGTCCCGGTCGTCGGCGGCGGTAGGGCCGGAAGCTCGAGTGCCACCTGCGCCGGCTGTCCTCGAGGCCCGAGAGAGGCGCCGCGAGAGTGCACGCCCAGCAGCACCATGTCGCCGTCGACCGCTGCTCCCACGCGATACGCCTTGGGCGGCCTGCCTTCGGTGGCAATCAGCGCCAGCCCTTCGGCATGGGCCGCGGCGGCGCGCGGCGCCACCACACCGATCAGTCTGAAGCGCGCGTCGGCCTGGACCTGTGGTGCGGCGGCCATGGCTGCCGCAGTCGGCGGCGCGTCCACGCCAAACACCCGCCCGAGGTCCCCATTGAAGCCGCTGGCAGTGGACACCACGGTGCCATGCGCCGGCGTCGCAATCGGCGTGGCCCACAGGCGCATCGCCCAGAACACGATGCTGGCCGCTACTGCGGCCCAGATCACGAATGCGGCAAAGCGCGACAACATGGCACCATTATCATGTACGGTGACTCCAACGCCTTATCGTTCATGATGCTCAAGTCCCGCCTGCCCGCCGCAATCGTGCGCGGTTTCACGCTCATCGAGTTGATGGTGGTGCTGGTCATCATCGGCGTCCTTGCGGCATTGATCGTGCCCAACGTACTCGACCGGGCCGACGACGCACGGGTCACTGCGGCACGCACCGACGTCAGCAACCTTGTGCAAGCGCTCAAGCTCTACAAGCTCGATAACCAGCGCTACCCAAGTGCGGACCAGGGGCTGGACGCGCTGGTGCGCAAACCGACGGTGGGGACGATGCCGCCAAACTGGAAGGCCTACCTGGACAAGCTGCCGAACGACCCGTGGGGCCGGCCCTACCAGTACGTGAACCCCGGCGTGAAGGGCGAGATCGATGTATTCAGCTTCGGGGCCGACGGCACGGCCGGCGGCGACGGCAACAACGCCGACATTGGCTCCTGGCAATAGCCGCCACGACGGCTCGCGCAGCGCCGGCCTGTCGCGTGCGGCAGGTGCCGCCCGGGGCTTCACGCTGATCGAGCTGATGATCGTGGTCGCGCTGATCGCCGTGGCGGCTGGCGTGGTCAGCCTGGCGTTGCGCGACCCTTCGAGCACGCGACTTCAGATCGAGGCCCAGCGGCTGAGCGCCTTGCTCGAGTCGGCACGGGCCGAATCGCGAGCTTCGGGCATGGCGGTGCACTGGGTGCCTTCTGAGGTCGGCGACGATGTGAATTTCCGCTTCCTGCTTGTTTCGGGCACCAGGAGCACCACGATGGCGAGGCCCACGCGTTGGCTGGATCCGCAGGTGCGAGCCGAGGTTGTGGACGCGCAGGCCGTGCAGTTGGGCCCGGAGCCGCTGATCGGTGCGCAGCGTATCGTTCTGCGCCTGGCCGACCAGCGCGTGGCACTGGCCACCGACGGACTGGGGCCCTTCACCGTGGTCGACGACGACGCCAAGCCATGACACGTGTGGCGCGCGGCTTCACGCTCGTCGAGGTGCTGGTCGCCGTGGCGGTGATTGCCATTGCACTGGCGGCCGGACTGCGCGCCGCAGGCGTATTGGTGGACAACTCGCAGCGCCTGGCCGACGTGATCGCGGCGCAGTGGTGCGCCGAGAACCACCTGGTCAATCTGAAGCTGACCCGGCAGTTCCCGGGGATCGGCGACACGGAATTCACCTGCGAGCAGCTGGGCCGGCGCTACAACGGCCGCGCGCAGGTGGCCGGCACGCAGTATGCCGACCTGAGACTGGTGGATGCGAGCATCAGCGACGATACGGGCCGGCAGTTGGTGCGCCTGACGACGCTTCTGTACCGACCCTGACACGATGGACCGACCGGTGCTCGCCCTTCGCTCGCGGTGCGACCGCGGCTTCACGTTGATCGAAGTGTTGGTGGCACTGATGATCATGGCCGTGCTCAGCACCTTGGCCTGGCGCGGCATCGACGGGATCGTGCGAGCGCGCGACATCAGCCAGGCGCAACTGGATCGCAGCCTGAGGCTGAATACGGTGATGGCTCAGTGGGACCAGGACTTGTCAGCCCTGTTCGACACCCCTGCCGTGCCGTACCTGTCCTTCGACGGCAGCACCTTGCGTCTGGTTCGTCGCACGATGGAGGGCGTGCAGCTGGTGGCCTGGTCGCTCGAGGGCACGCAGTGGCAGCGTTGGGCCGGTCCGGTGGTCAACCGGGTTGCCGAACTGCAGGACAGCTGGATGCGCAGTCAGCAGCTGCTCGGCAACGAACCCGGCCAGTTGGTGCTGCTCGATGGTGTGACGGACTTGCAGATCCAGTTCTTCCGCGAAAACGGATGGTCCAACCCGCAGTCCAGCGGCGATGTGGCACCTGCAACGGCGGGGGGCGAGGCGCAGCGACGCGAGGCCTCGCTGTACGGTGTGCGGCTGGTGCTGGTCTTGGGCGAGCAGCGTCTGACCCGGGACGTGGCATTGGCGCTGAGGCAGCCATGAGCCGACACCGCAAGGCCGAACGCGGCGCCGCCCTGCTGGTGGCGATGGTCGTGCTGACGCTGGTCGGCACGCTGGCTGCCGGCATGGTCTGGCAGCAGGCGCGGGCCATCGAGGTCGAAAGCGCCGAGCGCACCCGCGCGCAGGCGGCCTGGATACTCACCGGCGCCCTCAACCTGGGCCGTGTGCTGCTGCGTGTGGATGCACGCAGGCCCGGAGTCGACGACCTCACCGAGGTTTGGGCGACCCAACTCGAAGAGGCCTCGTTGTCGAGCCTGCTGGCGCAGGATCGCAACAACAATGTCGAAGGTGCGCCGGAGGCCTTTCTGCGCGGCCGGATCCGCGACGTGCAGGAACGCTACAACCTGCGCAATCTGGTCGATCCGGCGACAAACAAGGTCGTCGAAGCCGAACTGGCAGTGTTGATGCGGCTGTGTGAAACCGCGGCAGCGGCGCCAGAGACCGCACAAGCCCTGGCGAGTGGCTTGCAGGCCGCACTGCAGGCCGAGAAGCCTGGTGAGGGAGAAGTCGACGCCGCTGCAGCGCTTCTGCCGCAGTCGGTCGATCAGTTGGTCTGGCTCGGCCTGGACGCAGACACAGTCAAGCGCCTGAGTCCCTATGTGGAAATATTGCCCGAACCGACCCCGTTGAATGTCAATACCGCATCGGCCGAGGTCATCGCTGGCGTCGTTGCCGGGTTGGACCTGGGCAGCGCCAAACGCATCGTGAACCGGCGACCGTTCAAGGCGCTGCAAGATTTGCGTGGCGACATTCAGGGGGAGGGGGCTCTCGACCCCAAACGCCTGAGCGTGAACTCGAACTACTTCGAGATCTCGGGTCGCCTGCGCATGGAGGGGCGGGTGCTGGAGGAGCGGATGCTGGTCAAGCGCGCCAACCGGCAGGTCCTACCGCAGGCACGATGGCGCCAAAGCCTGCAGCCCGGGCAGGAATGAAATCTGCATCGCATCAGGTCAATACTGCGAACAGGCCACAGAAATCGCACCTAAGTCTTTGATTTTCATGGCGCACTGGTTGATATAAACGGTTCGACACGCTAGCCTATCCGACCCATGTCCGTTCTCGTAATCCTGATTCCGCCGCGCGTGCGCCTGGGCGCGCACGCGGTGGACGGCGCCGAAGCCAGCGCCTCGTCGCTTGGCGAGGGGTATCACTACGTACTCAGCGCGGACGGCCTGCAAGTCAGCAACCATGGGCTCGCGCAACTGTCGCTGTTGCCGCGCGCCGATATCGTGGTGGCGGTGATCGCCGACAGCGACCTCAGCTGGCAGCGCCTCACACTGCCCAAGGCACCAGCGGGCAAGCTGCGCGCGGCACTGGGCGGATTGCTCGAGGACCATCTGCTTGAGGACGACGAGGCCCTGCACCTGGCGCTGGCGCCAGGTGCGCAAGCTGGTGAGCCGGTGTGGGTGGCGGCAATGCACAAGGCCTGGCTGCGCGGCGAACTGGAAAAGCTGGAGAAGGGCGGACTGAGCATCGAGCGTGTGCTGCCTCTCAGCTGGCCCGGTGACACGCCGCAGGGTCACTTCTTCGAGTCCACTGGCACGGCCACCGGCGATGCCCGCATCATGCTGTGCCACGCCGACGAGGGTGGCTTGAGTCTCCTGCGGCTGGACGGCTCGCTCGCACGGACCTTGCTCTCGCGCATGAGCGAACAGCCGACACTGTGGACCGCAGAACCCGCCGTGGCGGCCCCGGCCGAACGCTGGCTCGGATCGAGCGTCAAGGTGCAGACCGAGGCCGAACGTGCATTGCAGGCCGTGCGCTCGCTTTGGAACCTGCGCCAGTTCGATCTGGCGGCGCGGCATCGCGGCACGCGCGCACTGCGCAACTCTGTGCGCCAGTTTCTGAGTCCGGCTTGGCGGCCGGTGCGCATCGGCCTGGCGACGCTGCTGTTGGCGCAGGTGCTGGGGCTGAACGCCTGGGCGTGGCACCAGCGCCAAGCGCTGGTCGAGCGGCGTCTGGCGCAGGAAGAAATGTTGCGTGCCACCTTCCCCAACGTGCGCGCCGTGCTGGACGCCCCGTTGCAGATGCGGCGCGAGACCGAGGTGCTGCGCGCCGCGGCCGGGCGCGCCGGCGACAGCGACCTGGAAGCCCTGCTTGGGGCCGCCGCGTCGGCCTGGCCCGACGGCCAGGGCCCGGTACAGGCCTTGCGCTTCGAACCTGGACGACTGACGCTGTCGACTCCCGGCTGGAGCGAGCAGCAGTTGAAACAGTTCCGCGACCGACTGCGACCGGGCGGCTGGGCGGTGGAAAGCGCCGAAGGCCGTGTCTCGCTGATCCGTGCGCCGGCCCCTGGAGCCCGCTCGTGAGCGCTGCCTCGCGCCTGGCCTTGCCGGCCCCTGTCACGGCGCAGTGGGGTGCGCTGCGTGAGCGCTGGCGCACGCTGGGCACCCGCGACCGGCGCCTGGCCCTGCTGGCAATGGCCGTGATTGGCGCCTTCCTGGTGTGGACTGTGGCCATTCAGCCGGCCTGGCGAATGCTGCGCGATGCCCCCGTGCAGCGCGACCTGCTCGATCTGCAGTTGCAGGAAATGCGCACGCTGGCGACGGAAGCCCAGCAGTTGCGCAACGCCCCGGCACTGAGTGCAGAGCAGTCCGCTGCGGCCTTGCGCGCCGCCAGCGAGCGGCTGGGTGCGAAGGCGCGGCTGTCGCTGCAGGGTGACCGGGCCGTGCTGACGCTCAATGGCGTGAGCAGCGCGCAGTTGCGCGAATGGCTGACCGAGGCCCGGTCCGGAGCGCGCGCGCGACCGGTCGAGGCCCAGCTCAGCCGCGGCGCCCAAGGCTTCAATGGCAGCGTGGTGCTCACCATCGGGGCCGGCTCGTGAGGGCGCGCAGCCGCATTGGCGATGGAGCCCGGCCGTGGCATTGAGCTGGCGCGCCTGGCGCACGGGCCGTTCCGCCACCCGCTGGCCGGGCAGCGGCTATGCCGAATCGACGTTGGCGCAGGCCGCCTGGGAACGTACGCGCAAGGCTGTCGCGCGCTGGGGCTGGGCGGGGTTGGTCTTTGGTGGCGTCGTGGCCCTGATCGCCTTTGCGCCGGCCACGTGGCTGGCCGATGCCGTTGCCGCGCGCACCCAGCACAGGCTGCTTCTTGCGGATGCCCGTGGCACGGTCTGGAACGGCAGCGCCATGCCGGTGCTGACTGGCGGGCTGGACAGCCGCAGCGCAACCATGCTGCCAGGCCGCACCAGTTGGAAGATCGGGTTGCGCGGTCTGGCGCTAGAACTGCGCGTGCGCCAGCCCTGCTGCATCAACGAAGAACTGGTGCTGCTTCTGCGCCCCGGTCTGGGCCGGCTGTCGGTGCAGATGATGCCGGGCTCCGGCCAACTGGGCGAGTGGCCCGCCGCCTGGCTGGCCGGCCTGGGCGCACCGTGGAACACGCTGCAACTCACTGGCACGCTGCGCCTGTCCAGCAGCGGGCTGACCGTGGACACGGCTGCCGGGCGCTGGAACCTGGTCGGCCAGGCCGATCTGGACCTGAACAACGTCGCCTCCCCGCTGACCACGCTGGACCGGCTGGGCAGCTACCGCGTGCATCTCTCCGGGGTCAACGCAGGCCCGCCGGCCCTCACGCTGAGCACGCTGGACGGCGCTCTGCTGCTCAGCGGTACGGGCCAGTGGACCGGATCTCAGTTCCGTTTTCGCGGTGAAGCGCGGGCTGCGCCCGGTGCCGAAGGGGAACTGGACAATTTGCTGAACTTCTTTGGTCGGCGCCAGGGCGCGCTGTCCCTTATTTCGATCGGATGACCATGACACAGCGCCGACCTTCGATGCCGACGCAGAGCCCAGCAGCCCGGACGCTGCGGCTGGGCAGCCTGGCAATCGCCGCCATGCTGGCCTGCGGCCAGCCGCTGCAGGCGCAGACCGGCGCCGAAGCGCCCGCCCGGGCACGTGCCGCCAATGCCCCGGCCGGCCACAGCCCTGCGCTGAAATCGCGCGCCCCGGTCACGGTGAACTTCGTCAATGCCGACGTCGAGGCGGTGACGCGGGCCATGTCGACGATGATCGAGCGCCAGATCGCGCTCGACCCGCGCGTCAAGGGCACGATGACGCTGTACAGCGACCAGCCACTGACGGTGCGCGAGGCCTATCTCAACTACCTGTCGGCGCTGCGCGGGCTGGGTTTCACGATGGTCGAGAACGGTGGGCTGCTGAAGGTGGTCCCCGAAGCCGAGGCCAAGTTGCAGACGGGCAGCGTGTCGGTCGGTGAAGTCGGCCTGCGCGGCGACCAGATCATCACGCAGATCTTCCAGCTCAACCATGAAAGCCCGAACAACCTGGTCGCCGTGCTGCGCCCGCTGATCAGCGCCAACAACACCATCAACGCCAGCCTGGGCA
>Ga0316603_10000670_pt1 | contig 17277 bp, 7 predicted proteins | sample OWC_soil_day10_n_FD_207649 | JGI IMG/M metagenome (GOLD analysis project Ga0316603, IMG submission 207649) | Wetland soil microbial communities from Old Woman Creek delta, Ohio, United States - OWC_soil_day10_noCT | ecosystem: Environmental > Terrestrial > Soil > Wetlands | place: USA: Ohio... | reverse complement strand
TGAGCCGTCCGAAGTACTGGTAGCAATAGTCCGCACGGAGCGCAATATTGCCGAGCAGGTGCTGGCGCACGCCGACACCGAGGGAAAAGGATTCCTCGGAATCAGTGAGGAACAGCGCCTTGTATCCTGCCCTGAAAGCGATGAAGTCATCGAACGAATACTCACCCCCGACGTTCACGCTTTCATAATCATCACTCGGGTGCATGGCATCGACTGCAAGGATGATCTTGTGCATGTCGCCCATATCCGGCCTGTAGGCGATACCGAACCTGAAGTTGAGCGGCAGGGACCATTCGGTGGTGGAGAGTTCAGCCGGCACTCTGCCGTTGTTCGCGCTGTTCACCGGATCCTCATCGTACAGCACGACGGCGTTCTGGCCGGTCATGTGCATCTTCTGTCCGTAGTTCGAAATCGACATACCCAGTACGATTCCCTCGAACGGCGTCACATACTGGACGCCCACGTCGATCGCCATCGCTGCCGCGGTCATCTTCCAGATTCGTTCATAGACAAATTTGGGATTAAAGCCGATCGCGAAATCATCCGTCAGCCGGATGGCATAGGCCACACTGAATGCCACCTGGGAGACATTGAATACCTCTCCCGTCCCCTCCGGCTGTGTGACGGTCGTGACCGGCATGTCGCCGACGCTCGACGAGATGAGGCTGAGACCGAGGCTTCCAATGCTGCCGAGGTTGTACGATCCGGCAATGAAGTTGTAGCCAATATCGGCAAACCACTGAGTGTGGTCGAACATCACCCCATTCTGCAAGGTGGCAATGCCTGCCGGATTCCAGTACAGGGCTGACCAGTCGTCTGCCACCGCAACAAAAGCACTGCCCATGGCTGAGGCCCGGGCGCCCTGACTGATGGAAAGGAACGATGCCGCAGTAGTTCCTTTCTTTGAAACGTCGGATTTGAATCCCTGCGCTTCAGCGAGAGATCCTCCTGCCATCATGCAGATGATCAGGCCAACAAAGAAGGTTTTCATGGTGGTTCTCGCCAGTAGGGTTATTTGATGACCGCGAATTTGCCGATGTGCTCGCCGATGCCGGGGGCGTTCACATGATAGACATAGAGCCCGTAGGCGAGGTCCATCCCGTCATCAGTGACCAGGTCCCAGGGCAGCGAACCGTCGCTCGCGTTCGAGTCTTTGACCAGAGTTTTCACAAGGTACCCCGCGACGGTGAAGATCCGGACGGTACATTGTGCCGGGAGATGCGTGAAGAGGATCTTCCGGTCCCCGCGGCCGGTGGTGAACAACGTCCGGCGCTCCCATGACTCGCTGGAGATGTACGGATTCGGGACCACGGTGATGTTGCCCATATCCGTAACGGCACGCTCAGTGTTCGTCCGTGCGACTCTCGTGGTCAACTGGAAATAATCTCCGCGGGCGAAAGGGCGCCGTGTTTTGATCACAAACCGGTCGCCATCCTGGGGAGGTGCGGGATTGATACCCGGTCCGCGCTCCCAGACGAGCCGCCATGTCAGGTTATAGACCGTCGGACTGACATATCCCTCGATGATGCGGATCGTGTCCCCGAAACTCAGGGTGTTGTTCCGGTCGGCATCATCCACAATAAACTTCACCCGCTTGTTGTCTGTCACATTGGTGATAGTGAAATTCACAGGCATCCTCGGAAACCTCGGCGGGATGCTGAATGCCGCCGTGTCTACCAGGGCCGAGGACCAGCGGAGCTCGTAGTCCCCTGGCCAGGCAACATCCCGTGCCACATTCAGATTATCCCGGGACACGCGCACAAACACTCCCGGATCCCCGACAAGCCATCCCGTTGCCGTATCGTTCACAGCGATGAGCGTATCATTGGTGAACGAGAAGTTGAGCCCGTCAAACGGGACGCTGTAAATAGCCGGACCGAAGTCCGCGGCGCTGACGCGCGACTGGAGCGTGTCCGTGGCACCTGAGGCGGTCGTGCGAACGACACTGTAGGTGGTCGTGGAGTATTTGGGGATGTCTCCGCTCGCGTCAAAAACGATGCGATAGGTGTTCCCTTCGCTGATCTGACCAGGGTTGAGCACCTGGACATCGATGGATCCGGTTCCGATGCCTTGAGCCACGTTGTCCAAATCCCCTTCGATCTGCGGCGGGACATAGCCGGCTGCTGCAGCTGCAGGCGTGACGATCGCGCAGTTGATGTCGATGAATTTCAGCTGGCCCGCAGCATCCTCGGTCACAATCTTCGCGCACTCTGTCGGCTGCAGTCCGAGAATGCCTTTGTTGGGATCACCCTGATCATACGACACCACGGCGTAGTAGTAGCGGACGCCATTCACAACGGTGGTGTCCACGAATGAGTGCTGCAGACCGGTCTCGCTCCCCCGCCAGAAGCGCGCGCCGTTGATGCCGATCGGGTCAGGCCCGGAAATGCTGTCCTTCAGATCGAACTGGGCAATCGGCTTCCAGTACCGGGGATTTCCTTTTGAATCCGTGATGACTTTGATATCATTGAATTCCGCGTCCGAACTCCGGTAGACGAGATATCCTTCAAAGTCCAGCTTGTTGCCGAGAAACGGATCGCGTGATTTCTCCGCGCGATCGTCCCAGTAGAGGAAGACTTTCCGGTCTCCCGCGACTGCCGTCAGATTTGGCGTGTAGGGCGGCTTGGAGAAATTGTAGTTCGCGTTGTAGATATTCTGAACCGTGATTTTGTTGAAGATCAGAGCATCCAGATCGAGCCCGTTGACCAGAGCCATCGAGAAGCGCTCGCGCCGGTCTTTGGGAAGCGGGAATGTCCCCGACGCAAAGACGATTCCGATGTTGGTGTTCTGCACCAGCGTATCCACGAAGCCGTTGTTCATGCGGCGCCACATGACGTCATCGTTCTTCAGCCAGACTCCCGTGGGCCCCTTATCTCCGAGGACGTTCAGAGCAACAGCCGTGAGTCCGATCTGATCCGATTCGTCCTTGTCGGTTTCGTCGAAATTCGGTTCGCCGTGTGTGGGACGCGCATCTCCTTCACCTTCGTCCGGGCCCAGGTACTGCAGGTCAAACGGACCCACGCCGTCCGCCCCCACGTCATCGTTAAGCGCTTCCCCCACGTCCCAAGCGCCGTTGCCATTGGCATCCGCGAACGCAGTCCAGTCTCCATCGTCATCAATGCTGTTGTCGCGCCGCTCATCGACGAGCCCGTCCTGGTCGTTGTCGACACCATCGAGAGAGTTGCCCGGACTCTCGAGATACGCATAGCCGTAGTACCCGGTCTTCCAGTTATCCGGGTACCCGACGCCCCCTTCTGCCCAGGAGTAGCAGAGATCCAGCACGGTGCTGTAGTACGCACTGTTTGCCGGTGTTGAATTCTGGAAGCTTCCGACTCCCGGATCAGAATAGAAGCCGAACGCGCAGGAGTCATACGTCTGGTCTGAAATGTTGACGATGTCGTAGTGCCAGAAGATGACATCTTCAGCGAGCACGTGCGACCACTGAAATCCGCGGACTTCGACGCGGAGTCCGAGGCCGCCCCGTCCGGAATCGGCCTGGATGGGATAGTAGTTGTAGGGAGCGCGCGTGAACTCCCCGTCCTTTGAATCATCCACAACAAAGAACGTTTCGTAATCCGCGTTCATCACCCCCCGGCCGAAGTAGCCGTACCAGTATCCATCCCATGCTGAGGTCGTCCTGCCGTCCGCGCGCAACGCGACCGGCCAGTTCTCAGGCCAGGACCTGGAATCAATATTGACCGCAGGCCGTGGGGACGCCGTCGAGGTATTGATGTAGCCCGGCACCGGCTCGAGGTCCCAGGGAAACTGCGCACCCAGGACGGGGTCAAAATCGTATTCCTCGCGATAATGCCCTTCGATCGGAGTGATGATCCGGCCGTTCGGAAGTGTGAGCTTGGCTCCGACCAGCACCGTAAGCCCGTCGATGTAGTTGTGCCCCGTCCCTTTGGGCCATTCCCCTCCCATCCCGTCGGGCCAGTGCGCCACCTCGGTCGTGTTGAAGTAGATGGTCCGGATCCGGTTGCCATCCATAATCCCCTTGCGTTGATACTGGTAATCCCCCTTGGGGTCATTTCTGTACAGTTGCGTCTTGGGATCAACCTGCCCGAGCGCAACAGCCGACATGACAAGGACAAGGAGCATTCCAAACGGGGCGGTCTTCGCAATGCGCATGGTCGTCATAGCTTAGAACTCCAGAGAAAGACCGAGCCGCACTTCTCTCGGCGCTGAAAAGGATGTTGGGTCGTTCAGGTATTGTTCCAGTGTATTCAAGCCGAAGATCCGGCCTCCGAGATATGTAAAGATATCCAGGTTGGCGCGGCCTGTGCTGGAATTCACATTCAGCTCGTTCTTCGTATCAAGCAGGTTGTAGACCCAGAGGAAAACATTCATGTTGAGACCCAGAACCGGGAACGACTTTTCCGCGCGCAAATCCACATTGAAGAATGCCGGCCGCGTTCCGCCGTTTTCGAACCGCAATCCCTTCGACGTCCGGACATCCTCAGTGTAGGGATACCCCGATCCATACTGGAAGATGACACTCCCTGTCCAGTTTCCGGGCTCCCCCACCATCAGACTCATGTTGAGCGTGTTCCGCTGATCCCAGTCAAGCGGGACGACGGTCTTCGGGGTTTCGACGGGCGGTTGAGACTGATTGTTGTAGAAAACCGTGCGCGGGTCTGACGAGTTGCCTTCTGCAATCTGGAACGTGTAGTCAGCCTTCACGCTGAAGTAATCCGCGAATCGCTTCTCGACAGAGACGACCACACCGCGGACATTTGCGTAGTCGCGGTTGATATACCGTCCATACGAACGGCCGTCGTACATCTCGACGATTTCCATTCCGAGGTAGTTGCGGATGTCCCGGTAGTATGCCGTCACATCCAGAGAGAAGACCTCGAAGAGCACTTGCTGCAATCCGATTTCATAGCTGACCGTGCGTTGTGCGTCCAGGTCCGGGTTGCCGATGGTGGTCGAAAGCGAGCCGCCGGCGGCAACGAGATAGTCGGAATTCGTGAAGAGGTTATCGAAACCCGGGATCTGAAAGAAATGACCATACGAGAAATGGATGATGCCCTGATCGGTGATCGGGAACGAGATGCCAAACCGCGGGCTGACCTGATATTTGTCTGTCGCCTTGGTGAACTGGCCAGCTCCGGGAAAGAGCGTGTTGTGCGTCGGGTTCTTCAGGTCCGCGGGGTACTGGGACGCCGGATGAAAATAGTCGAAGCGGATGCCGGCGTTGATGATCATGATCTCGTACTCCATCTTGTCCTGAATATACGCAGAGGCAAGGATGGGGGACTTCAGGTATCCCTGATTTCCCAACGCGCCCAGCTGGGGGTACCCCAGCGTGAAGACCGGATTGCCGAGACTGTCCGATACCCCTGCAGACATGTTCACCATCTCGTAACCGTGGGTGTAGAGCCGGTGGAATTGCGCCTCCGCACCCGCCCCGATCTTGTGTTCCTTCGTCACCTGCGAGGAAATCGAGAGCTGCACGAGATTGGTGCGCGTGTTCCGCTCATAGCGGCCCGCATAGTTGCCCCCGGACCGGAATGTATAGTTCGACATAGGATCGCCGCGGTCGGGATCGACATACCGGGGATCGAAAAGGTCTTCGTACAGATATCCGCGATAGTCGAAGAAGCTGTAAGAGTACTTCATCATCCAGAAGGTGCTGGGCGAGACTGCATGAGTGAACTGCAATCCATGCATCTGGCTTGTGCGATAGTGATTTGTCACGCCGTCGGGGACCCAGCGGTAGGCGTGATCATAGTACTTGTTCCAGCCATGTTCGTAGTTGCTCGAGCCGGTCAGTTTCATGTCGCCGAAGGCATAGGCGAGTTTTCCGCCGGCAGAGACTCTCCGGCTGGGGTTCATGGAGACGGCTGCCCCGTCGCCTGTCGGCATGAATGGATTGTTGTCAGACGGATTGTACACCCTGCGGCCGTAGAGGTATCCTTCCTGATCCAGGTAGCGGCCGGAGGCAAAAAACGAGAGGTCGCTCACGCCCGTCGGCCCGCTCAGGGTTGCTTCGATATTGCGCGTCCTGGGCAGATTGTACCGATCGAGGTTCTCAAACGTCTCCGTGTGTGTGGTCACAAAATCGCCGACGTATCCCGACAGCGATCCGTGGAATTGAGGGGAACCCTCCTGCGTGACGATGTTGACCACGCCGGACATCGCCTGGCCGTATTCGGCGTTGAACGCGCCGCTGATCACTTCCATCTGCCGGATGGACAGATTCTCGACGGTGATGCCCCGCGAATTGCTGTACGGATCGGTGACAGAGACACCGTCCACCAGGTAGAGCACTTCATTCGTGCGACCGCCGCGGAAGTGCCCACCGATGACACCTGCCTGCAGGTTGACAACCTGGTCCACATTATCCACGGGCATCAATTTGATGTCCTCGGACGAGACGGTCACCGATGTCGAGGTCAGGTCTTTCTGCACCAACGGCCGGTCGGCAGTGATCACCACTTCCGCGACGTCGATGCTGGACGGGTTCAAACGAATATCCTGAGTGGTGGTCAGGTCGATTTTCACCAGGACATTCCGGACTACCGCCCGCTGGTACCCCACAAGGGCGATATTCAGCGAATAGGTCCCCGGGGGGACATTGGCGATGAAGTAGTAGCCATCGATGTTCGCGGCAGCGCCGAAGCGGGTGCCGTCGATCACGATGCTGGCGCCGGGCAGTGCTTCGCGGGTCTGCGCGTCCAGCACGCGGCCTGCGATCTTTCCGGTTTGCCCCGCAAACATGGGGCTGGCGAAGAGCACCAGCGCCGCCAACACCCCGGCCAGCGGGCGTGATGCCACGGACAGCAGCTTCACGGTGGTAGTCCTTTCGATAAGAGGAACGTCCCGGACACTACACCGGGATCCCGCCCTCGGCGGGATCCCGGCAGACACAGACACTTACTTCAGCAACATCATCTTCTTGACATCACGGAATGCGCCGCTTCTGATCTCGTAGAAGTACGGGCCGCTGGAGAGGTTGCGTGCCACGGACCCGCTCGAGAATGTCACTTCATGATAGCCGGCATTCTGCATCTCGCCATTCACCAGGGTCGCTACCTCGCGTCCGAGAACATCGAACACCTTCACGGTCACCGGTCCTGCAGTGGCGATCGAGTACTTGATGATCGTGCTCGGATTGAAGGGGTTCGGGTAGTTCTGCATCAGCTGGTACACGAGAGGCATCCCCGGTTCCTGTTCCACAGCCGTCGTTGACATCTTGTTGCCGATCCAGGTGTGACTCCACCGCCAGAGATCGACATGGGAGTTGTCGTTGTTCAACGGCGCATAGCACATGATGCCCTCGCGGGCACTGTTGTTCCCCGGAGTGTCGTTGTCATTGATGTTGAAGTCGATCGGTATGCGCATCCCTTCAACGGGCGAGAACACGCTGTCAGCCGGAACAGCATCATGGAATGCTGTCCACGGTATCTTTGCTTCAACGACATATCCAGAGGTGATCGGCTTCAGCGCAAACACATAGTTGGCACCGGGCCTCAGCAACGTGGCTCCCCCATTGTCGATTTTGATCCGGTTCAGGCAGAACCGCAGGTGATAGTCGGGAGTGCTGCCATGCTGGTAGGCGGAGTGCCGGAGCCCACGCCAGTCAAACAGGCCGATGAAGAGGTCAGGAGCATCCTGGAGCCAATCGGATGCAGACGAACTTGTATCGATGCTGATCGCATCGTCATCGACGTCGTACGCGAGATACAGCGCAGTGTTGTCCACCGCCAGGTAGACATTCGCCTTCAGATCTGCATCGCCGCTAATGGTCGTGTTTGTCGCCGCATGAGCGGTTGCCGTCGCAGGATTGACGGAAAGCAGGAATGGTGTGAACGTCGACCACTCACTTACATCCCCGTCGGCCTGGAAATTGGTCGGGGGTGTTTTGGCAATGGTCGGAACACCCTTTGCGTTATTCGTAATCGGTCCGATTACTGTCGGGTCATTGACATTCCCCACCTTGTCTGTGGCCGTGACTCCATAATAGAGCGGGAGCGGACGGTCGGTGTTCGGCGAACGGAGGAGATGTGTCTGAAGCTGCGTGCCGGTGGGCAGGCCGAAGGGCGGGACGTTCTCGACACCCGGATCGGTGATTTTGGTGAACGGTTTCTCGCTTGCGTACACGGTGTACGTTGCGCCCGTCTCGCCAGGCACATCAGCCCACGTAACGATATTCGAGTATGCTGCCGCCGTCGCCTGCACGGAGGTGACAGCCGCGGGCGGTGTCTTGTCGGTTTCTTTGTATCCGGAGGGTATAATCGAGCTGAACAGAATCTTTCCGCTGTGCACAAGGTCATTGGCGAACGGTTCACTGCCATCCCTGCTGGCGGAGAACTCGAACTTTATGCCGCCGATTTTGTCCCACGCAAGAACATTGTCCTTTGCACCGTTCGGCGTATTGAACCTTCCGGTCCTCAGCTGGCCCCAGTCGTTGCTCTGGATCCAGTCGGTGGGGATCCTGACCATTTGCCAGCCCCGCTGGACGCCGATGGAATCCATGCGGACATTGGCGACGGTGTACCACTCTTCTTTCGTGCCGTCGCTGTAGTCAAACACCACAAACCGAAGCGTAATCGTGTTCCCAATCGTACCGCTGGAGCTGGTGATCGGTTTGACCACTTTCATGAAGAATATCAGCTCGCTCTTTGAAGAAAGGTCTGGCCAGTAACTGCCCGCGGCCATGTTGTACTCCCGGTTTGCGCCGCCTCCCCAGCTTTCCTTGATGTTGACCTTCCAGTCCACACCCAGCACCGACGCCCCCAGCAGCGTGTCTGTTTTTTCTTCAAGCAGGGTGATGCCGCTCAACCCGCCGTTGTTCCAGCCGGATGCAAAATTGGTGGTATCCACCCCGAAGTTATTGAAACTATACAGGGCTTCATAGCCGGTTTTCTTGCCCAGCCCTGCAAGGCGGAGATCATCATAGAACACGACGCCATTGGCCGTATCGCCCGGCACCTTGCCTGCCGTCCATTCGATGGTGTATCCGATGATCTTGTCCCAGTCCAGCTTCTGGTTCTTGTTCTTCCCGCTCCAGTCAGTCAGGCTGAAGCCCTGATCGTTCGGACTGTTGGTCTTGCCGAGGTCGACGAGAGGAATAATCAGCTCATGCCAGCCCGGAATGGTGTCATTGACCGGTTTGGGACTCTGGAAATACCAGTCTTCGGAATCCGTCGAATCACCGGTGTAATACGTGGAGCCTTCACCGCCTTCATAGATGTGGAAGCGCATCTGGACGCCGTTTCCCGCGGCGGTCGACGGCTTTGTGGTGTTGTACCACAGGCTCAGATGTGTGCCAGAACCCCAGTTTATATATGTACTGTCTCCGTACAGGGCACGATACTTCTTTGCATAGTATCCGTTGTTTCCCTTGGTCGGAAGGGTGTGGCTCAGCATGTTCATTCCACCCCACGACTCGGTCGTGTGCACGCGCCACACGTTCTTCAACGCGGCGGTTCCTTCGTGCTTGACCGTCGCATCATCCGTGATGACGTGGATGGCATTGGGCTCTGTTGCGTTCGCGGTTGCGTTGAACACAATCGAGAACATGGAGTCGCCAGCGGCGGTGTCGAACGTGTTGAGCTTGTATTGTCCCAAGCCCGGGACAGTGGCAAGCAACACGAGGCACACCAGCAGCGCCCCTACTGCAAGATGTCGCCGATTCGTCCTCATGGGTCTTTCCTTTTGTGTATGATTGGGTGAATTGTGAATGGTGCGACCAGCTAGCACTACACTTTTGGAGCCCCTACGCGTTTCTCAAACGTCACCGGTACTGCAGGCACATGCGGCGACAGTATGCGAGTGGCCCCAATGAGCACGACAACACTTGCTGCAACCAACACGGTGACCGACCAGATCAGACTGGCAGGGTCCGTCATCATTGCCGGGCGAACGATCAGAGCGAACAGGCCGAGGACCCACATCAGAAGCAGTGTGGATACGATTGCACGTCCGTGCACACGCATCCAGAAATACCTCACCGCTGCAACACCGGCAACCGGACCTGCCAGCACTCCATAGAGGGCAAGGAGCCAGACGATGACGCCATCACCAAGAACCAGCAGGAAGGACGCCACAACGATCGAGACAAGCACGACAACCGTCGTCGCCAGACGCCCCATGAGCACTCTTGTCGCGTCATCCCCGGGTTCCCGCGTCCACCAGGGCATGTCGAACGTCGTCAGTGTAGCTGCGCTCATGAACTGCATGGAGAGCGCTGCGATCCCTGCGGCCACGATGCCTGCACCGACAAGCGGAGACAGGTACGGCTGGAGCGTGGCTGAGTTGGCGACCGGTTCGCGCACCAGAAAGCTCACGATTGCAGTACCTGTTGCGACAAGAACCGCAGCCGAGGCGGCGATCGCACCTCGACGAAAGAGATCCGGTCCGCGGCTCGCAAGAGTCCGCTGCACTATCCCCTGATCGACGCAGGTCAGCCAGAGGGCAAGCGTCAGCATACCGCCCAGCAGCATAAACCACGGCACACCCTGGACCCCCAACGCCCCGGCCACTTCCAGCGAGAAGCCAGCTGAGCCGGTCAATGCGCCAATCCCGAACCCGAGTGCGGTCGCGACTGCCGCTGCTTCATGCACCGCGACCATCGATGAAAAACCGCCGGCAACGACGAAGAGTCCGGGGACCGCAATCAGAAGGAGCGCAGACGTCATGAAATCCCACCCGAACACAGCGTGCATGAGCCTCACACCGATGACAATGCTCAGGGGAATTCTCACCAGCACGGTCAGCGCCAGCAGGCCCCCAGACACGATTGGCCGTGCACCCGCATCAGAATCGGTTCCTCCGAGGAACTCCGGGAGCGTATTGCTCTTGTGTGACAGATACTGGGGGCCGACAATGCGCCCGAGCACCAGGAGCCCGGCGGCCAGCGAGATGGCGAGCACACTCCACGCCAGACGATCGCTACCGAGCCCCGTCACCACGCCAATGCACAATCCGCACCAGAGCAGCGTGACAAACAGTGATCCGGCCAGTCCTGGCCATCCCAGAGAATGCCCGCCGAAAAAGTAGTCCTCGCTACTTTTCCCCCGGCCCCCCCGCATCGCACGCAATCCTGCCAGACTGATGCCGGCGAGCATCACAAGAAGGATGACAACGGCATATGTCGGATCGCCATGCATCATCGGAGAAGGAGCATCGGGACTGACTGTGACCTTTGCCTGAAAACACCCCGGCAGATATACATACCGCTTGCCGCATTCCCTGCGTCCCAGGCCACGCTGTACCGGCCGGGGATCCTGTGACCGTCCAGCAACACCGCTACTTCGCGACCCAGCAGATCGTACACCGCCAGCCGGAATTCACCCGCTTCCGGCACTTGAACTGAGATCCGCGTCTGGCCGTTGAACGGATTGGGATAGTTCTGCTCCAGCAGGAATGCGGCCGGCAGGGTGGGTGCACCTTCCCCGATCCCGAGCACTGCGTTCTCGCTGTTGGCCTTGAACGGCTGATACACGCTGCGCAGCCGTGCTGCAACCGGCTTGGCTGTCACATGGTCCATTTTATAGAGACCCATCGTCTGACTGCCGGTCTGGATGCTGAACCAGTCAAAGATGCACCACCACGTCACGACGCACAAAGGCTTACCCGGCCGATACTGCCCCGCACTGTCCACAGTGAGGAACTCGGAGAATGCCTTGAACGTCGAGTCGAACACAGTGACCTGCACAGCCGCTGTGCCAAGATCTTCCGTTGACCAGTAGCCGAACTCTGTGTCCACAATCGGCTTGGAAGGGTATTTCGTCAGCGCGCTCTGAAGGAAGTTCCTGGTTCCGGCGTAATATGTACCCCCATGAAAGATGCCGAAGTAGATCGTCCACCCGGCCACGTCGCAATACGCCTGCGTCGGATCGGCAGGACCGGGCCTGTCAGCCGCGGCTGATTGTGTCACGAGCCGGCCATCGGGATATTGTGCGTCAAGCTCTGCGTTCAGCCTCTGAATGAATGCCCCCCGGTAGGTCTGATCAAGGCATTCATTCGACGTGCTCCAGAAGAGGATGGAAGACCGATTCCTGTCCCTGAACAGCATCTCACGCCACATCTGCTCATGAATGTGGCGGAAGACATCCTGCTTGATCCAGGCATCCGCCTCGTCGAACCACCAGACCGGAATCTCTTCAAGAATGGCAAGACCGAGCCGGTCGGCGAGCAGATAGGTGTACGGGTGATTGGGATAGTGACCCGTCCGCAGAAACGTGGCATTGGTGGCGACCACCATCTCAAGATCGCTCAGGATCTGCGCCCGGGGGACGCTGCGCCCGTAGGACATATGGTCTTCATGCCGCGCGACGCCGGGGAAGAACATCGGTTTGTCGTTGAGCAGGAGCGTGTTGCCAGCGATGCCGAGCGTTCGTATTCCGAATTGCATGCAGTGCTGATCGACCGTGTCGGTGCCGGCGATCATCACCGCCTTCAGAATGTAAAGATTCGGATTGCGCGGCGACCAGAGGCGGGGAGAAGGGATGCGGAGCATCGACTTCACGGCCCGGACGGAATCCGGAGCGAACGAAATCGGCACACCTGCCTGCACCAGGACCGTTGGTCCGAGCAGGTCCTCCGCATATTCGGATGCACGGTTGACGGATGTGACGGTCGCTTCATGGATCTCCAGATCCACTCGCAAGTCGCCGGACACACCCGATTTGTTCAGGGCAACAACGGTCACCTCGATGTCCCCGCTGAGCGATTTGGGAATGACCTCGACGCGGGCAATCGACCGCGCCGGGAGAAATTCCAGATAGACATCGTGGATGATGCCGGTATAGTTGAACCAGTCCGGTTTGTGACCGATGGTACCATACGGTACAATGTCATTCCGCGAACCCCAGGGAGGGTTGTCAACGCGGACGGCAAGGACGTTGACAGTGTCGGTGCGCAGTGCGGAAGTCACATCAAACGAGAATGGCGTGTACCCGCCTTCGTGATAGCCGAGGTACCGGCCGTTCAACCAGACATCTGCGACATAGTTTACGGCGAGGAAATTCAGCCGTGCTCGCTTCGTCGCAAGCGAATCAGCAACCGTGAATGTCCGGCGGCACCAGACTCCGTCTTCATAGTCCTCAGGCCGCTTGTCAAGTCCGTTCAGGATGTTTTCGACAGAGGGAAGATTCTTTGCTGTCCAGCCGGCATCATTGAAGCCGGGAAGATGCCGTCCTCCCGCCTCTGCCACAAGGGCAGTATACCCGGCAGAATCTCTCCGCCCGAGGGTCACAGTGTGGTTGGCGGCGAACCGCTGCTTCATCCATATCCCCCGCAGGTCGATCGTCGCGCGATGCTGCTTCTCAAACGTCGGGAACGGCAGGCCATTCTGAAACGGAACGGCTATGGCATCAATGGTGCGAACGGAGAACGTGGCGGGGAGAGACGCGATTTGCCCGTAAACGATGGCGGCTGAACCGGCGTGAAGTGCTGCAAGACCGACGAGCAGACGGTATCCAACCTTCATGCAGTAGTATAGTAGTGGTGGAGATTCTGTATGTGCGTCCCGCCGCAGGAGAGAGTCAAGGAATGCAGGACGCAAAATCCTGATCACATATGGGTCGCACACTCTGTGCCAGCAGTGAAACCCTCGAAACGACCGGAAAACGGCCGCTCTGTGCAAGATCTGATCATTTTGTTATCAAAAAGATAAGGTCCGGGTTATCGGCAGCGATATCGGCGGTGCGCCTTTCCGTGCGGAGGCGTTCGAGGTTGAGCATGTATCAGCATCGCTGAAGGCGAGCCAGGAAATCTGAACGATTCTCACCCTGCGTTAGGCCATGGCCCCGTCTTCGATCACCTCGTGAGGAGCATCCGGCGGGTGAGATGCTGGCCATCAGCTGCGAGCGTGCAGAAGTATGTGCCGCTGGCTACCCGTTCACCCTGCCATCGAACCGTGTGCTGACCGGGGGAGAGAATGCCGAGGTCCAGCGTGTCGACGACCCTCCCCAGTAGATCGCACACTGTAATCATCGCACTTCCGGCAGAGACCTGGGAAAATGCGAATGTGGCGGAGGCGTTCAAAGGGTTGGGATAGATGGTGAACGCCGGTTGCCTGGCCGGCCCGGCGGGTTGATTTAGGCCTGTCGGCGTCGAAGCGCGTTCCACGATGATACCCGCGAGTGTTGTGGAATCGACGGAAGCCCAGAGCCAGATGTCGAGGATGTTGTCGAGCACTTCGACGTCCGTGACAACCGGTTCATATGCCGTCAGGGCACCGGCCTGCTGGACGAGATCACAGTCTCGCACAATTTCCCTCCCCTCCGCGCGTGCGCTGAATACCCTCTTGCCGGACACAGTGTGTGTATCTTCCGCAAGCATCAGCGTGACGGTATACCGTCCGTTCGGGACTCTGATCGCATAACCGGCGATGCCATGCACGCCGGTTCTGAAGAGACCGGGCCTGTCCGTGTTTGCAATGGTCGTGGCCGGGGCGATCGCATAGGGAACTCCGCCGATCCGTCCATACTGCTTCGTGACGGTCCAGACCGAATCAGGAAGAAACTCGGAGTCGCCGGAGCCGCCGACGTCTATCCGGATGGGGAAGGACAGCGGCATCAGGACGCGGATGGGCTTCAGGCCCATGGTATTGGCCGGTGTGGCGCTGTCCTGAATCGACTGCGTGAACATGATGAAAGGGGTGGCAAGGTCCATTCCACGCACCGCGACGTCGACGGTCCGATGGTCGGAGCGCAATGTGGCGCCCGCGTATTGCACGGGTCCGCCAAAAAAGCTGCCCGCGGCCGCGACACTTGCGGCCGTGACCGGTTCTGAGAAACGCACGACGATGGTTGAATCGTAGGCACGCGCGCTGACGGGATACGGCGGATCGGTATCGGCGTCAGGAATAGCCCCTCCGGCATAGCCGCTGGTGGTGTTCGACGTCAGGCACAGAATCAGGTACCCTCCCGACAGGACGGCGTTGGCAGTGACGAACTGCGCGTTGTTGCCGTCCCAGGTGTGCGTTGCCTTCTGCCATCGCTGCGTGTCGAAGATGCCGAAGTCGTCTCTCCATTGCAGCGTGAAGTTGTCCCCGGCACCAGGTGTGTATGCCGAATACCGTACCCAGTCGTAGTAGGCATAAACGGGAAGCGATGAGCTGTTGAACGGGCCCGCCCAGTCAGTCGCTGCCGGCTGCCAGATGTTCATCATGATCTTCTGCGGCCGGTCAAGTTGCGTGATGTGCGAGCCGAATTGCCTGTACACCTCCTCACCATCGACCTGCCATGCAACATATGCGGGGGTCCATTCGATGCCATACACATGGAAGCCGGCGTGGGGGTTGAACTGTGTCGCATGCCGTTCAACATGATTGTCCGCGACCGTGGGAACAATCGTATTGAACTGCACTTCGTTTGTGTAGCGACCCATGTTTTCGATGTCGATCTCGTTCCATGGCGACGCGGGATCATGGTAGGTGAAGAACGAAGCCAGCATGCCCGAGACCGCCGCAGAGCGCATGCGCACCTCCAGGCGGCCATAGGTCACGGTGCCGAGCGTACGATACTCCGCACCCCGGTATGGTTTCTGGGCCAGACCTTCTGCCGCGCAGAACATCAGACAGGCTGGCAGGAGCATTGTGAGTGTGCGGACGCTCATGGGACCATCCTTTCGAGCTTTTCAAGAAACCGTTGTGCGGGAACAAACGACGGGTCCTCGGCCAGGATGCCCGTCAGAATGCGCCTTGCCATGTCGCGCTTCCCGGCATCAGAATAGAAGCCGGCCAGATAGAACCGCGCGTTTTGCAGCTGGGCCTGTGTGAACTCGGGTGCCTGAGCAGCAGCCGTCATCCAGCGGACGGCACCCTCCCGGTGACCCTGCGCGCTTTCGCTCAGCGCCAGGTGATAATAGAGCATCCCTTTCTGACCCGGCCTGCGGATGGCCTGCTGTAGCGCGGCCGAGCAGCCATTCCAGTTCTTCTCATCCCTGTAGATGTCCGCGATCCGCACGTGCGGCCAGGGATCATCCGGCGAGAAGACGGCAATCGCTTCATATTCCTGCCGGGCAGAATTCATGTCTCCGCGGCGGAGCCAGTGCTCTGCCATGGCATGATGCGCGCGGGACCAGACGTTCTGGCCGAAGAGATATTCACGGGCAACGCGCGCCGCCGTGGAATCCCGCTGCGGATGATAGTCGTCAACTGTCACTGCGGAATCTGGAAACGGCCACCGGTGAAGCATCACAAACACCTTCATCAATCCGATTTCCCAATCGAGCGCGGTCACGCCGTATGGCGCGGAGGGGGGGGTGTACGTCCGGTCAATGTCCCTCAGGATATCCGTCCGCTTGATCGCGTCGAAGAAGGCTCGCGCCATGAGATAGTATCCGTCAGGGTTAGGATGAAGGTGATCACAGATCAGCCCGCTGCCAGTGATTCCGCCCTGAGAACGGGAGGCGAATATGGAGTCGAGGTCCACCAGCGTGGCCCCACCCATCCGTACAAGCGAGCGGATGACGCCGTTGAAATCCGACGGTGCCCTGAACCGGATCAGATCTCTATCGCGTGCGCCGCGGAACCATCGCCGCGCTGAGACAGTATCACCGTCCTGTAGCAACGTCCGTGCATAACCGTACCATGCCCCGGCATGCCCGGAGTCATCTTCCAGCGCGGATGCGAACATCGCACGCGCATCCTCCGTTCTTCCCGCAGCCAGGTACGCCATACCCTGGCCTACCTTCAGCCCCGGACCCGTGCGGTCGGTCGTGCCCGTGTCCGGACTGCTGCGGAACGGAGGAAGATCACGTTCGTTTGACACAAGCGTTCCCAGCAGCACCGGGATTCCCCTCTCCTCGCTTTTTCTCAGAAGAGCGGTGAGGTTCTCCCGGAATGCGGCAACGGTAGTCTCGTACCGGGGAGACATAAACGTGATCGTCTGGTCGCCGACGACATGCTGCATAAGCGTGCGGGAATCGCTCGTATCCGGCTTCGAGGAACTGATCCATCCGATGACTGCTTTCATGGCCTGAGCGAGATGGAGGCGCTGAAGTGCCAGGGTCGCGCGGACGAGCCATGGCCGACCGCCGCCGGAGAGTGACGAACCGCTCCCGTACACTCCGTAGAACTCGTTATGGCCGGTGTAGACGATGATGAGATCGGGCTCGATCGCCAGGAGTTCCGGGAGGAGGTCAGCGATCACATGACTGCTCACTGCCGCGATCCCGGCATTCAGCACCTCAATACGCCTGTCGGGGCAGGCCTCGGCCAGCATCTGGCGAAGCTGCCTCGGAAATGGCACCTGGCACTCGAACGGGAAGCCCGCCGTTGAGGACTCCCCCAGGCAGAGCACGCGGAACGTCTCC
>Ga0316603_10000669_pt1 | contig 17298 bp, 8 predicted proteins | sample OWC_soil_day10_n_FD_207649 | JGI IMG/M metagenome (GOLD analysis project Ga0316603, IMG submission 207649) | Wetland soil microbial communities from Old Woman Creek delta, Ohio, United States - OWC_soil_day10_noCT | ecosystem: Environmental > Terrestrial > Soil > Wetlands | place: USA: Ohio... | reverse complement strand
CGCGTCGGTAAGCTGGATCCGGTACGCATTTCCGGCGCTGGCACTATCCAGCCTGTTCCTGGCCCGGTTCTTTGCTGACCTGACGAACGGGTACACCCTCGACATACGCGGCTTCCGGCAGGGAACCAGCGCGTCTCACGCTCAGGGCTTACGCGTGGCTCTGATGGCTGTCCTGGCCGCCATGATCGTGCTACCCCTTTTACAGACGACTGCGAAGATCATCTCTCCCGGGCTCAACGGTCCCCTCGCGATGGCTCGGTATCTCAACGAGCATGTGCTGCCGACGGCTCTTATTGAGACCTGGGAACCGGAAATGGGGTTCCTTACCAATCACCGTTATCATTTCCCCCCTCAGGCATACCTGTACAAGGCTGTAAGCCACATCTGGCTCAACGGCGCTCCTCCAGCCGAAACCTACCGGTTCATTCAGGCCGACTCTCCCGATTACGTGCTCGTGGGCGGATTTGCCGCCTGGGTGGAAATGTACCCGACGGAGCAACTGACCAATAACTACTCGACCGTTGTGCAGTTAGACGGCTACGAACTGCTCATCCGGACACGGTAAGGCCCGCGGTGCGACGGCCCAACCGCGTATGCGGGCCGACGAGACCCTGACAAAACCGTCAGTTGTTGGTGGTTTTCGGATGCAGCCGCGTCATCCGCGGTATGATCACCGTATATATTGACTGGAACGGGACTTGCAGCCCTTCCGTGGGGCTCCCGGCACCTCCCGGGGGCGCCGAGCTCCAACCGTGTGGGGTAACAGCGATGCAGCTCAGGGGCACGCGTCTTCTTCTCGTACTGACGGTCAGCGGTCTGGTGATTCTGACCTGTCTCGCCAGCGCGACCTACGCCGGGCCGAACCTGGTATCCAACGGGGGTTTCGAAACCGGAGAAGTATCGCCCTGGAACGGAGCCTCCGGCGCGCAGGTTATAGCCGGTGCCGCCTACGCCGGTAACTACGGTGTGCGCCTGCCTTTCGCACAGTTATTGACGCAAGGCTGGATTACGGTTGTTCCGGGGCGAACGTACGTCCTCACCGCGTGGTTCCGGTGGACCGCGTTTGCCGGGACCGACTGGGGCTACGACACCATCAACGTTCAGAACAGCAGTTTCCAGACGGAGACCACCGTCAACGGCCTTCACGCGATCTACACCAAAGACCTCTGGCACAAGGTCGCGCTGACCTTTGTTCCAAGAACGGGGAGCATTCAGGTCAATCTCGGCGTGTATGGGCCCCAGACGACTGTGGACCTGGCTTTTGACGAAGTCCAGCTCTTCGAGAAGACGGGCAACCTGCCTCCGGTAATCGCGCCGACCGCGAGTCCGACCTCGGGCAACGCGCCCCTCGTTGTACGGTTCGCTGCCAACGGCGACGATCCCGACGGGGCCATCGCCTCGTTCCAGTGGGAGTTTGGCGACGGATCCCTCTCAACCGACGAGAACCCGAGCCACACCTTTGCCGGCAAGGGCAGCTACAGCGTTCGCCTCACGGCGATCGACAACGAAGGTGCCGGAGTCTCGCAGAGTCTTACGGTGCTCGTGGCAACCGACGGCAACCCTACCATCACAATCACCGCGCCAACCGGCCTCGAGAGTTACACAACGAACGCCGCGCAGATTGCGCTTGCCGGAACAGCCAGCACTCAAAGCGGGCGGTCAGTGCAGACCGTGGTCTGGGACAACGTGAACGCTGACGCAGCCGGGCGGCTATCCGTCGCGTCGGCTCAGATGGTGAACTGGACGGCAGCAGCCGTTCCGCTCAAGCTCGGGGCGAATGAAGTACTCGTCACTGTCAGCGATTCAGCCGGGACCGTGGCGACCGATCGGATCTGGGTCACCCGTACGTCGACGGGACCCGTCATTTCGAGCATTTCGGTTACTCGGACCAGCGTCCCCGTCTACGAGAGTGTCGAACTGCAATTTGACGTCGGCACAGTGGCCGACAACCCCTATTTCAGGTACGACCCGGCGCCGCCGCCTGGTGTCGCTCCCGGGGCGGGGGTGACAGTGGAGGGGGTCTTCACGAGCCCATCAGGCAAGACCCTGCGTCAACCGGCTTTCTTCATCGGCGAGGTTACGCGTACGACTTTGGGATCCGGCCCCCACTATGAGGAGACGGGTCGAACTGGGTGGGCGATTCGTTTCAGCCCGTCGGAGATGGGGCAGTATTTCGTGTCCATCGCCGCACAGGACGCTTCCGGGTCCACCGAGGTGTCGGCCGGGAGCTTCACGGCGGTGTCGCCCGTCCGTCGCGGGTTCATTCGGGTCAGCAAGGATGACCCGCGCTATTTCGAGTACAGCTCGCGAGAGCTGTTCATTCCGACCGGGCCCGCCTCCGGGACTGACTATTCGACCTACCGTGACACCGGGATCAACCTCGATCGGGTGTGGATGGCCGGGCAGGGTGCGTACACCACGAACTGGGCCAGGTGGATGCGCACTGACCTGAGCCTCGGAAACGAAGGATTTGACAGCCCGCTGACGTTCAGAGAGAGGTACCCGTCTCACGAACTGTCACGCGAGATCTTTTACCCTGAAGGACGGCGAATCTGGATGGGCCTCTGGGGCGATGAGAGTTACTATCCCGCCCTCAAACCTGGCGTCACGTACCTCGTCAAACTGCGCCTGCGCACCGACGGAATCAGCGGCCCGGCCACCGCGGGCATCCCGTACGGGTTCATGATCAAGACGCATGCATTCCCAGGCGCGACGATCGAGGCCGACCTGAGGAGCAGGCCCTCGATCGTCCCGGTCATCAGCCAGGATCGCGGCTGGCACACGGTTGTCGTGACGTACACAGCACCTTCGGATGCTGCCAGCAACCCGTATTTCAGCTTGCTGCTTGACAACGTCACGGCCGGCAGAGTGTATATCGACCAGTTTTCTATCAAGCCACTGCTGGCTGACGGGAGCGCCGGCGGCGAGCTCATCAGGCACTCGAAGGCTGACCTGCACACCTACGTCGAGCAGCGGCCCGCCGCTTTCTTCGACTGGCAGCTGCAGCAGGGCGAGGCGAACGGCGTGTTCTTCAAATACGTCGTCCAGGACAAGCGCGACTGGGTGCCCGCTCACTTGTCGAGGTTCGGTACCTTCGAGGAATCCGGAGATGGCTATTTTCAGGAGGACGGTACCAAGGCGAAGTGGCTCCAGCAGCAATGGTGGCGTTACCTCGCCGCGCGCTGGGGCTACTCCACGGCCGTTCATTCGTGGGAATCGTGCAACGAGGCGGATCCCAACGATTCAGCCGTGTACCGGCACACACAGGATTTCGCGCGGTACCTTCACACCAGCGATTCCCACTACCATCTGGCGACAACGTCGTTCTGGTGCTGCTGGGTGCCGAGCCTGTGGGGAGACGCCGGCACCTACCCGGATGTCGACTACGCTGACATCCACGAGTACACGAAGGACTCGACGCTGGGCCTCGACATGGCCGAGTGGGTCCTGTCGCTGGACCAGACGGCCGGCACGCCGAAGATCGGCAAGCCGATCATCATCGGGGAAACCGGAATCGGCTATGCCGGTCAGAGCTACTTCGAAGACCTGACACGCGCCAATCCCGGCGTCTGGTATCACAACATGCTGTGGGTTCAGCTCGTCACCTCCACGGGGCTGTCGTCCCCGAACTACTGGTGGAGCCAGCACCTCACGCAGATCGATCGCCGGCAGATTGCCAGGCCGTTCTTCCAGTTCGTCAGCGGTCTCGATGTGAATCGCGGCGGCTATGTGAACGCCGCTGCCACGGTGACGAACTCGCAACTGCGGGTGGGAGGCCAGAAGAACCTGGCGAAGGGGTCCGCGTTTCTCTGGATTCAGAACAAGCTGCACAACTGGCACAACGTCATGGGTGTCGAGAGCCCGGTTAACGTCACGGCACAGTCCGGAACCGTGACCGTCAGAGTGGTTCCCAACACGACGTACACAGTCGAACGGTGGAACACGTATACGGGGGTCCTGATCGGATCACAGTCACAGCAGAGTGACAGCGCCGGCAACCTCGCCATTGCGGTGTCGAATCTGGCTGATGACATCGCCGTCAAAGTGCGGGGACCGGCGGGCACTCCGCCCGCGCCGCCAACAGGGGTCCTCATCATCAAGTAGGGCGCGTGCGTCCTTTCCCCGGGGCGCGAGGTCAGCGATGCCGGCCATGTGTCAGCGGCTGAATGGGATCGGGCGGTCCAGCCGCTGGTACGCGCCGTTCGCTGACCCGTACGTCAGAAACGCGACCACTCGAAGTTCCGTCCACCCCTGAGGGCCGATGGCGTTGGCCCATTCCGCCGTGACTCCGACGACGGTCACCGAATTCACGTTGAAGCCAACGGCGCCGCTGAACTCGTTCACGCGCTGGAGCGGCCCGGTCAAGCCTGAGCCGGCTGGCTCATAGTTTAGCGTGGTGGTTCCCACGAAACCCTGGAGTTTCCACCTCGTCGACAGGGGGAGGATTCCTGTCAGGTTGAGGTTGTTCTGAATGTAGTATGCGAGACTCTCGTCGTACGAGAACTGCAGGTCCCTCCGGTAATTCAGCGCCAGAGCACCTCCAGATGGTCGCGCGTAGACGAGGGTGCCAATGCCCACGACGCCGCTGAAATCCTCTGCCGCCGAACTCAATGGGTGGAAGTGCCTGTACCCGATCCAAATACTCCCCTGAATCGCCGCTGGACTCGCGAGAGTCAAGCCCGGAAGCAACGCGAACCCGTCGCCGTCTCGCTGCGGCGAGTACACAAAGCGGTCCGTTGTGGCCTCGGCTGCGAACTCCAGGCTGGTAAGCGGCGTCACAGAGAATCCCAGGCCGGCCCGGAGTGCGTTGCTCCGACGGTTCAGTTTCTCGCGTAGATCTGAACCCTGGTAGATCGCGTCGGCGGCCCAGTTCGTGTTCGTCGATCTGAACGACCCCCCGAACGCGAACCGACCAGATCGAACGTCGGTTCCCGCGACGAAATCGCCCTCGATCCGCATCGACTTATGGCCCACTTCGAAACCGGTCGGGTTGGCGTTTGTATTCCTGAGGTTGTAGTTGACGTACGGCACGATGCTGGGACCTGCGCGCTCGTACCTGCCTCCTACCTGCCAGTTCGTTGCACCGACTAGGTTCGAGAATCTGACGATTTCTGTGGCTCCCCAGAACGAGAGCCGGTTTGCCAGTCCACTGACCCACCCCGCGATCTGGGGGACTGCATATGTTTCATAGGTCGACGTTCCACCCGCCTCCCTGTACGGATTGGTATCGTACCCGGTCGAAAACACCACTGCGGGAGTGAAGGCGAATGAACCGAGGTGCACCCGCGCGGTTGCAGACGGATCCGAATCGGAAATCTGCGCGTTAACGCTCCCTGCTGTCCCGAGCAGCACGAGCACGCACAGCACCACTCGACGAACCCGCTCACACAGAGTCGCACCGGCGCGGCGCGCAGCCCCTGACATCGCCTGCACCGTGAATGTCCCAGGCGCATCAATCAGGAACAACCACATGGAGTTGACCTCCGATTGCACAATTACGTCAGGATGGTCGTCCACGATGCTGGCATGTGATTCCATCGTCCGCGGAGGTAGTCCCACACCCCGAGCCACATCGCATCGCGGTGCGCGCGCTGAGCCCTCGACCTGGGCCGAATGGATCAACTCACCAACGTCGGCGTAATCTCGAGGAACGCAGACGCGCGCGCCGCGAGTGGCACCCGGAGATCCAATCGACGTGTGATGGGGCCGGGCGCTTGCCGCTGTCGGTCTCATTCTGTCTGAGGTGCCGTGATCTTCAGCGCGAATCCAGGATGCCTCCCGCGGACTGTCGCCTTCGGCCACACAGCAGGGTCCAGTACATCCGGCCGGGTCTTATCAGTGCCATCGGGAACCTACGCCGGCCAGTCGGAGCAGTCACCGTGAACCTGTGGGACCAGGAGATCGAGGAGCTTGACGGAATGGCCTCGCGTCACGGGTTCATCGACAGGATGCGAGCGAATGAAGCCGGCTCTACCTCTAGCCAAGATGTACACGAGTCCCCCTCTCTCCTGCCGCTGCCGCGTTGACAGCCGCCCGAGCAACGGCTGCTAGTGTCGCATGATCCTGAGCGCTGTTGCCAGATGTATGCCCTCGTGTTCTCCGCGTCCTATCCTACCATCACAGATTTCGTTGACCGTTCACCGCGTGGTGGGAAGTCGCAGCAGGTTCGGCGGCTTCGCGACTGGCTAGGTTGGAGACGGCGAGTTGCTGGCAGCACTGGCGCCAGGTACGGGTATACGCCGTTGAGTGGCATCCCGTATCACATTGCCAAGGTGCGGCGAGGACCGCATGCGATGGCCCCTCATGTTGCGCGCAGCCAACCCGCTGGTCCCGAGCGGAAACGCAATTTCGAATCCGATCCGGTGGCTGCTCCCAACCCCACACAATCTCAGCAGGAGCCCCGAACTGGACAGCGCGGTCGCGGAATCAGTCACGCTGACTCACGACCACCTGACCTCAGCCGGCGCCTCGTTAGTTGACGGGAACGTCACCGAATTATCTTGACACCCGTCGGCGGCGAGGGCAAGCCGCGCACGTCGACCCACGCCAAGGTGCCAGTCGCTTCGATGGCCTGCACGAGAGATTCCAACCAGTAGCAGTCTCCGATTGAGATCGGGCCGCTTCTCAGATAGTCCCTGAGCGTCGAGGCGCTGGCCTGCGCGACCCAGCGCTCGACGGGCATTACCATCCCCATCATCTCAGTCGGGATACCGACTCCTTCGTCTCCGGTCCAGCGGCAGAAGTACGGCGCCTGCCTCAGCCACCACACGGGGTATTTCGCCTTGCCGCTGTCGTTTCTCGCCAGGGTGGCAGCGCTGACGTGGTCGGCCAGGTACCGCCCAATCTCCGGCGACAGGTTCAGGAACATCCAGCCTTGGTATACGCCACCGGAACGCCGAGCCTCGTACATGTCGCTCCAGTACTTGGAACTGGCCCTGCTTTCGATCGTCACAAAGTTGACGCCCGTGTCCAGCTGTGTCTGCAGGTTGCTTAGGGCAGCAGTACGAGTGGCTGAGTCCCCGAACCTCTCTGCCAGCCGGGCCATCGCGACGTGCGCACCCATGGTCCCGTAGATGTCGCCCTGCGCAGCACGGCTGCTGTACATGGACTTGATGGATGACCACTTCGCCTGGATGGTTCCCCAGTCCCCGCTGCGGAATCCATAGAGCCACAAACCGTAGATCGTGTGAACCGTAGGCCGGGAGGCGCCGAAGGAGAACCCGCGATAGGTGACCCGTTCAAGCGGATGAAGCTCCCGGCGGGTGCCGGTGGTCGGAGGCACCGGGTAGGTCGCCCACGGCGCGTGCGTGGAACTGGCAAGCTCCGCGGCGACATAGCTTCGCACACCCGCCTGCTGCGACGCGGTGAGGTAGGGATACGACCAGGCCAGCGTTGTGATGGTGCGGCCGGGCTCCAGGTACATCCAGTATTCCTCGGCGGTGGCGATGTCCGCGTAGTAAACCCGCATCGGAGACAGCCGCCCTGCGTCCAGGATCTTCTGCACCTCCTCCTGGAGTTGCTCAATCATCTCGTCCGCGCCGGTCACTCCCGTGACGCGGGGGTATTCCCACGCGTAACGAGTGATTTCGACTGCAGACGCCTGTCCGGCCATCTGGAGGAACACGACGACGAGAACCAGTAGACGCCGCAGCGCGCGGGGGATCATATCTTGTGCTCCAGCGCGACGATCCCGAAAGACTCGCTGAGATACATCTGTGTCCCCGAGATCACGACCGCCGCATGGCCTTCGGTATCATTGCTCGGCGAACCTGGTGGGGATCCGGTGGGCGCGTAGACAACGTCCGCGAAGCTGAAATCGCCTCCATCGAAGTTTCCTACCGCCGCCTGGACAAGCCGGTACTGGGAAGTGGACAAACGAATCTGCTGTGTCCCCCGGAACCGCTGGCGCAGCCAGAGGTAGTCGCCGGCCACGCTCAGTTGGTACAGGTTGTCCGTTTCGGGACCAGGCCACATGTTGGAGAATCGGCCATTGTCAATCCGTATCCGGCGCCCGTCTGCCTGATTCACGGCAGCGATGTCGATCGAGTACCTCGTCCCGAATGCGCCGACATGAGTGAGAGTCGGGAAACGCGTCTTGAACCACGCGAGGATTCGGCCCAGATTGTCAACTACCATGGATTCGGGTGGCTTGCCGCACCCTTCTGTGGGGCCACTGACGATCACATAGGGTTCATCGAGGCCAGGAATCTCCAACGCAAACCGGTGTCGCCAGTCCCGGGCCGCTTCGGGCCAGCTTCCGTTGTCCGTATCACCATCCAGCCAGCGCGCCGTCAGTGTTTCCTCCTGATCGAACGTTCCCGCAGAATCCAGGAGAGTGTCGAAGATGTACTCGCTGCCCTTGGCGGGTCCCATCGCGGAAGTGACCCACAGCTTGCCGTTGAACACCACGGGATTGGTGTTCTGGAACGACTGTCCCCACACGCGGTGCTGTGCAGTGATGCTGCCGCCCGACGCGCTCAAGGCGTACACGAAGAGATTCTCAGCCGGCACGTACACGGCAGCGGCATCTGCCGCAATGTCGCCCTCGACCGCGGCTCCAACCCGAGTCTTCCAGAGAAGGTCTCCGCTGCCGGTGTTCAGTGCGACGACATCCCCGCGGTGGTTGGCGGCGTACACGCGGCCACTCTCGACGCAGGGCGCGCCGGTAATCGCGAAGCCGGAATCGTATCGCCACACTTCCCGCCCGTTCGTCACGTCCAGACCGATGATGAGCCCCCTGAGCGTCACAAACACGACCACGGTGCCATCAACCGCTGCGCTCGACACGGTCCCGCCGGGAATCGGTGCGCTCCAGAGCGTCTGGCCTGTGGAGGCGTTTATCGCGTGCGCATTACCTTCCATGGTGCCGATGAAGACACGGCCGCCGACCACGACCGGTTGGGCTCGTCCACCAATGGTGACGGATGCACTGCCGGAAAGGGGAACGGTCGTCTGGGTGTTTCCGGGACCCATCCAGGCCCATTTCATGCGGTACGGGGGCGCCACGGAATCCGCAGTACGACCCGTGCGTGCCGCGTTCCCCTGCAACTGCGGCCAATCCGCGGCCGACGCAGGAACAGCACCGGTCAACAGCGCACAAAGCACGAGGCTGACGGCTCGCCGGGCCAGAGTCCGAGACCTGAAAGTCGGTGTCGATGGTTCCACTGCCATCCTCTGTGGTACCGGGCTATTTGCGGCCTCGATGGAATCGCAGCCGGCCAGCGGGTGCCGACCGCGGTCGAGTCGGTCACCCGGCTCTTTTTTCAAGAATCGCGCCATGGCCGCCCCACTGCCGGGCTGTCCCACGAGCGCCTGTTGTGGTCAGAACTCCCTGCAAATGCGGGCGAAACGGGGCGAACCCCTCAGGTCAGGCAGCGCTGATCCCCGGTCTCGCGGCAACAGATCCAGGTAAGTATTACATAAGCGTCCGACCAGTTACAGGTCCGGTGATGTGGGGGCCTCTGTCTGTTGGTTCTCTGTAGGTAGGGACTCCGGTCGTTCAAAACCTCTTCCCCCCGGGGTGAGCTCATCGAACTGGCGGAAGAGGGTGCCTGAAGTCAAGGGCCGGCGTTGACACCGTCGGTCGGTCTCCTCCAATCGATGGCGTGAGGTTCCAGTTTCGAGGATCCCACGCCCGAGGTCGGCCACCTCGGAATTCTGATCAAGCCCACCTTGACTCGGAATGGCCTGTGCCGGAACAGAACTCATCGCAAGAACCCGTAAGGAGGGCGTCAACGATGCGTCTCGCCGCGTGCCCATCTCCGAATGGATTGTCCTGCCGGGTCATCTTGGCATAAGCCTGCGGGTCATCGAGCAGGAGATTGACCTCTGAGATGATTCTTGCTGCCTCTGTTCCTACCAACCTCGCCACGCCGGCATCGAGCGCTTCCTGTCTTTCGGTGGTGTGGCGCATCACGAGGACGGGAACACCAAGACTCGGTGCCTCCTCTTGGATGCCTCCTGAATCCGTCAGGATAAGGCAACTCCGGCTCATCAATCCCACAAGTGATACGTAGTCTATCGGGGGCAGTAGCGTCACACCGTCGACATCGTCCAACGCCTCGTGGACAGGCTGCCAGATGTTAGGGTTGCGGTGAACCGGAAACACGAGATCGACGTCTCCGCGTGCCGCGATCTGCCGGATGGCATGGCAGATGCTCAGGACTTGTGGACCGAAGTTCTCGCGACGGTGAGCTGTAACGAGAATCAACCTCTTGCGTGGGAGCACCTTCGACGCGCCGTGATTTCCCCGCCTGTAATCAGGAAAAACAGTCACGTAATCGGACGAAGTCGGACCTTGTTGCCTGAGCACCCATTCGAGCGCATCAACCACGCTGTTGCCGGTTATGAAAACGCTCTCCTTGCGAATACCCTCGCGCAGCAGGTTCTGCTTTGCGAGACGAGTGGGGGCAAAGTGGAGGTCGCTGACATGGTCTGTGATGATGCGGTTCATCTCCTCGGGGAAGGGATTCGCGCGATCGAACGTGCGGAGGCCAGCCTCGACATGCGCAACCCTGACACCGCTGTGGTGAGCGGCGATGCTCGCTGCCATGACTGTGGTGGTATCGCCCTGGACCATGACCCAGTGGGGCTTTAGCCTGGCCAGCAAGTTCTCCACCTCAGTCATGACGCGCGCGGCAATCTGACTCAGTGTCTGTCCCTGTTCCATCAGGTTGAAGTCGAAGTCGGGGCAGAGTGAAAACACGCGCAGGACTTGATCCAACATCTCCCGATGCTGTGCCGTCACGCACACGAGGCATTCGACCTGCGTCTTGCGTCCCTTCAGTTCCTGGATCACAGGAGCCATCTTGACGACTTCAGGCCTGGTGCCACAGATTGCCAGGACTCTCAGCGATTTCACTTGGCGCGTCCATGAGGGGTGCGCAGCCAAGTTACATCCCTCACAATATAGCGTGCCCGGAAAGCAAGCCAGGTCCTCCACACGACGTAGAGCGGCCCCAGAAGGATAATCAGGTAGGCTTTCAACGGCGCTCTCTCCAGCCAAAGGCCCCAAGAGGGGTACAGGATCAAGATCCCAGTCATCACAAGCCAGCCGTGGAGAAGCAGTGGCGGGAAGCCAGGTGCAACGAAGCGACCCATCAGAAGATGGCACAGCGACGCCCCCAAGCACAACATCGTCAACGTCGAGTAGGATGGGATGAGCGTCTGAAGGACCCCATCAAGCAGACACCACTCCCTAGTCTTCAGCCATCTGCGCACCAGTTGGAGGCGGTACTTACGATTCGATTCCCGCGTGCCACGTAGCCAACGCATGCGTTGTGCTGTCGCCTCTGCCACGCTGCGGGGAGCCTCGCCATATCCCAAGGCCTCTGGCTCATATGCTATTCTGATGCCCTCCAGCAGCAGGCGCTGACGGAGCTCAAAATCGTCCGTGAGTCCCTCTCCCCACCCCAGGTTTCTCAGAATATGGGAAAGAAAGCAGATCGAATCCCCCATGTTCTTTGCTGACCATCCCAGGTTCGCACGTCCCATGTTCTGGAAACGATTGTCGATAGTGAACATGGCCCAGACCAGGGCCGGAAGCCACCCCTCGTGAGGATTGCTGATCACATGCCTGCCTTGGACAACCTGATCGCCGAGAGCCAGCCGGGAATTCATCTGGCGCAGGAAATCTGGCGCGACTTGTGTGTCAGCGTCGAGAATGACAATCGCATCAGTCGAATCGCTCTCTAGAACGCGCTCAAACAACCATGCCAGCGCAGCTCCCTTTCCACTGCGTGGGCCCTCGTTCCTCTCGTGGACAATCGCCCCCCCTTCCCGAGCGAAGAGGGCTGTCCGATCCGAACAGTGGTCTGCCACAACGTGGATTTCAAAGCTCCCAACCGGATAGTCCGCCTTGTTGAAGCTTGTCACCGTTTTCTCGATGACATCCTCTTCGTTGTGAGCCGGTACGAGAATGCCGAATCTCCGCAGGGGAAACGCAGGATGTATCGCGGGTGTCCTCGGCCGCCGCATCGACGCGATCGCCAGCAATAGCCAATAGCCGGCCTGCAACGACACGATCAGCAGCGCCAGGAGGGAAATCGCGACTGCAGCTGCCATCTGTCACCCAGGGTAGCGTGTTTCAAGCTTCTTAGACGTTGACTCAGCCAGTCTCATGAGTGCGTCTGCAAAGAACTTGGCCGCCCAATTAGGATACTTCAGGCGCTCATACCGGCCAGTGATGGGGTAGGAGCCACCGATGGCACCGTGGTGTGCTGCTTGAGACTGGTTCAGGTATTGGGTGCGTGCAACGAAGCGAATCGTTCTCTCGGCGGCCCGCAGGTAAGATGTGTCGCAGGTGGTCTCGTAGAGCCTCATCCAAATCAAGCCCATCTGGCAGTTGCCCGTCAGGCAACTCGAACGACTCGTCGGTCGCCACCCCCGTGCAAAGGTGCTCGCTAGTCGTCCATCGGGACACTGAAGTCCCAACAGAGCGTCCGCGGCACGCCTGGCTCCCTCAACGTACCGGGGCATATCGAGACGCTGCCCGCACTGAAGAAGTCCCTCGATGGCGTACGCGAGCGTGTGGGTGTGAGGGTCTTCGTGCGGTGTGAACGCGCACTTCTGGAACCACCCGTCCTGATCCTCTTGCTGCAATGCCCAGTCAAGATTCCGGGTTGCGGCGCGGAGATAGCTGTGTCGTCCGGTGATCCGAAACAGCTCTACCAGTGGCCACGCCACGCGCGTATCTATGACTTTCGGGATGGCAAGATGCTGGAACTCCAGCCATGCGCCCGAGGAGTCCTGAACGGACACGATCCAGTCGGCCGCGTGCAGCGCTGCTTGCAGGTAATTCTCCTCGTTCGAGAATCTATAGGCGGCGAGCATTCCGAAGATCATCTGTCCAGAGTCAAAGACAACCGGCCGGTCGGGGGTCTTCCAGTGACCCACTCCGCCTTCACGTGTCGACCTGTGGACAAGAAAATCCGAGAGTCTGAGCGCCAACGCAGACAGATCGTCACGCTGAAGCATGACGGAAGCATTCAGCAGTGTTGGAACGCTGTAACCGGTCGTTTCCGGATAGGAGGGTGCCCATCTCCGCCGCAGGAGATCGTATCCCTTGGAAACACCCCCATCGCCAGACCGTCTGTGCGCAACGACCATCCAATCCAAGGCCGCGTTCAGGTGCACGCTGGTCTTCAGTTCGAATTCGCCGTCAGGGACCAGCCGTGTCGGAATCAGCAATGCAGGCTGGAGAAAAGGGAAATGAATCATCAATCGTGAGGATCCGGCGTGCGGGTAATATCCCGTTCCGTGCGGATACGATAGACTCTGTCACAGCACCCGCACAACGCAGGAGGGCCGGCTAGGCACATGTCGCGCGACAGCGGCCGTCGTACAGAACCCTAAGGCATCGTGACCATGCCGCGGTTCTTGGCGCACCCAGTCCCGTCACAGCGTACCACGTTATCTTGACCGTGCGGCCTGTCAAGTGGACGGTGCAGCCCCTCTGGAAGACGGCTGTCGTCGCTGGGTCAACCTGCGGAGCCGTGCGGTCTCCGATGCCCTGGCCTCACTCGGTTTGAGGCGAACTGCCTTGTCCTCGGGCTAAGTTAGCCCAACTGCGGTTTTTCAGACGGAGGCGATTCAGAGGCACAATTCCTGCACCTCCCGTCCCACAGACTCGCGTGTCACTTGCGGGAATCAGTGTAAGTGCCAGCTTGCGAGGTCGTTACGGAACTAGGTGTGGAAAGTCAGGGCTTCACATGCGCACCAAGATGTTGACAATAGTCGCCGCTTTCAGTGATTTCACTACGCGGGGTTGGGATGCGGGCCCCGACCCCTTGTGACGGGTTTGCGGCTCGAGAGGGGGACTAATGCGCCGACGCGGGATCCTTCTTCTGGCACTCGTGAGTGTGCTAGTTGCCACACAGTTTCTGATTCGCGCCCAAGCTTCGGGGGGTCCGATTCTGTTGATCGTGAACCGCAGCGCTCCCAACCCGTTCGGGCGCTACTTGGCCGAAATCCTGCGAGCGGAAGGCATCAATTCGTTCACGACAGTCGAACTCTCCACCGTCGACAGCATCTCGCTCAACGGCGTCGGCCTCGTCGTCCTCGCGGAAACGCCGCTGACGGCTGACCAGGCTGCGCTTCTGACCGGCTACGTGGCAACAGGGGGGCGCTTAGTGGCAATGCGCCCCGATGCGCAGCTGGGACCGGTACTGGGCACCGCTCACCTAGGCTCAACTGACGGAGACCATTACGTTTCTATCAACGTCGGCACATCGGTTGGGTACGGGTTTCCGCCGCTGACGCTGCCCATCTATGGTCAGTCCACGCGCTTGGGCCTCGTACCGGGGGCGTTAACGCACGCGACGCTGTACGCGAGTCGCGAGACCTCGTCGAATTATCCAGCGGTGGTCCAGTATCGCCGCACAGCCACTTGGGCTTATGACCTCGCGCGCAGTGTAGTCTACGCTCGCCAAGGGAACCCTGCCAATGCTGGTGTCGAGCGCGATAACCTGCCGCCGATCAGGACGACCGACGTGTTCTATGGCGCGATCGACCTTGATCGCGTGAACGTGCCGCACGCGGACATACAGATGCGGCTCTTCGGTCGAGTAGTCGCGGACCTGCTCGCCGACGCAATGCCGCTGCCGCGATTGTGGTACTTCCCCGATTCCGCGCGGACGATCTTGATCCCCACGGCAGACACGCACGTGCACGACGACGCGGCGACGCAGCAGCAGATCGCGAGCGTTGAAGCGCACGGTGGCCGACTTACGATGTATGTCTCGCGATGGGTGCCCTATCCTGATGCGGCTGAGGCGAGTGCGTGGCGCCAGAGTGGTCACGAGTTCGGCGTTCACCCGTACGGAAGCGGGGACAATGCTTCCATCGAAAGCGGTTTCCAGACGGCTTTTAACTGGTTCGAGACCAACGGCCTGGGAGTACCGAGCCGAACGGCGCGGATCCATCAGATCGAATGGCCAACATGGGTAGGACCTGCGCAGGTTGAGGCGAATTATGGGATCGGCCTTGACACAACGTTCTACACCTGGGGGCCAAGTGTCACGTACCCCGATGGACACCAGGCTCACGGCTTCATAAACGGAAGCGGCCTGCCGATGCGGTTCGTCGATCAGTCGGGGACGGTCATTCCGGTTTATCAGCAGTCGACCGCCCTCGTTGACGAGCAACTGGTCACCGACGACGCATACTCAGAGAGGCTTCCGGGGAGCGAGGCGCTGGCCGTGTCACGACAGATGATCGATGACAGCCAGGCGGGAGGCTATTCAGCTATCGTGACGAATTTCCACACGGACTTCTACGGGGTCGGGCCAGCGGCGCTGTGGGCCGAAGGCACGATGGACTACGCCCGGAGCCTGGGGATCCCGATCTGGACGGCCGAGCGATGGCTCGGCTACAACGAGTCTCGCGCCGCAACGGAAGTCGCGAACGTCGTGTGGTCAGCGCCGACGGTCAGCTTCACCGTAACGGTCCCGAGCAACGCTGAAGCGGAGAGCGTCATGCTGCCGCCGGTCCATGCGGGACTCGGCCTGACGTCACTGACGGTGGACGGGACAGCGGTCGTGCCGGCGACCCAAGCCATCACTGGCAGGGACGCCGTCTTCTTCAGCGTTGGGTCTGGAACACATAGCGTCACCGTCACCTACGACACGGTCATTTCTCCGACGAATCGTCCGCCCGCTGCGGTGGACGACACTGCGGCTGTAACAAAAGGCGGTTCGGTCGTAATCCCCGTGCTGGCGAACGACAGTGACCCGGATGGCGACCCGCTGACCGTCACGGCGATCACGCAGGGCACTCGAGGAACAGCGTCGATCAATCCGGACAACACTGTTACCTACACGACAGGGTTGACCTGCGGCCCGGACACGTTCTCGTACACGATCGGCGACGGGAGCGGAGGAACCTCAACCGGTGCGGTGAACGTGAGCATCGCGTGCGTGGGCGGGCAGGTGGAGCAGACAACGAGTGCGGACTTTGAGTGCGGTGTGTTCACCAACGTGTTGTTGACGGCGGTGGGGAACGGCGAAATCCGGCTTGCAGGGACGTTCGGCGATGAGTACGGGGCAGGCGCACTGGACCCTGCGCGCTGGGTGGCCGGGACATGGAGCCCTGCTGGTACCTACACGCCGATCCTCGCGGGTGGCGTCCTGTCGCTCACGGGTGTGGCCGGAGCTTATGTTCGTTCGGCCTCACCGTTGTCGGTGACGACGCTCGAGGTGACGGCACAGTTCAGCGCTGGGATGTGGGAGCACATCGGATGGGCCGATCTGGGCTTCTCCGGCAGTCACTATTTGATCTTCAGCACATTCAACACGACGGATCATTTCTACGCCAGAAGTGCTGATAACACTGGCGAGCAGCGGACCGACCTGGGCACGATTCCGACCGGCCTTCACGTGTACCGCATTGACCGTGAGGTGCAGTCGAGCACGACAGACCTGATCAGCTATTACATTGACGGGGTGCTCAAAGCGCAGCACGTGGTCGCAACGGTGCCCGCTCAGTACGTGTATCAGTCGATCAATAGCGGTTCGGACTCACCCAGCCTCGTGGTCGATCGGCTGTGGGTTTACCCCTTGTATGTGCCCACTGGCACGTTCCAGAGTTGCGTGATTGACGCCGGAAGAACCGTTTCCTGGGACGCGGTGGTGTGGAGTGCGGCAGTGCCGGCGGGGACGACGCTTGAGGTGGCCACCCGCACGTCAAGCGATGGGGACACATGGAGTGATTTCTCGTCAGCATTGACGACGAGTGGGAGCGAGATTACGAGCCCGCCGGGCCGCTATCTTCAATACCAGCTCACCTTGACCAGCGTGACGGCTGCACAGAGCCCTGTGCTGGACTCCGTGACGTTCACGTCTCACGTACCACCACCGGTAGTGCCGGTGGTGAGCATTGGGGATGTGACGGTGGGGGAGGGGGCGGGGACGGCGATGTTTACGGTGAACTTGTCGGGGGCGAGCGGGCAGGACGTGACAGTCCATTTTGCCACAGCGGACGGGACGGCGGTGGCGCCGGGGGACTACACGACGACGTCGGGGCCGCTGACGATCCCGGCGGGGACGCTGAGCGGGACGTTCGACGTGGGGATTGTGAACGATGCGCTGAACGAGTCGGCGGAGACGTTCTACGTGAACCTGACCGGGGCCACGAACGCGACGATTGTGGATGCGCAGGGGGTGGGCACGATCCAGAACGACGACGCGGCGCCGACGGTGAGCATCGGGGACGTGACGGTGGGGGAGGGGGCGGGGGCGGCGACGTTTACGGTGACGGTGGCGGGGGCGAGCAGCCTGCCGGTGACGGTGGACTATGCGACGG
>Ga0316603_10000668_pt1 | contig 17301 bp, 13 predicted proteins | sample OWC_soil_day10_n_FD_207649 | JGI IMG/M metagenome (GOLD analysis project Ga0316603, IMG submission 207649) | Wetland soil microbial communities from Old Woman Creek delta, Ohio, United States - OWC_soil_day10_noCT | ecosystem: Environmental > Terrestrial > Soil > Wetlands | place: USA: Ohio... | reverse complement strand
CAGCCGCGATCGCGGCGGGGCCGCGCTCGCCGAGCCGCGCGCGCAACGCGTCGGTGTTCGCCGACAGGGCCCGCGCCTTCGCGCCGAGCGCGTCGAGGACGAGGCGCGCACGCGCGAACGTCGCCCGCGACTCGCCGATCACGCCGGTCAGCTTCGCGCGCCCGCCGTCGCCTCCGAGCCCGACGTCGCGCAGCTCGCGCGCCTCGGCCGCGAGGCCGCTCACCTCGGCGCCCAGACCTGCGACGCCGACGACGTTCGGCGACAGCTGATCGAGCGTCGTCTCGAGCTCCGCGAGACGCGCACGCAGCTCGGTCATCTCCGGGCGCACGGCCTCCTGGAACTCGCGCGCGATGTTCAAGTTCTCCCAGGTTCGGTGCATCACGCGATCGAGGCTCGGCGGTTCGCGGCCGAGCAGCGGCTTGGCGTCGTCGGCGAGCGACGGCCCATCCGCCGGTGCGGCCCCGATCTCCAAGTAGCGGGCACCGAGCGGACCGCGCGACGCCACGAACACGTCACCACCGCGCGTGACGCGCGCGGCCTCGTGCTTCGCGATCGCGACTGTCACGACGACGCCTTCCTCGCCGTTCAGCGGGCCGGGCGCGCCGTGCGGCGACAGCCCGATCGACTCGATCTCGCCGATCTCGCGACCCGCGACGACGAGCGGCGCGCCTTCGCGCAAGCCACCCGTCTGACGGAAGAACACGTCGATCCGCACGTGCTCGCCCCACTCGATCTGATCGTAGATGAACACCACGAACACGATCGCGCTCGCGACGACAGCCAGCACGGCTGCGCCGACGCGACGCGTGAGCCGCTCGTCTTGGGCGAGGAGGCTCACGTCACTCCTTCCAGAAGAACTTCCACGGATTGCGCTTGAGGTCGCGGATCAGCTCGCGGATGTCGCTGTACAGCTCGTCGCGCGAGAGCAACGCGCCCGCGGTTCCCTTGCCCGCGCGCAGGTCCGTCACGAGGCCGTTCACGTTGTCGATCAGCCCGCCCGCCTGCCCCGCCGCTTGCGCGGCCTTGTCGGCGGCGTTGATCGCCTTGTCGATGCGCTGCTCGGTGATGATGCCGGTCACGCGCGTCGCGTCCGTCATCAGCGCGGATGCGCTCGGCGTCAGCGTCGTCATCGTCGTGTTCGCGGTGCGCAGCGTCGACGACGCGTCGGCGAGCAGCGTCGCGACCGCGCGGCCATCGCCGAGCCCGTTGTTCACCTTGCCGAGCGTGATCTTCGCTTCCTTCGCGAGTAGTGCGCCCTCGGAGATCAGCGTCCCGAGTTGCTCGCGATTCTGCACGAGCAGCCTGTTCACCTCCGTCACGGCTTCCGAACCATTCTTGATCAAGCTCGTGATGTTCTCGCGTTCGTCGTGGAGCACCGACGACACGCCCTCGAGCACGTTGTAGAGCCGATCGACGACGAGGTCGGTGCGCGGCGGGTTGTGGACCTGCGCCTTGTCGAACACGATCGTGCCGGCCGCGAGCGGTGGCTTGTCCCACGCCTTGCCCGGCACGACCTCGAGGTACTGCTCGCCGAGCACGCCGGCGGTGTTGATGAAGAACTCCGCATCGCTGCGGATCGAATCGCGCACGCGATCCTCGACCCACGCCGTCACGCGTACCTGCACGCGGCGGTTCGTCTTCGGATCGATCTTGCCGCCGAGAAACTGCACGTCCTCGATCTTGCCGACCTTGATGCCCGACACCTTGATCGGCGCGCCGGCCTGCAGCGAGCCGATGTACTCGAAGTCGACGTAGATGTTGAAGCCGCTGCGCAGCGAGAAGTTGCCGAGCACGAAGATGAAGCCGACGAGGATCGCCGACGAGATCAAGATCATCAGACCGACCTTGAACTCCAGGCCACGTTCACGCATGCCGGCGATCGTAGCCCCGAAACGAACACACCGCCGGTCTTTCGACCGACGGTGTCACTGTCATCCGCGTGTAGCTATTGCCAGCCGCCGCCACCTTGTTGCGGCGGGTAGCCTCCGCCTTGCGGCGGGTAGCCTCCACCTTGCGGCGGGTAGCCTCCGCCCGGCGGCGGATAGCCTCCGCCCGGCGGCGGATAGCCACCACCGCTCGGTGGAGCCGCGCCGCCACCACCACCACCACCGCCCTTCACGAGGCGCATCACCTCCTCGTACGCGGCAGGCGCGACGAGCATGAGCACGCCGAAGAACGCGACGATGCGGATCAGCAGGTGGGCCATGATCAGGATCGCGCTGAGGCCGGCGTGGGCGTGCACGAGGAGGCCGAGCCCGAGCAGCACGATCTTGAGCGGCAGCCAGAGGATGAGGACGGCCGTGAACAGCGGGCCGAGCGCATCGACGGCTTGCAGCGCGGGCGGCAGCTTCTGCGGCGGCACCACGAACAGCGCGCAGGCGATGCCGACCAGCGTGATCACGAAGGTCAGGAGCATGAGCACCGTGAAGATCGCACCGCCGTGGAAGCTGAAGCGGAACGCGAACCGCAGGATGTCGATGAAGTCGGGTACCAACATCGCCGCACCGACCGCGATCACGATGCGCGCGATCTGATCCTGTGGCTGTGCGATGCGTGCGAGTAAGCCGAAGACGAGGACGGCATAGCCGAGCATGTAGAGCCCGCTGCCGGTCGCGAACGCCATGAAGCCGCCGCCGCCTCCTCCGCCGACCATGAAGATACCGGCGAACGAGATGCCGAACGGAATCCATTGCAGGACGACCGGCGGGACCTTCGCGCGAATGTCGGGCGGCGCCGCTGCGACGAGCAGATAGCCGCCACCCGCGATGATCGGCCAGATCAGGCCGTCCCAGCTCGCACCGCTGAACGGGAAGATCGTCGGCGACAGCGAGATCGGAACGACGATCGATGCGAGCAACGCGACGCCGGCGAGGAACAGCACCTTGCGCTGGATCGACGGGTCGCGGAGCTTCGAGACTGGGAAGCCAAAGATCGTTCCCGGCGCCGAGCCTGGAACCTTGCGCGCGAGATCATCGAGCGGTCCCGGCAGATCCTGCTGCGGCGCTGCACCGAAGCCACCGCCCTGCTGATAACCGCCCTGCGGGTACTGCGCCGGTGCTTGTCCGAAGCCCGGCTGTGGTTGCCCGTAGCCTTGTTGTTGCGGAGGTTGTCCGTACGGATTCGCCTGCGGCGGTTGTTGTCCGTAGGGATTCTGTTGCGGCGGCTGTCCGCCGAAACCACCGGGCTGTCCGCCGGGCGGCTGTCCGTACGGATTCTGCTGCGGCGGTTGTCCGAAGCCCTGCTGTCCGCCGGGCGGTTGTCCGTATGGATTCTGCTGCGGCGGCTGTCCGTATGGATTCTGCTGCGGCGGTTGTCCGAAGCCCGGTTGTCCACCCGGCGGTTGTCCGTACGGCGCGGGCTGCTGTCCGTACTGCTGCGGCTGTCCGGGTTGCGGGTAGCCGGGCGGTTGACCCGGCTGGCCTTGACCTGGCGCCTGCGGATATCCGCCCGGCGCTTGTCCGAAACCTTGCTGCTGCGGCGGCTGTCCGGGACGCGGGGGCTGCGGCGGCGCGAAGCCTTGCTGCTGCGGCGGCGCGAAGCCTTGTCCGGGTTGCGCGGGCGCGCCGGGACGCGGCACTTGCGGCGCCGCGTATCCGAACATCGTCTTTGCCGGTTGAGGGGCCCCGCCCGGAGCACCGGCTTGCATCGGCGGCATCGGCCGACCGCATGTTCCACACGCGGGTGCATTCATCAGCACCGCCGCGCCGCAGTACGGGCACGGCCTAGTTGGAGTCGCCATTCGGGATCCCCTGTCCTTTCGAAGGGGAACGGTATCGCACGCGCCGTCGTGTCCGCAACGCAGGGACGATCTTTATGGTCTCGGCGATCGACCGATGCGCGTCCGTGTGCTGGGTGCCATTTTGCGTCGCCACTGCATCGACGGTTCACGCCCACATGGCCTCTGGCACTGCATGCATTCGTGTACATTGCAGGCGTGGCGCGCCGGCTCTCCGGTCACGACGGTGTTCGGGGTGACGCGGTCGAGGTTCGCATCGCGGACACCACCGTGCGCGCATTCACCGACGAGAGCATCGCGGCCGCCGCGCTCGCGAGCGGCGTGCGGGTGCTGTCGCGATCGCTCAAGTATCACCGGCCGCGTACGTTCTTCTGCCTCGAAGGTCACTGCAGCGGCTGCCTCGTACGCCTCGGCGGCGTGCCGAACCTGCGTGCGTGCCAAGCGCCGTGTACGGCGGGCGCGGAGGTCGTCGGCCAGAACGCGTTTCCGAGCGCCGAGGTCGATCTGCTCGGCGCCGTCGACTTCTTGTTCTCGCGCGGGCTCGATCACCACACGCTGATGACGAGCTCGTCGGTCTTGAACAAGCTCGCGAACAAGGTCGTTCGCCAGCTATCGGGGCTCGGCAAGCTCCCCGATCACGCCGTGGCGTCACTTCCTGAAGTACAGCGATATGACGTCGACGTCTGCGTGATCGGCGGCGGTCCCGCAGGCCTCGAAGCCGCGACCGCGACCGCGCGCGCCGGGCGGTCGACGGTTGTCGTCGACGATCAACTGCGACCGGGCGGCAGCATGCGCACCGATCCGCGCACGGGGCGCCAGCTCGCCGAAGCGACCTGGCAGGCCGCCGCGTCGTCTGGCGTCGCCGTGCTCGCGCGCTCGACGGCGATCGGGTTCTTCCCCGAGGACGACGGCGGCGTGCTCGCCGTCTCGGCTCCCGATCGCCTGTATCGCGTCTACGCGAAGCAGTGGATCTGGGCGACCGGCGGCTACGCGGTCAACCTGCCGTTCGGCGACAACGATCGCCCCGGGGTGATCGCGGCGCGCGCCGTCGGGCGGTTGCTCGTCGATCACGGCATCGTCGCCGGCGATCGCGTCGTCGTGATCGAGGTGCCTGAGGTGACCGAGGACGCGACCGCGCTCTCGGGCGCACTCGCCGCGGCGGGCGCGGACGTCCATCGCGTCGCGCTCCACAGCGTCGTCAGCGTCAAGGGCCGCAGCTGGGTGTCGGGAGTCGTCACCGATCGGCAGAAGCTCGAGTGCGACATCGTCGCGGTCGCCGCCATTCCTGCACCGGCCTCCGAAGGACCGCGCCAGCAGGGCTGCAAGGTCGTGCTCGATCCTCCGGCCGGCGGCTTCAAGGTCGTCGTCGACGAGCTGGGGCGGACGACCACACCGAACGTGTGGGCGTGCGGCGATGTCTGCGGCTACCTCGGGCCGGCGGCGGCCGCCGCAGATGGCGCGCGCGTCGGTGCCAACGTCATCGCAAATTTCTAGCGGCGCCGCGGACGAGGTTCGTCCGGGCGAATCGGTTATCGTCTACGCGTGGCGGGCAAGATCGTCCTGTGCCGGTGCGAAGACATGACGCTCGCTGATCTCGAGCACTCGGTCGGGCGCGGCTACAAGGACATCGAAGAGGTGAAGCGCTACACCGGCTTCGGCACCGGCCCGTGTCAGGGCAAGGAGTGCCTCGCCGTGGTCGCGACCCAGCTCGCGCGCCTCTGCAAGCAACCGCCCGCGACCGTGCCGCCGTTCACGTCGCGCCCGCCGCTCGCACCGACGCCGCTCAAGCTGCTCGCGCGCGACCCCGGTGCACACCGGTTCGACGACGATCCCGGAGACGACTAGTGCAGCCGGTGATGGACGACGAAGACGAGAGTCGCGCCGACGTCTCGGGCGAGATTCGTCTCCCGGCGACACTCGAAGGTTCGGGCCCGCTGCCGCAGCAAGCGGAGATCGTGATCGTCGGCGGCGGCGTGATGGGCCTCGCGATCGCGTACTACCTCGCGCGGCGCGGGCTCACGGATGTCGTCGTGATCGAGCGCGGCTACCTCGCGGAAGGGGCGTCGGGTCGCAACGGCGGCGGCGTGCGCCAGCAATGGTCGACGGAGATCAACATCCGTCTGATGCAGGAGTCCGTCGAGCTGTGCCGGCGGTTCGCGGTCGACGTCGGCGTGAACGTGTGGTTCCGCCAAGGCGGTTACTTGTTCCTCGCGCGCTCGCAGAACGAAGTCGCGCGGCTCGAGAAGAACATCGCGCTGCAGAACCGCTGCGGCGTCGCGACGCGGATGCTCGAGCCGAAGCAGGCGAAGGACATCGTTCCCGAGCTGAACCTCGACGGCATCGTCGGCGCGGCGTTCAATCCGAGCGACGGCATCTTGTTCCCGTGGCCGTTCCTCTGGGGCTACGCGCGGCAAGCGGCCGCGATGGGCGTGAAGATCTACACGCAGACGCCCGTCGTCTCGCTCGTAGCACGCGACGGCGGCGGCTACGACGTGCGGACCGAGCGCGGCACGTGTCGCGCGCGCCGCGTGATCAACGCGACCGGTGCGTGGTCGCCGAAGCTCGCGGAGCTCGTCGGCGTGAAGGTCCCGACGTTTCCGATCCGTCACGAGATTTGCTCGTCGGAGCCGCTGAAGCCGTTCTTGCGGCCGATGGTGTCGGAGCTCGCGAGCGGCCTCTACTGCAGCCAATCGATGCGCGGCGAGATCGTCGGCGGCGTGACGGTTCCGGGCCACGGCTCGACGTACGCGATGGGCTCGACGCTCGAGTTCCTGACGACGTACGCGCGTCGGTTGGTGCGCCTCATGCCGATCCTCGGCGACATCAAGGTGCTGCGCCAGTGGGCCGGTCCGTACGACCAATCACCCGACGGCAATCCGATCCTCGGACCCGCGCCGGACCACCCCGACTTCTTCCTCGCGTGCGGCTTCGTCGGCCACGGCTTCATGATGGCGCCGATCGTCGGCAAGCTCTACGCGGAGTGGCTGACCGGCGGCACGCCTCACGAGATCTTCTCGCGATACCGCCTCGCGCGGTTTACCGACGGCAGTGGCGCCAGCCAGCCCAAGGAAGACTTCAACATCGGTTAAATTCGCGACGTGGTGGACGCATCGAAGGGACCGTTGCGACTCGTCTGTTGCGAGCTGCGCGGTCGAGTGCCCGATCTCGCCGTGCTCGCACGCGCGGATGAGGAAAGTAGGACCGCATGAATCGCAGGAAGCTGCGCTTCCCGATGTTCTGGAAGTTCTTGGTGGGGTGCTTGCTCCTCGCCGCTTTCCTCATCATCGGCGGCACGTACGTCATCAAGAACGAGACGCGCTTGCGCTCGCGAGGCAACTACCTCGCGAAGGGCATCCGCCGCATGCACGGCTACATCGAGCGCTCCGGTCAGGGCATGACCGGCATGGCGCAGCTGCTCGCGAACGACACCGAGCTCAAGGCGGCGCTCGAGACCGTCGGCGACGCGGACACGATCGCGAAGCGCATGTACGACCAACTGATGCACAAGAACGGGCTGCAGCCAGACCTGTTCGCGATCATCTCGAAGACGAACGAATTGCTGTGGGCGCCCGACAAGAGCCCGATCGCGGAGGCCGAGCTCCCCGAGCTCGCCGCCGTCGAGAAGGCACGCAACGGCAGCATCTTCGCGCACCGCATCCAGATGCTCGGCGGCGTGCCGTACCAGGTCTCGGCCGTGCCGGTCACGAAGCTCGACGGGGCCACGATCATGGCGATCGTCCTGGTCGGCGTGCGCATGCAGCGGTACTTCGAGGAGTACGCCGAACAGAGCGACGAGGATCCGCAGCTGCGGTGGCGCGCGACGCTCCTCGACGGGCTCACGGTCTATGCATCTGCGTGGCCCGCCGACAAGCAAGGCGAGGTCGCGCGCGCTCTCCAGCCCGACAAGCAGTTCAAGGTCCGCGTCGGCGACGACGTGCGCGACGTGATCCGCATCGGCAACGAGCTGTTCGATTTCTACGGCGAGAACGAAGAGGGCTACAAAGGCGGCGACGCGGGCGTGATCGGCAAGCTGTACATGACGCGCAGCCGCGCGAACATCGTCGACCCGGCGTCGAACTTGCCGTGGAAAGAGATCGGCGCGGGCATCGGCGCGTCCGTGGTGATCGCGCTCCTGCTCGGCTTCTGGGTCACGCGGCCGATCAAGCAGATGGTGCGGCAGTCGCGCGACCTCCTCGCCGGCGACACCGATCTGACGCAGCGGATCATCGTGAGCTCGGGCGACGAGACCGCCGACCTCGCCGACAACATTAACCAGGTCTTCGCGCGTGTGCACTTACTCGCGACCGGCGTGCAGACCGCGGCCTTCCAAGTCGGCGCGTCGTCGGCGGAGATCAGCGCCGCATCGCGACAGATGCTCTCGGGCTTGAAGGACCAGACGCTCAAGGTCGAATCGTCGACGACGGCCGTCACCGAGCTCTCGGCGTCGATCCAACAGGTCGCGGGCAATGCCGCGCGTGCGACCGACGTCGCCGAACAGTCGAGTCACGCGGTGACGTCCGCGGTGACGCGCATGGATCAGATCCGGGCGGCCGTCGACGACGCCGCGCAGAAGATGAAAGACCTCGGCGAGAGCAGCAAGCGCATCGGCAACATCGTCGAGGTGATCCGTCAGATCAGCGAGCAGACGTCGATGCTCGCGCTCAACGCTTCGATCGAAGCCGCCCACGCCGGCGAGCAAGGCCGCGGCTTCGCGGTCGTCGCCGACGAAGTCTCGTCGCTCGCGCGCCGCGTCGGTCAGTCTGCAAAAGACATCGAGGCGCTGATCCAGACGGTGAAGGAACAGACGCAGGCCGCGATCCAATCGATGGAGATCGGAACGCGCGAGGTCGTCGGCGGATCGCAGCTCGTGACGAGCACGCTCACTGGTCTCGGGCAGCTGATCACGGTCGTCAAAGACACGGCCAGCGCGGTCCACGAGCAAGCGGTCGTCTCCGACGAGATCGCGCGCAACATGGATGCGGTCCGTCACCTCGCGGGCGAAGCCCTCCACGGCTCCGAAGAGTCGGTCGTGCAAGCAGAGCGGCTCCACGAGCTCGCGTACGAGCTCGAGGAGTCGATCGGTGGCTTCAACCTCGATGGCACCAAGATCGGCAGCTCGCGTCCGCGTGAAGTGACGGCCGGCACCGGCTCCGGCGCCACGCGCGCCCAGCTCCCCGCAGCGCCGAAGAAGAAGCCGGCGACGAAGATCCCGCCGCGCGACGACGAGGCGAGCGGCTAACACGTGCCGGTCGCGCCCGACATCGTGCAGGCGATCGCGCGTCGACTCGCCGAGCGCGCCGGCTTGGAGCTCCCGGCGTGGGTCGTCGAGGCGCGCGCCGCTGCACGCATCGAAGCGCTCGACCTCACCGCGGACGCCTACCTCGCGTTGATCGAATCGGGCCGCGGTTCGGCGGAGCTCGACGAGCTGATCGAGGCCGTACGCGTCGGCGAGACGCGGCTGTTTCGTCACCGCGCCCAGATCGCCGCGCTGTGCGACGACATCGCCCCTGCGCTGCGCGCCTCGGGCAAGCGCCTCGTCCGCGTGTGGAGCGCGGGCTGCGCCGCCGGCGAGGAGCCTTACACGCTCGCGATCGTCCTCGCGCGCGCGCTCCAAGGCATCCAGATCCAGATCACCGCCACGGATGTGAGCGCCGACGCGCTCGCCGTCGCCCGCGCAGCCACCTACCCCGCCGCCGCCCTCGCCGACGTCCCCGAACCGTGGCGGGAAGACTTCGTCGTCGATGGCGAGCGCGTGCGTGTCCGCCCCGAGCTCGCACAGCTCGTGCGTTTCGAGCGCGCGAACCTCGTCGACGGCACCGCGCCCAAACAGTGCGACATCGTGTGGTGCCGCAACGTCCTCATCTACTTCACCCCCGACGCGAGAAGGCGCGCCATCGACCGCTTGATCGCCGCGACCAACGTCGGCGGCTTCATCTTCGTCGGCTACAGCGAATCGCTGCGCGACTTTCCGAACCTCGACTCGATCCGCACGGGCGACGCCGTCTACTACGTCAAGCGCGACGGCGAGCGCCGCCAACCGACCTCGCCGGCGACGCAGCGTACGCAGACGCCGGTCTCCGGCGTCCCGCGCCTCGCCGCCTCGGCCGACTCGGGCGCATGGACGTTCTCCGCGCACACCCCACCGCCGACGCGCAGCCCGGTCGGCGAAACCACGGAAGACGTGCTCGTCCTACACGGCGAGCCCGGCGCGCGCCAAGTCACGTCCGAGCTCACGGCACGCCTCGGCATCGCCGGCCTGCAGAAGCTCGTCGTCGATCTCGATGCCGCCGACATGCTCGCCGACGAGCTCGTGCCCGTGTTCCGCCGCGCACGCGCCGCGGCGATGGCGGCACACGTGGCGCTCGAGCTCAGGGCGACGAGGCCGGGCACGCGGCGCTGGCTCGCGCGACACGGCTTGGAGGATTCGTCGGAGGGAACGCCATGAGCGCCTCGCTCTGGGATCAGTTCGTCGCGAGCGCCGGGCGCGATGCCCTCGTCCTCGCCGATGCGGCAGCGCCCGATGCGCGGCTGGGGCACGTCGCGTTTCGCATCGGGCTGTCGGCGCTCGGGATCGGCGCGGAGCCGGTCGGGCGACTCGCCCTCGCGATCGAGCGCGCGCTCGACCGCGCGGCCTCGCTCGACGAGAACGGCAACACCGCGCTGCGCGAGGCGATCGCGACCCTGCGCGAGGCGTTTCATCAGCTCGCGAATCCCGACAAGTCGGGCGCGCGTGTCGAGGACCTGCCGCTCGCCGACCGCGTCGCCGCGATCGATGCCGCGATCGGTGGGATCGGCGCGGCGGCGCCGTTACCGATCGTGGTCGCGCCACCGCCGGCGACGGTCACCGGTGCCGCAGCCGGGACGGGCGCGTTCGTGTGGACGCCCGCCGTCGACGACGACATGATCGAGCTGTTCTTCGACGAAGCGACCGAGCGACTCGACGCGCTCGCCGGGAAGCTCGTCGAGATCGAGCGGCGGCCGAACGACGGAGATCTACTGCGCGACGTGTTTCGCGACATGCACACGGTGAAGGGCAGCTCCGCGATGGTGGGGCTGAAGCCGGTCAATGACCTCGCGCATGCAGCGGAAGATCTGGTCGGGCAGATCCGCGATGCGGGTCGGCCGGTGGATGGGCCGGTCGTCGATGCGCTGCTCGCGGCGCTCGATGCCCTGCGCGCGATGCTGGATCAAGCCCGCGTGCGCACCCCGATCACCGTCGATCCGACGCCGGTGATCGCGCGGATCCGGAATCCGAGTGCGGGCGCGCCGGCGGCGGCGCCCGGGGTCCCCGTGCAGGCGGCGGCCCCGGCGGGCGGTGCGCACGCGCAGGCAGCGGCGGAGGCGCGGCAGACGATCCGCGTCGACTTCGACAAGCTCGATCGGTTGCTGAACCTCGTCGGCGAGCTCGTGCTCGGTCGCGACGAGCTCCGCGGGGCGGTGTCATCGCTCGGCTCGGTCACGAGCGAGCTGGCGGCGGATCGCGGCATCGCGCGCAAGGTCGCCCACGCGGGCGGCGGTGGCGGTCGCCCACGCGGGCTCGAGACGCTCGGCGAGGAGCTGTCCCGCGTCGAGCGCGTGCTCGCCGACGTGACGACCGACCTCGATCACGGGACGGATCGCCTCGACGCGATCTCGACCGAGCTCCGCGAGGAGGTGATGCGGCTGCGCATGGTCCCGGTCGCCGGGGTCTTTCGCAAACACGTGCGTACCGTCCGCGATCTGTCGGGGCAGCTCGGCAAGCGGGCGCGGCTCGAGCTCGAGGGCGACGAGACCGAGCTCGACAAGCTGCTCGTCGAAGCGCTCGACGAGCCGCTGATGCACCTCGTCCGCAATGCGGTCGACCACGGGTTGGAGCCGCCGGACAAGCGCACGGAGGCGGGGAAACCGGTCGAGGGCGTGATTCGCCTCGTCGCGTCGCATCGCGGGAACCAGGTCGAGATCCGCGTCTCCGACGACGGGCGCGGGCTCGATCCGAACAAGCTCAAGGCCAAAGCGGTCGAGCGCGGGCTCATCACCGAGACCGAAGCGGACGTGATGGACGACCGCACGGCGCGCGAGCTGATCTTTCGCGCCGGCTTCTCGACCGCGGCGACCGTCAGTGAAGTATCGGGCCGCGGCGTCGGGATGGACGTCGTGCGCTCGACGATCGTTCAAAAGCTCAAGGGCACGATCGAAGTCGAGTCCACACCCGGGCAAGGGAGCGCCTTCGTGCTGAAACTGCCTCTGACTCTGGCGATCATCCAGGTCGTCGTCGCGCGTGCGGGCGGCGAGACGTTCGCGATTCCCCTCGACGTCGTGCAGCGCGTGCTCGCGATCCAACCGCACGAGATCGAGCTCGTCGGCGATCGCGAGGTGTGCGTGGTGCGCGGCAAGCACGTGCCGCTGATCCGGCTCGACGTCGTGCTCGAGCTCGACGCCGCACACAACGAAGGCGAGCTACCGCTCGTCCTCGTCGAGCAAGGCGCACACACCTACGCGCTCGTCTGCGAGCACTTGCTCGGCAAGCGCGAGATCGTGATCAAGTCGCTCGGCAAGCTGCTCTCGAACGTGCCGTGCGTGGCCGGCGCCACGCTGCTCGGCGACCGCGTCGCGCTGATCCTCGACGTGCCCGCGATCATTCAACGTGCGCTCGCACAGCCTGCCACCGCGATCCGGCGCGTGGCCCGCCCGACCGGCGGCGCGAGCTCGTCGCACGTGCTGCTCGTCGAGGACTCCGACATCGTGCGCGAGTCGCTGCGCCGCATCCTCGCGGACGCGGGCTACATCGTCACGGTCGCCGTCGACGGCCAGCACGGCCTCGAGCTCGCGCGGCAGAAGCGTTACGACCTGATCTCGACCGACGTGATGATGCCGCGCATGGACGGCTACGAGCTCACGCGCGCGCTGCGCGCGATGCCCGAGTACGCGAACACGCCGATCGTGATGGTCACGAGCATGGGCGAGCGCATCGATCGCGTCCGCGGCTTCGACGCCGGCGTCGACGAATACATCACGAAGCCGCACGATCGCACCCAGCTCCTGCGCAGCGTGCGCAAGCTACTCGGCCACACCGCGCCCGACCGCGACGGTGACGGCGAGGAGGATGCGACGTGAACATCGTCGTGATCTCCGACGAGCCGGTGCTCGCGAGCCTCGCGAAGCGGCCGCTCGAGCCGCTCGGCCACGAGGTCTTCGCGATGACGTCCGTCCGCGAGCTCGAAGCCCGGCTCACGCAGCTGCAACCGCGCGCGGCGTTGCTTCCCCGCCGGCTGCCCGATCGCTCGCTCGCGGACACCGTCGAATTGCTGCGCGGCTTGCCCGAGCCCGTCGCGGTGATCGTCGTCGGTGTCTCGGCCGCCGATCGCAACGTCGCGCGCGACGTCGACGCCGATGGCTTCCTCCAAGTCCCGTTCTCCGACGCGCAGGTCCTCGACGTGCTCGGCGCGACCACGCGCGCGAAGAAGTTGATCATCCTCGCCGACGACTCGCCGATGATTCACCGCCACACCGTCCCGATCCTCGAGGACGACGGCTACGACGTCGTCTCCGCGAACGACGGCGACGAAGCGGTCGAGCTCGCACGCGCGCACAAGCCCGATCTCGTGATCACCGACGTCGAGATGCCGAAGCTCGACGGTTACGGCGTGTGCAAGGCGCTCAAGGGCGACCCCACGACCGCACACGTGCCCGTCTTGATCTGCAGCTCGCTCGGCGAAGCCACCGATCTCGAACGCGGCTTCGACGCCGGCGCCGACGACTACCTCGTCAAGCCGGTCATCCCCGAGGAGCTCTCGACCCGCGTGCGCGCGCTCGTGCAGGGCACGCTGCCCGGTGCGCGCGAGCGCGTGCTCGTCGTCGACGATTCGCCCGCGCAGCGTCACTACGTCGCCGATTGCCTCGCCCGGCAAGGCTTCGAGGTCGCGACCGCCGAGGACGGCAAGGTCGCGCTCAAGAAAGCCCAGGCCGTGAGGCCCGCGCTGATCGTCTCGGACTACGAGATGCCGAACATGACGGGCTTCGAGCTCGTGCACGCGCTGCGCCGCGACCCCGAGCTTCGCCAGATTCCCGTCATCATGCTGACCGCGCGCGACAGCAAGCGCGACATGGCGCAGATGCGCGCGGCCGGCGCGTCGGCGTACCTGGTAAAGCCGTTCTCGCAGGACAAGTGCATCGCACTCGTCGAGCGCACGCTCGCGGAGCGCCGGCTCCTCGCCTACAAGGAGGCGTCCGCGCTGTTCATCTCCGAAGGTGCACGGCACGCAGCCGAGGAGCGCGCGTCGAGCGGCACCACGCTCGCGTTCCGCGCCGACGAACGTGTCTGCGCGATCATGTTCTCCGACCTCGTCGGCTTCACGCCGATGTCGGCGACGCTCACCCCGGTGCAACTGATCTCGCTGCTCAACGACTACTTCGACGTCATGTGCCCGATCGTGAAGCAGTACGGCGGCGACATCGACAAGTTCATCGGCGACGCGATCATGGCCGTGTTCGAGGAGCAACGCGGCCGCGAGCCCGCGCCGATCCGCTGCGTGCGCGCGGGGCTCGCGATGCAGGCCGCGCTCGCGGCGTTCAACTCCGAGCGCACGATCAAGCTCGCGATGCGGATCGGGATCAACACCGGGCCGATCGTGCGCGGGGACCTCGGCTCGAAGGTCGTGCGTCGCGACTACACCGTCATCGGCGACACCGTGAACCAGGCGAACCGCTACGAGCAAAAATGCCCGCACGACGCCGTGCTCGTCAGCGCGAGCACGCGCGAGGCGCTCGGGAACCTCGCCGTCGTGCGCGAGCTGACCGGCTTGCAGCTCAAGGGTGTCGCGGAGCCCGTGACCGGATACGTCGTGGAGTCGATCGCCTCGGAGGAACCGACATGAGCCCCCCCAAGAAAGTGCGTGTGCTGATCTGCGACGATTCGCTGTTCATGCGAGCGGCGATCGCGAAGACGCTCGCGTCGGGACCCTTCGAGGTCGTCGGGCAAGCGAAGGACGGCACCGACGCGCTCGCGCAGATCCCGAAGCTCCAGCCCGACGTCGTCACGATGGACTTCAACATGCCCGGCATGAACGGCGCCGATACGGTCCGCGCGATCATGGCGGCCCGCCCGACGCCCGTCGTGATGTTCTCGGCGCACACGAAGCAGGGCGCGAAGGAGACGTTCGATGCGCTCGCCGCCGGTGCGGTCGACTTCGTGACGAAGCCCGCCGGGGAAGTCTCGGTCGACCTGTCGAAGATCGCCGACGAGCTCACGCGCAAGCTGATCGCCGCCTCGGTCGCGAAGCCACGCGCCGCCGTCGCCGTGATCGCGCCGCGCACCAGCGGTCAGGTGGCCATCCCGCGGTCGACGCTCCCCGGCGGGTTGCCGCGGCTTTGCGTGGTCGCCGTGTCGACCGGCGGCCCCGCCGCGCTCTCCGAGGTCATCCCTGCCCTGCCCGCCGACCTCCGCCTGGCGGTCGTCGTCGTCCAGCACATGCCCGCCGGCTTCACCGCCGCGCTCGCCGAGCGACTCAACGCCGCGAGTCGCGTCAGCGTGCGCGAAGCGCAGGCCGGCGATCGCCCGCTCGCAGGCGGCGTGCTGATCGCGCCTGGGGATCGTCACCTCGAGTTCGACGAGCGCGGCATGGTCGTGTTGACCGACGGCCCCCAGGTCAACGGCTGCCGCCCCGCGGCCGACGTCACGATGCTCTCGGCGGCGAAGGTGTACGGCCGCCGGACACTCGCCGTGGTGATGACCGGCATGGGCAAAGACGGCGCCGCGGGCGCGCTCGCGATCAAGAAGGTCGAAGGCAAGACGTGTGCGCAGGATCAGCTGACGTCCGTGATCTACGGGATGCCGAAGGCGGCCGTCGAGGCCGGCGCGATCGACGAGGTCCTGCCGCTCGCCGACATCGCAGGCTGGCTTCGCTACGCCTGAGACCTCCACGCACCTTGTCGCTGTGGAAACTTTGCACAGTGCGATCGATCGCGTGTCGCGACGAGATTTCGTAGGATCATGGGAGCCATGCTTCGACTTACTTCGATCCTGATGTTGATGATGTTCGCCTTCGCGTGTGGTGATGACGGCGTCGGCCACGGCGGCGACGTCGTCGGCGGACCATGTGTCAGCCCCGGCGACTGCGCGTTCCGCTGCGAGACCGGCGGCGACTTCCCGCAAGGCACGTGCATCAAGCCGTGCAACACCGACGGCGACTGCCCCGACGGCACGAACTGCATCAACCAAGATGGCGGCATCTGTCTGCTCTCGTGCGGCCAGCCTGCCGACTGCCGCGGCGGCTACAACTGCCTGGGCAAGGAGAACCGCGGTCACGGCGGCGACTCGCTGGTCTGCATCGCGGACTGATCGCCACGACCACGGGGACGCGGTAGGCTGCGGGCCTTGTCCATCCTCGCGTCCCATTCGATCGGGTTCATCGGCGCCGGCAACATGGCCGAGGCGCTGATCCGCGGCCTCGTCAAAGGCGGGCACGTCCCGGCCAACCGCATCACGGCATCGGCGCCGCGCAACGACCGGCTCGCCGAGCTCGCCGAGACCTACGGCATCGCGGTCACGCGCGATAACCGCGAGGTCGCCCGGGCCGCGAGCATCGTCGTGCTCTCGGTGAAGCCGCAGATCCTCGACAAGGTGCTGCGCGAGGTCGGCGATCAGATCAAGCCGGGCACCCTGGTGATCTCGATCGCCGCCGGCGTCGACACCGAGACGATCGAAGAGGCGCTCGCCGATGGCGTGCGCGTCGTCCGCGCGATGCCGAACACGCCCGCGCTCGTCGGTGCAGGCGCGACCGCGATCTCGGCCGGCAAGCACGCGAGCGACGAGGACCTCGCGATGGCGCGCGCCGTGTTCGACGCGGTGGGAATCACCGTGCAGCTCGACGAGAGCCACCTCGACGCGGTGACCGGCCTCTCGGGCTCCGGCCCCGCATACATCTTCCTCATCCTCGAAGCGCTCGCCGACGCGGGCGTGAAGGTCGGGCTGTCGCGCCGCAACGCGCAGCGGCTCGCCGCGCAGACCGTGATGGGCTCGGCGAAGATGCTGCTCGAGACCGACGAGCACGTCGGTCACCTGAAGGACATGGTGACGTCGCCGGGTGGCACCGCGATCGCCGGCCTGCACACGCTCGAAGAGGGCGGCCTCCGCACGACGCTGATCAACGCGGTCGAGACCGCGACGAAGCGCGCGCGCGAGCTCGGCCGCGGAGGCAAGTGACGACCGCGCCGTCGACGACCATCGACGTGCTCGTGCAACCACGCGCCTCGCGCGTGAAGATCGGTCCACGCCACGACGGTCGCATCAAGATCGCGGTGACGGCGCCGCCCGTCGACGGCGAAGCGAACGCGGCCGTGATCGAGCTGCTCGCGAAGTCGCTCCGCATCCCGAAGTCGGCGGTCGAGGTGATCGCGGGTGAATCGTCGCGGCGCAAGACGATCCGCATCACCGGCGTGACCGAAGCGCAGATCGAGGCGCTCCTCGCATGAGAGCGCTCGTACTGCTTGCGTTGGCCGTCGCCGTAGCGGGCTGCCCGACGGCGACGGTCGGCACGATCGAGCTCGGGCTCACCGCGGCACCGGGCTCGGTGCTGCTCGAGTCCGTG